>Ga0209504_1000034_pt1 | contig 160872 bp, 101 predicted proteins | sample COGITO_mtgs_1005_FD_184791 | JGI IMG/M metagenome (GOLD analysis project Ga0209504, IMG submission 184791) | Pelagic marine microbial communities from North Sea - COGITO_mtgs_100511 (SPAdes) (version 2) | ecosystem: Environmental > Aquatic > Marine > Epipelagic ... | reverse complement strand
AATGCATTCTCAAAATCAAATTCAAATGAGAAGATATAAAACAAAAAACAGTTGCAAGAGGGTTCTTGCAACTGTTTAATTAATTATTTTTATGTAATAATCTGTATCGCTTTTTTAGGACGAGACAGATGATTAATGATAAGTATGTTGTTTTATTTTAAGGAAGGACTAATTAAAATCATACTCTAAAACAAAAATCCCCAATATTGGAAATAAGCACCAATAAGGAATAAAGAGAATAAAATTGTTGCCATAACGCTTTTATTCGAAATGTACTTCATTTTAAGAGCAAAATAAAGTATTGAAATTATAGTAAATACTATAAAAGCCCATTGAATTACAAACAAATAATCAAATCGATTTGGTATCCCAAAAGCAAGTATATAAAAATTGACTTGGGCCGTACTATTTATAGCCAAAACAAACCCAATAATTGTAACCAAACCTAATAAAGAAGTTACTATAATTAAACACTTCATGAATTTATTTTCGATAGCATCTTTCCTTTTTCTAATTAGTACATAGCAAAAATTGAAAATTGAAATTAACAGGATAATAATAGCTATAATGAATGGAGCAAAAAATAGTAGATTGAATTCTTTTATACTATCGCAGAAATTTAAAATTCCTCTGCTAATTTTTATATCGGTAACGAAATGATTTTTTTCATCTGCTTCTAATGAATCTATTTCGTTAATACTTGGTTTTTGGTTTGGGTTATTTATAAATTTATTAACGATTTCAGATCCTGCAAAACTAGGGCCATGACCTAAACTAGGTACAGTAACCAGATAGCTGTTTTTGAATTTTCCTTCTGTTATTTTTCCGTTTGAATCTGGAGTGATAGGGTCAAATCCTCCAGAAAACACTAAAACAGGCGAGGTTAACGTGGATAGATTAGATAAATCATTCAAAGCCATTGATGACCCGGCAGTTCCTAAATTCCATTTATCACATACTGAAAAATCTGATTTATAAAAAGACAACCCTCCTTTTAATTTTTTATATTTAAGGGCATCATTATCAAATTCAGAAATTGAATTATTAGGGATAGCCTCATTACAAGTCACACAATAATAGGCTCCATAATCTAAACCTAAAGCCCCCGAAAAAGCAGCTACTAATGAACTCAACGTACTTTTGTTTCCTTTATTAAATTCGGTGATTAATAAGGGCAATACTTCAATTAATCTTTTATGATATAGGGCTTGTTGAATGGAAACTTTAAAATCTTCTACATTATAGGTAAACTCCCCACTAGAAATTACTTTCTTGTCGACTTTAACTGTAATAGGATTTTTATCTAACTTTTCTATTGTTGCATAATAGGTACTTTCTAAATTAGGGTATTGTTTATTGCAATTAGGATCATTTTTACATGCTTCGAAAACTTTCTTAAGACTGGTAATGTAATTTGAAGTATTATGATTATAATACTGTGAAATATCCGAAATCGAAGAGTCTAAAATTAATGTTTTTATATCATCTGAAAAATCATTTGCATAAACCTGAGCTATGTACGTTCCATAAGAAATACCATAAACATTCCAATTCTTATACTTCAAGGCCTTCTTTAAAGCATTCAAATCTTTGGCAATTGATTTACTATTGTATGCGTTTAGATCAATACCTCTATTTACTAAATCCTGTCTGCAAGACATGGCTGCTATAACTTTTTGTTGCTCATCTTGTCCACTATTCTGATTTTTTGCCAATATTTCTAAAAACTTATTCCCTAAATCAGGACAAAATTTTGGCAAAGAATTACCAGTACCCCTAACATCAACTAAAACAATATCACTGTTTTTTCTTAATGGATGGTATAGCCAATTCCAAATTCCACGAATCCCGCTTCCACCCGGACCACCCGGTATAAAGAGAACAGGATTTGAATCTGTATTTTTTGAAGTGCTTTTTAAAATTGCAACTGCTATTTTTACTTTTTTACCTGAGGGATTATCCCAATTTTCAGGAACAGTTAAATAACTCCATTCTATATTATCTTGATTAATTTCTTTTACATCGGGAAAAAAAGTAGTCGTTTTTTCTAATTTAAAAGCATCTGTTTGAGAGAATAAACAAGATGGCAATAGTACTAGTAACAAAAAGAGCGTAATTAAATTTTTCATTTGTTTTTGTGTTAATTGATTTGAATTTGTTTTATAGAAATTTCGTTAAAACATTCTTTGAATGAAAGACAACATTTATATTGATCGTCTATTTTTATTTTTTGTAAATAGTATTTTTCTCCATTGATATGAGTGGTATTATCAAAAATTTCAAATGATTCCAGAGGAATTGTTAATCCGTGTCCATGTGATTTTATAACCGCTTCTTTTTGAGTCCAATAATCAAAAAAAGCTTCTATTTTATTGTGGTATAAAATAATCTTATGCCATTCATTGTCTGTAAATTGCGATTTAAAATCATTTATTTCAATATCCGTTAGAATTTCAATATCAATTCCAATTTCAGATTTGTTACTCATAGCACAAACAACAATATCTCCTGAATGTGAGATATTAAAGCTGATTGAATTATCATCAAAATACGGTTTGTTATATTTTGTATGTTTTATCACTTTATTGTGAGGATTATCTTTGTAAATTTCCTCAATCCCCTTAAACAACAATATTCTGCCTAAAAGTGACAATTGTGCATCTTGCCATCTTCGGTAACGCTTAATTTTCTCTTGATAATCGGATGGAAATTTCACCAACTCATTTTTCAACAAACTTTCGTGATTTTCTTTAGACAGGTAAGAATAATAGATGTAAATCAAAACTTTTTTTTTTAAAAATTAAAATCAAAATCAAATGATGTATTCTTTTCTAACTCTAATCTAACATCAATTAGATCTATTTTCATTGATGGAGTTTTACTTATTTTGCTTAAAAGATTACTATATTTTTGAGCAATGATTTTAATTGTATTTTCATCAAATAGATCACAATTATAATCTATAGTCCCTTTTAGCTTGTTATCACGTTCAAACAAATTAAATGCAATAGGCAATCTACTGAATTTGTGCTCAATAGGATAAGAGGTTAATTTAAAATCATTTAGTTGATCAATATTCTCAAAGGAAAATTCCGGATTCTGAAATACCAACATAACATCGAAAACAGATTGAGATACTTTGGCGAAAGGAACAGATTGATAATCATTAATCTCCAATAAATTTCTTTGAGTATTTTTCAATATAGCAACAAAATTCTGCTCTGACTTAATTTGTGATCTTAAAACAAGGGTCTTAATAAACATCCCTATTTGATTGTTTATCTCGGGAATATTTCTCCCCGATTGAACAGTTCCTATACAAATATCATTATGTTTAGTGGTTTTAAAAATCAAAACATTTAGTGCCGCTATTAAAATGGTGTATAAAGTAACTTGATTCTCAAGCGCTAATTCTTTTAAACTTGCAGTTGTATCGTGTGCTAATTCAAACAAATAGTTGCTTCCATTTTGCTGATTGTGTTCTACGCTAAAATCCTTATCAAATGATTCTTTAGGCCGATAATTTTGAAGATAATTTTCCCAAAACTGCTCATTCTTAATGGCATCATTTTTCATTTTTTTATTAAACCATTCGGAATAATCTCTAAACTGATATTTTAACCCATTTACTTTTAGTACATCCGGAGAAGTACTTTCTACTGGAAAAGTTATGTTTTCTTCAAGGAAGGAGGAAATAGATTCTTCCGTGGCGGTTTCATTATAATTTTTAATTAATTCTTTGATAAAAATTTCTACTGATAGACCATCCATTATAATATGATGTGTAGAAAAAAGCAGCAAATATTGATTGGTTTTCAATTCAAGCAACCGAACCCTTATTAACAAATCTATTTCTAAATCAAATTTAGTATTAACGAATCGACTGATCGTTTCTTCGATTGTATCGCTTTTTAATTGCTGTACGGCGATTTCAAATCTAACTTTTTCGGCTGCATTAATTTTCTGATAAGGAACTCCCTCTATTTCAATAAAATTGGTTCTTAGGATTTCATGCTTCTCAATGATTCGATTTATTGAATTTGTAATTTTATTCAAATTTACAGTACCCTCAACACTATAACCAACAGACATATTATAGGCTATAGAACCTCTAACTTGTTGAGAAGCTAGCCAAATAGTATATTGAGCAGGAGTTAAATTATATAAATCTTTGATTTCTGATAATGGCAGAGGATTCGACTGTGTTGGTTCGAATTCTTGTAAATAGACCGCCAGCGACTCAATTGTAGGATAGTCAAAAATCGTTTTTAAAGTAATCGAAAATGAAAGCTGTTTGCCAATTAATCCGATTAATTTAACTGCGTTTAATGAATGGCCTCCGAGTGCAAAAAAATTATCATTTATACTTATAGGTTCTTTAGTATTCAGTACAGCTGTCCAGTATTGCGAAAGCTTTTTTTCTAAGTCGGAAATAGGGGCTTTAAAGTCATTTCCATTTTGTTGAACGACCCTTTGGGACAAAGATTTTCTATCCACTTTTTGATTTGGAGTAAGCGGAAATTCTTCCAAAGGAATGATTGCATTTGGAATCATATAGTATGGAAGATTCATTTTCAATGCTGCAATGATTTTTTCTATATCAATTGCTTCATTGCTTTTTAAAATATAAGCCACTAAAAAAGAGTCCTGTTGATCTCCTTTTTTAACAATTACGACAGCATCATTAATTCCTTCTATTTGATTTAGTTGCGTCTCTATGTCCCCTAGCTCAATTCTATAACCTCTAATCTTAACCTGATTATCATTTCTTCCTAAAAACTCAATTTCTCCTATATCACTCCATTTACCAACATCTCCAGTTTCGTATAGTAAACTTGTAGCACCAAATGGATTTTTGATAAATTTATCATTAGTTAATGGTACATTTTTATAATACCCTTTTGCCAATCCATCGCCTGCTATATAAATGGCTCCAGGCGTTCCTATTGGCTTGGGGCTTAAGAATGCATCTAAAATATAAAACTGGGTATTATTTAATGGTTTTCCTATGTTGGATGCTTCATTTGGGTGTTCTATTTTTTTTAAACTGGACCAAATAGTTGTTTCTGTTGGCCCATACATATTCCAAACTTCCAAACAATTCTTGAGTAACTTTTCGGCTAATGCTTCACTTAATAAATCGCCTCCGCAAAGCACTTTTAACCCTTTGCTTCCAACCCAATCCGCATTAAACAACATTTGATAAAAACTCGGGGTAGCTTGAATTATAGTAGGCTGTATTTCCTCTAATTTTTCAATAATCAAACTAGAATCTGATAAAACATTCTGACTTGCAATATACAAAGTAGCTCCACAAATTAAAGGTACAAAAAACTCTAAAATTGAAATATCAAAAGAATAAGTCGTTACCGAAAAGAAAATATCATTTGGATTAACTCCTGGTTTTTTTTGGATACTGCACAGAAAATTAAGCAATGATTGATGGCCTATTTCAACGCCTTTTGGATCTCCGGTTGAACCCGAAGTATAAATAATATATGCGGTGTCTTTAGGAGAAACTGTTGTGGATAGATTTCCTTTAAATTCATCAATCCCTGCCAAAATATTTTCCAGCGGCACTTTTACAACATCTTCAACACCTTCCAATTCATATTCTTTTTCACTAATAAGCAGTTTAGTTTGACTATTGGCAACAATATAAGATAATCGTTCTTTTGGAAAAGTTGGATCCAACGGAATATAGGATCTGCCTGATTTTAATATCCCTAATAGAACAGCTACCATATTGGCAGATCTGTTTAATAAAACACCAATCGGCGATTTATCCTGTTCTCCATAAGTCACGATAAGATATTCCGCTATCTGGTTTGATGATTTGTCAAGTTCAGAATAAGAATAGGTTTTATAATCATCTTTTAGTGCTTCTTTTTCTTGATTCTTCGCTACCTGTTCTTCAAATAAATCTAATACTGTTTTATCTTTTGGATAATTAAAATTTGTGTCGTTAAAACAAAATAATATTTGCTTTTTTTCTTCTTCCGATAAATAATCTAACTCTTTTAGTTTTTTATTTGAATTAGTTAAAACAGCATCTATTAACTTTTCAAAATGATTAACTATTTGAGATATAACTGTATTATCAAAATAATTCAAATTGTAATCAAAATCGATTTTCACATCTTCCGCTTCATCAAATTCTCTTATATACAGGGCTAAAGCCACTCTTTCTGATTCATGACTCAGTGGGATTACTTTGGTTTGTGTATTTTTAAAATTGATAGAGTAATCTTGTTTTTCGTAAGAAAGTGTAATATTAAATAATCTCTCCTTTTGACTGTGCAACTGAATTTCTTGAATTAACTTTCCTAATGGTAGTCGTTGGTGGCGATAATCTTTCCTTAACTGATTTCTTATATCAATTATTAAATCTTGAAAACTAGTTTCAAAATCTAATGCCATTCTCAAAGGAGAAACACCCATAAAAAGACCCACCGTTTTTTTGTAAGCAGATTTATTTCTGTTTAAAACGGGCAAACCAATGGCAAAATTGTTGTTTTCGTGCTTTCTACCGAAATAGGTATATAAAATCCCTAAAATCAAATGGAAAGTAGAACATTTATAGCTTATTGCTAAGTTGTTTAATTGATTATAGGTCGCTCTTTTAATAATTAATTCGTGACGACTGCTTTTATTTTCTGTAACTTTATTATTTAATTTTTCAAACAAATTCTCTGGTAACTGTTTAAACTTTTCTGACCAATAGCCTAAATCTTGGATAAATGATTCTGAGTTTTGATACTGAAAATCATCTTCTGCAAAGTCTTTATAACTAAATGGATATTTTGATGCAACTGTTCCAAATTCAAAAATCTCATTGTAATTCTGAACTAGTCTTTGAAACATTAGTGATGTTCCCCAACCATCAGTGATAATATGATGATATACCGAAAATAAATAATAGAATTCTTCATTAACTTTTACTAATGTAAAAACATGTAAAAAATCACCACGTAAAAAATCAAAAGGTTTCATAAATTCCTCCTGCATATAACGATTGGCTTCTTCAATGGGATTTACACAATCTGAAAAATCAACAAAGCCCAATTCGGATTTGTGTTCCTCCAAGAATTTAAGATTTACATCTTCTTCATTTTTTTTAATAATAATTCTATAAGCATCATGTTGATTGATTAATTCAACATAAGCCTTTTTGAATATTTCAATATTTATTAATCCTTTTATCTCAATTTTAGCCCCAATATTGTATATAGGGTCATTAGGAAATAGTAATTGTTCAAAATAAATATCTTGTTGTTGCAATGTCATTTTCATAAGAATCTATTTTTATGCTAATTCCATAATGAATCCAACACTACATTATTGGTTACTTTTTTATCCATAATTATTTGCCCATAATCAAATTTTATAATTCTATCAGCATGTTTAAAATAGGCATCATCATGTGTAACCGCAATAATTGTTTTACCTTCTTCTTTCAATTTAGGTAATAAAATTTCATAAAAATATTTTCGGAAGTATGGATCTTGGTCGGCTGCCCATTCATCCAATACCAAAATTGGTTTATTCTCCAAAAGAGCGAAAATCAGTGACATTCTTTTACTTTGTCCTTTAGAGAATGCTCTTCGAGCCGATTCTTCTTTATCATCGGCAACTACTTTATCCATTTTCATCAGTTCTAATAACTCTTGATATCGACGGTTGTCTTTTAAAGCATAATCATCATAATTATAGGAAAATATATGGTTTTCGGTAAAAACAGCCGCAATCATATCCTGTAATTGTTCTTTTGATTCTACTACAGCATCATTCAAATGAATTTCTCCTTGAGACGGTTCGTATAAACCTGTGAGCATATTAATAAATGTACTTTTTCCGCTGCCGTTTCCTCCAACAATAAATATTATTTCACCACTATTGATTGTCAAATTGATCGGTCCAAGCATGAAATTTTTCTCCAGTAATTCGTTTTCGTGTTCAAATTCTATTTTATCAAATTTCAGCGAACTTAAAGTACTGTCACCGGTACTAACATAAGAATCCTTACTTTCATTTTTAAAATCTTCTAAGAATTTAATAATTCTTTTATTAGCTACACTAAATCGAGTATAAATATTCTGTACGTTTACCAAAACCGCAATCGGGCCAGAAATAAACAGCAAAATAACTATATATGATAATACATCTTCCTTTTTCAGAAAATTAAGAGCCGGCAATAAAAAAAGAATGACACCAATAATAACATAAAGACCATATTGACTCATTAAGTTAATGGATTGAAAAATAAAATTCACTTTGAAATCCAATTCTTTTGCATCTTCCCTATTGGGATTAAGATAGTCCTCCATTAAATTCAATCGCCTTTTAGAATTAACTTTAAGCTCTTTAAAGCCTTTGACGACATCCTGTGCGTATTCATAATAATCCTCATTATATTTTCTTAGTATAGCGACTTTTTTAGACATCGTTTTCATTACCATGAAATAAATCCCTGCTGTACCAATAATTAATACAATTACAACTATTGCCCCATAGACCGACAGGGTAAATAAATACACCACACTGAGCAATAGCATCAATAAAGAATTAATACTTTGCGTCACCACTTCGGGAAGTACGGCAAATATCCGCAAATCATCTATAGCCGTATAGAAGCGTTGAGTTCCCATTTTCTCAAGGGTAATCAGAGGAGTGTTTAAAACTTTGCTGAAAATTTCTTTTTCGTTATTATATAGAATCGTACAGGCGTATTTATTTAATCTTTTCTGAAAAATAATATTCAGTATATAATTACAGATGATAAGTGATACGAATACAATTCCAATATTAACATTTTTAAAATCGTTATTTCCTGAAATCACATTATTGATTATGTACAAAATACCAAAACTTAAGATAGTGTTGGGGATTGAATATGATATTAGAAGTAGTATATTCTTTTTTGAAAGTTTTAGCATAATTAAACAGTTACTTTTTGTGTTAAATCCTTAAAATATTGTGTAAAAAAATTAATGTGTTTGAAAATAAAAAAATGATCTCCTCCCATTTGAGTTATGGAGACTTTTTTATCAGATTCCTCTTTCCATTCCTGCATTTCATCTTCGTCAGATTCTTCAGAGCCATAGAAAACATCAATAGGAACAGATAATTTATTTTTTTTCCGGTATTGATATTTTTCAATAACAGCAAAATCTGTTTTCAAAATAGGTGTGTAAAATTCAATTAATTCATTATAATTCAGTAATTCGTCCGGAACACCTCCAATTTTCACAACTTCGTCCCAAAATAATTTGTCTGGTAATTGACTAAATAGTTTCTCCCTTTTTACAACTGGCGGTTTTTTTCCACTTACCACTAATTTTACAGGCTTCGGTAATCCTAATTCTTCAATTCTATGACATACTAAATATCCCATTAAAGCTCCCATACTATGTCCATAAATGATATAATCTTCATCTGAAGATATTTCATTCTTAACTTTTTGAAGTAAATCCCCCGTGAGTAAATCAATATCACTAATCATCTCTTCGTTCATTCGAGTTCCTCTGCCAGGATATTCAATAACAATAAAATTTTCAATGTTTTTTGTAATATTGTGGAAAGAATACCTGCTACCACCTGCAAAAGTGAATGCTATGATTTTCATTTGATCTATAATTTTAAATTGTTTTAATAATGTTTTTTTGCTTCACTCTACTTAGTACAGCATTTTATGCCTTACTGACAAGTCTTACGTTTTTTGAAATTCGATATTCCTAAAAATCCTTTACGAACAAGTGCCAAAAATTATAATTTGCCGTACTAAATAGAATATAGCCTGTTTTTTTTTCAGATAAAATAGGTGAATACTATCTGATTATGTTTAGCTGTCCCGTTTCACAAAGAACTATTGGACTGTTTCTTCATAATTAACTTTGATATTATTAAAGGTAAAAAGAAGCTTTTCCTTTTCTTCTCCTGACAGAAAATCAACACTTGCTATAGGTTGATCTGGCAGTTCCAATACTTTTAAAAGCATTGCCCTATAATGCAACATAAACCTCTTTATCAAATCATCATCATATACATCCGTATTATATTCGACTGTACATGAGATAACATCTCCCATTTCTTGAAAGTAGAATGATAAATCAAACTTGCTTTTAGTTTCATAATCTTTTATACTTTCTATTAAATCATTATTCAATATAACTTCCTTATTTTTTTCTGCATTATTTTGTAAAACAACCAAGACATCAAAAATAGCACTCCTTGAGGAGTCTCGTTTCAAATCTAATTCTTCTACCAAACGATCAAATGGATATTTTTGATGCGTGTATGCTTCCAAGGCTGTCTGTTTAATTCTTGAGTATAAATCATTAAAACTATCACTACCCTGTATCTGATTTCTTAACACAAGAGTGTTTAAGTAACACCCTATTTGATCTTTTAAATCAGCGTGTTCTCTTCCTGCAATTGGAGTTCCAATAATAATATCTTCTTGCCCTGTATATCTATAAAACATTGCCTTTATGGAAGCCACTAGCCCCATAAACAATGTTCCTCCATTTTGGTGAGAATAATCATTAAGTTTTGAACTAATTTCTTTAGATAAATACAATTCCAACAGACGTCCATTATTAGTTTTTGTCGCTGGGCGCGTATTAAAAGTTGGCAGCTCTAATATTGGTAATTCTCCCCCAAGCTTAGTTAACCAATAATTCCTATGAAGGCGAAATGAATCTTCTTCCAATTGCTTTTTTTGCCAGACAGCATAATCTTTATAGTGTATCCTAAGATCTGGTAAATTTGGTTCCTCTCCCTTTTTAAATGATTCATAAAAAGTAAAAACATCTTTTGCTAATACATCATTAGACACCCCATCACTAATAATATGATGAATATTATAGTAAAAAACATATTTATCATTCAATACTTGAATGAGGGCGGCCCTTAATAAAGGTCCTTGCTCTAAATCAAACAACTTATATGAATCCTCTTCAATGTATGTTTTTACAAATTGTTCGCTATTTTCCTTTTCTCTAAAATCCAGATAATCTATCTTAAAATGTAATTTATCTTTAGGCAGTACCCATTGTCTTATTTCTCCAGAGTTGTCTACTTTAAATACAGTCCTTAAAATTTCATGTCTTTCGATGACACTATGTATAGCTCTTTTAAAATTTTCTATATCATAATCCCCACTTAATTCTATATAGGACGGTATGTTAAATGCTGCTGACTCTTCATCAAATTGACTTAATACCCAAAGCCTCCTTTGAGAATCTGAAATTATATAACTTTCTGCCTCCTCTACTTTTCCAATTTCTATATATTGATTCTTTTCAGATATCTTTATAAAATTAGAATGAGATTCCAATGTGTTATTAATAAATAAATCTTTTAAAGATATCTTTACTTGGAATATTTTATGGTATTCACTTATTAATCGGGTAATTTTCAAGCTATGTCCCCCCAACTCAAAGAAATTATCGGTGACTCCAACTCTTTCAACTCCCAATACCTCTTGCCATATTGCAACCAACTTTTCCTCTGTCTCATTTCGGGGTGATACATATTCATTCCTAATGAGATCTTCCCCATCTACTCCCGGCAAGGCTTTACGGTCAATTTTCCCATTAGGGGTTAAAGGCAATTCGTCCAGTTCAACATAAAAACCAGGAACCATATAGTCCGGTAGTTTCCCCAGAAGAAAACTCCTTAATTCCGATTTGTCTATGATTTCGGTAGAGGTAAAATAGGCAACCAATGTTTTTTCCCCGTTTGCTTCTTTTGCCTCTACAAGTACTTGTTTTAAATCCTCCGAATATTGCGAAATTGCATTCTCTATCTCGCCAAGCTCGATCCTGAAACCACGAATCTTGACCTGCTGGTCCTTTCTGCCCATAAACTCGATGTTCCCATCGGGTAGCCATCTGCCCAAATCTCCTGTGTCATACATTCGTTCTCCTTCTATGAAAGGATTTGAAACGAACTTCGCAGCAGTAAGTTCAGGTTTGTTTAGATAACCTCGTGCCAATCCTGCTCCAGAGACATATAACGTCCCTATTGCTCCTATTGGGAATGGTTGTAATGATTCATCTAATATATAAACCTGGGTATTAGAAATTGGCTCACCGATTGTTATTTGACTATCCTTAGAAATTATTTTAATCATACACCCAACAGTACTCTCTGTCGGACCATATTCATTGTAGATTACCAATTCATTATTTTCTTTTAAAATTTCATCTACTTGTCTGCTAAGCAAAGCTTCCCCTCCTACTATAATTTTTTTCAGAGGTATTTCTTTTAAGTTTAAATCTTTTAATATTTCTAAATGAGATGGGGTTAATTTTATTATATCTAAGGCATTTGAATTTAAAATATAATCCTGTAATACTTCATGTGCATTCAAATTATTCGCAAATACTTTAATTTTATGGCCTCTGATTAATGGTAAAAAAAGGCTGGTTACTGTCAAATCGAAAGAAAGTGAACTAAACAAACCAAAGTTTCCTTCCTCTTCCTTTTCAAAATAAAAGCCAGAACACCATTTCAGGTAATTACATAAACTTCTATTCTCTATCATCACTCCTTTAGGATTTCCTGTAGTTCCAGAAGTATAAATCACATACGCTAAATCAATAGGCGTATTTATCTTTTCTATATTCTCCGTTGAGTACTTCTCTTGAACTTCCGTAAATCTTTCTAATACATCTTCATCTATAACAACTTTACTATTACTGTCTTGTTCAATATAAGCTATCCGTTCTTGCGGGTAATTGACATCTATTGGAACATATGCTCCTCCGGATTTCAATACTCCTAAAATGGCGACGATCATTCTCTCACTTCTATCCAGCTTTATCCCTACCAAATCGTCAGGTTTAATGGAATAACTGTCTCTCAAATAAGAGGCCAACTGATTCGACTTCTCGTTAAGCTCTTTATATGTCAGCTCGATTTCCTCAAAAACAACAGCTACATTATAGGGTGTTTTCTTAACTTGTTCTTCAAATAAATCGGCTATTGTTTTATCCTTTGGATAACCAGCTTCTGTGTCATTGAACGCATATAGTAAGTCTTCTTTTTCTTCAATGGATAAAATTGTTTCCTTATTTAAAACATTATTAGGTTGTTTTATAAGTAAATCCAAAAAGTTATAATAGTACTCTTGTATTTGTTCTACAGATATACCTCCTTTTAACGTTCGTTGAAGAAGCCATGATATATTTAACCCCTTTGGTGTAGAAGATATAAGTAAATCTAAAAAAGTATTGGTTAATTCAAAATTAATATCGTTGAACTGAAATTCCCCAACTTGATGTGTATCTTGTAAATTAAGTTCACTATATATATGGAAATCTACGTAGCTGAACAATGTGTCAAAAAAAGGATTCGTTCCTCTGTTATCCTTTGAAAAACGAGTACTCAATTCAAACAAACTAACTCCCTCAAACTGCTTCTGAATATTCACAAAATGGTTTACCTCCTTCACATACTCTAATATAGAACCATTGGTTTTTCCGAAACGAAACGGTGTTGAATTTAAAAAACAACCTAATATTTGGTCTCCCTCTTCAGACAAAGGTCTGCCGTTTGTAACTATTCCTGTTGTTACATCATTGTCATAACTTAACATTTGTAATGTATAGAGATATGCAGAAAAATTTAATACTTTCATGCTTACTCCATGATTCAAGACAAACTCTTGTAGTGAATCATACAGTTCTCCTTCTACTACATAATTATATCGATTTGATACTATTTCCTCTGTAAAAATATCCAGGCGCTTATAATCACTAAGTTTATCTTCCCAATATTTATATTGATTTTTGTCCTTTTTTATACAATTTTGATTAAAAACATAATCTTTATAGCTTAATGACAACTTTTTTAATGTTACGACATCTTGTTTCAGAATACTGTTATATGTATTAATAAGTTCCGTCATTAAAGAAGCTACACTCCATCCATCAAGAATTGCATGATGGAATTGAAAAAGTAAGCACGATTGCTCAAATCCTAATTTAAAAATCTTCATACGCCAAAGACCTGGCTTGGATATAACAAATGGATTTTCAGTTCGCTCTTTGATAAGAAACTCGTTAATATGTTTATGCTGATCTTCTTGATCTTTATCAGAAAGATCTTCACCCTCCAATCTTATTTCAATATTCCTATAAACAAGATGAACGGGTACACTATAGCTATCAACATTAAAAGCTGTACGCAGCATTTCGTGCTTTTCAACTATTAATTCAAGAGCTTTAATAACTATAGATTGATCGAAATTCAACATTGGAATCGAGTATAAAAACTGATCATGATACATTCCTATATTTATATCAGTGGAAGAAGCGTATAACATCCCCAACTCAATGTCACTCATCGGAAAAATAGAGACAATATCATCTGATGAATTTAATTCTTTAGATAAATTATTAAAACTTTCTTCTATTTCTAATTTTATTAATGGAGAAATTTCACTGTCAATACGCTCTAATTTTATAGATAATAATTCCTTAATAGATGGCAATCCATAGATATCTGATAGTTTATAGCTCAACCCTAATGCATTATTAATCTTACTTAAAAGTCGAATTGATTTTATTGAGTCTCCTCCTAAACCAAAGAAATTATCCGTTACCCCAACTCTTTCCACTCCCAGGATCTCTTGCCATATTGCAACTACATTTTCTTCTGCCTCATCTCCAGGTGCCACATATTCATTCCTGATAAGATCTCCTCCATCCACACTGGGAAGGGCTTTCCTGTCAATTTTACCATTCGGTGTTAACGGCAATTCATCCAGTTCAATATAAAAACCTGGAACCATGTAATCTGGTAGTTTTCCCAGTAAAAAAATCCTTAACTCCGATTTGTCTATGCTTTTGGCAGATGTAAAATAAGCGACCAATACTTTTTCTTCGTTTGCTTCTTTTGCCTCTAACACTACTTGTTTTAAATCCTCCGAATATTGCAAAATGACACTCTCTATCTCTCCTAGTTCTATCCTGAAACCGCGAATCTTCACCTGATGGTCTTTTCTTCCCATAAATTCAATGTTTCCGTCTGGTAGCCATCTGCCCAAATCCCCGGTGTCATACATTCGTTCTCCTTCTATGAAAGGATTGGAAACAAACTTCTCTTGTGTCAATTCGGGCTTATTAAGATAGCCTCGTGCTAATCCTGCTCCTGAGATATACAACTTCCCTACTATTCCCAACGGCACAAGTTGTAAATCATTATTAAGTATAAACAATCGAATATTATCAATTGGTTTACCAATCGGAATCAATACCTCATCTTTTGTACATTCATAATAACTAACATCTATCGTCGCCTCTGTAGGTCCATATAGATTCATAAGAGAAACACCCGAAAATTGAGCAAAGAACTTATTGTTCTGATCAGTACTTAATGCCTCCCCACTCACAAATACCTGCTTAAGACTTTTTAACCTTTCATTGTTTAATTTATTCTCCTTTAAATAGTCTAAAAACACCGTTAACATTGAAGGTACAAAATGAAGCACTGAAATCTTATATTTTTCAATATGATATATAATTTCCTCAGGATCTCTTTGTCCTTCAGGTTTTAATACACATAGTTTAGAACCTTTATAAATCCACCAGAATAACTCCCATACCGAAACATCAAACGAATAACTCGTTTTTTGAAGGATTACATCATTTTCAGATAAAGTATAGGCTTTTTGCATCCATTCCAAGCGATTAATCAAAGACGTATGCTCCACCATTACACCTTTAGGATTTCCTGTAGTTCCCGAGGTATAAATCACATATGCTAAATCATTAGGTGTATTTATCTTTCCGATATTCTCTTTTGGACACTTATCCTGAACTTCTCTAAATCTTTCTAATGCAGTTTCATCAAGAACTACCTTACATTGGCTGTCCTGTTCGATATAATCAATACGTTCTTGCGGGTAATTGACATCTATCGGCACGTAAGCAGCACCCGATTTCAGTATTCCTAAAATCGCTGTGATCATTCTCTCGCTTCTATCCAGCTTTATCCCTACTAAATCGTCTCCTTTGATAGAATAATTCTCTCTCAAGTAATTAGCCAATTGATTGGACTTCTCATTGAGTTCTTCGTACGTTAGCTCTGTTTCTTCAAAAACAACGGCTATATTGTTTGGCGTTTTCTTAACCTGCTCTTCAAATAAGTCAATTATAGTCTTATCCTTCGGGTAATCAACTTCTGTGTTGTTGAATTCTACTAAAAGTTGGTGTTTCTCTTCTTTAGTTAAAAAATCTATCATCGTATAATATTTTCAGGTTGTTTTAGTAATTGTAATAGTAAATTCTCAAAATGAACAAACATCCTTTCTATGAAAGTGGCATCATAAATATCCGTATTGTATGATATATTCAAATCCAACCCTTCCGACTCGAAGAAGTTAAAACTAATATCAAATTGAGCCGTTTTATCGGGGAAATCATAATTACTAACCTCAAGGTTGATCAGTTTTTCTCCTTTAAGGTTGTTCAGTTGTCCTTGATTTTGCAAAACCACCAAAACATCAAATAAAGCAGAACGACTTGTGTCTCTTTGTAAATTCAACTTATCTACTAATGCATCGAATGGATAACTCTGATGCTCGTAAGCCGCCAACAAAATCTCTTTCTGAGCAGAAACCAAATCAGCAAAACTATTGCCTTCCTCAAATCGGGTTCGAATAGCAAGCGTATTCAGATACAAACCTATTTGATTCTCCAAATCTGGATGTTCTCTTCCTGCTATTGGTGTTCCAACTATAATGTCATCCTGTCCTGTGTACTTGTGCAACAAGGTATTTATCCCTGCCATTAAGGTCATAAACAGGGTTACGTCCTGCTCTTTTGAAAAGTCCTTTAATTTCTCTAAAAAGTCTTGTGAAAAATGATGGGTTATACTGGCTCCATTATAGGTCTGAACCAATGGACGTGTTTTAAAACTTGGCAGTTCCAACACGGGTAATTCTCCCTCAAACTGCTGTACCCAATATTGTTCTGATGCCTTGTGTTTTTCTTGCTGCAATTCTCCATTGAGCCAAACCGCATAATCCTTGTATTGAATGCCTAACTCGGGCAAATCAACTGCTTTTCCATGTGTTAGTGCATTGTATATTTTTACAACCTCGGATATTAAAAGTTCCATTGACCATCCGTCACCAACGATATGATGTATTGAAAAGAACAACACAGATTCATCCTCTTTTAACTTGATTAGAGATGCTCTTATAAGCGGTGCCTGTTCCAAATCAAATGGTTCTTTGTTTTTTTCTTCTAAATAACTTGCAATGACTTTACTTGAGTCCTCTATAGAACTATAATCCTCCTTAGATATCTTAAAATCTATTTCTTCTTGGGATATTATATATTGTCTAATATCGCCCTCTTTATCTATTTTAAAGAAGGTTCTCAGTATTTCGTGGCGTCGGATTAGAGATCTAAACGACTCTTCGAATTTATCGGCATCTACTACTCCTTTTAATGTAACCGCTCCCGGGATATTATACGCCAATGAACCGCCTTCTAATTGACTCATTATCCATAATCGTCTTTGCGAAGCAGTCAATGGATAAAATTCTGTTTCCGGGGCTTTTGGGATGGAAATATATTTAGCCTCATACAGTTCTTTACTTAATTCTTCTATGGTTGGATTTGCAAAAAAAGTTTTAAATGTGACGCTTTTTCCAAATTTTTTGTGGGTTCTGTTGATTACCTGAGCTACAGACAAACTATGACCACCCAACTCAAAGAAATTATCAGTTACTCCAACTCTTTCAACTCCCAATACCTCTTGCCATATTGCAACCAACTTTTCCTCTGTCTCATTTCCGGGTGCCACATATCCATTCCTAATGAGATCTTCCCCATCTACTCCCGGCAGGGCTTTACGGTCAATTTTCCCATTAGGGGTTAAAGGCAATTCGTCCAGTTCAACATAAAAACCAGGAACCATATAGTCCGGTAGTTTCCCCAGAAGAAAACTCCTTAATTCCGATTTGTCTATGATTTCGGTAGAGGTAAAATAGGCAACCAATGTTTTTTCCCCGTTTGCTTCTTTTGCCTCTACAAGTACTTGTTTTAAATCCTCCGAATATTGCGAAATTGCATTCTCTATCTCGCCAAGCTCGATCCTGAAACCACGAATCTTGACCTGCTGGTCCTTTCTGCCCATAAACTCGATGTTCCCATCGGGTAGCCATCTGCCCAAATCTCCTGTGTCATACATTCGTTCTCCTTCTATGAAAGGATTTGAAACGAACTTCGCAGCAGTAAGTTCAGGTTTGTTTAGATAACCTCGTGCCAATCCTGCTCCAGAGACATATAACGTCCCTATTGCTCCTATTGGGAATGGTTGTAATGATTCATCTAATATATAAACCTGGGTATTAGAAATTGGCTCACCGATTGTTATTTGACTATCCTTAGAAATTATTTTAATCATACACCCAACAGTACTCTCTGTCGGACCATATTCATTGTAGATTACCAATTCATTATTTTCTTTTAAAATTTCATCTACTTGTCTGCTAAGCAAAGCTTCCCCTCCTACTATAATTTTTTTCAGAGGTATTTCTTTTAAGTTTAAATCTTTTAATATTTCTAAATGAGATGGGGTTAATTTTATTATATCTAAGGCATTTGAATTTAAAATATAATCCTGTAATACTTCATGTGCATTCAAATTATTCGCAAATACTTTAATTTTATGGCCTCTGATTAATGGTAAAAAAAGGCTGGTTACTGTCAAATCGAAAGAAAGTGAACTAAACAAACCAAAGTTTCCTTCCTCTTCCTTTTCAAAATAAAAGCCAGAACACCATTTCAGGTAATTACATAAACTTCTATTCTCTATCATCACTCCTTTAGGATTTCCTGTAGTTCCAGAAGTATAAATCACATACGCTAAATCATATAGTTTATTAATACGGTTAAGATTCTCATTTCCATATCTAAATCTTTCCAAATGATACAACATCATTTCCTCTTCATCAATAACTGCTTTACAGTTACTGTCTTTTTCTATATAATCAATACGTTCTTGGGGATAATTGACATCTATCGGAACATAAGCTGCTCCTGATTTTAGTATTCCTAAAATCGTTATAATCATTATCTCGCTTCTATCCAACTTTATCCCTACCAGATCGTCGGCTTTGATGGAGTAATTCTCCCTCAAATAATTAGCCAACTGATTGGACCTCTCGTTGAGTTCTTTGTACGTTAGTTCAGTGTTTTCAAAAACAACAGCTATATTATTTGGTGTTTTCTCCACCTGTTCTTCAAATAAATCAATGATTGTCTTATCCTCCGGGTAATCGACCTCGGTGTTATTGAATTCTAATAACAACTGATTACTTTCTTCTTCTGTTAAGTAACCAACTTCGCGAATAAGTTTTTCAGGTTGCTTTACTAATTGTGCTAGTAAATTCTCAAAATGAACAAACATCTTTTCTATCAAATAGGCATCATAGATATCAGTATTGTATGATACCGCCAAGTCTAGCCCTTCCGATTCCACAAAGGTAAATCCCATGTCAAATTGGGCAGTTTTATTAGAAAAATCGTAATTACTAACCTCTAGATTAACTAGTTCTTCCCCTTTAAGATTGTTCAACTGACTTTGCAAAGACACCAAAACATCAAAGAGAGCGGATCGGCTTGTGTCTCTTTCTAAGTTCAACTTATCTACTAATGCGTCGAATGGGTAACTCTGATGCTCGTAAGCCGCTAACAAAGTCTCTTTCTGTGCAGAAACCAAATCAGCAAAACTATTGCCTTCGTTAAATCGGGTTCGAATAGCGAGCGTATTCAAATACAAACCTATTTGATTCTCCAAATCTGGATGCTCTCTTCCCGCCATAGGTGTTCCTACTATAATATCATCCTGACCTGAATATTTATACAACAAAACATTAATCCCTGCCATTAAGGTCATAAACAGGGTTACGTCCTGCTCTTTCGAGAAGTCTTTTAACTTCCCTAAAAATGCCTGTGAAAAATGATGGGTCATATAAGCACCATTATAGGTCTGAACCAATGGACGTGTTTTAAAACTTGGCAGCTCCAACACGGGTATTTCTCCCTCAAACTGCTGCAACCAATATTGTTCCGATGCCTGTTGTTTCTCTTGCTGCAATTCTCCATTGAGCCAAACAGCATAGTCTTTATACTGAATGCCTAACTCGGGCAATGCGGCTTCTTTTCCATGTGTTAATGCATTGTACACTCTTACTACCTCGGATATTAAAAGTTCCATTGACCATCCGTCACCAACGATATGATGCATTGAAAAGAAGAATACAGTCTCTTCCTCTTTTAACTTGATTAAAGATGCTCTTATAAGTGGTGCTCGTTCTAAATCAAAAGGTTCTTTGTTTTTTTCTTCTAAATAGCTCGCAATGACTTCGTTTGAGTTCTCTATTAAACTAAAATCCTCCTTAGATATCTTAAAATCAATTTCATCTTTGGGTATTATATATTGTCTAATATCCCCTTCAGTATTTATTTTTATACTAGTCCTTAATATTTCGTGACGATGAATTAGAGATCTAAACGCTTCTTCAAATTTATTGGCATCTACTCCTCCTCTTAACCTAACCGCCCCTGGCATATTATACGCCAGTGAACCGCCTTCAAACTGACTCATTATCCATAATCGGCTTTGAGAGGCAGTCAATGGATAAGATTCGGCTTCTGTGGCTTTAGGGATGGAAATGTATTCATCCTCGTGCAGCTCCTTACTTAATCCTTCTATGGTTGGATTTGCAAAAAAAGATTTAAAAGCAATAGTCTTTCCTAATTGCTTATGGGTCCTATTGATTACCTGAGCAACTATCAAACTATGGCCTCCCAGTTCAAAGAAATTATCCGTTACCCCAACTCTTTCAACTCCTAATACCTCTTGCCATATTTCAGCCAACTTTTCCTCTGTCTCATTTCCAGGTGCCACATATTCATTCCTAATGAGGTCTTCACCATCTACACCCGGTAGGGCTTTACGGTCTACTTTTCCATTTGGCGTTAAAGGCAATTCGTCTAGTTCAACATAAAAACCCGGAACCATATAGTCCGGCAGTTTCCCCAGTAGAAAATTCCTTAACTCCGATTTGTCTATGCTTTCGGTAGATGTGAAGTAGGCAACCAAAGTTTTCTCTTCGTTTACTTCTTTTGCATCTACTACCACCTGTTTTAAATCCTCCGAATATTGCGAAATGACACTCTCTATCTCGCCAAGTTCGATCCTGAAACCGCGAATCTTGACCTGATGGTCTTTCCTTCCCATAAACTCAATGTTCCCATCAGGTAGCCATCTGCCCAAATCACCCGTGTCATACATTCGTCCTCCTTGTATGAAAGGATTGGAAACAAACTTCTCTTGTGTCAATTCAGGCTTGTTTAGATAACCACGTGCTAATCCTGCTCCTGAGATATAAATCTTTCCTAGTCCCCCTATTGGCAATAAATCTAGTCCTTCATCCAAGATATAAATCTGGGTATTAGAAAACGGCTTACCAATTGGTGTTAAACCATTAATTTCTTGTTTGTAATTGTCATAATAAGTTGAATCAATAGTTGCCTCTGTAACTCCGTAGCTGTTAATTATTTTTATTCTTTCGCCAAATTCATCCTTTAATCTATTATAATCTTGGTTATTAAAAATATCTGAACCAAAAATTACTATTTTTAAAAAGCTATAATCTTTTCTTTCACTTTTTATATATTTCATTAACGGCAGTAACAAGCCCGGTGTTCCTTCTAAAATTGATATTTTTTGCTTTTCTATTAATTCGAATAAATTTTCCGGATTTAATTTAACATCATTCGAGCAAATTATCATTTTACCTCCATTTAGAATCGAACGGCAGACATCTCCCATAAACACATCAAATGATATACTTGCGAGTTGCAATAAATTGACTTCAAATTGAGTCAAACCATAGTGCTTTTTCCAGTTTTCTGAAATGCTTACAACGCTTAAATGTTCTACCATCACCCCCTTAGGGTTACCAGTAGTTCCTGAAGTATAAATTACATATGCTAAATGATGAGAATTGTTGCTTTTCTCTAAATTCTCTTTTGAATATTTATCCTGAACTTCCACAAATGCTTTTAATTCAGCTTCATCGAGAACGATCTTACATTGGCTGTCTTTTTCAATATAAGCTATGCGCTCTTCAGGATAATTAATATCTATCGGCACATAAGCGGCACCCGATTTCAGTATTCCTAAAATAGCTGTAATCATTCTCTCGCTTCTATCCAGCTTGATACCAACAAAATCGTCGGCTTTGATAGAATAATTCTCCCTCAAATAATTAGCCAACTGATTCGACTTCTCATTAAGCTCTTTATATGTTAGCTCTGTTTCTTCAAAAGCAACAGCTATATTATTTGGCGTTTTCTCTGCTTGCTCTTCAAACAAATCAATGATTGTCTTATCTATTGGATAATCGACCTCTGTCTCGTTGAACCCTACTAAAAGTTGGTTTTGTTCCTCTTCTGTTAAGTATTCTATTTCTCGGATAAGTGCCTCAGGTTGTCCTAATGATTCTGTTAACAGGTTTTCAAAATGAACAAACATCCTTTCTACCAAATAGGCATCATAGATATCTGTATTGTATGATACATCCAAGTCTAGCCCTTCAGACTCGACGAAGTTAAAACTCAGGTCAAACTGAGCAGTTTTATTAGGAAAATTGTAATTACTAACCTCAAGATTAACTAGTTCTTCCTCATTAAAATTGTTTAATTGCCCTTGGTTTTGCAAAACCACCAAAACATCAAACAGAGCGGATCGGCTTGTGTCTCTTTGCAAATTCAACTTATCTACTAATGCATCAAATGGATAACTCTGATGTTCGTAAGCTCCCAACAGGATCTCTTTCTGTGCAGCAACCAAATCCAGAAAACTATTACCTTCGTTAAATCGGGTTCGAATAGCGAGCGTATTTAAATACAAACCTATTTGATTTTCCAAATCTTGATGTTCCCTTCCTGCTATTGGTGTTCCCACTATAATGTCGTTCTGGCCCGAATATTTATGCAACAAAACATTAATCCCAGCCATTAAAGTCATAAACAACGTAACGTCATGTTCTTTTGAAAAGTCCTTTAACTTCCCTAAAAAAGCTTGTGAAAAATGATGGCTTATATTGGCTCCATTATAGGTCTGGAACAATGGACGCGTTTTAAAACTTGGCATTTCCAACACGGGTAATTCCCCCGCAAACTGCTGCAACCAATATTGCTCTGATAGCTGTTGTTTTTCTTGTTGCAATTCCCCATTGAGCCAAACCGCATAATCTTTATAATGAATGCTCAGCTCCGGTAAATCAATTTCTTTTCCTTGCGCTAATGTGTTATATATTCTTATCACCTCGGATACTAATAACTCCATTGACCATCCGTCTCCAACGATATGATGCATCGATAAGAAGAATACATACTCTTCCTCTTTTAACTTGATTAAGGATCCTCTTACTAGTGGCGCTTGCTCTAAATTAAATGGTTCTTTGCTTTTTTCTTCAATATAACTTGCAATGGCTACCTCTTGGTTCTCTACAAAACTGTAGTCTTCTCGCGATATCTTAAAGTCTAACTGTTCAGTCGGTATGATATATTGTCTAATATCCCCTTCATCATTTGTTTTAATGCAAGTTCTTAATACTTCATGACGATAAATTAACAATCTAAACGACTCTTCGAGTTTATTGTCATCAATACCTCCTTTTAATCTAATTGCTCCCGGCATATTATACGCCAGCGAACCGCCTTCTAACTGACTCAATATCCATAATCGGCTTTGAGAAGCAGTCAATGGATAGGATTCAGTTTCCGGGGCTTTAGGGATGGAAATATATTTATTCTCCTGTAGCTCCTTACTTGACCTTTCAATGGTTGGGCTTGAAAAAAACGCTTTAAAAGTTATAGTTTGCCCAAATTGTTTATTAATTCTGTTAATCAACTGAACTACAGACAAGCTATGTCCGCCCAACTCAAAGAAATTATCCGTTACTCCAACTCTTTCAACTCCTAATACCTCTTGCCATATTGTAACCAACTTTTCCTCTGTCTCATTTCTGGGTGCCACATATTCATTCCTAACGAGGTCTTTCCCATCCACATCCGGCAGAGCTTTACGGTCTATTTTTCCATTGGGGGTCAGGGGCAATTCTTCAAGTTGAATAAAACTATTTGGAATCATATATCCTGGTAATATCTGTTCTAAAAAGTCTTTCAATTCTGCGGGGTTTACTTTTTTGAAGCCTATAAAATAAGCTACCAAAATGGATGCTCCGGATTGGTTTTCTTTTGCGACAACTACAACCTGATTTATTTGTTCGTGACGAAGTAATACACTTTCTATTTCTCCTAATTCTATTCTGAAACCATTTATTTTAACCTGATTATCAACCCTGCCTAAATGCTCTAGCGTACCATTTGGCAACCATCTGGCTAAATCTCCTGTCTTATAAATTCTTTTTTTATGGTTTGTATCAATTTCAAACTCAAAGAATTTTTCTGAGGTTAGCTTTTCTTCGTGATAATATCCTCTGGATAAACCATCTCCTCCAATACATAATTCGCCTTTTACACCTACAGGACAAATTTGTTTATTATTGTCCAAAATATAAATCTGGGTATTTTGTATTGGATTTCCAATATTTAATCGCACCTCATTTTGAGCTTTTTGGAATGTAGACCAAATCGTTGTTTCTGTTGGTCCGTACATGTTATATATTGCTGCTGATGACGCCTGAAGTCTAAGTTTAGCTAATAATTCATTTGAAAATTTCTCCCCTCCAACGATTACATTTTTTAATGATTTCATAAACAAATGCGACGTTTCATCTTCGAGCAAAGCTTCCAGATAAGAAGGTGTAATTTGAAGAGACGTTATAGGCACATTCTTTTTTAACGAAACCGATTCTTCTTTTTTACTTTTCGAGTAAAAGTCTTTAAGAGTCGTTAAATGTTCCAATCCATTAATAACATCTTCGTCTGAAATACCAAAATCAATTAAACAGGCAATCTCTGTAATTCCAATAGCGTGTATTTGTGCCACAATCTTTTTACAGGAGTCCGGTGTTCCTAATAATGCAGCTGTTTGCCAATATCTTTCAAATGCCAAATCCAGTAAATCACTTAAATCACTTTCGCTAATGCTAAAAACATCTTTATCTAATCCTTTTGCCAAATTCTGGAGAAGTCCTACACTCGATTTTAGGTAAGATTTAAACGGATCTCTGGCTTTATTTTTTACTACTTCCAGGTCTGTTCCTACGTAAGTATGGAGCATCAGGGCAATTTTTGCACTTTCGACAGAATATCCATTTTCCAGTAATGCCTCTTTATATACCTGAATATTATTGGCCAGATCTTTTAATTCCTGTCCTAATAAGTGAGTCAATATATTAGCACCTATTTTTCCTGCACTTCTAAAAGTTTCTGCGTTTCCGCCAGAAGTAATGTATATTTCCAGATTTGTATTTACCGGTCTTGGATATGTTTTTACCTCAATTTCCCGGTTCATTCCATTAGTTCGATTTACAGAACTTCCTTTCCATAATGTTTTTAGTTCCTCAATCTGTGTGTACATGATTTGGTGTCTCGTCTGATAGTTCTCAGGCTGTAGCACAAAATCATCTGCATGCCAGCCGGATGCAATTGATAATGCCACTCTTCCATTTGATAAATTATCAACAACAGACCACTCTTCTGCGACTCTTATCGGGTCATGCAAAGGCAATACAACACTTCCTGAACGGATCTGGAGGTTATTTGTAATTGTTGCAAGTCCTGCACCTAATACAGATGGATTAGGAAAAATACCTCCAAACTCATGAAAATGTCTTTCAGGCAACCATATTGCTGAATATTCATTTTCATCTGCGTAAGAAGCAGATTCTTTTAAAAATTTATACTTGTCATTTGATACGCTTTCTGAACTTGAAAAATAGAACAAACTAAAATCTAATGTAACGGACTGATCGTCTACAAAGGTGTCAAAGTTATTTAAAGCGCTATCTGACTTTATTGTAACAGCGATTCCTTTAGTAAGTGTCCAGAACAATTCCAGTATTGAAATATCAAATGAAACTGAAGTAATTGCCAATAAATGATCATTCTCTTTCAGAGGAATAGCATCATTCATTCCAAACACAAAATTTGTTAAATTTTTGTGTTCAACCATTACGCCTTTAGGATTACCGGTAGTTCCGGATGTATAAATAACGTAGGCTAAATTTCCTGAATGTATCTTTTTCTCAGGATTCTGCCTGGAAAATCTGTCTCTAACAGTATCAAAAATTTCTATTGCGTTATCATCCAGAACAGCTATACTATTACTGTTCGACTCAATATAAGCAATACGCTCTTTTGGATAACGAGGATCAATCGGGACGTAAGCCGCACCGGATTTAAGCACTCCTAACATTGCGACAATTAGTTTCTCGCTTCGTTCTAATTTTATGGCAATTAAATCATCCGGGTTAATGATGTGATTACTTTTCAAATAACCCGCTAGCTGATTGGCACGTTCGTTAACTTCTTTGTACGTTAGTTCTGTTTCTCCAAAAGCAACGGCTATATTATTTGGTGTTTTCTCTACTTGCTCTTCAAATAATTCAATGATAGTCTTATCCTTCGGGTAATCGATCTCTGTGTCGTTGAATTCTAATAACAATTGATTTTTTTCTTCGGCTGTTAAGTATCCTACTTCTTGGATAAGTATTGCAGGTTGCTCTAATGATTCTGTTAGCAGGTTTTCAAAATGAACAAACATCCTTTCTATCAAATAGGCATCATAGATATCAGTATTGTATGATACCGCCAAGTCTAATCCTTCCGACTCGACAAAAGTAAAAGTTATATCAAACTGGGCAGTTTTATTAGAGAAATTATAATTACTAATCTCAAGGTTGATTAATTCCTCCCCTTTAAGGTTGCTCAATTGCCCTTGGTTTTGCAAAACCACCAAAACATCAAATAAAGCAGAACGACTTGTATCTCTTTTTAAGTCTAGCTTACCTACCAATGCGTCGAATGGATAACTCTGATGCTCGTAAGCCGACAACAAGGTCTCTTTCTGAGCAGCAACCAAATCCATAAAACTATTGCCTTCTTCAAATCGGGTTCGTATAACAAGCGTATTCAGATACAATCCTATTTGATTCTCCAAATCTGGATGCTCTCTTCCCGCCATAGGTGTTCCCACTATAATGTCGTCCTGACCTGAATATTTATGCAACAAGACATTAACCCCAGCCATTAAGGTCATAAACAAGGTTGCATCTTGTGCTCTTGAAAAGTCCTTTAGCTTCCCTAAAAATGCTTGTGAAAAATGATGGGTTATAATGGCTCCATTATAGGTCTGAACCAATGGACGTGTTTTAAAACTTGGCAGTTCCAACACGGGTAATTCTCCCGCAAACTGCTGCAACCAATACTGCTCCGATACTTGTTGCTTTTCTTGTTGCAATTCGCCATTGAGCCAAACTGCATAGTCTTTGTATTGGATACCTAACTCAGGCAAATCAACTGCTTTTCCTTGAGATAGTGCATTATATGTTTTTACTACTTCGGACACCAATAACTCCATTGACCATCCGTCGCCAACGATATGTGGCATCGATAAGAAGAATACGTACTCTTCCTCTTTTAACTTGATAAGCGATCCTCGTACTAATGGCGCTTGCTCTAAATCAAAAGGTTCTTTGTTTTTTTCTTCTATATAACTTGCAAGGACTACCTCTTGATTCTCAACAAAACTGTAATCTTCTCTCGATATCTTAAAGTCTAATTGTTCGATTGGTATGATATATTGCCTGATATCCCCTTCATCATTTGTTTTAATGCAGGTTCTAAGTATTTCGTGACGATAAATTAACAATCTAAACGACTCTTCGAATTTATTATCATTTATAGCTCCTTTTAACCTAATCGCTGCTGGCATATTATACGCCAATGAACCGCCTTCTAATTGACTCATTATCCATAATCGGCTTTGAGAAGCAGTCAATGGATAGGATTCGGCTTCTGCAGCTTTAGGAATGGAAACATATTTATTCTCCTGTAGCTCGTTACCTGACCCTTCAATGGTTGGGCTTAGAAAAAACGCTTTAAAAGTTATGGTTTTCCCAAATTGCTTACGGATTCTGTTAATTACCTGAGCTACCGACAAACTATGCCCACCCAACTCAAAGAAATTATCCGTTACCCCAACTCTTTCAACTCCTAATACTTCTTGCCATATCGCAACCAACTTTTCCTCTGTCTCATTTCGGGCTGCTACATATTCATTCCTGATAAGATCTCCTCCATCCACGCCCGGCAAGGCTTTACGGTCAATTTTTCCATTGGGAGTTAAAGGCAATTCGTCCAATTCAACATAAAAACTAGGAACCATATAGTCCGGTAGTTTCCCCAGTAAAAAACTCCTTAATTCCGATTTGTCTATAATATCAGTAGATGTAAAATAAGCAATCAGTACCTTTTCTTCGTTTACTGCTTTTGCCTCTACAACTACTTGTTTTAAATCCTCCGAATATTGCAAAATGACACTCTCTATCTCTCCTAGTTCTATCCTGAAACCGCGAATCTTCACCTGATGGTCTTTTCTGCCTATAAATTCGATGTTCCCATCGGGTAGCCATCTGCTCAAATCGCCCGTATCATACATTCTCAATCCTTCTATGAAAGGATTAGAAACAAACTTCTCAGCAGTAAGTTCAGGTTTGTTTAGATACCCTCGTGCAACTCCTGCCCCTGAAATATACAACTTACCCGCAACACCTATTGGCACAATCTGTAAATCATTATTAAGTATAAATAATCGAATATTATCAATTGGTTTACCAATCGGAATCAATACCTCATCTTTTGTACATTCATAATAACTGACATCTATGGTCGCCTCTGTTGGCCCATAAAGATTCATAAGGGAAACATCCGGAAATTGAGCAAAAAACTTATTATTCTGATCAGCACTTAATGCCTCTCCACTCACAAATACTTGCTTAAGACTTTTTAACTTTCCACTTTCTAATTTATTCTCCTTTAAATAGTCTAAAAACACCGATAACATTGAAGGTACAAAATGAAGAACTGAAATTTTATATCTTTCAATATGATATATAATTTCCTTGGGATCTTTTTGTCCTTCAGGTTTTAAGATACATAGTTTAGAACCTTTATAAATCCACCAGAATAATTCCCATACCGAAACATCAAACGAATAACTCGTTTTTTGAAGGATTACATCATTATCAGATAAAACATAGGCTTTTTGCATCCATTCCAAGCGATTAATCAAAGACATATGTTCCACCATTACACCTTTAGGATTTCCTGTAGTACCCGAGGTATAAATTACATACGCTAAATCACTAGAAGTAGTAATCTTTTCTATATTCTTCTTTGAATATTTATCCTGAACTCCTGCAAATATTTCTAATTCAGCTTCATCAAGAACTGCCTTACATTGGCTGTCTTTTTCGATATAATTTATGCGTTCTTGTGGGTAATTGACATCTATCGGAACATAAGCCGCCCCCGATTTCAGTATTCCTAAAATCGCTGTGATCATTCTATCGCTTCTGTCCAACTTGATACCTACCAAATCATCAGCTTTAATGGAATAATTCTCCCTCAAATAATTAGCCAATTGATTGGACTTCTCGTTGAGTTCTTCGTACGTTAGTTCCGTTTCTTCAAAAACAATGGCTATATTGTTTGGCGTTTTCTCTACTTGCTCTTCAAATAATTCAATGATAGTCTTATCCTTCGGGTAATCGATCTCTGTGTCGTTGAATTCTAATAACAATTGACTTTGTTCTTCGGCTGTTAGATATCCTACTTCACGGATAAGCATCTCAGGTTGCTTTACTAATTCTGTAAGCAGGTTCTCAAGATGAACAAACATCCTTTCTATCAAATAGGCATCATAGATATCTGTATTATATGATACGGCCAAGTCTAGCCCTTCAGACTCGAAGAAGTTAAAACTAATATCAAATTTAGCAGTCTCATTAGAAAAATCGTAATTACTGATCTCAAGATTGATCAGCTCTTCCCCTTTAAGGTTGCTCAATTGTCCTTGATTTTGCAAAGCCACCAAAACATCAAATAAAGCAGAACGACTTGTGTCTCTTTTTACATCCAGCTTACCTACTAATGCGTCGAATGGATAACTCTGATGCTCGTATGCCGCCAACAAGATCTCTTTCTGAGCAGCAACCAAATCCACAAAACTATTGCCTTCCTCAAATCGGGTTCGAATAGCAAGCGTATTCAAATACAATCCTATTTGATTCTCCAAATCTGGATGTTCTCTTCCGGCTATTGGTGTCCCCACTATAATGTCGTCCTGACCTGAATATTTATGCAACAAAACATTAACCCCAGCCATTAAGGTCATAAACAAGGTTGCATCTTGTGCTTTTGAAAAATCCTTTAGCTTTCCTAAAAAAGCTTGTGAAAAATGATGGCTTATATTGGCTCCATTATAGGTCTGAACCAATGGACGTGTTTTAAAACTTGGCAGTTCCAACACGGGTAATTCTCCCGCAAACTGCTGCAACCAATACTGCTCCGATACCTGTTGTTTTTCTTGCTGCAATTCTCCATTGAGCCAAACCGCATAGTCTTTGTATTGAATGCCTAACTCAGGCAAATCAACTTCTTTTCCTTGAGATAGTGCATTATATGTTTTGACTACTTCGGACACCAATAACTCCATTGACCATCCGTCGCCAACGATATGTGGCATAGATAAAAAGAACACATACTCTTTCTCTTTTAACTTGATAAGCGATCCTCGTACTAATGGCGCTTGCTCTAAATCAAAAGGTTCTTTACTTTTTTCTTCAATATAACTTGCAAGGACTATCTCTTGATTCTCAACAAAACTGTAGTCTTCTCTCGAAATCTTAAAGTCTAATTGTTCGATTGGTATGATATATTGCCTGATATCCCCTTCATCATTTGTTTTAATGCAGGTTCTAAGTATTTCGTGGCGACGAATTAGAGATCTAAACGATTCTTCAAATTTATTGGCATCTATAACTCCTTTTAACCTAATTGCTCCCGGCATATTATAGGCAAGCGAACCGCCTTCTAACTGGCTCATTATCCATAATCGGCCCTGAGAAGCAGTCAATGGATAAGATTCAGTTTCCGGGGCTTTAGGAATGGAAACATATTTTGCCTCATACAGTTCCTTACTTAATCCTTCTATCGTAGGATTTGCAAAAAAAGCTTTAAATGTTATTGCTTTTCCAAATTGCTTATGGGTTCTATTAATCACCTGAGCTACAGACAAACTATGTCCGCCCAACTCAAAGAAACTATCCGTTACCCCAACTTTTTCAACTCCTAATACCTCTTGCCATATTGCCGCCAACTTTTCCTCTGTCTCATTTCCGGGTGCCACATATCCATTCCTAATGAGATCTTCCCCATCTACTCCCGGCAAGGCTTTACGGTCAATTTTTCCATTAGGAGTTAAAGGCAATTCGCCTAGTTCAACATAAAAACTCGGAACCATATAATCCGGCAGTTTCCCCTGTAGAAAACTCCTTAACTCTGATTTGTCTATGATGTCGGTAGATGTAAAATAGGCAACCAGTGTTTTTTCTCCGTTTGCTTCTTTTGCCTCTACAGCTACTTGTTTTAAATCCTCTGAATATTGTGAAATGACACTTTCTATCTCCCCAAGTTCTATCCTGAAACCGCGAATCTTCACCTGATGGTCTTTTCTGCCCATAAACTCGATGTTTCCATCGGGTAGCCACGTGCCCAAATCACCCGTGTCATACATTCGCTCTCCTTCTATAAAAGGATGGGTGATAAACTTCTCCGCCGTAAGTTCAGGCTTGTTTAGATAACCACGTGCTAATCCTGCACCCGAAACATAAATCTTCCCTGTTACACCTATTGGTAAAGGTTGTAATGATTCATCTAATATGTAAACCTGGGTGTTGGAAATTGGCTTACCGATTGGTAAGAATGTTTTTTCTACATTATTCTCTGTCAATTGATATATTGACACGCAAACTGCACATTCTGTAGGACCATAAGCATTGTAATAGTCTATCCCTGATTTTACAACTTCCAACGCTTTACCGGGGTTGGGAGATTCTCCGGCCGTAATGAGACATCTTAATCCTGAAATATCTTTTTCGGATAATAGCCCCAAATAACTAGGAGGTAAAGTTACAACTGATGATTTAGTTTCTTTCAAAAATTTTACAAACTCATCCTTATCTTTAATCGTTTCTTCAGTTGGAATACATAAAGTAGCCCCACTGTACAAACACATCATAATCTCAGATATCGATGCATCAAAAGCAACAGAAGCAAACCAAACTACTTTGTCGCTTTCGGTAATGTTAAATGATTGAATCTGAGCTAAGGACATATTTACATTACTCGTATGCTCTACCATAACTCCTTTGGGTTGTCCTGTAGAACCCGAAGTATAAATAATATAGGCTAAATCATGTGGCTGATTAATATGGATAAGATTCTCATTACTATGTCTAAATCTTTCCAAATTATATAACATCATTTCCTCTTCATCAAGAACTACCTTACATTGGCTGTCTTTTTCAATATAGGATATACGTTCTTCCGGGTAATTAACATCTATCGGTAAGTAAGCGGCGCCCGATTTCAGCACCCCTAAAATAGCTACGATTATCGTCTCGCCTCTACCTAACTTTATACCTACTAAATCGTCGGCTTTGATGGAATAATTCTCCCTCAAATAATAAGCTAATTGATTGGACTTCTCATTGAGCTCCTGATACGTTAATTCAGTTCCTTCAAAAACAACAGCTATATTGTTTGGCGTTTTCTTAACCTGCTCTTCAAATACCTCAACTATAGTCTTATCTTTCGGGTAATCAGCCTCTGTATCGTTAAAATCCATCAAAAGTTGATGTTTTTCATCGTCATTAAGACATTTTAATTGCGATGTAGGCACATAAGGATTTACTGTTATTTCTTCCAATAATTGTTCTAGATGATTTAACATTTGAACTACAAAATCATTGCTAAAAATATCAGTATTATAGGTTATACCTAAATGTAGTTCTTCAGGTTTCTCTGAAAAACTGAAATGCAAATCGAACCTGCTTATTGTGTTTTTTACTTCATAAGGCTTTATATTGAATGTTTTAATACTTTGAGTTGCATCATATTCTTTCCCTACATCAAATGAATTTTGTAAATCTACCATTACGTCAAACAAAGCATTCCTACTCTGATCCCGTTTTATGGACAGACTATTTACCAATTCATCCAGAGGATAGATATGATGCTGATAGGCACCTAAAGTTACATGCTTAACTTTGTTCAATAAATTAATAAAATTATCCTCTTTTTCAATATTTGTTCTTAATGGTAAGGTATTTACAAAAAAACCTACCTGCCCCTCTAAATCAGAATGTTGTCTGCCTGCTAAAGAACTCCCTATAATAATATCTTCTTGCTGTGTATATCTGTGTAATAAAACTTTCACCAGAGATAACACCCCCATAAATAAAGTCCCCCCTTGCGATTGACTTAAATCTCTTAATTTTTGAACTCCATTTTTATTTAAAACTTTATTTAGAGTTTTCCCGTTATATGTTTTTATCGAAGGGCGCTGATATTGAATTGGTAGGTTTATTATAGGAATCTCTCCTATAAATTGATTTATCCAATAACTTTTATGTTTTTCTAATTGGCTCCCTTTTAATTGTTCTTGTTGCCAAACTGCATAGTCTTTATATTGTATATGTAATGGCTTAAATTGATAAGTTTGCCCTAAAGCAACCGAACTATAAAAAGTAAATAGTTCTTTAATCAAAATTTCCATTGACCATCCATCACTAATAATGTGATGCATAACTAAGCTAAGTACACACTTAGATTCTGCTGTTTGAAATACTTTTACCTTAAGTAAAACACCTTCCTCTAAATCAAAAGGTGTATGGTGTTGTTCTTTGAGAACAGAATCTAAATCCAAGCCCTCTACCGACCTCACATCTTCATAATCAATTCTAAAGTCAACATCCTTATTTTCTATGATATATTGTCTAACTTCTCCCTGCTCCACTTCTTTAAAAGCAGTTCTCAAAGAATCATGGCGTGCAATTATAAACTTAAATGCAGATTCCATTAACTCAATATCTAATAATCCTTCAATTTCATAATCACCGACTAAGTTATATGCCGAATTACCACCTTCGAGTTGGCTTACTATCCATAGTCTATATTGAGATGAAGACAGCGGGTAATTTTCCTGTGATGGAACTGGTGGAATGGGATCATACGCTTCTATATCCAGTTCAAAACCTTTTAAAAACTGTATTAATTCATCTTTATTCTCTTTTATCTGTTTAAGACTAACCGGATCTAAATCTTCACCATCATAGAAAACTTCAAGTTCACCATCTGTCAAGACAACATCAATAGCGTTATTTTTTAATTCCGTCAGCAAATTTCTTATCTTCCCCATAACCTATTATTTTTTTTTATATAATATTTCCTTTTCTCCAAATAACCTTTCCGCAATTATTCCTCTCGAAATACTTTCGTTAATTAAATGGTTAGATTGAACAATAGGATTAGATTCATCAGTGTATTTTATACTACTAATGAATTCACACCAAGGCTCTTGCCCCATGGCATACACATATACTTCTGAAGGATTAAAAATATCTACCAAATTCATTCCTCTATTAAAATCGGATCCCGCTAATCTCCTTGATTGATCATGTTCTTTTGATAGTTCATTAACAACGAGCGGACCATATAACCAGGTTAGTGGGGCACCATCACATTCCATCCCAAGAAAAATAACATCAACATCTCCAATTTGATTTTGGGTATGTTCATATAACCTTTTTTCTAAAATTCTTGAATCTGCTACGAATAATAAAGAAAATTCAGATATCTCAACATGAAAGCAAATTTTAGCTTTAATATCCAAATCACTATGCTCTCCCGTAAAAGGAACACCGGTAATATTACAATCTGAAAAACTTATAGTTGAAAATTCTTCAATTTCGATTATATTATTAAAACCAATATTATTAAACATTAATTTAAGAGAAGGATCCTGAAGGTGTCCTCCACCAGAACGTGGAACAATAATGTTCTTTATTTTATGTCTAAGTGGCAGCAGAGTTTCAAGTAAAATGTGGTCCTGATGGTTGTGAGTTATTAATACATAATCAATAATTTCGGGTAATTCATAATCAGAGAAATGTTCTACACTTGACTGATATCCATAATAACTAATTAAGGGATCTACCAGTATACTTATATCTTTTGTCTCAATTAATATACATGCATGACCAAAATACCTCATCCTGATACTATTTCCCTCATACTTAACATAAGGAGCAGATGGAATTTCGGTGAAAAAGGATTTAAAAAGAGACTCCTCAGTTTCATTTAAATCACCTAGCATTTTTCTTATTTCATTATATGGACGAGGTGTCCTCTTCATTTTGCTCAACTCATCTATAAATTTATCTTCAAATGGTATATTCAAATGCAATGTATCATTCTCGGATAATCTTGGCGTACTTAAGCAAAAAGGACGTGAATCGTTATTTGTGACCCAAAGAGCTATACTTTGATTGTTTTTATTATAAAACTTACTCTTATATAAAAGATGTTCAAAAAATCTAAATGAAGGATTCCCATTTAAATCATATATTAATTCTACATAACCTTTTAAGATATCGGGCACTTTTTCATATAAATCTTCTAACGATTGCCCTTTTGCCTCTTTATTTAACATTAGAACCAATTTCCTAATTGCAAATGAAAGACTAATTAATTCCTTTTGATTTAAAAAAGTTGATTCGAGCAATTTTTTAATATCCTCAGACCTATCCTCATTATAATCCATAAAAGGACCTCCTAACATTAATGGATTTCTAATAGCCTCATTATGCAACTCTGGCGATTCAAGATAAGAATTCATTATTTCAATATGCCTCTTTACTACATTCATAGATGCTGTTGCTGGAGATATAAGATGCGACCATGCATACCATCTTTCAATTAAAGGTTCAATAACTACATTGGGCTTTAAAAAAACTAAACTTTCCATTAATTAATTAATTTTTATTGATTTTCTATTTTTATTACTTGAATTTGATTTTAACATATTTATTACAGATGAAAAACTTTCAATATTTGGATTAGCAAAAAATTCAGATACAGGCATTCTGAATTGAAAAATTTTCTCTACTTCGTTTAACAGTTTCACTGCTTTTAAGCTGTGTCCCCCCAATTCAAAGAAATTATCTGTTACTCCAACTCTTTCAACGCCCAATACTTCTTGCCATATTGCAGCCAACTTTTCCTCTGTTTCGTTTCTGGGTGCCACATATTCATTCCTAATGAGGTCTTTGCCATCCACACCTGGCAGGGCTTTTCGATCTATTTTACCATTAGGGGTCACAGGTAATTCGTCCAGTTCAACATAAAAGCTCGGAACCATATAGTCCGGCAATTTTCCCTGTAAAAAACTCCTCAACTCCGATTTGTCGATGCCTTCCGAAGACGTAAAATAGGCAATCAACACCTTCTCGTCGTTTACTGCTTTTGCCAATACCACTACTTGTTGTAAATCCTCCGAATATTGTGAAATCGAATTCTCAATCTCCCCAAGCTCTATCCTGAAACCGCGAATCTTGACCTGATGGTCTTTCCTACCCACAAACTCGATGTTCCCATCGGGTAGCCATCTGCCCAAATCTCCCGTGTCATACATTCGTTCTCCTGCTATAAAAGGATGCGGGATAAACTTCTCTGCAGTAAGTTCAGCCTTGTTAAGATAACCTCTTGCCAATCCTCCTCCCGCTAAATACAACTTCCCTGTTACTCCTATTGGTAATAGTTGTAACGCTTCATCTAATATGTAAGCCTGGGTGTTAGGGATTGGCTTGCCGATAGGGATATTTGTGAGTTTTTTATCTTTAATATCAAAAGTTGTTGAAAATGTAGTGTTTTCAGTTGGACCATAAACGTTCGCAATTTTTATATCTGGATAAGTTTCGATTACTTTCAATATATGAGTTGGGGACACCACATCGCCCCCTACCATTAATTGACTAATGTTTTCAAAAAAAGTTATATTATTTACAAGCACTTCATTAAACCAAGAAGTAGTCATAAAAATGCTATTAACTTTATTTGTCTTTGTAATATTCACTAATTCACTTAATTCCAATAAGTTATTCTGATTAGTAAATATAAATCTTGCCCCATTTAATAAAGTTCCAAAAAACTCAAATACCGTTGCATCAAAGGAGACTGAACCAGTACTTAGCACTACACTCGCTTCGTTGAGCGGGAAATAAGAACAGGGTTTAACCAATCTGATTACATTTCTATGCTCTACCATCACCCCCTTCGGAATACCCGTAGAACCAGATGTGTACATGACATAGGCTAAATCAGTAGGCTGATTAATATTTTTTATATTCTCCTTTGAATATTTATCCTGAACACCATCAAATTGCGCTAATAAGGCCTTATCAATAACAACTTTGCTATTACTGTCTTTTTCCATATAATCTATACGTTCTTGTGGATAATTGACATCTATCGGCACGTAAGCAGCCCCTGATTTCAATACCCCAAAAATCGCTATGATCATTCTCTCGCTTCTGTCCAGCTTTATCCCTACCAAATTGCCTGCTGTGATGGAATAATTCTCCCTCAAATAAGAGCCCAACTGATTGGACTTCTCATTAAGCTCTCGATACGTTAGCTCCGTTTCTGCGAAAACAAAGGCTATACTGTTTGGTGTTTTCTCTACTTGCTCTTCAAATAATTCAATAATAGTCTTATCCTTCGGGTAATCGACCTCTGTATCGTTGAATTCCGATAACAATTGATTTTGTTCTTCGGGGGTGAGGTAAGCCACTTCTCCGATAAGTATCTCTGGTTGTTTTACTAATTCTGTAAGCAGGTTCTCAAAATGAACAAAAATCCTTTCTATCAAATAGGCATCATAGATATCTGTATTGTATGATACCGCCAAGTCAAGCCCTTCTGACTCGACGAAGTTAAAACTAATGTCAAATTTAGCAGTCTCATTAGAAAAATCGTAATTACTAACCTCAAGATTAATTAGTTCTTCCCCTCTAAGGTTGTTCAGTTGTCCTTGATTTTGCAAAGCCACCAAAACATCAAATAAAGCAGAACGACTTGTGTCTCTTTTTAAGTCTAGCTTACCTACCAATGCGTCGAATGGATAACTCTGATGCTCGTAAGCCGACAACAAGGTCTCTTTCTGAGCAGAAACCAAATCCACAAAACTATTGCCTTCGTTAAATTGGGTTCGAATGGCAAGTGTATTCAGATACAAACCTATTTGATTCTCTAAATCTGGATGTTCTCTTCCTGCTATCGGTGTTCCCACTATAATGTCCTTCTGTCCAGTATATTTGTGTAACAAGGTGTTTGTCCCAGCCACTAAAGTCATAAACAAGGTAACGTCATGTGCTTTTGAAAAGTCCTTTAACTTCTCTAAAAATGCTTGTGAAAAATGATGCGTTATATTTGCCCCGTTATAGGTCTGAACCAATGGACGTGTTTTAAAACTTGGCAGTTCCAACACGGGTAATTCTCCCGCAAACTGCTGCAACCAATATTGTTCCGATGCCTGTTGTTTTTCTTGCTGTAATTCTCCATTGAGCCAAACTGCATAGTCTTTATATTGAATGCTCAGCTCAGGTAAATCAACTTCTTTTCCTTGCGTTAGTGCATTATATGTTTTTACTACCTCGGATATTAAAAGTTCCATTGACCACCCATCGCCAACGATATGATGCTGGGACAAGAAAAACACAGACTCATCCTCTTTTAACTTGATAAGGGATGCTCGTACTAGTGGCGCTTGCTCTAAATCAAATGGTTCTTTGTTTTTTTCTTCAATATAACTTGCAAGGACTACCTCTTGGTTTTCAACAAAACTGTAATCTTCTCGCGATATCTTAAAGTCTAATTGTTCGATTGGTATGATATATTGCCTAATATCCCCCTCATTATTTGTTTTTATGCAAGTCCTTAATATTTCGTGACGGTGAATTAATAACCTAAACGACTCTTCGAATTTATTGGCATCTACCCTTCCTTTTAATGTAATTGCTCCTGGCATATTATACGCCAGTGAACCGCCATCTAATTGACTCATTATCCATAATCGGCTCTGAGAGGCAGTCAATGGATAAGATTCAGTTTCCGGAGCTTTGGGGATGGACATGTATTGATCCTCGTGCATCTCCTTACTTAATCCTTCTATGGTTGGATTTGCAAAAAATGTTTTAAAAGCAATGGTTTTTCCTAATTGCTTATGCGTTCTATTGATTACCTGAGCAACTATCAAACTATGACCTCCCAACTCAAAGAAATTATCTGTTACCCCAACTCTCTCAACTCCCAGGACCTCTTGCCATATTACAGCTAACTTTTCCTCAGTCTCATTTCGGGGTGACACATATTCATTCCTTATAAGATCGTCACCATCCACACCCGGCAGGGCTTTTCGGTCTATTTTTCCATTGGAAGTTAAAGGTAATTCGTCCAATTCAACATAAAAACCCGGAACCATATAATCCGGTAGTTTCCCCAGTAGAAAACTCCTTAATTCCGATTTGTCTATGATTTCGGTAGAGGTAAAATAAGCAATCAGTACCATTTCTTCGTTTACTTTTTTTGCCTCTACAATTACTTGTTTTAAATCCTCCGAATATTGTAAAATGACACTCTCTATCTCCCCAAGCTCGATCCTGAAACCTCGAATCTTGACTTGTTGATCCTTTCTGCCCAAGTATTCTAATTCACCATTATTCAACATTCTTACATTATCCCCGGAACGATATAAAATGTGGCCTTCCTTGAAAGGATTTTCTATAAATCTTTCTCTTGTTAAAGCAGGTCTGTTTAAATATCCTCGGGCTACACCATCTCCACCAACATAAAGTTCACCAGATATCCCTATTGGCAATAAATTTTGATTTTGATCCAGTACATAGCAACTTAATGTTGGTATAGGCTTACCTATATTACTAATATTATTTTCTATCTCTTTACTTGTAATTTCCTTGTAGGTCACATGCACCGTAGTTTCAGTTATACCATACATGTTTACAAGTTTAGTCATAGGATATTTGTCTTTGTAATCTATTAAATTACCAGGACTTAATGCCTCTCCTCCAAATATCACATAACGCAACTGAAGATTTGCTTCAACTTTTTTAAGTTCTTCACTAGACAAGTTATAAAAAGCAGATGGAGTCTGATTTAATATTGTCACCCTTTGTTTACTTAATATTTCAAGAAATGCCGTAGGATCCTTTGCTATAATCAAAGGAATAATAATTAGCTTACCTCCATTTAACAAAGCTCCATACATTTCCCATACCGAAAAATCAAAACAATAGGAATGGAACATACTCCAAACATCATTCGAGTTAAAATCAAATAATGGATTGTCATTCTTTAACAATCTGACAACATTTTTGTGCTCCACCATCACACCTTTAGGATTTCCTGTAGTTCCCGAGGTATAAATCACGTACGCTAAATCACTGGAAGTATTAACCTTTTCTATATTCTTATTTGAATATTTACCCTGAACTCCAGCAAATATTTCTAATTCAGCTTCATCAAGAACTACCTTACATTGGCTGTCTTGTTCGATATAATTGATGCGTTCTTGTGGGTAATTGACATCTATCGGCACGTAAGCAGCCCCCGATTTCAGTATTCCTAAAATCGCTGTAATCATTCTCTCGCTTCTGTCCAACTTTATCCCTACCAAATCGTTAGCTTTGATAGAATAATTCTCCCTTAAATAATTAGCCAATTGATTGGACTTCTCGTTGAGTTCTTCGTATGTTAACTCTTTTTCTTCAAAAACAATGGCTATATTGTTTGGCGTTTCCTTAACCTGCTCTTCAAATAAATCAATAACTGTCTTATCCTTTGGATAACCAGCCTCTGTGTCATTGAATTCTACCAAAAGTTGGTGTTCCTCTTGTTCAGCTAAATACGTTAAACTACTTAAAGAATTATCTTTACTATCAATAAACTGTTCTACCAGATTAACAATATGATTGCTAATGTTTTTAATTCGCTGTATATCGTATTTATTGGAATTATATTTAAATTCCACAATCAATGACGATGATGACGGAAGTATTGCTATATTAAAATCATAATTCGTTTGTTCGAACACGTCAATAGATTCCACTTTCAATTCCTGCCCTTGCTGACTTTGACCATTTTCCATGTTCTCCCTGACCATATCCTGCACTGGATAATTCTCAAAAACCATAATATGATCAATCAAATTCATTCCCAATTCGCTTTGGGACTGTACTTCGGATAAATTCAAATAATGATGTGCTTTATTTGATATGGCCTCATTCTGAATTTGTCTTAACAGATCCAACGGAGTATCTCCATCATTGTATCTTATCCTTACCGGAATGGTATTGATAAACAAGCCTATCATATCCTCAACTCCTTCTAAATCCTCAGGCCTTCCCGAAACCACTGACCCAAACACTACATCCTGAGTACTATTGTAGCTTGACAATAAATACCCCCATACTGCTTGTATAAAAGTGTTTTGTGTTACTCCAATTTGACCGCATAACTTATTTAAATTTGCATATAAGTCACCGTCTATTGTTACACTTTCTTTTGATTCCATATAAATTTCATCTCCAGTAGTCCCAGTTTTAAATGGGATTTCGACCTCATGGCTATATCCTTCCAAATACCCTTTCCAGTATGCTATCGAATCATTTGTGTTCACTTTGTCCAACCATTGAATATAGTTGGAATATGGTAAGGGTTTAGACAAATTCAAAGGTGATTTCTGATGAACTGCACTCAATATCTGATAGAAATCCTTAATTAAAATACTCATGCACCAACCATCAGTAAGAATGTGGTGATGACTCCAAATAAACTCGAACTCATCATTTCCCAAATCCAATATCTGCAGTCGCATCTGGCAAGGAGTTTCCAAATCAAATCCTTTTTCCCTGTCTTTTAATTTTACTTCTTCCACATAATCATGCGCCTCTATTCCTTCGGGCATTTTTTTATACGAAAAATTGCTCGGCACTGTCTTTCTTACTATCTGCAACGGCTGATCATTCAAATCATACGTAAAACTAGTCCTCAATACACCATGTCTTGACACCAATTTGTCATAGGACTCATGTATCGATTGAACATCTAAATCGGATGATTTTACTCTGTACGACATCAGCACAAAATACATTGAAGTCGATTTATCAGACAACCAATGATAGTATATCCCTTGTTGTAAAGGGGAAAGTTTATAAACGTCTTCCAACGTGTTGTCTTTATTTATCCTTGCTAAATCATCTATACCCAACCCTTTAAAAGTCAAATCCGACGGGGTCAATTGATTCTCTTTAATGACACTTAATTCTGTTATTAAGGCAACAAGGTTTTTTTGATAAGAATCCGCAAAGTTTTCAATCGTTTTTAAATGGTGTAGCTCTTTAGAAAAACGTATTGAAAGTGTGAGCTGACCCGACACTAACATCCCTGAAATACTCAAAATAGCATCACTTTCAATCTCTGAAGCTACACTCGAACCTATGTTCTCTGACGAGTATTCAAAAAACGAATCCGATTTATTGCTGACATTATAACCGAAATCTCCTAAATAGTTAAATTCAATAGAGTTCTGAGGGACATCGTTAAAACCATCCGATAAATACTTTTGTATTCCGTATCCAATACCCTTATTCGGTATTCTTCGTAAATCTTCTTTAACTTCAATTAAACTGGTTATGGCCGACTTTGAATCAGCTAAATTCAGCACAAAGGGATAAGCTGAAGTAAACCATCCCACTGTCCTGCTGATATCGACATCTGCAATAATATCCTCTCTTCCGTGACCCTCCATTCTGACAACACTTTTATCTAAACCAAAAGTGTCTTTTATTGCCAAACCTAAACCTGTTAATAAAACATCGTTTATCTCAGTATTATAGGCCCCATGTACTTGCGTTTGCAATAGCTCTGTAATGGATTCGTCCAGACTGAATGAAACGCTGCTGTCCATTTTTATACTGGATTCTTGCTTTTCCATATCCATTGGAAAAGCAGGAACAGATTCTGAGCAAATATTTTCCCAATATGGTTTTTCTGATTTTTGATTATCACCATAGGCGTATTCCTTCTGTAAAGAAGCCCATCGCTGAAATGAATCTGTTTTTAATGGCAACTTTAGATTTTCACCAGCTGCACATTGTGCATAAAGTGTAGACAAATCCTCCAACAAAATACGCCACGAAACCCCATCCACAACCAAATGATGAATAATCAGGGCCAGTCGGTCGCCATCCTTTAATCGAAAATGACCTACTTTAAGTAATGGGCCTGCTTCTAAATCAAAACCGGATTGAAGCTTTGCTCCCAAGTCGGCCATTACCTCCAACCCATTTTCCTCTTCTCGTAAATCATAAAAGGCTACAGGAGTATCACTTGAAGATAAATCTTGATTAAACTGCATCCAATTCCCCTCCTGTTTCTTGTAAACCATGCGCAACACATCATGCTGTTCCATTAAAGCAGCAATACTTTTCGCCAAAAAATTATGGCTCAGTGCTTCCTTGCTTTTTAATACTACCGATTGGTTAAAATGATGATGAACCTTAAAAATAGGATCCTCGAAAAAATAACGTTGTACTGGAGTAAAGTCCACCGCACCCGTTACTATTGACTGATCGATGGTTCGAGTACTTACTTCTAAATATTTTGTTAGTTGCTCCAATACTGGAACCTGAAGGATATGCTGAATTTTAAGAGTATATCCATGCTGCTTTAAGCGGGCTGCTATCTGAATGGATTTGATAGAATCGCCTCCCAAATTATAAAAACTATCCTTAATGCTAATGGAATCCCGCTTCAATACATCCTCCCAAACAGAAACTAATAGCTTCTCTTCTTTTGAGCGTGGTGCCACATATTCATTCTTAATGAGATCTTCTCCATCCGCACCCGGCAGGACTTTACGGTTTATTTTTCCCATTGGAGTTAATGGTAATTTCTCTAATTCTATGTAATATTTAGGAATCATATAACCAGGCAACTTGCTTTGCAAATAGTTCCTCAATGATTCTTTATTTATAGTTTTCTCCGTAATAATGTATGCAACTATTACTTTAGAATTCTCATTATCACTTTTTACAAGTACAACACTAGTTTTAATCATTGGAAATTCATTGATGACTCTTTCGATTTCACCCAATTCAATCCTATGTCCTAATATTTTAACTTGATTGTCAATTCTGCCTTTAAACTCAATATTGCCATCCGGAAGCATTACAACCAAATCACCAGTCTTATATAATTTCCCCTGTCCTTTGACGATACAATTTTCTACAAACTTTTCTTCTGTTAGTTTTGCATTATTCAAATAACCTTTAGCGACACCATCGCCTCCAATAAAAAGTTCTCCTTTTACACCTATAGGACAAATTTCCATGTTTTTGTCTAAAACATAAATTTTGGTATTTGAAAACGATTTACCAATAGGTATATTTCTTCCTTTTTGGATACCGTCTAACACAAATAATAACTTCCCTATAGTTGCTTCCGTAGGTCCATAATGATTAATCAGTATAACATTTGGATCTCTTTTTATGACGGCCTCTACTACTTCATTGGTAAGTTCTTCCCCTCCAAAAATAATCATCCTTTCAGGGATAGGCATTTTATCGTCTTCATTTAAAATTGCCCAATAAGGAGGTACGATTTTTATACAATCAATTTTATTAATTGTAAAATATTGACGAATGTAATATATGTCTCTTAATGAATTCTTTGAAAACATGTGAATTGTCTTTCCAAAGATTAAGGCACTGAACAATACAGTACTACCTGAATCTGTAGAAATAGTTGACATCATAGCCAAGGAATTATTCTCTTCTATCTTTATTCTTGCAGATAAGCCAAATAGATAATCCACTAAATTGCCATGGCTTACCAACACACCTTTTGGAGTTCCTGTTGAACCTGACGTATATATTATATTACAGATATTATTTTGACAGATTCTGTTTTTTTCGCCTGATATTTCTTCATTAAAATTAAACTGATCTAAAAGAAGGACATTGTTATTTGTTGCAAAAATATCTGAATAATTAGCACTGGTAATTATAAATTCAGCTTTTGTATCATCAATTATATGTTGGATTCTTTCTTGTGGATAATCCGGCTCTATAGGTACATAAATAGCCCCGCTTTTTATTATTCCGAGTAAGCCAACAATCTGTAAATCTATAAAATCATCAAAACATAAAATAACTTTGGATTCTAATCCAACTCCACGTTCCTGCAAATAATAGGATAACTGATTCGATTTATCATCCAGTTCTTTATAGGTCAATTCTATATCTTCAAAAACAAGAGCGACACTATTTGGATTTTTTTCTACCTGTTCGTCAAACAAATCAATTATTGTTTTGTCCTTAGGGTAATCAACTTCTGTGTTGTTGAATTCCAATAACAACTGGTTTTGTTCTTCTGTCGTTAAGTAAACTACTTCTCTAACGAGTCTTTCAGGTTGCTTTAATGATTCCGTTACTAGATTTTCAAAATGGCTAAACATTCTTTCTATCAAATACGCATCATAGATATCTGTATTGTAAGTAATCGTCAGATCAAGTCCGTCTGACTCCATAAAGTTAAAACTAATGTCTAATTTCGAAGTTTTTGCAGAAAAATTATAATCACTTACCTCAAGGCTGGCAACGGTTTCATTGTTCAGATTTTTTAACTGTCCCTGGCTTTGTAAAACCACCAAAACATCAAATAAAACAGATCGGCTTGTGTCTCTTTCTAAATTTAACTTACCTACTAATGCGTCGAATGGGTAACCCTGATGCTCGTAAGCCGCCAACAAGGTCACTTTCTGAGCAGATACCAAATCCAAAAAGCTGTTTTCATCTTTGATTTGGGTTCGTATAGCTAGTGTATTTAAATACAATCCTAACTGATTCTCTAAATCCGGATGTTCTCTTCCTGCTATTGGCGTTCCTACTATAATATCATCCTGGCCTGAATATTTATGTAACAAAACATTAATCCCGGCCATCAAAGTCATGAACAAGGTAACATCTTGTTCTTTTGAAAAGTCCTTTAACTTCTCTAAAAATACTTGTGAAAAATGATGGGTTATATTAGCCCCATTATAGGTCTGAATCGATGGACGTGCCTTAAAACTTGGCAGTTCCAACACGGGTAATTCTCCTTCAAACTGCTGCAACCAATATTGTTCCGATGCCTGTTGTTTTTCTTGTTGTAATTCCCCATTGAGCCAAACAGCATAGTCTTTGTATTGAATACCCAGCTCAGGTAAATCAGCTTCTTTTCCATTTGTTAGTGCATTGTACACTCTGACAACCTCGGACATTAAAAGCTCCATTGACCAACCGTCTCCAACAATATGATGCATCAATAAGAAGAACACATACTCTTCCTCTTTTATCTTGATTAAAGACGATCTTACAAGTGGGGCTTGCTCTAAATTAAATGGTACTTTGTTCTTTTCTTCTATATAACTTGCAATAGCTTCCTCATGATTCTCAACAAAACAATAGTCCTCCTTCGTTATTCTGAAGTCTAATTGTTCGATTGGTATAATATATTGCCTAATATCTCCTTGCTTGTCTGTTTTAAAGCTGGTTCTTAGTATTTCGTGACGACTAATTAAAATCCTAAACGACTCTTCTAATTTATTGGCATCTATAACTCCTTTTAATTTAATTGCTCCCGGCATATTATACGCCAGTGAACCGCCTTCCAACTGACTCATTATCCATAGTCGGCTCTGAGAAGCAGTCAGCGGATAAGATTCGGTTTCCGGGGCTTTAGGGATGGAAACATATTTATTGTTTCCTTTATAGAGAGTGAAAAATTCAATTAAATCCTCTTTATAAAATTTGATTTCGTTTAGAATATCCTCGGTAATAACTCCAACAGGAGCCTTGATGTCAAGTTTCCCATCGATTAAATCAATTTTTACATTTGATTTGTATAACTTTTTAAGTAGTAATTGCATTTTTTATTGAATTTTACTGTTCTAATAACCTCTTCTTTATTCCTGTCGCTTAGGAATACGTGTAAAATGTTTTTTTTTAATTTATAAGCTAAAAACTTCGACATCGATATTATTTAGCTCAATATCATTAGAAATAGCTATCTGAATATTTTCAATTATTATAGCTTGATTCTCCAATATCAAATTTTTGAATATCTCATTTATCGTGATTTTTATATCAAATTTCTTATGTATTAGATTTATTAATCTTACAGCTGACAAACTATGTCCGCCCAACTCAAAGAAATTATCTGTTACTCCAACTCTTTCAACTCCCAATACCTCTTGCCATATTGCAACTAACTTTTCCTCGGTCTCGTTTCTGGGTGCCACATATTCATTCCTGATAAGATCTTCTCCATCCACACCCGGCAGGGCTTTACGGTCAATTTTTCCATTGGGAGTTAAAAGCAATTCATCTAGTTCAACATAAAAACTCGGAACCATATAATCCGGCAGTTTCCCCTGTAAAAAACTCCTTAATTCCGATTTATCGATGCCCTCGTTTGATGTGAAATAGGCAACCAAAGATTTTTCTCCATTTGTTTCTTTTGCCTCTACAACTACTTGTTGCAAATCCTCCGAAAATTGAGAAATGACACTCTCTATCTCACCAAGCTCTATCCTGAAACCGCGAATTTTGACTTGATGATCTTTTCTCCCCATATACTCAATGTTTCCGTCAGTTAACCATCTACCCAAATCTCCAGTATCATACATTCGATAACCTTCTAAAAAAGGATTGGAGATGAATTTCTCAGCAGTAAGTTCTGGCCTGTTTAGATATCCACGTGCAACTCCGGCCCCGGAAACATAAACCTTACCTGCTGCCCCTATGGGTAATGGTTGTAACGACTCATCCAATATGTAAATCTGGGTGTTAGAAATTGGCTTGCCAATATGTGGAATCATGCTAATTATCTTAGTCTCACTTTTTAAAACACAAGTAGAAACAACATGTGTTTCAGCTGGTCCATAGTGATTGTGTAATTTAAAGTCTGATTTTTTTATTATATCTATAATATCTTGATTCAATACTAATTGTTCCCCAGCGACTATGATATTCTTTAAACATTTAATAATAATATCTAAAAAAAGACGATTCTCTATCAACATTTTAAAATATGCTGTTGGTAAAAAAACAGTCTCAATTTTATTACTCTTTATAAAATATTCTAACTTATCTATATCTTTCTTTTCTGTTTCCGATATTGGGAATAAAGTAGCGCCAATCGTTAAAGTTGTAAATATTTCTTGAAATGAAACATCAAAGCTTATACTTGTAAACTGAAGAACATTTCTAATTTCTCCAACACTAAATTGATCATTATGAAATACTATTAAATTCTTTATACTTTGATGTTCCATCATAATTCCTTTAGGTAAACCCGTGGAACCTGAAGTGTAAATCACATAGGCTAAATTGCTGTTATCATTTATTTTATCAATATTTAAAGTTGAATATATAGTATCATGATTAATAAACTTATGATATTCTTCTTCATTTACTACCAGCTTATAGTTACTATCTTTTTTAAGATATTCTTTCCTTGCAACTGGATAATTATTGTCAATTGGAACATACGCCGCTCCTGATTTTAGTATTCCCAGTAAACTCACGATAAACATATCGCTTCTTTCAATCTCCAACCCAACTAAATCATCTGGTTCAATCGCATAAGTCTCTCTCAGATAACGAGCCAATTGATTGGACTTCTCGTTGAGCTCCTTATAGGTCAGCTCAGTTCCTTCAAAAACAACGGCTATATTATTTGGAGTTCTCTCTACCTGCTCTTCAAATAAATCAACGACTGTCTTATCCCTCGAGTAATCAGATTCTGTGTCATTGAATTCTACCAAAAGTTGGTGCTTCTCTTGTTCGGTTAAATACGTCAACGTATTTAAAGGATTGGCTTTATTATCAATAAACTGTTCTACTAAATTAAAGACATGATTAGTGATGTTTTTAATTCGCTGTACATCGTATTTATTGGAATTATATTTAAACTCAACGATCAATGACGATGATGAAGGAAGCATTGTTATATTAAAATCATAATTCGTTTGTTCGAATGCTTCAATGGATTCCATTATTAATTCCTGCCCTTGCTGCCCCAGATTTTCCATGTCCTCCTTAATCATATTCTGTACCGGGTAATTCTCAAAAACCATGATATGATCAATCAAGTTCATTCCCACTTCACTTCGGGACTGTACTTCGGATAAATTCAAATAATGATGTGCTTTATTTGATATGGCTTCCTCCTGAATTTGCCTTAACAAATCCAACGGTGTAGCACCATCATCGTATCTTACCCTTACCGGAATGGTATTGATAAACAAACCTATCATTTCCTCCACTCCTTCTAAATCACCAGGCCTTCCCGAAACCACCGAGCCAAACACCACATCCTGAATATTATTGTACCTTGACAATAAATACCCCCATACTGCTTGTATAAAAGTGTTTTGTGTCACACCGATTTGACCGCATAACTTATTTAAATTTGCGTATAAATCGCCATCTATTGTTACACTTTCTTTTGATTCCACATAAATATCCTCATCCGAAACTATTTTAAAAGGGACTTCGGCAACATGACTATATCCTTCCAAGTACCCTTTCCAGTATGCTATCGAATCATTTGTATTCACTTTATCCAACCATTTAATATAATTAGAATACGGTAAAGGTTTAGGCAAATTCAAAGGTGATTTCTGATGAACTGCATTCAATATCTGATTGTAATCCTTAATCAAAACACTCATGCACCAACCATCTGCAAGAATATGATGAAAACTCCAAATAAACTCATATTGCTCGTCTCCTAAATCCAATACCTGAAGTCGCATTTGGGAAGGAGCCTCCAAATCAAATCCTTTTTCCCTGTCTTTTAATTTTACTTCTTCCACATAATCATGCGCCTCTATTCCTTCGGGCATTTTTTTATACGAAAAATTGCTCGGCACTGTCTTTCTTACTATCTGCAACGGCTGATCATTCAAATCATACGTAAAACTAGTCCTCAATACACCATGTCTTGACACCAATTTGTCATAGGACTCATGTATCGATTGAACATCTAAATCGGATGATTTTACTCTGTACGACATCAGCACAAAATACATTGAAGTCGATTTATCAGACAACCAATGATAGTATATCCCTTGTTGTAAAGGGGAAAGTTTATAAACGTCTTCCAACGTGTTGTCTTTATTTATCCTTGCTAAATCATCTATACCCAACCCTTTAAAAGTCAAATCCGACGGGGTCAATTGATTCTCTTTAATGACACTTAATTCTGTTATTAAGGCAACAAGGTTTTTTTGATAAGAATCCGCAAAGTTTTCAATCGTTTTTAAATGGTGTAGCTCTTTAGAAAAACGTATTGAAAGTGTGAGCTGACCCGACACTAACATCCCTGAAATACTCAAAATAGCATCACTTTCAATCTCTGAAGCTACACTCGAACCTATGTTCTCTGACGAGTATTCAAAAAACGAATCCGATTTATTGCTGACATTATAACCGAAATCTCCTAAATAGTTAAATTCAATAGAGTTCTGAGGGACATCGTTAAAACCATCCGATAAATACTTTTGTATTCCGTATCCAATACCCTTATTCGGTATTCTTCGTAAATCTTCTTTAACTTCAATTAAACTGGTTATGGCCGACTTTGAATCAGCTAAATTCAGCACAAAGGGATAAGCTGAAGTAAACCATCCCACTGTCCTGCTGATATCGACATCTGCAATAATATCCTCTCTTCCGTGACCCTCCATTCTGACAACACTTTTATCTAAACCAAAAGTGTCTTTTATTGCCAAACCTAAACCTGTTAATAAAACATCGTTTATCTCAGTATTATAGGCCCCATGTACTTGCGTTTGCAATAGCTCTGTAATGGATTCGTCCAGACTGAATGAAACGCTGCTGTCCATTTTTATACTGGATTCTTGCTTTTCCATATCCATTGGAAAAGCAGGAACAGATTCTGAGCAAATATTTTCCCAATATGGTTTTTCTGATTTTTGATTATCACCATAGGCGTATTCCTTCTGTAAAGAAGCCCATCGCTGAAATGAATCTGTTTTTAATGGCAACTTTAGATTTTCACCAGCTGCACATTGTGCATAAAGTGTAGACAAATCCTCCAACAAAATACGCCACGAAACCCCATCCACAACCAAATGATGAATAATCAGGGCCAGTCGGTCGCCATCCTTTAATCGAAAATGACCTACTTTAAGTAATGGGCCTGCTTCTAAATCAAAACCGGATTGAAGCTTTGCTCCCAAGTCGGCCATTACCTCCAACCCATTTTCCTCTTCTCGTAAATCATAAAAGGCTACAGGAGTATCACTTGAAGATAAATCTTGATTAAACTGCATCCAATTCCCCTCCTGTTTCTTGTAAACCATGCGCAACACATCATGCTGTTCCATTAAAGCAGCAATACTTTTCGCCAAAAAATTATGGCTCAGTGCTTCCTTGCTTTTTAATACTACTGATTGGTTAAAATGATGATGAACCTTAAAAATAGGATCCTCGAAAAAATAACGTTGTACTGGAGTAAAGTCCACCGCACCCGTTACTATTGACTGATCGATGGTTCGAACACTTACTTCTAAATATTTTGTTAGTTGCTCCAATACAGGAACCTGAAGGATATGCTGAATTTTAAGGGTATATCCATGCTGCTTTAAGCGGGATACTATTTGAATGGATTTGATAGAATCACCTCCCAAATTATAAAAATTATCTTTAATGCTAATGGAATCCCGTTTCAACACATCTTCCAAAACAGAAACTAGTAGCTTCTCTTCTTTTGAGCGTGGTGCCACATATTCATTCCTAATGAGATCTTCTCCATCCACACCCGGCAGGGCTTTACGGTCTATTTTACCATTGGGGGTCAAGGGCAACTCGTCCAGTTCTACATAAAAACCCGGAACCATGTAATCCGGGAGTTTCCCCAGTAGAAAATTCCTTAATTCCGATTTGTCTATGATTTTGGCAGATGTGAAATAGGCAACCAAAGATTTTTCCCCGTTTGCTTCTTTTGCCTCTACAACTACTTGTTTTAAATTATCTGAATATTGTAAGATGACATTCTCTATCTCGCCAAGCTCTATTCTGAAACCACGAATCTTGACCTGATGGTCTTTCCTGCCCATAAACTCAATGTTTCCATCGGGTAACCATTTGCCCAAATCGCCCGTGTCGTACATTTTCAATCCTTCTATGAAAGGATTGGAAATAAACTTCTCTTTTGTCAATTCAGGTTTATTCAGATAGCCACGTGCCACTCCCGCTCCAGAAATATACAACTTCCCTATTGCTCCTATTGGCAAGGGTTGTAATGATTCATCTAATATATAAACCTTGGTATTGGAAATTGGCTTACCAATAGGAATACAACTCAAACTGTCGTCTAATTTACATACTGTTGACCAAACAGTGCATTCCGTAGGACCATACTCATTATATAATCCAATATTTCTAAGATTTTCATTATAAGTAGTAATGAAATCTAATTTAATTTTTTCGCCACCTAAAATAAAATTCTTTAATCTCAAAGAATCTCTATTCTTTATTAATTCACTATATAAAAAATCATAATAACTTGGTACACAAAGAATATCAGTTACACTATTTTTTATTATTACTTCCGTAATTTTTTCTGAATCTTTTATAATAGACTCATTCGCTATAACCAGAGTCCCTCCACTTAACAATCCTCCCCATATAACGGCTACCGAAGGATCAAAAGCAATAGTAGATGTCAGTAATACTTTTTGAAACTGGTAAAGTTCAACTCTAGACATTGTCGAATTAACTAAATTCCCATGCTCTATCATCACCCCTTTAGGATTCCCGGTAGTACCAGAAGTATAAATCACATACGCTAAATCATTAGGCGTACTTATCAATTTTAAATTATCCTTTGAATAACTGTTTTGTACTTTTGCAAATACCTCTAATAATTCTTCATCTACAATAAGCTTACTATTACTGTCTTGTTCAATATAAGCTATACGTTCTTCTGGATAATTGACATCTATCGGAACATAAGCAGCACCCGATTTCAGTATGCCTAAAATCGCTACAATCATTCTCTCGCTTCTTTCTAATTTTATCCCTGCCAAATCATCAGCTTTTAAGGAATAATTGTCTCTCAAATAAGAAGCTAACTGATTAGACTTTTCGTTGAGTTCTTTGTAGGTTAGTTCAGTATCTTCAAAAACAACAGCTATGTCATTTGGTATTTTCTCAACCTGTTCTTCAAATAAATCAATGATTGTTTTGTCCCGTGGATATTCAACGGTTGTTTTATTGAAATCAACTAACAATTGACGTCTCTCTATTTCAGAAATAATCGGGTATTCTGACAAATCAAATTCTAAATTACTTTCTAAATTAGCTATAAAACGAGTAAAATTATGGACTAGAAATTCAACTATTGGTTTATTTACAAATCCATCTAAATAACTCACTTGAATATCTATATCTTCATTCTCATTTATTTTTACATTAAAAGAAATACCATTACAGGGAATGACAGCACCGGAATTAACATTAATAGCATAATGGGATAATAGTCTAAAATTGTCTACCGCATACTTTTCATTTATTGCATCACTGCTGAAATCCGAATAGGTTAAAGTTTCTAGAATCTCACCTTTAACTTTTTGCAGGTATTCTTTGAATGATATTTTTAAATCAAATGGATACGATAGTAATAAAGAATTATTTTTCTCGCTGATATTAGTGACTATATAACCATCAAAATCAAAAATCAATCTCTTTATCAAGAAAGTATAAATTGCGGTCAAAACAGTGTACTGCGCAATTTTATTTTTATTAGTGATTTTATTAAAATAATGTAGTTCATTAGCTCTAATAGAAACGCTTTGAAGGTGTTTTTGTTCATTCTGAATCTCCTGAACTATGCCTCTATTAAAGATCTTTCTATCCCAATACTTTTTATGTAAACTACTATATTCTAAATTTGTTTTTCCCATAAATGATAAATAATTATAATTGTTTTTAGCATAAAACAAAATGCTACATAATAAAACCTACTGTACTTGAAAGATATTGAGAGGGTTTATATTTCAGAATTTAGCTGATTTCAAATAAAATAAACTAAAGTTTACTTATCCCTTTATTAGTAAAAAAAGAAAAAATTGCTTTAGTCCAAGCAACACTGTCAACTACTATTTTAATGAGGGGATAACTTAGAACTATCATGATTTTTTTCTTGTATTCAGACAATTCTTTTGATGATAAAAGAATAACACTTAAACATGAAAGAAATCCAAACAAGTATATTATTAAGCTCGTTGATAAGAAAAGATTAATATTTGTTATTGCAATAATAAATAATGTCAGAGGTAAAAAAACGATAAAAAGAATGGTTATGAAGTCCAATATTAATCTTATTCCTATTATATTTAATTTTAACATTTGCGCATTATAATACCCATTTTCTTTAGCCAGAGTTTCAATATACCCCAGATTCCACCTAACACGCTGTTTAATTAATTTCCTTAATGTTAAAGGGGGCCTCGTCAGAGTTAGTACAGAATCAACGTATATTACCTTGTATCCTAATTTTAGTCCAATTACTGTGGCTTCCCTGTCTTCACCGTTTCTTAGGCCGCTATGGTCACTATAAATGGTATTTAGGACCTCCCGTCTAAAACATGAACCGGCACCCGGCATAACGGGAACACTTAATTCTTTTCGATGAAAAAAGTACAAACTTCTTGCTAGAGAGTATTCCAGCTTTTGCCAGTTAAATACAAATCCTGTACCTTCAAATGGGATCATTTTAAAATAGCAGCCCATTATATTCGATTCCATTTGGTTAATAACCTTAAATGCCTCGTGAAATCCAACTATATCTGTATCAAAGTCTGTTAAGATTACAAAATCATGAGAGATTACTTTACTGACTGAAAATAATGCTCCAACTTTTTGACCATTTGGATTTACCGACGCAGCAAAAAAAGATTTAGGTTTTTCGTCTAGGAATAATTTTATTTTTTCCAAACTATTATCTGTTGAACCATCATCAATGATTATAACATCCATATATCCTTTATATGTTTCGGCTATATTCTTGAAATATTCTAAACGCTTCTCAAGATTACAATTAGAATCTTCATTAAACTGAGGTACTAACAAAGCAATTTTATTTTGCGTTTCAGGGGTTGGACTAATCCAATCCGGCTTTAATAAATTTTGTTTCAACATTAATCTTTTAATTTGTTTTCTTAATACGTTTTTCCTCTTCGTTATTTGATTGCGTTTCGCTAAAATTATTCAAGTTGTTTAGTTTGAAGATGATGCCCAGCTGTACCATTTGCTGGTCGTTAAAGTTGCGATCTCTAAACTGTAGTTGTTGTATGTTTGCGGATAAGTTTAGAACATTCTTATTGAAAATGTCATTCCAATTCACATAGAATTCCAGCTTGTTATTCAATATTTTTTTACTGGCACTAAAGCTGAAAATATGCTGTGATTTAATTTGTAGCAATCCATGTAAACCATCTGAATTGTACTGGTAAACAACAGAGAATTTAACCCATTTTTTTATATCAAAATCGTTGTAGAACGACATATATAACATGTTGTTACTGATGTCGATTCCTTTTTCAGAAAAAACATTTTTCTGCATAACATACCCAAGCGCATTATATGTGCTCCAAACTCCTTTCTGGTAGGGTACGTTCAGCGAAACCGTATATTTATTAGAAAAGTCAAAATTATCCAACATTACATTGGTATTGATACCTTGATAATTGAAATAATGAAAGATTGGATTCTTTGTGTTGATATACGAAAAAGACAAAGAGACAGCATCTTTAAATGTAAAACCCAAATCAAAAACGTTACTAAATTCGGGCAGTAAATTCGGATTCCCGCTAAAGGCAGTTAACTGATCCACAAACTGGTTATACGAAGTGATGTCATTCAAATTAGGTCGGTTAATTTTATAAGCATACGCCACATTGGTTTTCAAATCGTTACTAAACGAATATTGAACAGCCGCATTGGGGAAAAAATTATTAAATTTTCTATCAAAAAGCGGGGTTGAACCATTTTGAACCGCATTGGATTTTGCCAATTCATAGCGTAAACCTAACTGAAAATGAAATTTATTAAGCTCTTTTTCGCCCTGCACATAGCCTGCAAAAATGTTTTCTTTTATCACATTATCAAGGTTGTTCGTAAAATAATACAAGCTATTGCTATTTAAATGCGAATAACGCAAACCTGTTTTTAGCGTCATTTTTGCCTGACTAAAAGGAATTTCAAATTGAGGATTTAACGAAAAAGTATTGGACTCATTATTAAAACTGGCTGCGAAATTTTCTACACCAGCACTACTTTGTTGGGCAATTAGTTGCTGATTTTGATCCTTAAAATAAGAGTAATCCACCAACATTTTAAAATTGGTTCCCAGAGTGTCCATCGTATGTGTGAAAACTAAATTGTCGGAATGACTCATGTTTTTTGCAGGCGAATTTATCTGAGTATAGATATTTTGCGTGTTATTGTTTTGTTGAATGAGGTTGTGATTATTGGTAATCGTTTCGTATTTGCTAATTAAATTAATGGTTTGAAAATAGAGGGTGCTCTTTTTACTTAAATTTTGCGTAGTGTTAAAACTAAAATTATAATTATTAGGGGTTTTAATGTCATTAACTATCTCGTTTTGTACCGTATAGTTACTATCGGTAAAATTTCTAAAAAAGTTATCCGTGCCTCGTTTCTTCGTGGGACTCACATCAAAATGACCAAAATAAGCCGATTTGTTTTTTTTGTAACCCAAATCCAAACCCGTATAATACGAATAAAACGTGGCTTTTTTTACCCAGTTGGTGAGTTTAAAATTACTCCCATTATATTTTTGTGCCAGAGTAATGACTTTCAGAACCGTGTTTGCCGATGCCGAGTATTCCGCACTGGTAGTTTTAATCAATTCGATAGAAGCGATTTGGTCAGATGGCAATCTATCTAACTCGTCAATAGTACTTTGTCTTCCATCAATCATAATTAAAGGAGTGCCTCGTCCCAAAACATCAACACCTTTGTCGGTGACAACAATACCTGGTATTTTTCTAAGAACATCTTTCCCTGTTCCTAAAGAGGAAAAGCTGGAATTGGCAACATTAAATTTCAGATTGCCATTATTTTGCTCCATGATTTTCTTTCTCTTGACGATTCGAACTTCGTCCAGATTTTTTGCTTCTTCCTCCAATTCAATGGTGCCCACATCAACAATAGCTGCCTTTTTCTTGATGGAATGTGAAACGGGTATTCGTCCTAAAGAAGATATTTTCATAAAAATGACTTCTTCATGCTGAGGAAAATTTATCTCAAAATTGGAATTAAAAAAACTGCCCCCCACTACCAAAGTACTGTCTTTTCGGAAGAGTTTTACATCATAAAATAAATCTTTATCGGCTTTTGAAATCACTTTTCCGGTAATTTTGGTTTGGCTGAATGCCATAAAACAGGATAATACAAGTGCGAAGGTGAAAATGGTTTGTTTCAAGTGGTTGTTTTTTTCTAAAGTTTCAAATTTTTCCAGAATTTGTATTCTGAAATTGATTTTCTTCCCAAAAATGCAATGGGCTATATAGGTTATTACTCTAATAAATTTAGGTTTAAACCATTTTTTAACTTGGGGTATTCAACATCTGGCTAAAATCAATATTTTTCAATTTTTTCAGTGTAAAATCAATGTAATCTGATATGAAATTTTTAATTGCCAGAGAATCAAATAAACTACTATTATAAACTACCTCTAGCTCTAAACTATCAATTGCATTAGCAAACCATAATTCCATATCAATAGGAATAATAGGGTTTTTATCATCAATAATTTCTTTATACTCGAGATTTGATTTTTGGGTTATGTTTTGGTAATCCGATTTGTTCAAATAATTCCCCTGAGCATCATCGTAATGCATATTAATCCTCCAAAACGACCCCGTAAGAGATTCCTTAGGAGATAATTTAGCTTCAATTGAATCCATTAAGGAAAATGCATGATAATTGTGCATATCCTCATTTGATTTTTTCACCTTTTTTATCATACTACTAAAACAATCCTCTTTATTGACAATTGTTCTAATTAAGGCTGTTTTTGCAAAGCCACCAATTTGATTTTCAGAAATTTCAAAATTTCTCCCAAATGAATATGTTCCAAATAGAATATCTGATTGATTGGTTTTATGATTAAAATACGCTTTAAAAGACGTTTGTAAAACGACGAATAAACTTGTAGACTCTTTTTTAGCAATTAAGTTCATTCTTGTAAGCAGATCATCAGGATAATAAAATACTTCTGATTCTCTAATTTTCTCAGCCCCTTCATTCACGACTTTACTGGAACAAGGGATGATTAGTTCCTCAGGTAAATTCGGATATAAATCATTCCAATAATCTTTATCAGAATTATAATTCGTTTCAATAAACTTATTAATTAAAAACAGGTTTTCTTTTAACTGATATTTTAAATTAGGTAATAATGGCTGCCAATTTTGCAAAAACGCACTATAAGTTGCCAAAAAATCTCTTGAAAAAATTTGTTTTGAATATACATCTGAAATAACATGATGTATATTAAAAGAAAGAATAAATTTTTCATTTTCGATTTGAATTAACCGAGCCAAAAGTAAAGGTCCAATACTCAAATCAAATTTATGCTCAGTAAATTTTCTAATTTTTTCTAATTCTGAATCATTAATTATCTGCCCCCTCAAATCAATATATTCAGTGCTTTTCATAATATTATGTTCCGATACTTTCATAAAATACTGGCCGTCAATTTTATGAAATGTAGTTCGCAAACTTTCATTACGGTTTATTATAAACGAAATAGATCTATTAAAAACATCCTTATCAAATGCACCTAAAATCTCATAGCTAAATTTTATAGTACCGTGATCTTTGTTTTTTTGCTTATATTCTCTATCTATACTATCATCAACCCAGTAATTCTCTATGGGAGTTATATGATAATATTCCTCCTCACCGTAATATATTTTTTTTGCTTCAATTTTATTTTGATCCAATGCCTGCATATTATCCTCTCTCGAGAAACCTTCAAAATAAGAGATTAGCTCTGGCTTATTTAACTTTATTTCATTTATCAAATTGGGACAGATTTCAATATCCTTAGGATATTTAAGATAGATCTCTTTATTTTCGTAGTAAATTTTCCCTCCCTCTTTATTAAGTTTTTTTATTAAATCAAAGGCTTTAATTTTAGTATTTTCCATCATTTAAATATCATTTAATTTTATTATCACAATTTTAAACTATCAAATTCGTCTGACATAATTTCTTCATTTTCAGACATAGTTTCAATAAATTCTGCTAATTCATGTACCGTTATAAGGCGGTATAATATTTTTAATGAAATTTTTATTTTAAAGTCATTATTTATCTTAAATAAAATTCTCGTCATCCTTAAACTATTTCCCCCTAAATCAAAAAAATCATCATGTACACCAATACGATCCCTGACTAAGACATCTTCCCAGATTTCCACTAAACGTATTTCTGTTTCACTCGAAGGAGCAATATATTCTACCCCAGTTTCTATACTCAAACCTTCTGGAGGTGGTAAAAGATGTTTATTTATCTTCCCACTGCTTGTCAAGGGAAGATGTTCCAGTTGTACATAGTATCCCGGAACCATGTAATCAGGAAGATGTTTTCCTAGATATATACGCAAGGTTTTTATGTCATATTTCTGATCTGATACAAAGTAGCAAATAAGGTCTGATACTGAATCATCTTTTATATAGGGCACAACAACAGACTCTTTGATCTCTGGAAAACGTATCAATGTACTTTCAATTTCCCCTAGCTCAATTCGATATCCTCGAACTTTTACCTGATCATCCTTTCTTCCCATATACTCAATACGACCATCAGCCAACCAGCGTCCCAGGTCGCCAGTCTTATATAAACGATCTCCTTCTGCAAAGGGATTATTTACAAATTTTTCTTTTGTCAGTTCTGCACGATTCAAATACCCACGGGCAAGACCAGTACCTCCTATATGAATTTCACCTATGACACCTATGGGTTGAGGTATCTCTCTCTCGTTTAATATATAGATGTATTCATTCTCAAAAGAACTCCCTATTGAAAGTTTATCAGTTGATTTGATATCAAGAAAGCTGCTCCAAATTGTAGTCTCCGTAGGTCCATAAACGTTAATCGTTTCTATATTTTCATGGCTTTTTAACTGAATATACATTTCCTTATGAAATGCCTCGCCACCTACCAATAATTTTCGAAGATCCTGCAAAGGGGATCTAAACAATACACCTGACAATTGTTGCAGTCTGGAAGGTGTTAGTTGCAATACTTCAACTTTATTTTTTTTAATTTCTTCAATAAACAATTCTGGATCAACTAAATTATCCTCTCCTATCAAGATCATTTTCTTTCCTAAACAAAGCGATCCGAATATTTCAAGTACAGAAATATCAAAGGTTATATTAGTCGTAGCTGCAACACTATTTAATTTTTCATATCCTAATTGAACATCAATACGATCTAAAAAAGAAACTACACTCCTGTGTTCGATCATAACTCCCTTAGGTTTTCCTGTAGATCCTGAAGTGTAGATTACGTAGGCAAGATTTCGAGACGAAACAAGTACATTGGCTGGACTATCATCAGAATAAACAGAAGATACTAAATGGAACTTTTCTAAGAATTCTTGATTTATTATTGTCTTACATTTTGTGTCTTCTTCAATAAATTCCTGACGTTGTTTAGGGTAATGAAGATCAATAGGTACATAAGCTGCACCTGATTTTAAGATCCCTAACAATGAAATTATCATCCATTCGTCCCGATTTAATTTTATTCCAACTAAATCTTCCAGTTTAATTTCACAATTTTCTAAAAGGTAATTAGCTAATTGATTAGAACTATCATCTAAAAACTTATATGTAAAACACTTATCTTCAACAACTAAAGCTATATTATCTGGTGTTTGTACAACTTGTTTGTTAAATAAGTCTATTATCGTATTCTCATCCATAAATTTTATATCCCTACTTTTTAAGTCACAATCTTATCTCTTGTTCAACTTTATAATAGCACATTAAATCATTTTGTGCTTTAGTTAATCATTACTAATACAGTCTAAATATTCATAATTGATTCCGCTAATGTAGAACGATTATTAAGTAGATCTTTACGGCTTTCCACATTTAGAAGAGCTTTTTCTTATAAAATACAAAAATCAACTTATCATAATTTGCCAAAGTATTGTAATCGAGTAATTTAAAAGCTCATATTGGAAGAAAATAAAATTAAGTTTTAATACATATTTAACAAAAGAAATACAAAAAGTGTAAAAAATTCAGCTCTACCCTAGTGAATACAACGTTTGCGAAGCCTCATTGCTCGTTGTATAAATGATATATTCTCAACTTCACCTTTAAAAACATAAAATTGAGCCCATTTAAAGTCTCAACTGCCCAAAAACCTGCCTTATTTGGTCAATTAAAGCCAGTAAGTATTTTCTATTGCAAAGTCAGGAATTACAAAAAAAGGAGACAAAAAAACGCAGAAAATATCATATCGACGTAAGTAGAAATCGCAACAGAAACTCCATGCTTAAAATCGCCAATCTTTGTCGATGTCCTATTATGAATTTCTACTTAAGTCTAAATGACTAACGTCGCTGATGTAGTACGATAAATTTCATGGATTTAGAACAAATAAAAAAACCTCTAAAATCAAATGACTTTAGAGGTAGTATTATTGGTGGGCGGTCAGAGTCTAACAAAGATTATTCCTAACCTAACAACTCAATTTAATTCTTATGTTTATTTAAGCTAACTGCAACGCGAATTCTATCATTTCTTTAAAAGAATCTTGTCTATCATCCGCTGATAGAGCCTGTTTTTTAAGAATATGATCGGATACAGTTAAAATAGCCAGAGCCTTTTTCTTGTATTTAGCAGCAATAGAATACAACGCAGCTGTTTCCATATCAACAGCCAAAACGCCATAAGTTTTCCAATTTAAAAAAGGATCACCTAAATGACTTTCAGTATAGAAAGAATCGGAAGTCAAGATTGACCCTGTATGGGTATTTATGTTATTTTGCTCTGCAATTTCATAGGCCTTCTTTAATAATTCAAAATTGGCAGTCGGAGCAAAATCATTTCCATTAAATCTCAATTTATTCATCCCCGAATCTGTGCAAGCACTCATGGCTAAAACAATATCCATCATGTTTACATCTTCCTGGATAGAACCACAAGACCCAACTCTAACCAACGTTTCTACACCATACTCTTCAATTAATTCCGTAATATAAATAGAAATTGAAGGCATCCCCATACCTGTACCCTGCACACTAATTCTCTTACCGTTATAAAAACCAGTATATCCTAACATTCCTCTAACCTCATTATAGCATTTGGCATCTGTTAAAAATGTTTCCGCTATCAGCTTTGCTCTTCTTGGATCTCCAGGAAGTAAAACAAAATCTGCTATATCACCCTTTTTTGCATTATTATGTGCACTCATATTATTATTTTTTTTGATTTATAAACTATATTTCTCTACTTCAATTTACTTGATTTGAATACTATTTCAAAACATGATGCTCTAACCTCTTCCAATGAAAAATCAAAATGTTTTAAACAAGCTAAGTTAATCATTAATTCATTCTTGCTTTCGCTAAATAAAACACAAACAACACCCCATAGACCTTCCATAAAATAAAAAACCTCCAAAATCAAATGACTTTAGAGGTGGTATTATTCGTGAGCGATGTCGGATTCAAACCCCCAATCGCTTCCGATGAAAAATCAAAATGCTTTGAATAAACTAAACTAATCTTTAGTTTATTCTTGCTTTCGCTAATTAAAATACAGACAATACCCCCATAGACCTTCCATAAAATAAAAAACCTCCAAAATCAAATGACTTTGGAGGTATCTCAAAATTAGTGGGCGATGAGGGGTTCGAACCCCCGACCCCCTCGGTGTAAACGAGGTGCTCTGAACCAGCTGAGCTAATCGCCCTATTTTACTAGGTTGCTATCGTTTGTGATTGCGAGTGCAAATATACAGTTAGATTTTGCATTTACAAGCTTATTTTGAAAAAAAATGAAGCAATTTTATAAAATATTCTTTAGCAATCTATCTATCAGTCTCTTAAAAAGGAAATATTTTTAAGTTATTTTATCCATTTAGTTAAAAAACGAAAACTCACAGGCTAATTTCGAATATTCTTTTGTATTCACTTGCTATAATCATACATTTGCATACCTTAATAGTATACTCAAATGCCTAGATATCAAGAAAACGATTTACCTAAAGCTAAATTAGACTCTAATTCACTTCAAAAAGCACTTCGAATTTTTAAATATGGTAAAAATCACAAATGGAAATTTTTCCTGGGATTGGTTTTTCTCTTATTAACCAGCGCTACCGCCCTGGCCTTTCCTAAATTAATGGGAATGCTTGTCGATTGTGTTACAAATAAAAACCTTAACAGGGCCAACGAAATTGCTGTCGGTCTTATGGTTATTCTTACACTGCAGGCTATCTTTTCTTTTTTCAGAATTTCCCTTTTTGTAAATTTTACCGAAAATTCACTTTCTAACATCCGTTTTGCTTTATATGAGAATTTGGTAAAACTACCGATGTCATTTTATTCCCAAAAACGTGTTGGAGAATTAAACAGCCGAATCAGTGCCGATATTTCACAACTACAAGATACCTTCACCACTACTATTGCTGAGTTTTTACGCCAGCTGATTTTAATTATTGGTGGATTTGTGATTCTAGGAAACATCAGTCCAAAGTTAACCCTGATGATGCTGGCCATTGTACCTATTGTTGCCGTAGCAGCAGTTGTCTTTGGAAGATTCATTCGTAAATACGGTAAGAAAACACAGGATAAAGTAGCCGAAAGCCAGGTAATTGTTGAAGAAACACTACAAGGAATTAGCAATGTAAAAGCTTTTGCCAACGAATGGTACGAACTTCAACGCTATAAAAACAAAATCAAAGAAATTGTACAAATCGCTATTAAAGGCGGGCAATACAGAGGTTACTTTGCTTCGTTTATCATCCTTTGCCTTTTTGGATGTGTGGTTGCTGTAGTCTGGTACGGAATCACTTTAACCATTAAAGGTGAAGTTGAAGGTGTTGGAGATTTAATTTCTTTTGTACTTTATACCACATTTATTGGAGCCTCTTTCGGAGGTATTGCAGAGATGTATGCTCAAATTCAAAAAGCAGTTGGTGCAACCGAACGTGTTTTTGAATTACTGGAAGAAACTCCGGAAGAAATTAATGCAAAGGCAAGAACTACTCCGATCGAAAAAATCAAAGGAAATGTAGCCTTTAAAAATGTAGCCTTTAGTTATCCTTCAAGAAAAGAAGTTGAGGTTTTGAAAGAGGTAAACTTTACAGCTGAATTCGGTCAGAAAATTGCAATTGTAGGACCAAGTGGTGCCGGAAAGTCCACTATCTCTTCCCTGCTTTTACGTTTTTACAACATAACTTCAGGTGAAATAATTGTAGACGGAAAAAGTATTTATGATTATGACTTAGAAGATCTACGCGGCAACATGAGTATTGTTCCTCAGGACGTTATCTTGTTTGGCGGAACAATTAGAGAAAATATCGCATACGGAAAACCAGATGCCACCAATGAAGAAATAATAGCAGCTGCAAAACAAGCCAATGCTTTTAACTTCGTTGAAGGTTTCCCGGAAAAATTCGAAACCTTAGTAGGAGAACGTGGTGTTAAACTATCAGGCGGGCAACGTCAGCGTATCGCTATCGCCAGAGCATTACTTAAAAATCCGAGTATCTTAATTTTAGATGAAGCTACATCTTCTTTAGATAGTGAAAGTGAAAAACTGGTTCAGGAAGCTTTAGAAGTTTTAATGGAAGGAAGAACCAGTATTATTATTGCCCACCGTCTTTCGACCATTAGAAACGCAGATAAAATCCTGGTTCTGGATCATGGAAAAATCACTGAAGAAGGTACACATCAGGAATTAATCAATTTGGAGAATGGAACTTATAAAAACTTAAGCAACCTTCAATTTAGCAACTCTTAATCGGAATGTAAATAGTAGTAACTAATTTTAATTTTAAAGTAATGCCATATTTAAGAATCGTTTTAATTTTATTATTTATTGTTTTAAATACTATCACTGTGCTCGCTCAGGAAAAACCTTTTAACGTAGTTAATATTTCCAAAGACGGATCACAATACATTAAATTTGGAATGAATCTTCAGGTTTGGGGAAGATATGCAGAATTGAACGAGGGCAGCAAAATTGGTACAAATGAAGTTAGTGATACTTACGATATTGTAATCAGACGTTTACGTTTGCAGGCTATGGGAATGCTGACAGAGAATATTTTCTTTCACCTGCAACTAGGTCAGAACAATATTAATTTCACTCAAAATAACGGACCTTCAAATGCACCGCTTTCCGTTATGGATGCTTTAGGAGAATATCACTTCAACGAAAAACTGCATATCGGCGGTGGACTGACGGCCTGGGGAGCAGGAACCTCCCGTTATTCGGCAAACAGTTCTTCATCACACCTTACTCTGGACACACCAATGTATCAGCAGTTTACAAACATTTCATCCACATTTGGAAATAGAAATTTAAGCATTTATGCCAAAGGATATTTAGGCAAGTTTAATTACCGTGCCGCTATTACTAATCCGTACCGAAATACAACAGATAATTTGGGGATAAATTCTTCTGTAAGCACACAAACACCACGAGCACAATACTCGGGAATTCTGACTTATTCGTTCTTCGACAAAGAATCACTTGAAGATGCTTATCACAAAGGAACCTATTTAGGAACAAAGAAGATCCTGAATATTGCTTTAGGTTATATGACTCAGGCCAAAGCCATGTGGCACTTAACACCCGATACAACGATTGCTTACGACGACATGAAAATCTTAGGCCTGGACGTTTTCTACGACAGCCCTATTGATAACAAAGGCGCCGCTATAACAGCTTATGCAGCCTTCAACAATAACAATTACGGCAAAAACTACATTCAGTCCGTTAACACACCAAATCCTGCCATTGGAGACAATACTTTAATAAATGGTTCGGGCGCCGGATTTATTGGTGTAGGAACTGGAAATATTTATTACGCCCAGTTGGGATATCTTTTTGGAAAATCAGATAATGAAGCCAGAAAAGGCCGTTTTCAGCCGTATGCTGCCACACAAATTGCTGATTTAGAAGCTTTAAACACTCCAATGACCATGTATGAATTAGGCGTAAACTACTACACAACAGGTACCTTGGGGCCAAAATTCAGCTTAAACTATCAAAACAGAGCCGTTTACGACAAGACTCTTCTTGGCGCTTACAAACAAAGTGATCGATTAGGAATGATTGTTTTACAATGTCAGGTTTCGTTTTAAAAAAAAATCCAATATAAAAAATCCCAAATTCCAATTGTTACGATTGGGATTTGGGATTTTTTAATTTATTGGAACTTAACTTTAATTTATTTTCCTTTTCTTCTCTTACGCTCTGCCTTAATCATAGACAATTCACGGCTTGTTTGCCCGGCAACCGAAGTGTTTTCTTCTGCACGACGAATTAGGTAAGGCATCACATCTTTTACAGGTCCAAATGGTAAATACTTCGCAACATTATAACCGTTCTCGGCTAAATTATAACTAATATTATCACTCATTCCGTACAATTGCCCAAACCAGATTTTAGTATCGTTTTTAGCAATTCCTTTCTCCTGCATCATTTCCATCAATTTATAAGAACTCAATTCATTGTGAGTTCCTGCAAAAATCGACATAATATCAAGGTGCTCTGCCATATAATGAACAGCAGCATCATAATTAATATCTGTAGCTTCTTTAGAGACACAAATTGGCGAAACATAATTCTTCTCTTCCGCACGTTTGTTTTCTTTCTCCATATAAGCACCACGAACCAACTTCATTCCAATAAAGAAACCTTCATTTCTAGCTACTTCATGCAATTTTTTCAAATAATCCAAACGATCCCAACGATACATTTGTAAGGTATTAAAAACAATCGCTTTCTCCTTATTGTACTTGCGCATCATATCGGTAACCAAATCATCGGCTGCATCCTGCATCCAGCTTTCTTCACCGTCAATTAGTAAAGCAACATCTTTTCTGTGAGCTTCACTACATACATGGTCAAAACGAGCTACTACTCTATCCCACTCTGCCTGTTCAGCCGGAGTCAATGTTTGTTTTTCTCCTAATTTCTCATACAATTCAAAACGCCCAAAACCTGTAGGCTTAAATACAGCAAACGGAATAGCCAAACGTTCTTTAGCAAATTCAATGGTTTTTAACGTCATTTCTAAAGCAGCATCGAACTGCTCCTCCTCTTCTTTTCCTTCAACTGAATAATCCAACACTGATGAAACACCTTTAGTAAACATCTTGTCAACCACTGTAATACAATCGTCTTCGTTTACACCACCACAAAAATGGTCAAAAACAGTTGCACGAATCAATCCTTCTACCGGAAGATTTGCTTTAATAGCAAAATTGGTAACAGCAGTTCCTATCCTCACTAAGGGTTGGCTGTCGATCATTTTAAAAAGAAAATAAGCTCTATCAAGTTCCGTATCACTTTTTAGTGAAAATGCAACCTGAGTGTTATCAAATATTTTTTCCATTAAGGTCAGTTTTTTATGCAAATATAGATAGAGTTTTGAATATTCTTCACTAATCACTACCCAATTTTTCAATATCAACAACAACATTGTTACAATTCTATAAATTATAATGTAAGAGTTTGCTTCATCGTGCTTTTTTTGAAAGAAAATTCAAAAGAAACACCTTATACCTTATATAGAATGATTCGTTTTAAAACAAATTAGAGCAGAAGTTTGAATATTATTTAGTGAAAAATGCCTTATTTTGCGCTTTCAATTAACGACAGATCTATGCAATCCATTCAAGCCAATAATTATCTCGTGCATTTTAACCAAACTGCATACGAAGCTTTAAATAATCACTTAAAAGAAAATAAATATTCTAACTTGTTTATTATAGTCGATAATCAAACCAATGAGTATTGTTTACCAAAGTTCCTTCCTTTACTTGAAACTGATCTGACAATAGAAATTATTGAATTTGAAGCCGGAGAAATTAATAAAAATATCGAAACCTGTATAGAAGTCTGGAAAGTACTTACAGAGCTTGGTGCCGACAGGAAATCACTTGTTATTAATCTTGGTGGCGGTGTTGTAACCGACTTAGGAGGTTTTGTAGCTTCGACTTTTAAACGCGGAGTTGATTTTATCAATATTCCAACAACCTTGCTATCTATGGTTGACGCTTCTGTTGGAGGGAAAACCGGAGTAGATTTAGGAAATTTAAAAAACCAAATTGGCGTAATTAACGTACCTCAAATGGTATTAATTGACACGCAATATCTTGAAACATTACCACAAAGCGAAATGCGTTCCGGTCTGGCCGAAATGTTGAAACACGGTTTGATTTACGATTCTGCCTACTGGAAACAGTTTTTAGATTTAAATGCAATTGATTATGCCGATTTTGACGAGTTGATTTACCGCTCTGTTGAAATTAAAAATGACATTGTAATTCAGGATCCAACTGAAAAAAACATTCGTAAAGCATTGAACTTTGGACACACCTTAGGACATGCTATAGAAAGTTACTTTTTAGAAAGCGAAAGCAAAACGACACTATTACACGGTGAAGCTATTGCCATTGGAATGATTCTGGAAAGCTATATTTCATTACAAAAAAACTTAATTACAGCAGTAGAATACGCCGAAATTAAAACCGCTCTTAAAAGCATTTACGACGACGTAAAGATTGAAGAAAATGATATTGATCCGATCCTTGAATTGCTTATTCACGACAAAAAAAATGAATACGGTTTAATTCAATTTGCATTAATCGAAGGAATCGGAAAAATAAAAATTAACCAATCGGTTGAAAATAAATTGATTCTAGACGCGTTTCAGGATTATAAATCTTAAACTTTTTTTAATAAAAAAGCTTTGCTTTAGGTATATATTATTTTTTACATTTGCCACGATGAAAACAAACAGTAAACAAAGACATTTTAACTCTTATAGAAACCGCCTCAATAGTTCCTTACTAAGGATGTTGAATCGTTTTTATAATAGTAAAAGTCCGTTTTGTTTTGATGTTTTTTTGTGCTCAAAAGCAGAACACGAAAAACTGCAAATTGTATTTGCTAATATTAGGGTTTGAATCTTAGATTGAACATTTGTCATCTAAAATTAAAAATCACACTCTTAATATTAAAAAATAAATGAATACAAAATATTCTGATCTAATCAATCAAACTTATTACTTTCCACAAGCGGAATTCAAATTAAACAAAGATAACCTTCAATTTCACAACATCGATTTGATGAAATTGGTAGAACAATATGGTACGCCATTAAAGTTTACATATTTACCGCAGATTTCAGAGAACATCAATAAGGCAAAAGCCTGGTTCAGAAAATCAATGGAAAAGAATAAGTATGATGCAAAGTACTACTATTGTTATTGCACAAAAAGCTCTCATTTTGAATACATTATGAATGAAGCTTTTAAAAACAATATTCATATCGAAACATCATCAGCTTTTGATGTTAATATTGTAGAAAATTTACTTGAAAATGGTAAAATCAACAAAAGTACTTATGTAATCTGCAACGGTTTCAAAAGAGACGAATACATTACAAATATTGCAAGATTAATCAACAGCGGACATAAAAACACAATCCCGATTATTGACAACTATGAAGAACTAGACTTACTTCAGTCGGAAATCAAAGGAAAATTCAAAATTGGAATTCGTATTGCAGCAGAAGAGGAACCTAAATTCGAGTTCTATACTTCAAGATTGGGAATTGGATATAAAAACATTGTTTCTTTCTATAAAAAACAAATTCAGGAAAACGATAAACTGGAGCTTAAAATGCTTCACTTTTTTATCAATACCGGAATAAACGATACTTCATATTACTGGAATGAGTTGGTAAAATGTATCAAAGTATACATTGCACTTAAAAAGGAATGCCCTACCCTTGACGGATTAAACATTGGAGGTGGCTTCCCGATTAAAAACTCTCTTGCCTTTGAATATGACTATCAGTACATGATTGATGAAATTATCAATCAGATTAAAATTGCATGTGATGAAGCCGAAGTAGATGTACCTAATATCTTTACAGAATTTGGATCTTTTACAGTAGGCGAAAGCGGTGGCGCTATCTATCAGATTTTGTATCAAAAACAACAAAATGACAGAGAAAAATGGAATATGATTGATTCGTCATTCATTACCACTTTGCCGGATACTTGGGCAATAAACAAACGTTTTATCATGCTGGCAGTAAATCGCTGGAACGATACTTACGAGCGGGTTTTATTAGGCGGCTTGACTTGTGATAGTGACGATTATTACAACTCAGAGCAAAATATGAACGCTATTTACTTACCTAAATACAACAAAGAAAAGCCACTATATATCGGTTTCTTTAATACTGGTGCGTATCAGGAAACTATCGGAGGATATGGCGGTTTACACCACTGCTTGATTCCACAACCTAAACATATATTAATAGATCGTGACGAAAACGGCATTTTAGCCACAGAAGTTTTCTCAGAACAGCAAACTTCTGACGATGTGTTAAAGATTTTAGGATATACTAAAAAAGTATAAAAAAAAACCTGCCAAATAAAAGTTAATAAATATAAAATTATTAATTTGCAGTATCACTAAAAGGTTAAACTTTTAATTCAAAAAAAAAATAAAAAAACAAGAACAAATGAAAGGACCAATCAGTCAGTTTATTGAAAAACATTATTTACACTTCAACTCTGCCTCTTTAGTAGATGCTGCAAAAGCATACGAACAACAATTGGCAAACGGAGCTAAAATGATGGTAAGTATGGCTGGCGCTATGAGTACAGCAGAAATTGGTAAAATTTTTGCCGAAATTATTAGACAAGATAAAGTACAAATTATTTCTTGTACTGGAGCCAATCTAGAAGAAGACATCATGAATTTAGTTGCACACTCTCACTACGAAAGAGTGCCAAACTATCGTGATTTAACACCTGAAGACGAATGGGCTTTATTAGAAAGAGGATTAAACCGTGTTACTGACACTTGTATCCCTGAACATGAAGCATTCCGTCGTTTACAAAAACACATTTACAAAATCTGGAAAGATGCTGATGATAAAGGAGAACGCTATTTTCCTCATGAATTCATGTACAAAATGTTGTTATCAGGCGTTTTAGAAGAATATTATGAAATTGATTTAAAAGACAGCTGGATGTATGCCGCTGCCGAGAAAAATTTACCTATCATTGTTCCGGGTTGGGAAGACAGTACAATGGGAAATATCTTTGCTTCATACGTAATCAAAGGCGAATTAAAAGCCTCTACTATGAAATCAGGAATTGAGTACATGACTTTCCTTGCAGACTGGTATCCAAAAAATAGCACTAACGGAATTGGATTCTTCCAAATTGGTGGTGGTATTGCAGGAGATTTTCCTATTTGCGTGGTACCAATGTTGTACCAGGATATGGAAATGCACGATGTTCCTTTCTGGAGCTATTTCTGCCAAATTTCAGATTCGACAACTAGTTACGGTTCATATTCCGGAGCAGTTCCAAACGAAAAAATCACTTGGGGTAAATTAGACATTAAAACCCCTAAATTTATTATTGAGTCGGATGCTACAATTGTTGCTCCATTAATTTTTGCTTATTTATTAGATTTATAGGATATTTATGAAAAGAGTTATAGTAGACTACGCTAAACTTACCAACGAAATTTTAAACCTTTTGGTAGAGAAATTTCCTGATGGTTATGATGATTCGGATGTAATCCGTTTTAGAAATGCTAAAAACGAATTAGTCGAAGCCGTTGAAGTCCGTACTGAAGACACTATTTATTTGGTAAAAATTAGTACTAAACTTGCAGACCGAATCGAAAATTATGATGAAGATGATGATATCGACGTAGACGTAGATACAATCGAACCTGTTAAGGGTCTTGATCTTGATGACGATATTGACGATGACGACGATGACGACAATCAGGACAAACCAGATGTTGACGGTGGAGATGACGAAGACGATGACGAAGACAAAGAAGATATTGCTGACGATGAAGACGATGAAGACGAAGATTAAGCAATCTTTTTCAAAATAAAAAAAAGGAACTCTATTCGGGTTCCTTTTTTTTATTATTCATGATCACTGTATAAAAAATAAGAAAAATACTATATATTTGTTTTTTATTCTTTATCTATAATAGCCAACACCATGACCTCAGAAATTCTACACGCCAAACTAAAGGAAAATTTTGGATTTGAAAAATTCAGACCCAATCAGGAAACCATCATTAATACCATACTTTCCGGTCAGGACACTTTAGCTATTATGCCTACAGGTGGAGGAAAGTCAATCTGCTTTCAACTACCGGCTTTAGTCCTACCCGGAATCACAATTGTAATTTCTCCTTTGATTGCTTTAATGAAAGACCAGGTAGACAGCTTAAAAACAAATGGCATTAATGCTTGTTACATCAACAGCAGTCAAACCAGTCAGGAACAGCAATTTTATATTGACAATTTAAAATCAAATACTTTCAAATTAGTCTACATTGCTCCGGAAAGCTTATCTTATCTGGATGTTGTTTTCAACGAACTGACCATCAGCTTAATTGCAATTGACGAAGCGCATTGTATTTCTTCCTGGGGCCATGACTTTCGTCCGGCTTATACCAATTTAGGATATCTAAAGAGTCGCTTCCCTTCTACTCCAGTCCTGGCTTTAACTGCCACTGCCGACAAAGCGACCCGAACTGATATCACTAAGCAACTAAAACTGAGAAACCCAAAAACATTCGTAGCCTCGTTTGACCGAAAAAATCTAAGTCTGGAAGTACGCCCGGCACTTGACAGGGTAAAACAAATTATTGATTTCATCGAGAAGAAACCCAATGAATCTGGAATTGTTTACTGCTTAAGCCGAAAAACCACAGAGGAACTGGCTGACAAATTAAAGAAAAACGGAATTACTGCCAAAGCATACCATGCCGGACTCGATAATAAAGTCAGAGCAAAAACTCAGGATGAATTTATCAATGACGACTGCCAGGTAGTTTGCGCTACCATTGCCTTTGGTATGGGAATTGACAAATCCAATGTTCGATGGGTTATTCACTATAATTTACCAAAAAACATCGAGGGGTATTATCAGGAAATTGGTCGTGCCGGTCGGGACGGATTATCAGCTGAAACCGTTTTGTTCGAAAGCTATGCCGATGTAATTCAACTTCAAAAATTTGCCTCCGAAGGATTGAACTCCGATGTACAGCTGGCCAAATTAGAAAGAATGAAACAGTACGCCGATGCCTTAAGCTGTCGCCGAAAAATTCTACTTTCGTATTTTGGCGAACTGGTAAAAGAAAATTGTGGCAATTGCGATATCTGCAAAAATCCTCCCACTTTTTTTGACGGTACCATTCTAGCACAAAAAGCATTGTCGGCAATTGCCCGTTTACAACAATCTGAGCCATTGGCCGTAATTGTCGATTTTTTAAGAGGCTCGAGAAACGCGTATATCTACGAAAAAAATTATCAAAGCTTAAAAACGTACGGAATCGGAGCTGACATTTCGTGGTACGACTGGAATCAATACTTAATTCAGTTGATTAATCTGGGATATCTTGAAATTGCCTTTCATCAGCACAATAAAATTTTACTAACCTCTTTCGCAAAAAAAGTATTGTTTGAAGGAGAAAAAGTAAAACTGAATACGGTGATTAAAAAAGCAATTGATAAAAACGAAATCGCAGCAACCAAAATAAAAACAGCCAAAAATTCTCTTTTTGAAATTCTTCGAAAATTGCGCTACGAAATTGCCCAGGAAGAAGAAGTACCGGCTTACGTTATTTTCAGTGATGCCGCTTTGAGACAAATGGAAACATTACGACCAATGAGCGATGAAGAATTTCTCGCCGTCGATGGTGTCGGAAATGCTAAACTTGAAAAATACGGTTCAGAATTTATAAACGCAATTATAGAATTTCAGAAAGCAAAAAAAACAAATACAAAAGTTAAAAAAGAAAGTAATACTTATAAGACTACTTTAGAACTTTTTAGAAATGGCGAAACTGTAACAGAAATTGCAGGAAAAAGAAATTTAGGATATACCACAATTATATCCCACTTAGCCAAACTATATCTAGATGGTGAGGAGATCGATTTGAGTTCATTTGTAACAAACGACGAAGTCAAACAATTACACAAAGCTCAAATTGAATTGGAATATCCTTCTGCCTTAAAACCCTATTTTGATCATTTTGAAGAAAAAATGTCTTATGATAAAATTCGTTTAGGTCTTGCTATTGTGGAAAAAAATAAATAATATTCTCGTTTTATTTCATTTCGACCGAAGGGGGAAATAATACAAACAAAAGTTCGTGAATTCGTGGTTACAAAAATTTATCTCCCGAGCCCCCTCCATCGCGAAGAGAAAAAAATAGCTTAACTAAAAAAAAAAAAAAAAAAATCCTGTGAAATTCAATTCCACAGGATTTTTGTTATACTAGAAAAACACTACAAATATCTTTCTTCAAAAATTTTCTGATGGTGTTTTTGATGACCAATAATGACAAACCCCAAAGCACGAACAGAAATTTGAATATTTGAAGCTGTCCCGATTCTTTTAAGTTGATCTTCGGATAGACTCTTAAAAAACAACAAATTGGAATGTCTCAATGCAGACAATTCCGTCAACAAACTCTGAATACTTCTACTATTTGAATCTGTACTGTTGGCATAATCATCTTCCTCAAAACTCGGTAAAGGCGTCAGATCATTTCTTGAAAATCGCAAAGCGCGATAAGCAAAAATTCGTTCACAATCCATAATATGCTGAATAATGTCTTTTATCGTCCATTTTCCTTCCGCATAGCGATAATCAAATTTATCCATTGGAATATTTTGCACAAATTTTATAAAGTCGTGCAATGAAATTTCCAGTTCTTCAAACAAATTTCCATTTCCGGATGCTTTAATGTAATTGGCATATAAGCCTGAATATTCATTTTCTGTTAATAGGGCTGCGTTCATTTTTATAATTTTTAAGCGGAGTTTCTACTGGCATTTGTATTTCCAAAAAGTGATCTTGTTACGATTTTCTCATACACTTTAATCAGCTCTTCGTTTACAACACTTTCTTTATTTAGCTCATTAATTCTTAGTAAAGCATATTGTTGTATCGTCAACAGTGGCAATACAATACGTTCTCTTATCTGAATTGATGCTATACCATCAGGATAATTTTCCATCAGTGTTTTATGTCCTGCAATTTTTAACAAAAGGCGTTTGGTTTCTGAAAATTCGTCATAGATAATCTGCCAGAATTCTCCAAATTCAGGGTCATTTTTCATATAAGCCGTCAAAGGTAAAAATGATTTTGCCAATGACATCATACTATTTTCCAATAGGGTTTTGAAAAATAATGAATTGTGATACAAGTCATGCACTTTATCCCATTGTCCGCTTTCTTCAAAATATTTTAAAGCTGATCCTACTCCAAAGAATCCCGGTACATTTTGCTTCAACTGACTCCAGGAACCTACAAAAGGAATCGCTCTTAAGTCGGCAAAATCTAATGATTCAGATTTACTTCTCTTAGATGGACGGCTTCCAATATTAGTTTTCGAGTAATATTTTAACGTACTCATTTTCTCCAAATATGGAATAAACTTAGGATGATTCTTGAAACTCAGGTATTTTTCATATCCTAAATCAGCCAATTGTGTCAGAATTTTGGTCTCCTCTACACTCAGCTCGTTTTTCTCTTTGCTAAAGACCTGATTAGTAACTCCCGCACTTAACAAATTCTCAATATTATAACGACAGGAATCTAAAGTTCCAAAGTTAGAACTAATCGTTTGTCCCTGAACTGTAATCTGGATTTCATTATTCTCAATTTTCGGACCTAAAGACGCATAAAACTTATGCGTTTTTCCACCACCACGAGCAGGAGGCCCACCGCGACCATCGAAGAAAATTACTTGTATACCGTATTGCCTTGAAATTTCGGTCAGCGCTATTTTTGCCTGATAAATACTCCAGTTCGCCATTAAATAACCGCCATCCTTGGTTCCGTCAGAGAAACCTAACATAATGGTTTGTTTGTTTCCTCTGGCTTCAAGATGTTTCGAATACTCTGAATTAGTATACAATTGCTCCATAATCTGATGCGCATTTTGTAAATCATCAACGGATTCAAAAAGCGGAATAATATCTACAGTCGGGTTTTCCCAATTGTTCAAGCGGATCATTGCGAAAGTTTCCATAACATTCAGTGCACTTTCGTTATTACTAATAATATAACGATTCGCACCAAACTCACCATTTCCTTGCTGAATTGTCTTAATAGTCTGGACAGATTCTAAAGTAGATCTTGTAATTTCATCTTCAAAATCAGCAGGATTCAAATCTCCTTTTACCTTTGATAAAACTCCTAATTTCTCTTCTTCAGATAAATCAAAGTAATTCTGTGGAAATATCTGTGAGCCTGAATTTAAATAATGATTTACAACATCCTTAAATACTGCATTGTGAATTTTACTATTCTGACGAATATCCAAAGTTGCAAAGTGAAAACCAAACAAATTAATTTTTACTAAAAAAGCTTCCAGTTCATCTAAATAAAGAGACTGGTGTTTCTCAATAATAATAGCTCTGATTTTATTTAACTGCGTCAATAATTCTTCTAAAGTAATATAAATTTCCCCTTTAGAATAAAACACAGAACGATAAAGTTTATGTTCAAGTTCAGACACTAAAGTATCTACACCTGAGAATGTTAACTTACGTTTCAAATTCCTCATCTCAACATAGTAACACTTCAAAATTGATGTGCGTAAACGCTCTGCTACTTTTAAAGTAATCTCGGTAGTGACAAAGGGATTTCCGTCACGATCCCCTCCTGGCCAGAAACCTAATTTGATCAATTGATTCTGAATCGCATTTCCCTGAAGGATGTTTTTTTGCAAATAATGTACAATTTCGCCGGAAGTTGCGTAGAAAACATTTTCCAAATACCAGATCAAACTCACAGCTTCATCATAAGGATTTGGCTTTTCGTTCTGAATAAAAGGAGTTTTTCCTAACTGCGCCAGCAATTGCTTGATTTTCAACAAATCATTTAAACGAATAGCCTCTGTTAAATCATTAATAATCCCTAAAACCGGTCCCGGATAAAACTGTGTTGGATGCGCTGTTAAAACCGTTCTGACATTAAAGCTTTCCAAAAACTCAATCAACTCATCATTCTTTTCCTTTGCATCTGATTTTTCTTTAATATCCCGTAATGAACCACGTCCTTCCATATTATTAACCTCCGGAAAAGCAGCATCCTCGATAGCATCAAACAATACAATCTGACGTTCAATATATTGAATAAATCGAAACATAAGATCGATTTTATCTTTTTCAGAAGCATCATTCAGATATCGATTAGAGAAAAAATTAACAATTTCCTTAGGCGTTTCCTGTTTCTTAAATCCCGTTTCACAAGTCTCTGTAAACAAAGGAAGTAAAACACCCGTATTGTCAATCGAATCAAAAGGTAATGTTATAAAAACACTGTTATAAATGTGGTATTTTGAAAGAACATCTTGATTAAAACGTTCAATTTTTGGTAACGTGTACATAATCTATTTATAGTTGGTTGGTTAATTGGTCATAAAAAAACCCCAAGAATAAACTTGAGGTTATATTTTAATATAGCATTCAAGAAAATATTACATATTTTTAAAAATAGTATGCATCAAACGCTTCTTATCGTTTATACTTTCTTCTAATGAAATCATTGTTTCAGTTCTGTAAACACCTTCGATATCATCGATCATGAAAATTACTTCTTTTGCATGTTTAGTATCTTTTGCTCTGATTTTGCAAAAAATATTGAATTTTCCTGTTGTTACAGAAGCTACTGTCACGAACGGAATTTGATTGATTCGCTCTAATACAAATTTTGTTTGAGACGTATTGTTAAGGAAGACACCTACATAAGCAATAAATGAATACCCTAACTTATCGTAATCTAAGGCCAATGAAGATCCCATTATTATCCCTGCGTCCTCCATCTTTTTTACTCTAACATGCACTGTACCAGCAGATATCAATAGTTTTTTAGCAATGTCAGTAAACGGAACTCTCGTATTGTCTATTAACATATCTAAAATCTGGTGATCTACTTCATCTAAACGAAATTTACTCATAATTCTTTAATTAATATTACTAATTGCTATTACAAAGTATAAAAATATATATAAAAAACAACAAATTCACATAAAAATTAACTTTTTATCAATCCGTTAACAAATTTAACATTTTTATCTAAACAAAAATCTGCTTTTTGATTCAATTTCGGAAAAGTACCAAAGTCATCCGAATAACTTGCCCCTTTTGCATCGTATTCGTAATGTCCAAAATAATTTTCCAAATCGCCCACTTCAACTATATAGGCATTAAAATGAATCTTATTTTCAATCAATTCTTCTTTGTATTGTGCGACAAAATTCGTAATAATTTCGATACCATCATAATTTATTTTGATATTTTTCCACATAAAATCATAAAAAACCACTTTATTTTGTGAAATATTCAAATAATCATTAATTCTGTTATCAACTAAATCGTTTTCGCTAATTAACTCAAAACTCGAAACAAGCGAGAAGAATAAAAACTTTCGAGTAATTTCGCGCTCGTAATCATTAGGATAATGACCTGCCTCAAATAAAATAGTAGGAACTTCTAAAGACTGAAATGTATCTCCTATACAGTTGATATTAAACGAGTCATCAAAACGACCTACCTGCCCAGGAATGTATTTTTGTAAAACATCATTGATTCCTGCAATGACATTAATTGCCTTCAACCTATTTTCATTCACTTCTCTTTCCTCATTATATGAAGGTGCCAAAAAGGAAAGTGTTGCCGGTTTTCCGATTGAGCCTGCTCCAAAAATGGTGCGCTGATCGTGAAGATTAAAACAAAAATGCGGTTTAAAAGCTTCAAATACCCTTCTTAAAACATTACTTTCCGGTTGGGTTAAATTTTGAGAATCACGATTTAAATCTACTTTATTAGCATTCTCACGCGTATAAAGCCTTGCTCCGTCAGGATTCAACATCGGAATACTATAAAAGGTAAACGTTTTGAGCATCTTCTGTGCAAACTCGGAACCGCTGTTTAATACATTTATAAAATCAAAAAGTGCTTTTGTAGTCGTACTTTCATTCCCATGCATTTGAGACCATAGATAAATACGTGTTGCTCCAGTTCCGATTTGATAACTATAGATCGGTTCTCCTAAGACCGATTGACCAATAATCGATACCTGATTGTCTGTATTTAATTTATCTAATAAAGGCTGAATATGATCCAAAGTCAGATAACGACCTTGTATTGTTTGCTCTTTGTGCTGGCTGAATAATTCTTCTAAATTCATCGTGTTTTGATTAGTTTACAAAAGTAAACATCTTTATTTTTACAATTGTAAACGAATTGTAAAGTAATAAATTTAGAATTGTAAACAGTTTTTAACAGCCCTAGGCGTACTTTTCATCATAATTGATTAACATTTGTTATCACTCTAAATACAAAAACACAACTTAATACAATTCAACAAGTTAAACAAATTCATTTAAAGTAGTAGACACATAATTTAAACCCTAGATTTACGATTTACAACTCTAAAATTGCTTAGCTAGCTACTTTTGATTACATTTGTAAACAGCGAATTTCTAAATAGTAATTTACAATGGTAAACATAGATGATTTTGTAAAACGACTTGAAATTATATTGGATTATTATGCTTTAAACGCTTCTTCTTTTGCAGATAGAATCGGAGTTCAACGTTCCAGTATGTCTCACCTGCTTTCCGGCAGAAACAAACCCAGTTTAGATTTTATACTAAAAATTCAGGAGGTTTTTCCCGATATCGATTTATACTGGATTTTAAATGGTAAAGGAAGTTTTCCAAAAACAGAAGATACTACTGATCCGAAAAAAAACGAGTCGCTCTCTGAATTTTCAAAACCTATTACTCCTATTTCATCAGATGAAAATTTTATTTCAGGAAGTTCTGTACCACATAATGAAAGTTCCAAAAGTACACCTTCTACAGAAATTAAAAATCAAAGTTTAAATCCTGTAGAAAATGAAATTGAAAAAATAGTAGTTTTTTATAAAAATGGAACCTTTAAGACTTACGTTCCCTGATTCGAAATTTTCGCGTATTTGAAAAAAAGTTCGATTCATTTCCAAATATGCGATTCTTGCATAACTGCTAAATAAGAAGCAAAAAATTAAAATTGAAATCCATTTTGCGGAATTTTACCCAAAACCCCTTCATAGTGCTTTTTAAGAATATTCAGATCTGCGTCATAATTTCCTGTTGGAGAAAATGGTTTTCCCAGATTGACTTCTTTTTTTCCCCAGTCAAAAGCTACAGGTACAATGGGTACATTGGCTTTAAGAGCGATGTAATAAAAACCGCTTTTTAATTCTTTCACTGCTTTGCGCGTCCCTTCCGCTGCTACAGCTAATCGAAAAACCTCTTTTCTTTCAAAAATTGCAGCGATCGACTCAACTTTATTCAATCCGCCAGTTCGGTCTATAGGTTCTCCTCCTGCGCTTCTGAAATAATACCCAAAAGGAAAACGAAATAATTCTTTCTTTCCTACCCAGTTCATTTGTAAACCGGAAATTCCGCGTGTAAAAATTCCTAAATAAAAATCATGGTTGCTTGTATGAGGCATCACCATCATCACACATTTTTTTACTTCAGCATTTTCAATTCCCACAATTTTCCAGCCCATTAGCTTAAAAAAGATGAATTTGTACAATCGCTTTTTCATTAATTTATTTTTTACTGCAAAATAAAAGATTTAAAGTGGTATTTTTGAGTAAAAGCATTTAAAATGATCCAAAAATTGTTCAGTTATATTGTTCCTATAAAAATATTCAAAAAAAAATCACAAAGAAGCAAAATCATTGAAGTTACCTGGGCTAACGGCGAGTTGGTCCTTGATTCTGAAAACACCAATTACTCCTACGGAAGTTTGCAGCGTATATTAAGATACGGACTTCGAAATATTGGCTATGATGCCATTCTTAAAATGGATCACATATTACTATTAGGTGTTGCCGGCGGAAGCGTAATTAAAACACTGGTAGATGAAATTCAGTACAAAGGCAAAATTACCGGTGTAGAAATTGACCCGGACATCATAAAAATCGCAAACGAATATTTTAATCTTGACCAGATCAAACAACTGGAAGTTATAATTGATGACGCTTTTGAGTTTGTTTTAAAAACAAAAAATAAATATAATCTAATTATTATTGATATTTTTGAAGACATTAAAATGCCCAATTTTCTGTTTGAAAGCTTTTTTAGCGAACGCATTTGTTCACTGTTACAAAGTCACGGATTTGTTTTGTTTAATACCATGATTTTAGACGAGGCGCACAATGTTCGAAACCGAAAATACATTTCTGAAATTAACCCCAAACTGTTTACTTCAAAAATGCTCCCACGAGTAGAAGTCCACAACGAATTAATAATTATCGAAAAAGTAGTTTAAACTTATGAAACCTCTTGCCTCTATTTTAAAAGCCTTACCTCCTACTAAAGTAATTGATTCCACCATTGACATTTCAAAATACATCCCTTTAGATTTGTCTGTAACCAATCAGGAACTTGCCGAGTTCAAACCTACCAACACCAAAGAATTTGAAGATTTTATTGCAACTTACTTGGAGAAAAATGATGCCGAAGTAGCTTACGGTGGCTATATCGAGGGACGAACAATCTACCAGCGCAGTACTATTTTTAAAAATAGCAATATCCCGGAACGCAACATCCATATTGGGCTGGATTTATGGACCAAACTAAATACAGCGGTACTGGCACCACTTGACGGAAAAGTACACAGCTTTAAAAACAATATAGGTCTGGGCGATTATGGCCCAACCATAATTTTAGAGCATCGAATAGAAAATGAAAAATTTTATACTTTATACGGGCATTTATCGTTAGAAAGTATAGAAAACCTTAGTGTTGGGACATTTTTTCATAAAGGCCAAAAAATTGGAACTTTAGGAAGCTCCTCTGTTAATGGAGATTACGCTCCACATGTTCACTTTCAGATTATACGAAACATCGAAACGTATTCAGGCGATTATCCCGGCGTCTGCAATACAAATGACCTGAATTTTTACATTGAAAACTGTCCTGACCCCAACTTATTATTAAAAATTACTTAAATAGTTATGAAGAAAGCAGGATTGATTATATGTTTGTTGTTATTAATTGGATGTAAATCGAAAACGATCAATAGAGATACTGAAGATTTAAAAATTAAAAAAGTCACTGCTGCCGAAATAAATTCCAATCAGCAGAGAAAAGCGTATGAGTTAGGAAAAAGAGTCTTAGAAACCTGTAATTCCTCAAAATTCAAGCCTTTTAATGAAACGGAAGTTACCAAGTCGGTTATGGAAAATACGACCGAAGATCGTTTAACCAAAACCTGTCAAAGATTTAGACAGTACTACGGAAATTTCATCGATTTAAAACTTGATGGTGTTTACAAAACCAAACATGAGGTTATTTATCGATACCATGCGCAGTATACCAAAAAAGTGGCCAACAAAGAATTGCGCGTTTTTGTAAACGAAGACAATTTGATTTCAGCCATAAAGTCAATGGATTGGGACGAAAAATTTGATTCAAAAATAACAGAACAATAAAGTAAAACCTATGAATTTAAAACTTCCTCTTTTAATATTACTGTTAATTTCCGGTTTCGTAAGCGCACAGCAAACTATAATTGTAAAGGGTTCGAAACCATTTCCTGCAACAACTGCCTATACTTTTATTTGTGAAAAGTATGTTTTTACCGGAGAAACAGAGGTTCAGATTGCCAAAACAGACAAAGGAGGGGTTCTAAAACTAAGCATAGGAATTTCTAACGACAAAACCCAAATCTCAGGTGGCGTATATGTTGATTTAGTCAATGGAGACGTAATTGCCTGTGTAGATAAAAATATCAAAGAAACCCTTGACGGGAAAACTACATCTTATTACTATTTCACTCCTGCCGAAATGAATAAGCTAAAAAAAACTGATATTAAAGCCATCCGGTTTATTATCAAAGGTAATACTACAGCATTTGGAGATCAAACCGGATATTTTACGGCTCTGAACAGAATGGCGTACTTCTCAACAGCATTTGATAAATCTAAAAAAACATTTGACACTGCAGCAGCAATTAGTACTTTATAAGTATTTATTTTAACCTAATAAATCTTATTTTTACAATCTAAACATTATTCTCCATGAATCCGAATGAAGCCTTAATTACAAAATTCTATACCGCTTTTGCCAATTCCGACGCCAAAACAATGAGTGAATGCTATCATCCTAAGATTCATTTTATTGATCCTGCTTTTGGCTTACTAAAAGAAGATCAGGTTTCTAAAATGTGGGAAATGTTGATTTTAAAAAGCAAAGGCAATATTAAAATTGAATTTTCAGATATTAAAGCAGATAATTTTTCGGGTACTGCCAAATGGGTTGCAACTTATAATTTTAGTAAGACCAATCGAAAAGTTATCAATCGAATTTCTGCTGAATTTGCTTTTCAAGACGGTTTAATCATCAAACATACAGATAGTTTTGATGTCTGGAAATGGTCGAAACAGGCTTTTGGTTTTACCGGATATTTAATGGGCTGGACAGGATTTTTTCAAAGCAAAATTCAGGAACAGGCGCTGTTGTCCCTAAAAAAGTTTCAGGAATCCAAATAATTTTCTTAAATTGAAAATTCAAATATGCACATTAGCTAAAATTTCCTTTTAGTTTCTATTCAACTACCCGCCTCTTTTATTAGAATTCGCTTGTCTGTTACTATTTTTTTGGAGTTAATCGTGTTGTAAATCTTGAATCTCTATGAAAGAAATTGTACACAAAAAATTAAATCAATTACAGGCAACAGCAATTTGCGGAAATGATATTAGTTCTTCCTGTTTATACGTTTCAGCTCTTACCATTTTATATGCCGGGCAGTACGCCTGGATTTCTCTTTTAATTGTTGCAGTCGTTTTATTCTTATTCCGAAAAATTTACGGAGAAGTTGTAGGCGCAATTCCACTAAACGGAGGGGCTTACAACGTTCTGCTCAACACTTCTACCAAACGTTTGGCTTCTTTGGCTGCTACCTTAACTGTTTTGTCTTATATGGCAACAGCAGTGATTTCAGCTTCAGAAGGCATGCACTATTTGCATGGGATTTTTGAAAGTCTAAATGTAACCGTGGCAACCATCGTTGTTTTGGTCCTTTTTACAGGGCTAGCCATATTGGGAATTGGAGAATCGGCTTTTGTAGCCGTAATTATCTTTATCACCCATTTAGCCACTTTAAGCCTACTTGTACTGGCTTCGCTTTGGTTTATCCTGAATAACGGTTTAGAAACTTTTCACATCAACTGGCAGACACCCATCGCTTATGGAAATATTAAAACGGCTTTGTTTTTAGGCTTCTCAGCTGCTATGCTTGGGATCTCGGGCTTTGAGAGTTCCGCCAACTTTGTAGAAGAACAGCAATCGGGGGTTTTCCCGAAAACGTTGCGCAACATGTGGGCCATTGTTAGCTTTTTCAACCCGGTAATCGCCATTTTGTTAATCAGTATCATTCCGTTAACCGAAGTGGGTGCTAATAAAGAATCACTACTGGCTCATTTGGGACAAACTACGGGTGGTTCCTGGCTGGCATGGCTTATTTCTATTGATGCCGTTTTAGTTTTATGCGGAGCCGTATTAACTTCCTTCGTGGGAGTTTCAGGTTTATTAAATCGAATGACCTTAGACCGAATTCTACCCAACTATTTTCTGAAACAAAACAAGCGAGGATCTCACTACCGCATTGTGATTAGCTTCTTAGTGCTGTGCATTTCGGTACTTTTTGCAACAAATGGACACTTAGAGTCTTTAGCAGGAGTTTACACGTTCTCTTTTCTTGCGGTAATGGCCTTATTTGGAATTGGGAATTTACTACTCAAATTCAAACGCCGAAAACTACCCCGTCCAGAGCGCGCACGAGGCATCTCTGTAGTCGTTGCCGTTTCTTTTATTATTGCAGCTTTCATCGGAAACATGGAACTCAACATCAATGCTTTCTATACCTTTTTGAAATACATGGTTCCTTCCCTGCTCTTCATTGGCATCATGTTAAATCGTGTCATTCTGATAAGACTTTTAATTGAAGCTCTGGAGTATTTTTACCAGCCCTTACGACGAATGGTGATCATAAGTAATCGGTATTTACAAAAAATGAGTGTACAGATCAACTCGCAGGAATTTGTCTTTTTTACCAAAGGTGACGATATTGCAATCCTGAATAAAGTATTACAATATGTTGAAAACAATGAAACGACCAAAAAACTAAAAATCGTTTACGTTAAAAATGGTCCTTCAAACAACGAAGAATTAATAAAAGATCTGGAAGTTTTGGATCGTGCCTACGATGATATTGACATTGAATACCTTGAAATACAAGGTGTTTTTGGCCCTGAAATTATCGATGAACTTTCTATAAAATGGAATATTCCTAAAAACTTTATGTTCATTGGTTCACCAGGAAACAAATTCTCTTACCGAATTTCAGATCTGGGCGGAGTTCGCTTGATTATGTAGATCGTGAAACACAAATTTAACCGCAAAGAACACAAAGTTTTTTAAATATTAGATTTTAAATAAACGCAAAGCCCGCAAAGTTAAATGTATATAACTCTGCGGACTTTGTGTTTATAATGATAAAGTTTTAAATAAATTCTTTGCGTTCTTTACGGTTAAAATAATGCAAGAGCCAAACTTTGTTATAAAAAAGCTAAGATTTGAACCAGCCTGCTACTAACTCATCTTCAAACGAAGTGGCGTCCTTATGAATAAACTCATTGGTGTTTTTATTATAAGAATAGTCTAAAGCCCATTCTGTATGGTTTTTAGCTAAATCTTTAATGCTTTCGCAAACATAAGCAATTTCTTCATCAGTAGTGGTTGGGTGAATTGACATTCTGATCCATCCCGGTTTTTTGATTAAATCTCCAATGGTAATTTCATTTACCAGTTTATTGGAAGTTTCCTGATCTACGTGCAGTAAAAAGTGGCCATAAGTTCCAGCACAACTGCATCCACCTCTGGTTTGAATTCCGAATTTATCATTCAGTAATTTCACTCCTAAATTAAAATGAAGATTTTCGATAAAAAACGAAACAACCCCCAAACGATTCTTATGCTGTCCCGCCAGGATTTTAATATTAGAAACTGGATCTAACTCATTAAAAACATAGTCTACAATCTCATGCTCACGTTGTAGAATGTTCTCAATTCCCATTTCCTCTTTTAATTCAATGGCCAATGCAGTTTTAATCACCTGAAGAAAACCCGGAGTACCGCCATCTTCACGATCCTCAATGTTATCTATATATTTATGTTCGCCCCACGGATTGGTCCAGCTCACTGTTCCTCCTCCGGGACAATCCGGGATCATATTATTGTATAACTTTTTATTAAAAATTAAAACGCCAGAAGTTCCAGGGCCTCCTAAGAATTTATGTGGAGAAAAGAAAATAGCATCTAAATATGCTTCCGGATCTTCGGGATGCATATCGATTTCTACGTAAGGGCCTGAGCACGCAAAATCAACAAAACAAACGCCATTGTGCTTGTGCATTAACTTTGCGGCCTCATGGAACGGTGTTTTTAAACCTGTAACATTCGAACAGGATGTAATAGAAGCTATTTTGATCGTTCTGTCACGGTATTTCTCTAACAATTGCTCTAAATTATCCAGACAAAAAAGTCCTTTTTCACAAGATGGAATAATTTCAACATCAGCAATCGTTTCTAACCACGACGTTTGATTCGAATGATGTTCCATATGGGAAATAAAAACAACAGGACGTTTTTCAGCAGGAACAACCGTACACTCTTTTAAATTCTCGGGGATTTTTAAACCTAAAATACGTTGAAACTTATTGACCACACCTGTCATCCCGGTTCCATCTGTAATCAGAACATCATCATTATTAGCATTCGTATGACGCTTGATAATCGTTCTGGCATGATGATATGCTTTTGTCATGGCAGTACCTGACACGGTAGTTTCTGTATGTGTATTAGCTACAAAAGGCCCGAATTCATTGAGGATTTTCTCTTCAATAGGCCGATACAACCTTCCGCTGGCAGTCCAATCGGTATAAATAATCTGTTTTTTACCGTATGGAGACGTAAATTCCTGATTAATTCCTACAATATTCTTTCTAAAATCCTGAAAATAGGTTTCTAAAGTGATGGTACTATTTTTGCTGTTCATTAGTGTGCCTGAGTTTGATTGCAAATATATTGCTTTTTTATAGAATTGCGAATTTATCAATTGTAAACTTCAAAAGATAAATAACTGTTTAGTTTCTTTATTTAAACTATCTTTTTACTAATAATTTATCACAATATTCTATCGGATTAATAGGCATTAAAAATTTAAACAATACTATTTTATGGGAAATTTATCAGTTGCCACTTTTGGTGGAGGATGTTTTTGGTGTATTGAAGCTGTAATTCAGCGTTTAAAAGGAGTAGAATCTTTAAAATCAGGGTATTCAGGAGGTTTTATTAAAAACCCGCCCTATCGTGAAGTTTGTACTGGCAGAACCGGTCACGCAGAAGTCATACAGGTCACCTTTAATCCTGACATAATTTCATACCACGATTTGATTTTTATATTCATGACAAGCCACGATCCTACCACTTTAAACCGTCAGGGTGCGGATAGCGGAACACAATACCGCTCGATCGTTTTATATCACGATGACGAACAAAAAGCAGTGGCAGAACAGGTTTTTGAGGAAGTAAAAGCTTTCTACGAAGATCCGATTGTGACACAGCTCATTCCGTTTGAAGTTTTCTATGAAGCCGAAGCAGATCATCAGAATTATTATAACAACAATCAGGAAGCGCGTTACTGTCAAATCGTAATTGATCCTAAAGTACACAAACTGAAAAAAATGTACGCTGACAGACTAATTGACTAAATAAACCCTTTTTCCAAGGCTTAAAAAGAAAATCTCCATTATTTTACGCTGCTAAAGCAGAAAGAATTTAAGTTATTCCAAGCTGTTGTAAAGAAAAGAATCTCAATGAAAAATTTAAAAATAAATAATCGATTTACCGCTGAACTGCCTGCAGATGCAAACGAAACCAATGAAACTCGTCAGGTGGCTAATGCGCTTTTCTCCTATGTAAATCCAACAAAACCATCAAATCCTAAACTTATTCATGCTTCCGCAGAAGTAGCAGAATCGGTTGGAATTTCTACAGATGAAATTCAGTCTGAATCGTTTCTGAATGTCTTTTCGGGAAAAGAAATTCTTCCGGAAACGTATCCGTACGCCATGTGTTATGCGGGACATCAGTTTGGAAACTGGGCCGGACAATTGGGTGACGGTCGTGCTATTAATTTAACAGAAGTCGAACACAATGATAAATCTTTTACACTACAGTTAAAAGGCGCAGGAAAAACACCCTATTCCCGAACCGCCGATGGTTTGGCTGTTCTGCGTTCGTCTGTGAGAGAGTATCTGTGTGCCGAAGCCATGTTTTATTTGGGCGTTCCCACTACCCGATCGCTTTCACTTATAACATCAGGAGATCAGGTTTTACGTGATATTTTATACAACGGAAATTCAGCGTACGAAAAAGGAGCGATCGTTTGCCGTGTTGCTCCTTCGTTTATCCGTTTTGGTAGCTTCGAAATGCTGACAGCCCGAAATGAGCTTCGAAATCTAAAACAATTTGTTGAGTACAACATCAAACATTATTTCCCCGAAATTAAGGGAGAACCTAAAGAACAGTATTTACAATTCTTTAAAACCGTAGCCGATACAACTCGCGAAATGATTCTGCACTGGCAACGTGTAGGTTTTGTACACGGTGTAATGAATACTGATAATATGTCGATTCATGGAATCACTATTGATTATGGCCCTTATGGCTGGCTCGAAAACTATGATCCAAACTGGACACCCAATACAACCGACAGTCAATACAGAAGGTATCGTTTTGGGAATCAGCCACAGATTGCACAATGGAATTTGTACCAACTGGCCAATGCCATTTATCCATTAATCAATGAAGCCGAACCTCTAGAAAAAATACTAGAATCGTTTATTACCGATTTTGATTCAGATTACAAAACAATGTTTTTAAGAAAATTAGGACTATTTACTTCAATCGAAACTGATAGCGAACTAATTACTGCTTTAGAAAGTACGCTGCAATTATCAGAGACGGATATGACCATTTTCTTTCGAAATTTGAGCAACATTCAAAAATCAGATTCTGCTGAAAAAGCACTAGAAAAAATTAAGGAGGCATTTTATATTCCGGAACAAATTTCAGGTACCGTTTTAGAATCATGGCAAAACTGGTTTACGGCCTATCTTGAAAGGCTTCAAACAGAATCACTCTCTGACCAGGAGCGTGCTGAAAAAATGAATACTATAAATCCAAAGTACGTATTGCGAAACTATATGGCGCAACTGGCGATTGATGCAGCCGACAAAGACGATTATTCGCTAATCGATGAGCTTTATACCCTATTGCAGAAGCCTTATGACGAACAGCCGGAATACCAAAAATGGTTCGCCAAACGCCCGGATTGGGCAAGGTCTAAAGTAGGTTGTTCTATGCTTTCCTGTAGCTCTTAGTTTTTTTTAGCCACGAATTCACGAATTTATTTTATGAGCTTCCTTTGAAGAAACGAAAACCGCAGATCAGCTATTCAATGCTTTTCTGCGGTTTTTAGTTTTTTTTTAGCCGCGAATTCACGAATTTTACTTTTATGAACTTACGTAAAGTAAAATTCGTGAATTCGGGACTATAAATTTATTTTGAAGTAATATAATCCACAATCATATTAGCATGAACACGGGAGTTTTCGATAAACCATTTGTGCGTGTACATGCCTCCGCAAATTACACCGGCCAAAAACAAACCCTCTACATTCGTTTCCATGGTTTCCGGATGGTAGGTCGGAGTTCTTAGTTCGTCTTCCGCTAATTGTATTCCCATTTTTTCCAGAAAAGTCAAATCTGGCTTGTAACCGGTTAACGCAAGTACAAAATCATTCTCGAGCGTAATTTTTCCCGTAGGAGTTTCTATTTCGACTTCATTTTCACGAATTTCAGTGATATTCGATTCAAAATAAGCCTTAATACTGCCTTCGGTAATACGGTTTTCAATATCGGGCTTGGCCCAGTATTTAACCCTGCTGTTGATCACGTTTTTTCGGATAACCATCGTCACATTTGCTCCTTTTCGCCAACATTCCAACGCTGCATCTACCGAGGAGTTATTTGCTCCTACAACCAGAACATTCCTGAAAGCATATTCATGGGCTTCTTTATAATAGTGACGCACTTTTGGCAGCTGCTCCCCTTTTACATTCATTTCAATCGGAATATCATAAAAGCCGGTTGCAATCACAACATTCTTGGCTTCATAAACGGTCTTATCGGTGGTAATTTTAAAGGAAGCATCAGCCTGCTTTTCAACCTGTGTCACCTTTTCAAACAACTGAATCGAAAAATTAAAGTATCGGTGAATGTTTCGGTAATATTCCAACGCTTCCTGACGGCCTGGCTTTGGCGCCAGACAACTGAACGGAATATCTCCAATTTCAAGTCTTTCAGCAGTGGAGAAAAAAGTCATGTACAAAGGATAATTGAAAATACTATTCACAAGAGCGCCTTTTTCAATAATCAGATAACGCAAACCTTTTTTCTGAGCTTCGATTGCACAGGCCAGACCAATTGGACCACCCCCTACAATAATCAAATCATATACTTCCATAAACTTTACTTCTTCCATTCTTTAAAAGGATTCTTACTCAGATAAGCATTGTAATACCGTGGATCATCCGTTACCTCTTCTCCCAGCCAATCCGGTTTTTCAAAAGGTTCTGTTTCTGATTCCAGTTCTACTTCGGCCATCACCAATCCTTCATTTTCTCCGTAAAATTCGTCTACTTCAAAAATGTGTTTTCCTGATTTTATCTCATAGCGCGTCTTTTCAATCTTACCTTTTTCACACAGTTTAAGCAATTCCAACGCTTCGTCAAGCGGAATTTCATTTTCCCATTCAAAACGGGACATTCCACCCTGATGACTGATTCCTTTTATCGTAATAAACCCTCTTTCGCCTTTAATACGCACACGAACGGTTCTTTCGGGAACAGCACTTAAGTAGCCCTGAGCAATTTTGTTCTGTGTAAAAGCCTGCTCTTTAAAATCAGCTGATTTTACAAGAAACTTTCTTTCTATTTCGACCATTTTGATGCCTGAATTTAATTTTTATGCAAGTTACTTAATTTAATTTGGCCTGAGAATTGAAATTACAGGAATCATTACGTTTTAATCTTCTTTTTCACAATGCACTCATAATTAGAACCGTAACTTTAAAATAACTGATTATTAATGGGTTATGTATTTATTTTTTTGTTAAATTTGATAGAATCTTAACTTCATCACTTATGTCTAAAAAAGCACTTTATCTATTAGGCATTGCAATAACCATTATTTTAGGTACTTTTTTGTATTTGAAATTTTGCTGCAATTGTACTATAAAAACACCTGCGGTTGAAACCGAAAAAGTATCGATAGTTGTAGCTCAGGACGATACTTTTGTCCCTTTTATTCTAAATGGTTCAGGAATTGATTATCATACCAATGATAACCTCAAGTTTCTTAAAAACAGTTTTGCAGTGATTCTGCCTGTGAGTGATTCTGTATCAATTGGAGTTCAAAATCTTAAAACCTTTTTGATTGCCAATCCGAAGCAAAAAATTACCATAACAGGTTATGCAACTTCAGACGAAACTAATTCAACTACTTCGGAAAATCTGGGTCTGGCAAGAGCGAATGATATCAAGAAGTATTTTGTATCTCAAGGCGTATCTGACGCTCAGCTAAATACAAAAGGTGAAGTGATCGACAAGTGGAAAATGACAAAAGATACATTATTAGGACCTGCTGAATATACATTTGATGCTCCCGGAGCTGCTACTCCAGTGGTGACAGATGAATGGATAATTCTGAAAGAAAAAATTAATGGTGATCCGTTAATACTACATTTCAACACCAATAAATCAAGTGATAAATTAACAGCCGCTGAGGAACAAAAAGTCGCCGATTTAGTAAAATATATGGAACACGTAAAAGAAGCCGTAATTCTGGCTGTTGGGCATAGCGATAATGTTGGAAATCGTGATTCGAACGTAGCTCTGGGGCAAAAAAGAGCCGAGTTTTCTAAGAATTATTTGTCTAAAAAAGGGGTTGATGGTAACCGTATTACCGCTGAGTCAAAAGGTCCGGATGAACCTATTGGCGAAAATACCACCGCTGAAGGCAAAGCAAACAACAGAAGAACTGTTATCACAATTAAATAATTAATCAAAATATACGATCATGAATATACCTTGTATCTTAATACCGGCACTAGTGGGTTTAATCTGTGGAATTTTGGGTTACTTACTGGGAAAAATGAATTCTAAAGGTGACGATTCACTTGCATTGTCCTTACAGGCTGATCTGGATGCCTGTAAAGCAAATACCCGAAATCTGAATGCTAAAATTTCTTCTCTGGAAGCTGAACTGGCTGCAAAAGCTAAGATTAACTCGGCACCACAATCATTTGCCGCTACAACAGCACCTCTAATCCCCTTTGACAGTGCACTGGCTGCAACCGTGTATGGCAAAAAAATAAAAGAAAATGATTTGAAAGTTGTTGAAGGAATCGGTCCAAAAATTGAAGCATTATTCAATGCAGCAGGGATCAAAACGTGGCATGAACTATCAGAAGCTTCAACCGAAAAACTGCAATCCATTCTGGATGCAGGAGGTGAAAATTATGCCATTCATAATCCAAGTACCTGGGCAAGGCAAGCATTACTCGCTTACCAGGGCAAATGGCAGGAATTAAAAGACTGGCAGGACAACCTACAAGGCGGAAAAGAATAAACCCAAAATCAATATAACCTTAAAAACTGGCATAAAGCCAGTTTTTTTTTATGTATTACTGAGAAAATCGAAATCCCAGAGTTTTGTATTATTGTACCACAATTGTCCCTGTGAAACTTCTAGAGGACAATCAAAATTATTGGTGTAAAGTCCTCCGGTTCCTAAACCCTGAGGCATTACTGAATTTTGCAAAAAAGTCCATTGTGCAATCGCGTTGAGACCGATGTTACTTTCTAATGCCGAAGTAATCCACCAACCAATTTGATATTTATCTGCCAAATCAATCCACTCCTTTGTACCTCTGAAACCGCCAATAAAACTAGGCTTCAAAATAATATACTGCGGCTTGATTTCTTGCAAGAGATTTTCTTTTTCTTCCAACGAAAAAGCCCCAATTAATTCTTCATCCAAAGCAATTGGGAATGGCGTTGTTTTACACAAATCAGTCATTGCTGCAATATTTCCTTTTTTAACAGGCTGTTCAATGCTATGCAAGTGATATTTATTCAATTGATTCAACTTATCTAAAGCTTCTTCTAGACCAAAAGCTCCATTAGCATCTACCCTGATTTCAATTTGCTCTGCGGAAAAATGACTGCGGATATAAGCTAACAATTCCAGTTCTTTTTCAAAATTAATAGCGCCTATCTTAAGCTTTATACAATTAAATCCAGTTGCTAATTTTTCTTCAATTTGTTCTTTCATAAAGGAAGCTTCCCCCATCCAGACCAAACCGTTTATGACAATCGATTTTGAACCGGCTGTAAAATGCGAAGGAAACAAAACAAACGGATTTTCATTTTTAAGAGACAAAAACGCCATTTCAACTCCAAATTGTATCGATGGGAATTCCAACAAAGCATTCCAGAGTGCTTCTTCTCCCAAATGAATATTTTGACAGGTCCATTGCAGTTTTTCTTCGTAATCTTCTCGGTCATCAGCACTAAGGCCGCGAAGTATTCCGCACTCTCCTATCCCTTTTTTGCCATCTTCTTCCAAAATAATAAACCAAGTTTCTTTCTCGGTCATAACACCTCTGGAAGTTCCGGAAGGTCTTTTAAACTCAAGCATGTATTTGTGACAGGTCGCTTTCATATTTTACTTAAACTATTTAAGTGATCCCATATCAAAACGAACAGGCACACTTACAAAGTTTTTACTTTTAATTGTAGAGTTTTAAGATTTTTTCGAAGTCTTTTGAAGGTAGTCCTGCTTTTTGAAAAACTAAAAAGTCTTGTTTTGTTTTTTCTTTCCAGCTCAAACTGTCTGTGACGTTTTGTGACTGGTACTTTTTGTAAATGGCTTTTGCTTCGCTATAATCATCGTTAATCAGGTAGACATGTGCCAAATTTAATTTTACCAGCAACTCTGTATCGTCCAGTTTCTCACCTTCTTTCAGGAATTTAAGGGCTTTTCCGTATTGTTTTGTCAAAATATAACAGTATCCGATAGAACTGTAATCCAATGCAGTTGCTTTTCCATCATTAATAATTGTATTCAATTTTGGAATCGCTTCGTTGTATTTTTGAAGTCTCACTAAAGAAGCTGCCTGAGCTCTCAGATCATTATAAACATTTTTAGAAATATCAGCATCTTTATAACAGCTATTTCCAAAGTCTTTATATGCTTTATTCTTCTCCATTGGCAGCAGTTTTTGAAATTCTGTATAGCGGTACTGTTTCATGATTTTTTCAAGAATACAAACACAAAAATCATCAGAATTAGCCATTTTCTGAGCCATGGTAGAGGTTTTACAAAGGCTTATAATTTCATTTTTATTATCCTGATTCCATCCGCGATTCAGCTTAGTGTCTACCCACGGCACGACTTCCAAAACTATTTTTTGATTTAAAAGCCAGTTTTTGCTGTGAAAACCAAACCAGAGTGTATTTACATTCTGCCCCAGACAAGACGATTTATCAAGTGACAATCGTTTAGCATCTTTGCTCAGAGGGTCTTTCTGATCGTAACAGGCTTTATCGGTTTTTCCATCAGTAATGTACTTTTTTGCTGTTTCATTTGACGTAAACAAAGCATAGGTACAGGTATCGTCGCCTGAAATTTTAGACATCAGAAAAACGGCTCCTGCCGATCCCTGACTAATTCCGGTTGGATCGGGAATTGATTTTAAAACGGAAACCAAACTGTTGGCCATTTCCTGATTTTCATCGAGAAGCGTGATTCTGTAGACGATTTCTGTGGTTCCAACAGGCAAATCTTCTGTTCTTAGCATAATTCTGTCACGGGCAGAAACTATAATCTCTTTTGTAGTGGCACGTTCTTTGTCCCAATAGCCATCTTTTTGCGCAAAAATGCTGCAGGAAGCGGTGCTAAAAAGAAATAGGGCAATTTTTTTTAAAATCATTTTAAAAAATTTATTTAAAGATCTCTTACAAACTTCGGGCCTTATTTTTTTAAGATTTCCCGAATTCTTTTTTCAGCCTCGGCTTTGGTGATTCCATTATAATAATCCTTCACAAAAGGATGGTCAAAATCTTTGTGCGGAAAAATTTCAGGTCTCTCATTGCCCGGTTTGGTGACTACGGTTGTTGGAATACTATTTGAAAATTCATACTGCGGAATGTAATTGGAAAGCCATCCAAAATATTGTGCTTCATGATTTTCATCTTCGCCGTTTTCCAGATAATCTTCAAAGCTGTTTTCGCTTAAAGAAACCCAAAAACCATACTCGAGATCTTCACAATGATCGTTAACCTGCTGAACCAGAACTACTCTTATAAAACGATTGATATGATCTTCATGTTTAATGACGCAAAAATCCTGATCAATAACTGCTATTTCTTCTTTTTCCTGTTCTGAAAGCTTGTTGTAAGCTGAAGGCGAACTGTAAGCAATTGCAGGCCAGCTTTCATGCTCCTGACCACAGCAGTCGCAAATAAATTTAATATCAGTCATTGTAATTACAATTCAATTGATTCTCCAATTTCAAGAAGCATCAAATCTTTTCCTTTATCGAAGAATTTACGAATAGCATCTTCATGATCAATTTTAATGTAACCAAAAGTATCAAAATGATAGCCAAGGATCTTGTCGCATTCTACAAAATCGGAAGCGATTATAGCATCCTCGACATCCATGGTGAAATTGTTCCCGATTGGAAGTATCGCTAAATCGAGTTTGGTTCGCATTGGAATTAATTTCATATCCCATGTCAGTGCTGTATCTCCGGCAATGTAAATATTCTTATGCTCACCTTCGATTACAAAACCGCCCGGGTTTCCGCCGTAGCTTCCATCAGGAAAACTGCTGGAGTGAATAGCGTTTACATATTTTACTCGTCCAAAATCAAACTGCCAGCTTCCACCATGATTCATAGGATGTGAACTGAATCCTAATTTAGCATAGTAACCTGCTATTTCAGCATTTGAAACAATCACTGCTTTAGTACGTCCTGCAATAGCTTCAACATCCAGAATATGGTCGCCATGCGCATGGGTTAATAAAATATAATCAGCCTTAAGGGTGCTTATATCAACTCCCACTGCCTGTGGATTTCCTGTAATAAAAGGATCTACAATAATATGTTTTCCACCAACTTCAATACCTAAAGACGCGTGTCCGTAAAATGTTATTTTCATTTTAATTGATTTTTAAAATTGAACTTTGTTTTATCTCCCTCCTAAAAAGAGGTTCACAATAATATCTGAGATCAATGAAATCATACATACCGTTAGCAATATCGAAAGTAAAAAGGTACTAAGCGCCAATTTTTTCAATTCAGGATCCAACAGCTTTGGATTTTGGTTTTTATAAACGGTAATTAAATGTTTCGTTAACGGAATAAAGGCCAGTAAGAATAAGTACTGATCGAAGTTATAATCACTCAAAAAAGCAAAAATAACAACCAACAACATAGCTGTAATAATCAAAGTGAAATGATAAATTTTAGCTTTTGCACCACCAATCTGAACTACAATGGTATTTTTCCCCGATTTACGGTCTGATTCCTCATCGCGCATATTGTTCAAATTCAGTACTCCAACGCTTAATAAACCAATTGAAATAGCCGGTAAAATCAAAAGCGGATCTACTTCTTTCGAGTATAAAAAGTTTACTCCTAAGGTGCTTACCAATCCGAAGAAAACAAAAACGAATACGTCTCCAAATCCTCTATATCCATAAGCCGAATTGCCCACTGTATAACGAATTGCTGAAACTATCGCTGCAATTCCCAGCAATAGGAAAAAGATAGAGTATCCAAAATTACTTTCGCCAAAAGCAAAATAAATTAGTACAATGGCAGACAACAACGTCAAAAACGAAGTAATTATAATGGCTTTTTTCATGGCCTGTGGCGTAATAACACCACTCTGAATGGCACGTTGCGGACCAACTCTGTCAGCATTATCAGTACCTTTTACACCATCACCGTAATCATTTGCAAAGTTGGACAAAACCTGTAAACCAAGCGTTGTTAAAAGTGCAAAGCCAAAAATTTTCCAACTGAATACTTCTGTTGGTGTGTTAATGGTGGCCGTCGGATTTGATAAGGCATATATACTTCCTACTATGATTCCGGACACTGATAAAGGTAATGTACGTAAACGAGCGGCTTCGATCCAATGTTTCATTCTGTTTTATTTTGTTAGATTATTTTGTTTCAGGTTTCAGGTTTCAAGTTTTATGTTCGCAACTTGAAACCTGAAACTTGAAACTATTTTTTTCAACCTCCCTATGGAAGCCATTTATTCTCTCCGAAGTTTGGTTTTCTTTTTTCCAAAAAGGCATTTCTTCCTTCTTTTGCTTCTTCGGTCATGTAAGCCAAACGAGTGGCTTCTCCGGCAAAAACCTGCTGACCAACCATACCGTCGTCTGTTAAGTTCATGGCAAATTTTAGCATTTTGATAGAAGTTGGAGATTTTTGTAAAATTTCCTGTGCCCATTCATAAGCAGTAGCTTCAAGTTCGTCATGTGGAATTACGGCATTCACCATTCCCATATCCATAGCTTCCTGAGCAGAATAATTACGACCTAAAAAGAAAATTTCACGTGCTTTTTTCTGTCCTACCATTTTGGCTAAATAAGCAGATCCGTAACCACCGTCAAAACTGGTTACATCGGCATCTGTTTGTTTGAAAATAGCGTGTTCTTTACTTGCCAAAGTCATATCGCAAACTACGTGTAAACTGTGTCCGCCACCAACGGCCCAACCTGGTACAACTGCAATAACAACTTTAGGCATGAATCGAATTAAACGTTGCACTTCAAGGATGTTTAAGCGATGCTGACCGTCTTCACCTACATAACCCTGGTGTCCGCGTGCGTTTTGGTCGCCCCCGCTGCAAAAAGAATAAACACCGTCTTTGGTTGACGGACCTTCAGCAGAAAGCAGTACCACTCCTATCGAAGTGTCTTCCTGCGCATCGTAAAAAGCCTGGTATAATTCTGAAGTTGTCTTTGGACGGAAGGCATTTCTAACATTTGGTCTGTTAAAAGCAATTCTCGCAACTCCATTACATTTTTTATAAGTGATATCTTCAAATTCTCTGGCAGTAATCCAATCCATTTCTGTTTGTTTAGTTTTAAATAATTGATAGTGTAAAAATAAAGCATTTTTATATTTTTACCTATCCCTATTTGCTTTTAGTGTTGACTAAAATCATATGCAATGTTAACAATTAGTATACTCTTACAAAAAATAATATTTTTTAACAGTAGTTTTAAAAAATAATATTTAATTTTACACCCTAGAAATCAATGAGATACATTTTATTTCATTGATCAAAGATTGATTTTCTTTCACTGATTTATTAACCTAAAAAATGATTTTTTTGAGAAAATTTAAAAAATTTGTCGCTCATTTTTTTACGGTTTTTATTCACAAACCACTGAAGAATGAGCAAATGATTTATTCGTTTGTTGAAACTTTAAAAAGGAGATAGTAACACCTAAGGTTAAAAGCTGGAATTGTTTAGTAATTAGTATCGAATTGATTACGAAAAGAGGAAAAAATGCTAACTAAAACTTTCTACAAGTTATTTTATCAAACCAAATGGTCTAGCCGTGAAATTGAGTTTTTGTTTTTAATATGGATGCATAAATTGTTTAAAAGACATACCGTTTCAGAAAGTAATTTCTAAAATTTTTAAAGCTATTATTTTTTGAATGGATTCGAATTTATTTTATTTCTGTTTTTTTTTAATTACAATTTTTTTTAAAACTAGAATAAAAAGGGAAAGGCTACTTGTAATGAGTAGCCTTTCCTGTTATTATTTATAAATTCCAAGATTCAAATTCCAAATTCCAATTTTTACTAGTATGTATACTAATTGAGATTTGGAATTTGAATCTTGGAATTTTTACTCCTTTACCAGATAAATCCCGTCTTCCTTAATTTCGATCAGTTTTTCTTTATACAAAGCCCCAATCGCCTTTTTAAACGTTTTTTTACTCATTTTGAGTACCGTTTTAATATCTTCGGGATGCGAGTTGTCATTTAAACGTAAAAAACCACGATTGGCTCTTAATTCATCTAAAATCTTTTCGGCATTAGGCTCGATGCTCTGATATCCCTGTACTTGAAGTGCTACGTCAATTTTGTTGTCAGGACGTATGTTTTTAATGTAACCGCGCATTCTGTCTCCGGTTCTGATGGCATCATCATACACTTCGTCTTTGTATAGCAATCCTTTGTGTTTCTCATTGATAATTACATTAATACCAATCTCTGTAATATGGGAAACAATCAATTCTACTTCCTCCCCTTTTTCAACGGTAAGATCCTCATTACTTAAAAACTGATTGGTTTTGCTTGAAGCTACCAGACGATTTGTTTTTTCGTCCATATACAAATAAACCAAGTAACGTTTTCCTTTTTCCATTGGGCGAGCTTGCTCTTTAAACGGAACAAGAATATCTTTTTCCATTCCCCAATCCATAAAAGCACCAACATTGTTAATGTAATTCACCCTCAATAAAGCAAATTCGTTTAACAGAATGTAAGGTTCTAAAGTTGTCGCCACCGGACGTTGTTCGTGGTCTAAATAAACAAAAACGATTAATTCTTCCCCGATTTCGAATTCGTTCGGGACGTATTTGTTTGGTAGTAAAATATCATGAATTCCTTCAGGGTCTTTCTCAGGGTTACCTAAAAACAAACCAACTTTGGTATCACGTAATATAGTAAGGGTGTTGTATTTTCCTATCTCAATCATATTCTTAAAATTCTAAGCTGTTAAGCAGCTAAGTTTCCAGCTGCAAATGTACGAAGTTTGAAAATGGTAATCCTAAAAATGTTTCTAATTAAAAAAAGCCCCCCCGGATCCCATTGTATTTTATACATTTTAGTTAAATTTGAGAACCTGTAATTAATCCAAAATCAATGAAAAAGACCATTTTCTACTCCATTTTTACCTTTTTGTTCTTTACCCAAATTTCTACTTCACAAATTGTTGAAGATCCTGAAATAAAGAAAATGATCAGCGAGATCAAAGCCGAAAACCTGGAAGCTACCATTCATAAATTAGTTTCTTTTGGCACCAGACACACCCTTAGCGATACCAAAAGCAAAACCAGAGGTATTGGTGCCGCCCAACAATGGGTAAAAGCCGAATTTGACAGATTTGCCTTAGAATCCGGCGGAAGGCTAACTTCTCAAATCGATTATTTTGACGTAAAAGCTGATGGGAAAAGAATAGCCAAAGACAGCCAACTCGGAAACGTCATGGCAACCCTGAAAGGTACCGATTCGAACGATAATCGCGTGTTTATCATAAGCGGGCATCTGGATTCGAGAGTTTCAGACGTTATGAATGTGAAATCTGACGCTCCGGGTGCCAATGATGATGGTTCCGGTGTTGCAGCCGTTATTGAATTGGCAAAAGTAATGAGTAAAAGGTCATTTCCTGCCACTATTATTTTTGTAGCTGTAACCGGTGAAGAACAAGGCCTTTACGGTGCTCGTCATTTGGCAGAACTGGCCAAAGCAGCCAATTGGAATATTGTTGCCATGTTAAACAATGACATGATTGGGAACAGTCTTTCCAGTGGTACTAATTTAAGAGACAACACTCAAATCAGAATTTTTAGCGAAACCATTCCGTTTTTAGAAACCGAAGAGGAAGCTAAAATGCGTAAAGCAACAAACCGCGATAATGACAGCCCGTCGCGTTTATTGGCGCGTTACATCAAAACGGTTACGGAACAATATGTAGACCAGTTAAAAGTGAAATTGGTATATCGAAATGATCGTTTCCTTCGTGGTGGTGATCATACGCCGTTTAGTCAAAATGGCTTTACCGCTGTTCGTTTTTGCGAAATGAATGAAAATTTCAATCATCAGCATCAGGATTTAAGAACTGAAAATGGTATTCAATATGGCGATCTTGCTGAGTTTATGGATTTTGACTATCTGCGAAAAAATACCTGTTCCAACTTAGCGACGCTGGCCAATTTAGCGTGGTCACCAAAAGCGCCTTTAAACGTAGGGATCGAAGTAAAAGAGCTTTCTAATTCTTCTACTTTAGCCTGGAGCGTACCCGAAGGAAAGACTCCTTATGGCTACCAGGTTTTAATGAGAGAAACTTCTTCTCCACACTGGGAAAAAACTTTTTTTGTGAAAGATACCAAAACCGAAATCCCTTATTCTAAAGACAATTACTTTTTTGCCGTGCAAAGTATCGATGCTTTAGGACATTCAAGTTTACCAGTATTTCCGGTTCCAATTCGTTAGTTTCGAGTTTGCTGTAAAAATTAAAAAGACGCAAAGAAATAATAATCTTTGCGTCTTTTTATTTATTCTTTTGAAGTTTAAACCAGCTCTTTAAAATATTGTTTCAAAACAACATCATTCTCAGAAGTTGGCGTGAATATTTCCAAAATACAAGGAGCACTATTTGTCGCATAAAGAGATTTAATCCCATCGGCTAAAGAATCCTCATCAGTAGCTGTAAGATAGTTCATCTGATACATTTTAGCCAGATGTTCGGCTGTTAAATGATGTGACGTCTCGAAGTAAGTATTAAAAACCGGTTTTTCTTCGTGACCTGGAAGAATCCTAAAAATCCCTCCTCCTCCATTGTTAATTAAAACAATTTTGAAGTTTTTAGGAATATAAGTATTCCACAAAGCATTACTGTCGTACAGAAAGCTAATATCTCCCGTAATAAAAACGGTTTGTTTATCGTTTCCTACAGCTGCACCAACTGCTGTTGATGTACTGCCATCAATACCACTTGTTCCCCTGTTACAATAAACTTCAATTGAAGGATCAATCTCAATTAACTGCGCGTATCGAATTGCTGAACTATTGCTAATTTGCAGCTGACTGCTTTTAGGAAGTGACCCGATTATTTTTTCAAATACTTTAAAATCTGAGAATGTAATTTTACGCAGATATTCTTCTTTTCTTATTTTTCTTAAATCGTAAATTTTATCAATTTTAGAAAAATAATCACTCTTTACAAATTCTGTTTTTGGAAGCAGTTCTTTAAAAAAAGCATCCGGTTCCATTACAAAATGTTTGCTTAAAGCATTAAACGTATCATAAGCACGTAAAGTATCTATATGCCAGTGATGTTCGGGTTTATACTTTCGTAAAAAGGCTTTAATTCGTTTGGATACAATCATACCGCCAAAAGTGATTAAAACTTCCGGTTCAAGATCTTTGAAATCAGCATCATCAAATGGAGTGATTAAAGTATCAATGCTATTAATAAAACTAGGATGATGCAAATTTGATGTTGTCTCTGTAAGTACTACGATTGAGGGATCTTTGGCGAAGTTTTCCAGAATTTCTTTGTCGACAGAATTGACTTCGTTTATTCCTCCAATAAGAATTAATTTTCTTTTTGAAGTATTCCAAATGGAAACAGTTTCTGTTTCGTTTTCTATGATTCTTGTTCCCAGAATCTCTTCTGAATTTGTAATTATTGGTGCTACAGAAAGTTCTGAAACGGTTTCGTATAAAGGTTCTTCAAAGGGAGCATTAATATGAACGGGGCCTTTTTGAAGTAAGGCCGCTTCTATGGCTTTATTGATTTCTAAATCATTTTCTGCAGAAGCTTCTTCCGTTAAATTAGCATTATAAACAGAATGGTTCTGAAATACATTCTCCTGACGAATCGTTTGTCCATCACCAATATCAATCTTACTTTGAGGGCGATCTGCTGAGATAACAATCAATGGAATCTGACTGTAAAATGCTTCGGCTACAGCCGGATAATAGTTCAATAATGCTGATCCTGACGTACAAACAACTACGGTAGGTACTTTGGTTTGCTGTGCAATTCCCAATGCAAAAAAAGCAGCACAACGCTCATCGGCAATACTGTAACAGTTAAAATTAGGGTTTTGGGCAAATCCTATGGTAAGAGGTGCGTTTCTTGATCCTGGAGAAATTATAATATTCGTGATTCCTTTGCCTGAACAAATTTCGATAATGCTTTGTGCAAGCGCTATTTTGGGGTAAATCATTCTTATGGTGTATTACTTTTTGAAAAGAAGCTTACTGTTTTTAAGGTTCTTTTTGACCTCACAAAGTTACAAACTTCACATTGGATTTAACTTATAAATATGAAGATATTGAAACGAGTTTCTGGAAAAAGGAGATATATTTGTAAAAATGATTTTTTCGATTCAAACAAAACCGCTATGCGTTTCCTATATCTATTCTTTTTTTTAATTTCAGTACAGGCTATACAAGGACAAAATCAATTTATTCCTGACGATACTCCTTATAGTACTGCCCTGAAGAATGCTAAAACACAAGGAAAACCACTTTTTGTAATGCTTTATGCAGATTGGTGCCCGCATTGTAATCTGATGAAAAAAGAAGTTTTTACTGACCCCACTGTGATCGAGTTTCTAAACAAAAATTATGTTTGTGTCTGGAAAAATATTGAAAAAGAAGAAGGCATAATACTTAAGAATAAATTCAATACGAAATCACTTCCCACTTTTCTGTTTATAGATCCTACTAACGAAACCCTTTTGTATACCTTAAAAGGAGAATTAAAAAAGGATGCTTTTATGATGGAAGCAAATTTTGCCTTAAATCCAAAGTTACAATTGCCTTATCTTGAAAAAGAATTCCTCGCTGATCCCAGTAATTCTGTGAAATTCTTCAACTATCTGAATACGCTGAAAAAAGGAAAAGACCGTACTGATTTATCCGTCCCGACACACATTTACCTCAATACCCAATCGGATGCGCAATTGATTAGTGAAACCAACTGGCGGGTGATTGCCAATGGGGTTACGGATATAAAATCAAGAGAATTTCAATATGTTTTAAGCCACGTAAAAGAATTTGCTACTGTAGCTTCCCAAAGTCGTATCGATCGCAAGATTGAAAATATAATAACCGAATCGCTTCGCCCTTATGTTGATAATTTAGACACAACGAACTATTACAAACAAAGAGAAATTGCAAAATCAATACACCTTCAAAAAATAGATTCGATGGTGTTTAAGTTTGACTTAACCCTCGCTGAACGAACTGAAAAATGGCAGTTCTACAGAAAAGCTACCCTCAATAATACACAAAAATTAGTCTGGAACGATGCCACTGCTCTAAAAGACATCGGACAAACTTACTTAAAACATATCGCGGACACAGAGAGTTTGAAAAAGTCGATTTCATGGGTAAAACATGCGATCGAATTAAATGATTCTTATGATGGAAATCTTTTGCTCGCAAGACTTTACAACAAAATAAAAGACAAGAAATCGGCTTTGCAATATGCTAGGGATGCTAAGGAAATTTCAAAAGAAATGAACTGGAATTCCAAAGAAGTTGATACTTTACTGGCAGAGCTCAACACTAAATAATCTAAAAAACAGCTATGAGCCTAAACCTTAGACCGGCAACAATAAAAGATTTAGAAAAGATTCTGAATATTGTAAATCATTCTATCTTACATACCACTGCAAACTACAGTTATGAAGTTCAAACTCTTGAAATTCAAACAAAATGGTTTGAAGATAAAAAAGCCAAAAACCTGCCAGTAGTAGTTGCTGATTTAGACGGAGAGGTCGTTGGATTTGGAAGCTACGGACAATTCCGTGAGAAAATTGGGTATCAATATACCGTAGAACATTCTGTATATGTAGTGGATACGGTTATCGGAAAAGGTATTGGATCTCAGTTATTGTCAGAGCTTATTCGTTTGGCTAAAGAACAGCGTTATCACGTAATGATTGGAGCTATTGATGCCGACAACGCAGGAAGTATTGCTTTTCATGAAAAATTTGGATTTGTTGTAACCGGAACCCTTCGCGAGGTGGGATATAAATTTGATCATTGGCTCGATTTGGTTTTTATGCAGTTAATATTGAAATAAACAGCTTTAGAAATACAAAATAAGAAACCCGCTAAAAAAATAGCGGGTTTTGTTATTGATCTAACAAAAGCTGAAAAGAAAAGGGCTGAAAGCCCAAAAAAGCAACAGCATAGTGCGTAGTACTATGAGTTAGATTAGGGGGTAAAATTACCCTGAAAGGGCGAAAGCAATCTTCATTCCCTATAAATCTCAATAAAAACCGTTCAAAACTCTTAGAGAATCTCACACAAAATATGCAAGATGCATTTCTTTGCGATCAGGCTTTTGCCCTTTCAGGGCGTAACCCAATAACTATTGTCATCATTCATAGTGCTATGCACCATGCTTTTGCCATAGCTCTTTCAGAGCATTAGTTTTCCAAAATCATCTCTTTTCTTTTTTTATAACAAGCGTGCCTTTCATTACCGTAACGGTTACCTCTTCGCAGGGCTTAAAGTCTGCTTCCTGTAACCAATTACCGCAAAGATGTATATAGGGAACAACTTTTGCAGGTGGTTTGTACATACACCTGGAGCGTGACCTTCTGTAAAATGGTTGAATCTTGATCCGACGAACAGATAATACATCGGGTGGTTTTTTAATTGCAGTGGTTACTGCAACGCGATTTGTTTTTTCTGTATAATGCATTTTCAGAAATTTTTAAATGGCTAAAAAAATACGGTCCCAGCCTTTCCCGTTGCATTACACCTTTGAAGGGCAGTGGGCACATTAATGCTCCACACGGAGGTACTGAAACCGCGTATGTTTACTTATGGACATAAAAAATGCCCATAAAAATACTGGGCAAAATTTCCACCCTTCAAAAATGTAATGCACAGCAAAAGTACAAAATGAAAATGTATTGACCAACAACAAACAAAATGAGTCAGAACAATGTTCTTTGTCCTCCATTTACAAACAAAAAAATCCACAAAATTGAAAGTAAAATTTCAATTTTGTGGACTAGATCTGTTGTTTTCTTTTTTTAACCTTTGATCCAGTTGATGACTTCCGGATCTGTTGGTAACGTTCTTGGTTTAATCACTTTTACCAATTCACCTTTTTCATTGATCAGGTATTTTTGAAAGTTCCATTCTACCTCAGAATCCTGCAATCCGTTTTTAGATTTTTGCGTCAGGAATTTATAGACTTCACACATATCATTCCCTTTTACCGAAACTTTATCCATCATTGGGAATGTTACACCGTAATTTTGCTGGCAAAATGTCTCAATTTCTTTATTTGTTCCCGGTTCCTGTGATGCAAAATTATTTGCAGGGAAACCTACAATTACAAATCCTTTATCCTTGTGCTCTTTGTAGATTGCCTCAAGATCCTTGTACTGAGGAGTTAAACCGCATTTTGACGCAGTGTTTACAATCATCACTTTTTTTCCTTTTAGCGAAGCAAAATCAAAAGTGTCTCCCGATAAATCTTCAACCTTAAATTGATAAATGGTTTCTTTTGCCATAGTTTTATCTGTTTTAGATAATTTTTCTTTACTGGTTTGCGCCTGTATTTTCGTGCCGAATAAAAGAACAACACTACAAGTTATAAATAAGACTTTTTTCATTGTTTAATTTTTTATAAAATTAGTTAAATTCTCCTTCTCCAAATGACTTTGCTTGCTATATTTTTACTAAACATAAGTTAAATAAAAAATTGAAGCCTAACGTTAATCAGACGTTAGGCTTCCCCCCATACAAACAAATCAAACCATGAATTAATTTTCCTTTTCTTTTATATCTTTATGTTAAATACAGTTGATGTCCCGGTTATAGTGCGTATACATCTCAAAATTCCGATCCTTTTGATATATATCTTAATGGCATTTATGTGCTACTCTGGGCAAGAATGGGGCTTCCGGAATTCTAAATTCATTTTTCTTTGGAAGTCCGAAGACATCAACTTATCTACTAATTCCTAATTAATGCATTATCGTTAGTATTCTCTCTGAATTCTTGTTATCATATCGAACAAGTCCTTTACGGAAATCATTTTTACTGAATCCCCCGAGTGCTAAGACTGTGGTTAAACCTACAATCAGTATTTTTAGTTTATTGAAGCTATTCACGATAATTAATTTTTTATTGAGATTTACTTTACGATTAATTCTTTCTAAATGTTAATTTTTATTATTGCTTCTAAAATTAGAAATGCCATCACATAATTCAAACAAGATTCATTTTCAATGACTTGCTATTTTACTCCATTATAATTCTAATGTTATAATAGCACTTACGTAATAGGATTGCTTTTGGTTTTAAAAAAGGTTAAAAAAATGATACTTTTTTTAAAACCTCTTATTTTCCTAGGTTTTAGACTGTTAAAAAAAAATAAAATTTCAGAAAAAATAAATTATCTTTATCTCAGGTTATACAATATATTTCCAAAATTTTGTTTCAACTTAAAAACCCCAATGTATGAGTCAGGAAGAATTATTAGTTTTAATTTATAAAAAAGACGAAAGAGCTTTTACCCATTTATATGATATGTACTCGAAAAGTTTATTTTCGGTAATTAATGTTCTTATAAAAAACCGCGAAGAAGCCGAGGATGTTTTGCAGGAAGTTTTTGTCAAAATCTGGAAAAACATCGATTCATATAATGAAAGTAAAGGAAGATTTTACACCTGGATCCTTAATATTGCTAGGAATACTTCAATCGACAAGTTAAGATCCAAAAATTTTAATAACAGTCAAAAAAACCTTTCTTCAGATAATTTCGTAAATCTGTTAGACGACAGTAATAAACTCGTTAATAGAATTGATACTATTGGAATACAAGAATTTGTAAAAAAATTAAAACCAAAATGTATTGAGATTATAGATTTATTATTTTTTAAAGGATACACCCAACAAGAAGCTTCAGAAGAATTGGCAATGCCTTTGGGAACTATCAAAACGCAAAACAGAAACTGTATTAATGATTTAAGAAATTATCTAAAAATATAATGGAAGCAAAAGAGTATATCGAATCAGGAATTCTGGAACTTTATGTTTACGGTTTATTGACCGAAACTGAAAATCTGGAAATAGCAGAATTGGCTAAAAAAAATCTGGAAGTTGATCAGGAAATTATTTCGATCGAAAAAGCTATTGTAGCTTTATCATCAAGTTTCTCTCCTTTTCACTCGGTAGCCAATTTTGAAAAAATAAAATCTCGTTTAGAGTTGAAACACGGCAAAGTAGTCGACATGAAACCTGCTTCAAGCTGGTCTCAATATGTAGGCTGGGCTGCGGCGGTACTACTGCTCTTAGGTTTTGGATATCAAACTTTAGAATTGACAAAATCGAAAGAAGCTATTGCAACTGTTGGTACTGAGAAAAACAAAATAGAGAAAGATTACGCTTTCTTAGATCAGCAGAATAAGCAAACTGAAAAAAGTCTGACAATTGTAAGAGACATAAAAAACACAGGTGTTACCCTTGGCGGACAAGCAGTTTCTCCAGGTTCATTTGCAAAGGTGTATTGGAACAAAGAAACAAAAACAACTTATATTGATGCAGCCGGTTTACCAAAACCTCCAAAAGGGATGGTTTATCAGGTTTGGGCTTTAAAATTAAGCCCGGTACTAACCCCTACCAGTATTGGTTTACTGAGCGATTTTGAAGGAAATTCTCAAAAAATATTTGCTGTAAATCAAACGGACTCAGCAGAGGCTTTTGGAATTACTTTAGAACCTGCCGGAGGAAGTTTGACTCCGACTATGGAACAGCTGTATACTTTAGGAAAAGTTTAAAAGCAACATCTCTTAAAACTTAAAAAACGCATATTGAATTCATTATGCGTTTTTTTATTACCTTCAATTAAAATAACCTCTATAAAATAAACCAGTTAAATCATGAACGGAACTTTACTTCTAAGAATTGCAGTAGCCATTATTCTCCTCACCCATTCTGCTTTCGGAATGTTTAATAACGGAATCAATGATTTTGGAAATCTATATTTAAATCAAATTGGTTTCGCTCCTTTTGGCATTTTTCTCGCTTGGTCTATCAAATTATCCCATGTTGTAGCCGCCTTTCTTCTGCTTATTAACAAATATGTTAAACCGGCTGGATTTGTAACTATCTTCATATTGATAATGGGAATCATTCTGGTTCATTTTCAGGAAGGCTGGTTTGTAGTGGGCGGCGGAAGAAACGGTTCCGAATATAATTTTTTACTCATTGTCGTGCTGCTAGCGATTATGTATCCTAATGGATTTGTAAAAAAATAATATAAATGTCGCATGGAAATCACTTGTAAAAATTGCAAACAAACTTATAAAGGACATTATTGCAATAATTGTGGGCAAACTGCCGAAACTCATCGAATAAACGCGCACTTTTTATGGCACGATATTCAACATGGATTATTACATTTCGATGTTGGAATACCTTACTCTATTAAGGAACTTTTTTCCAGACCCGGACACTCTATAAGGGAGTTTATTGAAGGAAAACGAGTCAAACATTTTAAACCGTTATCATTGGTTGTTGTATTAGCAACACTATACGGTTTGTTATACCATTACTTTGACATCAATTTATTTCCAGTTTCTGCTGAGAATTCTGTAGATTATTCAAAATTTAATGAGTTAATGGCAACTCATTATTCATGGATTGCAATTGCCTGTATTCCGCTCTATACAATCGGAACGTATATAGCCTTTAGAAAACAAGGTTATAATTTTATTGAATATTTTGTCCTCAATACATATAAAGCTTCACAAAGACTTTTTATTCAAATTTTAGCATTTCCTGTTTTACTATATTACAAAGACACGCCAAACTTACAGATTATTACAAATCTTATTTATATTATTGGCGTTGTATTAATATTCTGGACTAATATTCAGTTCTTTAATAAAATATCCAAAACTAAGACATTCTTTTTATCTATACTGAGCCATATCATATTTTTAACTTGCTTTTTATTTATCTTAATAATTCTTGCCATTACAGGAAAACTGGGCTGATAATATAGTTCACAAAAAAAGGTTCAACTTTATGCTGAACCTTTTTTTGTGAATTAACAATTCCTTTAATTAATTATTTTTTTACCTTTTTACTTTTATAGTACTTGCGGTATTTAGGGTATGTAATTACTCCAATTACTGAAATAGCTCCTAGTGAATACCAAATCCAGCTTAATGAATGTGCTTCTCCGGTAGCATAAGAATGTAAACCAACTAAGTGAAAATTTACTCCATAATACGTAAATAAGATCGATACAAAAGCGAACATACTCATTAAATTAAAGAACCATTTTCCTCTAAGTGCCGGTACAAAACGAGCGTGAATCACAAAAGCATATACCATAATCGAAATTAAAGCCCAGGTTTCTTTTGGATCCCATCCCCAGTAACGTCCCCAACTTTCATTGGCCCATTGTCCGCCAAGGAAGTTACCAATCGTTAGCATGATTAGACCAATCGTTATTGCCATTTCATTAATGTACGTAATCTCTTTAAGGTTCAAATCCATCTTGGCTTTATTTTTCTCATTAGTAAAGAAAATCAGCACTAAGGCTACAAAACCTAAAATCATTCCTAAGGCAAATGGACCATAACTTCCTACAATTACCGCCACGTGAATCATTAACCAATAAGAATTTAGTACCGGTTGTAAGTTTGCAATTTCAGGATCAATCCAATTCATATAAGCCGCCATTACGATCATTGCGGTTACAAAAGCAGATGAAGCTACAGTAAGTTTTGATTTTCTGTCAAAAGCTAATCCAAAAAACATTGTTGCCCAGGCCACGTAAATAATAGACTCGTAAGCATTACTCCATGGAGCGTGACCCGAGATGTACCAGCGTGCAATAAGTCCTAAAGTATGCAGTGCAAACAATACTCCTACCAGAATATGAAAACCGTTGATCGTTATGCGAAGCCATTTTTTCTCAAAAAAGATATTTACAATAGTAAACATCAGCATCAAGACTGAAACGGTAAGATACCAGTACGGTAATTTTTTGAAAATATCGTATTTGTTATAGGTTATTTCGGCATCAATTTTCTCCTCGCTTGGTCTTACTTTAGCACCAAATTTCTTTTGGAAACCATTAATACTCTCCACCAACTGATCGGCTGTTGTAAAGTTTTTAGAAATTGAGCCATTGTTTAATGCACTAAAATACATTGGCAGAATCTGCGTTACATAAGTCGAATCCATTCCTTTAAATCCTCCCTGTTGTCTTTCCAAATACGAAACCCATTTGTGATTTGGGTCATTCGGAATAGGAAATATTTTTAGAATACTACCACTTAAAGCAGATTCCATCAGATTCACTCTTTTATCGGTATCTATAAAATCTTTCTCAAACTGATTTGGATTTGCTGCTTTATATGCCGCATCTAAATATGGTGAAAGCTTATAATTCCCGTTAGCATCAAAAAACTGCACAAACGGAGCACGTTTAGCCTCTTTATCTACTCCAATAATTTTACGAATACTGTCGTTTCCGGCTTTTAGATGAATCAAAGGAATTTGTATCCAAACCTGAGCATATTGTGTTATAGACAAAAAGACCTGATCAGAATTCATTCCGTTATAGGTATCACTCTGACTTACTTTTCTAAGCAATTCAGATGAAAAAGTATTAACCGGTTTCATTCTCCCTCCGGCATCCTGAATAATCAAACGACCAAATTTTGCTGCATGGGCTTCCGGTGCTTTGTAAATCGTCAATAACGAATCTAATTGTTTCTGACTTGGCGGAGCCGTTACATGATTGGCATGATCGTTTGGATCTGTGTTATGATCGTGATCGTGACCTGGTGTATGAACGTGCGGTGCCTGAGCAAAGCCACTCAAACCAATCATTAAAACCAATATCGTGATCAGTTTTTCTTTTTTCTTTTTTACTCCTTCTAATTTGCGTTTCAAATCGCCAAAACGAGAATGTTTAGTAAACATAATAGCCATTAATCCCAGATATAACATAAAATAACCAAAATAAGTGATATTAGTTCCCCAAAAATCATGGTTTACAGATAATATGGTTCCTTTTTCGTCCGGATTAAAGGAAGATTGAAAGAAACGGAATCCTTTGTAATCCAAAACGTGATTCATATAAATTCGGTAATCAAATGTTTCTGTAGAATCCTGAACGGTCACTTTACTTTCGTAAGAAGAGTAACTTTTTTCTGTTCCCGGATATTTTGTAGCAATAAAATCGTTTAATTTCACTTTAAAAGGCAAGATATACGCTTTACTTCCGTAGAATAAACTGTATTCAATTTTTCCGATTTTAACGGTCTGAGGTTCCCCTACACTACCTTTAGACCCCAAAAGTCTTACTTCTTTTTCCTGTCCATCAGCTTTAACTTTTACAATCAAAGCATCATGATGTGATTTGGCTCTGTAATCATTATTTGATACATAATCCACTACTCCTTTAACTGCGGGGTCTGGAAATACAATTCTAATATCGCCAATACTGTACAAAGAACGCATCATCAAAGGCTGTACATTATCTTTGGTTACAGTACCTTTTAATTTATCGGCCATTCGCATAAACTCTCCTTCAAAAGGCGTTTGAATGGTATATTTTTCACCTGTAGTATTGATGTTGATTGCACCGGCAGTTGGTTTATTCAATGCAAATAATACATTATGGATGTTTTGTACTTCACCCTCTTTCAAAAAGTGTTCTTCACGTCCGCCAGATCCTGCTTCTACCATTTTTAAGTATAACGTTCCTGTTGGATCAGGTTTTATGGTTTCGGTAGCTCCCATGATATAATTCACGTACGTCACTTCAAAAGGTGTTTCGTCGAATTTTCCGGAAAGTGTAAAATCATTGTTGGTAACCGGCGAAAACAATAAGTTTTTTTCAAAAACTCTACGTTTCATTTCGCCTTTGTATTCCCCATCTGCAAAAACAGTTAAGAATGTTTTATCAGAGTAAACCTGATTCTCAGCAGCCCCTTCACGAATAGGCATCATTCCTTCATAACTAATATAACGCGTAATAAAAGCTCCTAAAAGAATAAAAATAAAGGCAAGGTGAAGTAATAAAGTGGCCCATTTTTCTTTTTTATGCAATTGGTAACGTTTGATATTTCCAAAGAAATTGATCAAAAAGAAAACCATTATCGCCTCAAACCACCAGGTGTTATAGATTAAAATTCGGGCTGTATCTGTGTTGTACTTACTTTCGATAAAAGTTCCAACACCCATTGCAATTGCGAATGTTAAAAAAAGAACGGCCATTAATCGTGTAGAAAACAAAAAAGAGAATATTTTTTTATCCATTTTTAAGGAATTACATTGTATAAAAGTGGCACAAAAATACTTAAAAATGTTGATTTGCAACGGCTGTAATTTGTTAATAAAAACCAAATATAAATTAGTAAATCAAATCATTCTTTTAAAAACTGTACGCTTAATTTTACAAATTCATAATTGACTGTATGAATCTGTTTTTTAATGCCACAGATTACGGGATTAAAAAAGGATTTATTCGTTTAGCAAACTTCATTTAGAGCAGTACTTTTTACATAAATCAACAGAATCATTACAATCAGTATAATCTGTAACTAAACTTCTTTCCTGCTTATTCTCTTTAAAAAAAATAATACTAATTTTGCGCTATGATTCGAATTACAATAATTGGTTCCGGAAATGTTGCCCAGCATTTGATCAAAGCTTTCTCTAAAAGTGAAGTGGTAGAAATTGTGCAGGTATTTTCGAGAAAAAAAGAGGCCCTTGCTTCTTTGGTAAGTTTTGAAAAAATTGTAAATAATTTTGACTCCTTTCTCGAGGCTGATCTTTATATTATTGCTGTTTCTGATAATGCAATTTCAGAAGTTTCAAAACAATTGCCTTTTCAAAACCGCGTTGTCGTTCACACCTCAGGTGCAGCTTCACTCGATGTTTTGGATGCTAAAAACAGAAAGGGTGTTTTTTATCCGCTTCAGACATTTTCAAAGAATAAGGAAATTGATTTCTCCACTATTCCAATGTGTCTGGAGGCCGAAAACACATTTGATTATCGTGTTTTAGAAAGTGTCGCCAAAAGCATTTCGCAAGCCGTTTATCCTATAAATTCAGACCAAAGAAAGGCGTTACACGTTGCAGCCGTTTTTGTTAATAATTTCACCAATCATCTGTATCAAATCGGACAGGAGATTTGCAAAGAACATCAGGTGCCCTTTGAAGTTTTAAAACCTTTAATTCAGGAAACTGCTCAAAAAATAAATACTTTAGCTCCGGCGGATGCACAAACGGGCCCTGCAAAACGCAAAGATTCGACCACAATTGAAGCGCATTTGGAGTATTTAACCCGTGAAAATCAAAAGAATATATATAAAATACTAACACAATCTATACAGAATAATGGCAAAAAATTATAAAGAAATAATGAATGACATCACCACTTTCGTTTTTGATGTTGATGGAGTGCTTACAGACAGTTCGGTTTTTGTAACCAATGAAGGTGAGATCCTTCGTACGATGAATATTCGTGATGGTTATGCGATGAAAGCGGCAGTGGAAAGCGGTTACAATGTTTGCATTATTTCCGGCGGAAGCAATGAAGGTGTTCGTGTACGTTTGCGCAATTTAGGAATTAATGACATTCACCTAGGAACTCCCGACAAAGTAAAAACTTTTAAAGAATACACTGACACTTACAACATTAAACCTGAACAGGTTTTATATATGGGCGATGATATTCCGGACTTTCATGTAATGAAATTAGTTGGCCTGCCTACTTGTCCGCAAGATGCCAGCCCGGAAATCAAAAACATTTGCCGTTATATCTCTCATGTAAATGGAGGAAAAGGCGCCGCGCGTGATGTGATCGAGCAAGTAATGAAAGTACAAGGAAAATGGATGGAACATTTTAGCGGGAAACACGATTAAGGATTGCAGATTTTAGATTGTGGATTTTAGATTTTACATCTTACAAATAACATCTTACAAATAACATCTCACAAACAACATTTTACATCTCACAAAAAAACGTAGTCCCTCAGCCCCTTAGAACCTTAGTCTCTTAAAAAAATGAAATTCCTCAAACTCATTCGATACAAAAACCTACTGATGCTTGCTTTTATGCAAGTATTATTTCGTTATGCTTTTTTAAAACAACAAAACGTTCCTTTAGCTTTAGCGGACTGGCAATACGGATTATTGGTTTTAAGTACCGTTTTACTGGCCGCGGCGGGTTACGTAATCAATAATATTTACGATGTTGATACCGACAGCATCAACAAACCTAATGATGTTGTAATTGGTAAAGGAATTTCTGAAACTACCGCTTATAATATTTATATTGGACTAAATATTACTGGTGTTGCCATTGGGTTCCTTCTGTCTAATATCATTCTTAGACCCATGTTTGCTTCGTTCTTTATTTTGATCGCTTCACTTCTCTATTTTTATGCGACAACTTTAAAGCAAATTATGATACTGGGGAATTTTGTTGTAGCATTACTGCTTTCTGTAAGTGTATTGATTATTGGGGTTTTTGACCTTTTTCCTGCCACAACTTCCGAAAATCAGGCACAAATGGCGAGTCTGTTCTCTATCTTAACCGATTATGCTCTATTTGCCTTTATGATCAATTTTATTCGTGAAATAGTCAAAGATATTGAGGATGTTAATGGCGATTACAATCAGGGAATGAATACGTTGCCTATTGCAATCGGAAATAGCAGGGCAGCAAAAGTTGCTTTGGGATTTGCGATAATCCCTTTTATTTCCTGCCTGCTTTACATCAATACTTACTTTGTCAAAAACAACCTTTTTATTGCTACCTTTTATGCTTTTGCCTTTGTATTAGCACCGCTGCTCTACTTTATTGTCAAAATATTTGGTGCAAAAAATCAAAAAGAATTTCATCATTTAAGTACCGTTTTAAAATTAATCTTATTCTTCGGAATTTTATCAATTCTCGTTATCACTCTAAATATCAAGTACAATGCTTAAAGAAAAACTAAAAAAATATACTTTAATTCTAGCTTCCGGATCACCACGCAGGCAACAGTTTTTTAAGGACCTCGATCTTGACTTCGAAATTAGGTTAAAAGACATTGAGGAGATTTATCCACCAGAATTAAAGGCGGTCGAAATAACCGATTATCTGGCAGAATTAAAGGCCAATGCATTTGAAGGTGAACTTAACGAAGATGAAATTTTAGTAACCAGCGACACTATCGTTTGGCATCAAAATAAAGCATTAGGCAAACCAAAAGATGCTGAAGAAGCTTTTAAAATGATCCGATCGCTATCCAATACAACCCATGAAGTAATAACATCGGTTTGCTTTAAAACAAATCATTCTTCCACACTATTAAACGATATTACAAAGGTTACTTTCAATGATTTATCAGACGAGGCTATTTTGTATTATATCCAAAACTACAAACCTTATGACAAAGCCGGTGCTTATGGTATTCAGGAATGGTTTGGTTTTATGGCAGTTGCAAAAGTAGAAGGTTCTTATACTAATGTTATGGGATTACCAACAGCAAAAGTTTATGAATATTTGAGTACTTTAGTGTAAAATTTTATTTATGTTTTCTTTTAAAGAATATAGTCAGGAGATCTTAACCACCGTAATTCTAATTTGCGTTCTTGTTGCTTTACGTGTCATCGTTGCGAAATTAATTCGCCGATATGCCAGCACAAGTCAGTTATTAGAGCACCGGACCAATTTGGTAATCAAGTACATTCATTTACTGATGAACATACTGGTTCTGATTAGTTTAATTGTAATTTGGGGTGTTCAGACCAAAGATATTTTCATAACTGTTTCTTCGATCACTACAGTTATCGGAGTGGCTATGTTTGCTCAATGGTCTATTCTGAGCAATATAACTTCGGGAATGATTTTGTTTTTTTCCTTTCCTTTCCGAATTGGAGACACCATCAAAATTCATGATAAAGACTTTCCAATAGAGGCGGAAATCGAGGACATAAGTGCCTTTCATGTGAATTTGAAAACAAAAGACGGTGAGAAGATCATTTTTCCGAATAATTTATTGCTGCAAAAAGGAATCTCTATCATGCCGGTTCAATACGAAGAAAAAGAGTTCTTTGATTAAATAAGAATGGGAATTTTATAAACTTATACTAAAAAGGTAAAACAGATTATTTATAATAAAATATAATATTTGTTTTACAAATTTTTAGCCTTTATTTAATTTCCATCAACAATGAACCACTCTGTAAAGTTGCCTTTTTATGCTAAACTTGCTTTTATTTTGGTGAGTTTTATAAGCTTTGCCTTTATTTTTTGTATCGGAAAAGATATTATTACTCCGGTATTACTGGCGTTTTTATTTGCGGTCTTATTGGTTCCTATTTTTACATTATTGCATTCCAGATTAAAATTTCCCAGACATCTTGCTGCCGCGGCTTGTATTTTGATTTTCGCTTTATCTATCGTCGGCATCTTGGTTTTTATTTCTTATCAGATTAGTGATATTGCCAACGATTTTGATGCGATAAAGAAAAATGCAAACACTTTCATCACTGACATTCATAAATTTGTAAAAGATAATTTTCACGTGAGCATCGGCGAACAAAAAAAGTATCTGGATAATGTGACTAAAGACTCTGTACAAAACGGAAAAAGCTCCATAGGTTCAGCCATAGTCTCCATAACAGATCTTCTGTTAGATTGTACTATCATCCCAATTTATACTTTTTTGTTTCTGCTGTATAACGATCATTTTATTCTTTTCCTTGCTAAATTAGTCCCTAAAGAAGATCATGTGATTTTAAAAGACATCCTTTCACAAATAAAAGTTTCGATTAACAATTATATTGTGAGTCTGATTTTTGAAATGATAGTAGTTTCTATTCTGACAAGTTTAGGGCTCTGGATTATTGGAGTAAAATACTTTATTTTATTAGGGTTAATAACCGGAATTTTAAACCTGATCCCATATATTGGCATTCTGATCGCCGGTATAATCACCGTAGTAGCATCGTTAACAGGAACACCAGACAACTCTCTAATTCTCGGAATTCTGATCGTAAACATTGTTGTACAGCTGATTGATAACAATATCCTTGTGCCCTTAATTATTAATTCTAAAGTAGAAATTAATGCCTTCGTATCGATTATGGGAATTATTATTGGTGGTGCCGCTGCGGGAATTTCAGGTATGTTTTTGGCCATCCCACTTTTAGCCATTCTAAAAATTATATTTGAAAGAATTGAATCCTTAGAGCCCTGGGGATATTTGATGGGCAATCACATGCCTAAAAAATTCAGCTGGAGAATCCGAAAACTAAAGGTCGAAAATTAAATAGTATCACGATTCAAAATATAATCGCAATAATTTCTTATATTCATCTCAAAATCGACCTTTAAGCCAGTCAAAAAAAATACAATGTCCGTAATCAGAAAAATAGCACTTTTTATTTTATTATGCTTCTGCTTACAAGGCACTCATGCTCAGGTTAATTTGCCTCAAAAAAGCGAAAACCGTAAAAAAGACAGTACTGAAGTCTATCAGAAAATCAGAAACTATTCGAAAAAGAATAAATTTACACAAACCCTGCATAAATTATTCTTCAGAGAAAACAAGCCTCAGAAAAAAGAAGTTCTGGTACAAAATGACACTACCGATTTTAGCGGAAAAATAATTCGAAAGATAACCATTATAACGCTTGATCCTTTTGGGCACTCTCTCACAGACACCACTCAGGTACCTAAAAACTGGGGAGAACGGACTGGAAACCGACTGCATTTGAAAACCAAGAAAATTGCAATCTATAATCTCCTGCTGTTTAAAAAGAATACTCCTTACGACACATATAAAGTACAGGAATCTGAGCGTTTGATACGATCTCAAAGATACGTGACAGCTGTACGGATCACTAATAAAGTGGCGGGTATGGCTTCAGATTCAGTTGATGTCACGATTAGAGTTCTGGACTCGTGGAGTACGATTCCTAAATTTGCGATCTCGGGCAATCAGGTTTCTTTTGGTATTAAAGAAAAAGACTTTTTTGGATCGGGACAGCAGCTGGAATACAAACATACCAGCAGATTTAATGATGGCCGGACTGCAAATGAAGCAACCTATACCATTCCTAACATCAAAAACACTTATATTGGAACCACTTTATTCTATAAGATCGATATTGACAATAATTACAGCAAAAGTATCAATGTTGAACGCCTCTTTTATTCGCCTTTGACTAAATGGGCAGGTGGTGTTTCTACAGGTCAAAACTACAGAAAAGACAGTTTGCAGGCGCCTGATAAGTCTTATGCTTTTCAACCTTTTAAGAATAACTTTCAGGATTTCTGGACAGGACATGCCAGTAAAGTATTTGAAGATGAAAATGGTATAACCAATTTGGTGGCAACCGCACGCTTTCTCAATGTCAATTATACCGATGCTCCCTCTGAGCTTTATGATCCTACCCATTTTTATTCAGATGAGAAATTGATTCTGAGCGGAATTGGTCTGAACCGACGCAAATTTATAAAAGACAACTATATTTTTAGAAATGGCCAGACAGAAGACGTTCCTATTGGAAGAATCTACGGAATCACTTTAGGCTATCAGTACAAAAACGCACAGTGGCGGCCATATGCAGGAGCTCAGTTTTCTTTTGGAAATTATTACCGTTGGGGATTTTTAAGTATGAGTTTTGAGGCAGGTACGTTTTTTCATGATTCTAAAACGTATCAAACAGCCTTTTCATTTCAATCTACTTACTTTACAAAACTATTCAGTATTGGAAACTGGAAACTGCGTCAATTTGTGAACCCAATTATGGTTATTGGTGCCAATCGGGAAAATATTATCGGAGATCAGCTTAATATTAATAATAAAAATGGTTTAGCTGGGTTCAATACCGCTTTATATGGTACAAATAAAATGGTATTGTCACTTCAAACCCAAACCTATTCTCCCTATGCGCTCTGGGGATTTCGTCTAAACCCGTTCTTTAATTACTCGGTTGCGGTACTGGGAAATCCAAATGATGCCATAGGAAGAAATAAAGGGTACCAGAAAGTGACTTTAGGCTTGCTGATTAGTAATGATTATCTGGTATTCAGTTCCTTTCAGCTTTCGCTCTCCTACTACCCTACCATTCCTTATCAGGGAGATAGTGTTTTTAAAACGAATACTTTTGAGACTAGTGATATTGGTTTGCAAAACTTTGAGCTGGCCAAACCAAGGGTTGTGGAATATAAATAATGAAAATATATTTTATTTCACTTTTTTTTTCAAAAAACAAAAAAGCCAAAATTACCTCAGTATCAAAAGATTAAGTAAATTTCTCGTTTTACAAAATCGTTAAAATGCGCATTTTATCCGATGAAATGCATAGTGCTTTTATTTTTGGCACAGTATATGAATATCCTAAAACAGGATTAATCATAACTTTAAAATTAGAAAAATGAAAACAATAAAATTAGCAATTGCAGGGTTATTTCTCCTGGTTGCAAATGCCACGCAAGCGCAGGTATCTATAAATGTTAATATCGGATCACCTCCCGCGTGGGGACCTGCAGGATATGCAGAAATGGAGTATTATTATTTACCCGACATCGAAGCTTATTATGATGTAAGAGCTTCCCAGTTTATCTATTTTGGAGGAGGAAGATGGGTTAGAACAACTTACTTGCCAAGACAATACAGAAATTATGATTTGTACGGAGGCTACAAAGTAGTTTTAAACGATTATCACGGCAGAACACCTTATACTTATTTTGATCGCCATAGGGTAAAGTATTACAAAGGCTATCATGCTGCACCTCAAAGATGTTACAAGCCAAGACCAGCTTATGGATATAATGACGATCGTTATGATCGCAGAAACCATAAACACTATGATAAAAAGCGTAACAAACACGACAGAGACGATGATGACGATGACGATCATGATGATCACGATGGTCACTATGGCCGCAGAAGAGGTTAATATTTGCTAAATCATTAATTTTCAATACAAAAGAGTATCAAAATCATGATACTCTTTTTTTATGCATGCATACTAAATTAATAAAAAGTTAATTTATTAAATATAATTCAAAAATAACAACTAAAACGATTGAAAAAGTTAAAGTATTCCTAACCGTTTTGAAAAATGTTTTGAAAAATCCTAATTTTGCAGGAAATTTAAACTAATAAAATAGGTTATGAAGAAGAGAGTTTATTTATTTTCAATGTTAGCGTTGTCCCTTTTTACGTTTTGTACAAATCACGACGACTCCGCTACGAATGATCAGGCTAAAAACAACAACATCGAAATCAATAGCGATGTTACCACTTTAAGCAAAAGACTTGATTATACCAATTCAGGAGTAATCTCCATCACTGGTTCATCCACATCAACAGGTAAATTTTCAAAAAGCAGTCCATCTTCTACGACTGATTTACCATTAGTACAAATTGCGGAAATCAATCCTCCAAAAGACAACAACGGAAGAACATTACAAGCCAATCATGTTGCAGTAAACGGAAACTACGCCTATGTTGCTTACACTATGAGTGGTGAAGCCTATTCTGGAGCTATTGATGTTATTGATGTTTCTGATCCATATAAACCGAAATTGATTACTTCTGCATTGATAGCAAATACTGACATTACATCATTAACCTATTCCAATGGAAGTTTAATTATTGGTGCTGCCGCAGATGTTGATAAAAATCCGACACTAACAAGTCCTGCTGTTGTAATTAACATGACGTTAAATTCAGGTATGCTGACGGATAAATATACCATAACTAATCTTGAAGGTCAAGTAACTACCGACATTGCTTCAAATTCGGGCTCTTATTTTGCCGTAACAGGAGATCAGGGAAGTTTATTTAAAATCAATACGGCCTCCAAAGCAGTTTCTGGCAAAGTAGCGGTAGAAGATTTACGTTCTGTCGCGATCAGCGGAGACAAAGTTGTGACTTTGAGCGGTTCAAAAGGAGTAAATATTTACAATGAATCTACGCTTACTTTGCAAAAAAGCTTTACGACATCAACAGATGTAAAAGCTGCAAAAAGAACAATGGATTTTGATGGTACTAAATTATTAGTTTCAGAAGGATATAACGGTTTGGGAGTTTATGACATCAATAGCGGTTCTAAACGGCAAACAATCTCATTAGCTGCTGCCGGTGAAGAAAATGTAACCAATGCAGTATCTGTAAATGATGGATATGCATTTGTAGCCAATGGCGCTGCAGGTTTAAATGTATACAAAACTGGTTCACAACTAAGTTTATTGGGAACTGTTGACATCTTAGGTTCGTCTAACTATGTAAAATCCAGTGGTGATTTTATCTATGTAGCCAGTGGAAAAGGCGGTTTGAAAATTATCAAGATGGAAAAACCAAATACAACTTTTGTTGGCTGTACAGGATACGGAACTTATAATCAGGGGCAAAACCTGATTTTAAATTCAAATGAAGTTAAATCCTATTCGGGTGCTACGGCAATTAACTCTGCAATTATTAATTCGGGAGCAGTATTGACACATTGTGGTTCGATTACAATTCAAAATGGTCTGACCTTAAATAGTGGAGGAACTTTCAATATGAGAGGAACACTGTCTCAAGGGAAATACCAACAAGCTAACCCAACGGAACTTATCATTAACAGCAATGCAGTATTACAAATTGAAGGTACTGTAGTGATCTGGGGAGATTTACGATTAAACAGTGGTGCGAAGATCAATTTCATAGGAAACAATTCTTCTATCACGATTTATGGAAAAGTAACTAAGAACAGTAATGTTACCATTACAGGAAACTATAAAGACACAGAAAACAAGTTGAAATAAATGCTGTAATCCCAAGAAATACCGCATGATCTAAAGTGTTAGATCCATTTTCTATAAAGCTGTCAGATTTGATCTGACAGCTTTTTTTTTTGAATCAATTTTCTTAAAAAAGGAAATCAATAACCAAACATTAACATTTCATTTAAATACTGTACAATAATTTAATTAGTATTTTTGAACTTCTATCAAAAAACACCTAACCAAACTATGCGAAAAATTCAGATACAAGTTCTTCTCCTTTTTTTATCGGGTATTACTCTTTCTTTTGCACAACAACCACAAAAACCAAGTTCTGTCGAAATTTACAATCAAATTAAAAAATTAAACTTTTTGGGTTCCGTATTGTACATCGCAGCACATCCGGATGACGAAAATACCCGTTTAATTTCTTATATGGCCAACGAAGTAAATGCCCGAACAGGTTATTTATCTTTAACGCGTGGCGATGGAGGGCAAAACTTAATTGGACCGCAATTGCGTGAATTGTTAGGCGTTATCAGAACACAGGAGTTAATCGAAGCCCGAAAAATTGACGGTGGCGAACAGTTTTTCTCTCGCGCAAATGATTTTGGTTACTCTAAAACCCCCGATGAAACTTTAGAAATCTGGAGTAAAGACCAAGTATTAGCGGATATGGTATGGACGATTCGAAAATTCCAGCCCGATGTGATCATCAACCGATTCGATCATCGTTCGCCGGGTACTACACACGGACATCACACTTCCTCGGCGATGTTAAGTGTGGAAAGCTTTAAACTCACAAACGATCCAAAAATATATCCGGAACAATTAAAATATGTAAAACCATGGCAGGTTAAACGTCAGTTTTTCAATACATCCTGGTGGTTTTACGGAAGTCAGGAAAAATTTAACGCGGCCAATAAATCGAACTTTGTTCAGTTAGAAACCGGAGTTTATTATCCGGGAATTGGAAAATCTAATCAGGAAATTGCTGCTTTAAGCCGCAGTCGTCATCAATCACAAGGTTTTGGAAGTACAGGAGCCCGTGGGGACGAAACTGAATTTTTAGAACTTATTAACGGTGACCGACCTAAAGAATCTAATTTATTTGATGGAATTGATACTTCATGGAATCGCGTTAAAAATGGTAAACCTGTTGGCGATTTAATCTCTTCAATTATCGCTAAATATGACTTTAGTAATCCGTCGGCCAGTATTTCCGATTTGGTCAAAGCTTATGTCCTGATTGAAGCACTGGAAGACGATCATTGGAAAACCGTAAAAACGGCTGCTATAAAAAACATTATCGCTTCCTGCACCGGATTGTATCTGGAAGCTGCTGCCATCGAACAGGAAGCAACACCGGGAAGCACCATAAAAGTAACTCTTGAAGCCATTAACCGATCTTCTGTTGAAATGCAGCTGAGCAGCGTGACTTCGCTACCGGATCAAAAAAACACAGCACAAAATATTCCCTTAAAAAACAATAAGGATCAAAAAATAAGCTTGTCAGTTCAGCTTCCAAATACACTGGAATATACGCAGCCTTATTGGCTGAAAGAAAAAGCAACCGAGGGAATGTATACGGTTTCAAATCAGGAAAACATTGGAATTCCTGATATTATCAGACAGGCAAAAGTTGTTTTTAATGTTAAAATAGATGGTGTAGAAATTCCGTTCGAACGTACTGTAATTTACAAATATAACGATGGTGTAAAAGGTGAAATGTATAATTTTCTTGACATCGTTCCCGAAGTTACTACTTCAATTCTCGAAAAAGTTTTAATTTTTGGAAGCACACAGAGCAAACTGGTTCCGGTAAAAGTACGTGCGGGAAAAGACGGTATTAAAGGAAACTTACAATTAGAATTACCAAAAAGCTGGAGTGTTTCGCCTAAAGAAATTCCTTTTACTTTAGAGAAAAAAGGAAACGAGCAAATCTTTTATTTTGAAGTTACACCACCTGTAAATCCGGAAGAAACTGTTGTGAAAAGCATTGCTATTGTCGACAACAAACGTTTTGACAAGGATCAGACCATTATTGATTACAGTCATATTACTAAACAGATGGTACTAAAACCTGCGGAGTCAAAGTGTATTCGAATTGAATTAAAAACAAATGGTGACTCCATTGCTTACATTATGGGCGCCGGTGATGAAGTTCCGGAAAGTTTAGCGCAAATGGGATACAAAGTTACCATCATTAAACCGGAAGAAATCACCCCTGAAAAACTGGATTCCTTTAACGTAGTGATTACCGGAGTGCGTGCTTACAATACCGTAAATGCACTGGCACACAAACAAAACATACTTTTTAACTTTGTGAAAAGCGGTAAAAACATGATCGTACAGTACAATACGTATGGCCAAACCGTTACCGATCAGATTGCACCATATCCATTAAAAATATCAAACGATCGTGTTACGGAAGAAAATGCTAAAATTACCTTTCTGGCACCCAATCATCCTATTTTAAACACGCCAAACAAAATCAGTCCTAAAGATTTCGAAGGCTGGAAACAAGAACAAGGCTTGTATTACCCTGATCAGTACGATCCTGCCTTCACTCCTATTCTCTCTTCACACGATAAAGGCGAATCGGCTAAAAATGGTGCTTTATTGGTAGCGCCCTACGGAAAAGGATACTATATTTACACCGGTCTAAGCTTCTTTAGAGAACTACCCGAAGGTGTTGCCGGTGCTTACCGACTGCTATCGAATATGATTTCATTAAAACAGCCTATAGAAGCTCCTAAACAAGAATTAAAAAAATAAACCATTCCCAATATGGAAGCTAAAAAAATAAAAAAATGGAAAAAGAGCTACACTTATGTTTTGGTAGCCAATGCCATTTACATTCTGATTTTTTTCTTAATCATGAAATTATACTCATAACCTATGCAACTATTTGATTGGATCGTACTAATTGTTACTCTTTTATTTATTGTTGGGTACGGCTCTTGGAAAACCAAAGGAAGTAAGAACGTCGAGGATTTTATTCTTGGAAACAACGAAACTCCCTGGTACACTGTTGGACTTTCGGTTATGGCTACTCAGGCCAGTGCCATCACTTTTTTGTCAACTCCCGGACAAGCTTATCATGACGGAATGGGTTTTATACAATTCTATTTCGGATTGCCCATTGCAATGATTGTGATTTGTGTGACTTTCATACCCTTGTACCATAAAAACAAAGTCTTTACAGCCTATGAATTTCTGGAAAAGCGATTCGATTTAAAAACCCGCTCTTTGGCCGCTATTTTATTTTTGGTTCAGAGAGGTTTAGGAACCGGACTGACCATTTATGCTCCGGCGATTATCCTATCGGCCCTTTTGGGATGGAATTTAACGTTAATGAACATCGTAATCGGTGTTCTGGTAATTATATACACGTTCTCAGGAGGTACAAAAGCGGTCAACGTAACACAGAAACAACAAATGTTTGTAATCATGTCGGGAATGTTTATTACTTTTTTCCTGATTCTGCATTACCTTCCTAATGATATGACTTTTACAAGCGCCCTGCATATTGCGGGTGCCAACGATAAAATGAATATTGTAGATTTCTCTTTTAATCCTGAGGAAAAATATACTTTTTGGAGTGGAATCACTGGTGGTTTCTTCCTTGCACTTGCCTACTTCGGAACCGATCAATCACAGGTGGGACGTTATTTATCCGGAAAATCGGTTCGTGAAAGTCAAATGGGACTTATCATGAATGGACTTTTAAAAGTACCTATGCAATTCTTCATTCTGTTAACAGGAGTTATGGTTTTTGTCTTTTTTCAGTTCAATCCTGTTCCTTTAAATTTTAATCCCAACAATAAAATTGTGATTGAAAAATCGGCTTATAAAGAAGAGTATCATGCTTTAGAAAAAAAACTAAGCAATCTTTCAGAAGACAAAAAAGTGATTAATTTATTGTACATCGACCAGTTGAATCAGGATTTCGATAATCCGATTTTACGAAAAGAACTGGTTACTATATCAAATAAAGAAAAAGACCTTCGTGATCGTGCCAAAGAAATTATTTCGAAGGCGGACAGCAACAGTGAAACAAACGACAAAGATTATGTCTTTTTCCACTTTATACTGCATTATTTACCAAAAGGGCTTATTGGTTTATTGTTAGCCGTAATTCTTTCGGCCGCGATGTCTTCAACAGCATCAGGATTAAATGCTTTGGCCTCTACAACCGCTATCGACATTTACAAACGAAATCTGAAGACCGAAAAATCCGAAAAGCATTACCTGAATGCCACTAAGTTTTTCACCTTATTCTGGGGAATTATTGCTATACTCTTTGCCTGCGTGGGGACCCTGTTCGAAAACTTAATTCAATTGGTAAATATTATTGGGTCTATTTTCTACGGAACCGTATTAGGAATCTTCCTTGTTGGTTTTTACCTGCGCCGTGTAAAGGCCAAAGCCATGTTTTTCAGTGCCATTATCAGTCAGATTACCATATTTATCATCTATTATTTCATGATTGCTATTTACCCAAGCGGTCAGGAAAAACTGGGGTATTTGTGGCTGAATTTTATCGGAGCCATTTTAACCATTGTCCTAGCGCTATTCATGCAGTTTGCCTTTTTTAGAAATGAGCCCGACGCTGAGGAGGTAGTTTTGGAATAGTTTAATTTAAAACCAGAAAAAATGAAACTGAATTTAGATACCATTGTCCTATTTGTTCAGGATGTAAACCGATTAAAATCTTTTTACACTACAATTTTTGGTTTTGAAATACTTGAAGAACACAAAGCCGAATGGGTGCTTTTGAATGCTGGTAACGCAAAAATCGGACTTCATAAAATTGGTGATCCCTATTTGACACAAATTAAATCCGGTTATAAATTTGACAATAACACCAAAATCGTTTTTGAAATTAATGAAGACATTCATGCATTGAGACAAGTACTTCTTGATCAAAATGTATTGATGCGGGAAGTAAGTACTTTTGATACTTACGAATACTGGCTCTGTGATGGAGAAGATCCTGAAGGAAATGTGTTTCAATTGAAGCAAAAGAAATAAGGATTGAAAAAAATTATGTTTGGATAAACTAATCTTTATCCAAACATAATTTTTTTCTGGATCGGGATGATTTAGCCCTGATGGAAGCGACATCCTTTTGTGCCGGGGTTCGGCACAAAAGATACAGCGGACAGCAGGAATAGCTACAAAAACAAACCATCACATTCAAATATACGATCTTACATTTGAGTTTTTAAAAGACTGAGAATTCTTTTCAAATTTCTATCTTTGAGAAAGTAACCGTTAAAATTCCAACTCTATGAAAGATTTGAAAAAGTACAGCAATAAAACTAAGGCTGCTTTTATTTTATTGATTGTAATGCTTCTTATTTTACTGGGGAATTTCAATACACTTCAAAATTCAAAAAATGTAAATGAAAACATTAACGCCATTTACAAGGACCGCTTAGTTGTGGCACATTACATTTTTCAATATTCTAAAGAACTTCATTTTATAAAAGCTGAAGCCGAAAAACTAGATTTAAGCGATACGATCAAAAAAGACGAGATCGTTCAGACGCTAAATCTTATTCACACCATTGACGATTTGTATGCCAAAACGGTTTTAACCAATACCGAAAAACAATATTTTGATGCTTTTTTAAGTTCCTGCAAAGAAATAAACAATCAGGTCGCGAACAAAAACTGGAATAAAATTGCGGTTTCGAGCGATCAGGCGCTAAAAACTCTAGAAGCCCTGTCGCAAATCCAGATTCAGGAGGGAAAAGCAAAACTGACGAGTGCCAATGCGATGTACAGTAAAAACAATAGTCTTGGGCAGCTTCAGATTGCCTTACTCATTATTTTGGGTGGCATCACTTTTTACTTACTGATTGTCAAAAAAATCAAAAAAAGTATCAAAATTCCGGAACCTCCAAGTTTGAACTAATTTTAGCAGGTATTCTGATTAAGAATATTGCGAATATAGTACGCAGATTTTACGGATTCGTTTCACGAAAACGCGGATTGACGCAGATCTCTTTTCTTTAGAATTTTAACCGACATTCTCCTTTTATAAATTATGACACTCCTCCGGAGTTTTTTGTTGTGGACGGTAATTACGCTATAAATATTTTGCTCCTCCGGAGCTCATTCCATTTTTCATGGAAGATCACAAATAAAAAAAATCCGTGTCAATCCGCGTTTTCGTGAAACGAATCCGCGTAATCTGCGTGCAAAGCCAAAGTATATACCTCTGGATCAATAGCAATAGCAATATCAATGTCAATGGCAATGGCAATGGCAATGGGAATATCAATGTCAATGGGAATATCAATGTCAATGGCAATATCAATGTCAATGGCAATATCAATGGCAATGGGAATATCAATGGGAATATCAATGGCAATATCAATATCAATTTCAATGGCAATATCAATATCAAAACTAACACACACTCTTATTTCAATTTCCTGTCCTCTTCCTTAATTGGTAAATCATTTATACTTGCAAATCGCTTTTGCATGAGCCCATTGACATCAAACTCCCAGTTTTCATTTCCATATGCTCTGAACCAGTTTCCATCCAGATTCTGATATTCATACTCAAATCGCACTGCAATTCTGTTTTCAGTATGTGCCCAATACTCTTTTTTAAGCTTGTAATGCCTTTCTTTTTCCCATTTTCGGGTTAAAAACTGAATGATTGCTTCCCTGCCGTTTACAAACTGATCTCTGTTGCGCCATTCGCTGTCAATCGTATAGGCTTTTGAAACACGCTCAGGATCCTGACTGTTCCAGGCATCTTCAGCCAATTGGATTTTTTCTAAAGCCGTTTCGTAAGTGAAAGGCGGCAATGGTAACTTCTGTTCCATAACTATAAAATTAAAGTTTGAATTATTTTTTTGGATTGTTCAATAAGCTGATTGGATTTAAAAAGCTGACTTTCGATAATACAGCTTTCAAAAAGCAAATAAATATGTGCTGCAACAAGCTCATTGTCAATGTCTCTCCCGAAATAATTTCGTAAATCTGATTTATGATTTTGAATTACAGCAAGCATTTTTACATTGTCTGCCGGTATTTCCGAAAGCAGGTTCAGAAAACTGCACCCCCTGAAATTTTCCTTCTGATTCATAAAGATCAAAAAATCAAAAGAAGCCAAAACCTTTAGCCTGGTATCTTTTTTATCCAAAGTGAAACTTTCAAGTTGGTTAAACCAATACTCATGTCGCTGGTTTAAAAAAGCAACACCCAAGTCTTCTTTTGATTTAAAATGCTGATAAAAGCTTGCCTTTGCTACTTTCGCTTCTTCAATGATCTGATTTATCCCGGTAGAATTATATCCCTGGGTATGAAACAAAACAGAAGCTTTATCTAAAATTCTTTCTTTGGGTTGCATATCTAATGTACGTTTGGAAGTACAAATGTATATCTTTTTAATCAAAAACAGACAAGTCTGTCTGTTTTTATTTGATCTGAGAGCGTCTATATTGGGTCAGGCTTACGCCCTTACAAGGCTTAGAGAAGTGTCACCATTATTCATGGCACTCCGAGCCATGTTATTGCTAAGGCTCTTTCAGAGCAATAGGCTTCAAATGCTCTTGTTTTATAAAAGCAAGCTGTATATCATTTTTTTAACTTAGACCCTAACTTTTGAACCTGATCCGCAATCAGAACTATAAAGAATCATTTTTAAGCAAAAAAAATCCAAATTCCAATTGAACATTGGAATTTGGATTTTTTAAATTTAGAATTTAATAATTCAATGAATTATTATCTGCTCCATTCAGCAATACTATCTTTATTCAACTTTACATAATCTTGATTTTTAGCAACTTCAGCAGCAGCCAAAGAAGCTTTTGCTGTTTCTATAGCTCCTTTTTTATCTCCTTGTTTCGCCTGAATTTGCGATTTTAATCTTAGGATGTAGTAAGGCTTATCAGTGCTTAAATCTAATGACTTATCTACATAAGTTCTGGCTGTTTCGATATTTCCGTTAGCTTGGAACAAATAAGTAGCAGCTGAGAAATAATCGTTTGAACTTGGTCCGCCTAAAACTTTATCGATGCTTGCAGTCGCAATTTTTGCAGTTGGTACCTCAAATTTTAACGCTACATGAGAATTTTCCCAAGACATTTCTAAATAACCGTAATTTGGATCTAAACCATTAATTCCGATAGTAAAAGTCTCTACAGGAGTTGGCAATGCATCTTCTTTTACCGTAGTTCTCAAAGCCACATAAGAGTCACTCCAGTTTTCAGGCAATCCCCAGTTGTCAGTAGAAAGGTAAAATATAACTTCCCAGCTTTCGATTTTAGGAATGGTATAAATTGCATATTTTCCTTTTTTCAATGTTTTTCCGTCAATCACTACATCATCACTAAAGTTAATGATAGTGTTTTCGTTAGCTCCGGTTCTCCATAATTTACCAAACGGAACTAAATTTCCAAATACGGCTCTTCCTCTGGCGCCAGGTCTTGAATATGTAACTTCAACATCAGTCAGACCAACTGTTTGCTTGATGTATCCTTTAGGACTCGCCTGTGGAGTTTTTATTTGTGCTTCTGAAGCAAAAGGAGCCAAAACGATGGCCAATGCAATAAGTAGTTTTTTCATTTTCGTAGTTTATTTTGTTCCCTCAAATTTACAAATTCAATTAGCGAACAAATGTTAAATTTAACTTAATTCAACCTTTTAATTGCGATATTTTTTGCGCATTTAATTCGTGAAAGTGGTTGATAATCAAATCAGCATCTGATAAATCCTGAAGTTTTGAATGATGACTGTTATACCCCACACAAAAAACACCTGCTCCCTTGGCTGCTTTCACTCCGTTTGTACTGTCCTCGATGATGATACAGTTTTCTTTTGGAGCTTTGGATAGTGAAGCTGCGTGCACAAAAATAGCCGGATTTGGCTTCGATTGTGGAAAATCTTCACCACTTACGATGTCGGTAAAATACTGATGCAGATTAAATCTGGTAAACACACGCTCGATCGTTACTTTTGAAGCTGAGGAAGCCAAAATTAATTGTATCCCGTTTGCATATAAATCTTTTATCAAATCTTCAACGCCTTCTAACAGATACAGATCTTCTTTGGTATCAAAAGCATCATTGAAGATATTTCTTTTACGCTGAATTAAATCTTCTACTTCATGCTCAATGGCTGGAAAAAGTCCTTTTAACGTCTGAAACGTATTTCGTGTCGAAAATCCGGTAAACGAGGTATACATTTCTTCTGTTACGATTATGTTTAATTCCGAGAATTGTTTGTAGTAAGCATAACGATGTACGGGTTCAGTGTCTACAATCACACCGTCCATATCAAAAATTACTGTTTTTATCATTTCTTTTTAAGTTACTAAGGTTCTGAGGGGCTAAGAGGCTAAGGTTTTTTTTAGATGCTGAGGTACTAAGTGGCTAAGGTTCTGAGTTTAAAACTTAGTTCCTCAGAACCTTAGCATCTTAGCACCTTTCTTACTCCTTTTTAAGCAAATGACGGATCACCGTTTCAGCAACGTGCAGGCCAAATAATCCCGGCATGTAGCTGTTGGTTCCGTAGAATGACTTTTTGAAGTTTTTTCCGTCTGTTAGTTTCAGACTTTTTTCGTCCTGAATTTCAGAAGAAAAAACGACCTTGAGTTTGTTTATTTTTTCTGCTTTTAAACGCTTTCTGATGGTTTTTGAAAAGTAACAGTTTATCGTTTTAGAAATATCAGTAACTTTTACTTTCGATGCCAACATTTTTCCACCCGCGCCCATACTGCTGATGATTTTTACTCTTTTACGTTTGGCTGCAATGATCAGGTTTAATTTTGGTGTGATACTGTCGATACAATCCAAAACATAATCAAACTCAGAAGAAACGATTTCGAAAGCTCTTTCGGGAGATAAAAACTCCTGTACTCTAGTGAGTTTTAATTCCGGATTGATATCCATCAATCGATCTCCAACAATGGTAATTTTTGGCTGACCAACCGTTGAGTGCAAAGCCGGCAATTGTCTGTTTATATTTGTAATATCTACGACATCCCCATCTACAATTGTCATGTTTCCTACTCCTGCCCTTGCCAAAAATTCAGCTGCAAATGATCCAACTCCTCCTAAACCTACTACCAACACATTGGAATTTTGTAGGTTTTGCAATCCTTCTTTAGTAAATAAAAGCTCGGCTCTTTCTGTCCACTCTGCCATATATAATGTTTTTCTTTTGTTTAATATTGTTTCTTTTGTTTCAAGTTTTAGGTTGCTTCCGGTTTAAGAAGTTTGCTTCTGAAAAACACCCTTGAAATTTGCTGAAATAGTATCCTGCAATTCTTTAATCGTCCAATTTTTATAGGTTGCCGCCAATTCGTAAACCTGCTCTATACTTTCCTCAATGGTATCGGTTTCCAGAAAAAAGCGATCATCTGGAATACTTTGAAAAACAGTTTTTAAATTGGGATTTCGCAGGAGATATTTCCCAAACGAAATATAAAATTCTTCTTTAACTAGCTGTGCCGCAATCTGACCGTTTTTAGAAAAACCGTGAACGATCATGGGAACCGAAATTTTCATTTTCTTTTTGAGGAGAATCACTTCCTGAAAAGCAGCAACACAATGTATGACTACAGGTTTTTGGTATTTTTCAGCCAAAGCCAATTGCTTCTCAAAAACGATAATTTGTTGTTCTAACGGAATTTCGATTCGCTTGTCTAAGCCACATTCGCCAATAGCCAGACAATTTTTGGATTGTAATTTTTCTTCAATAATTTTCAATTCAGCATCAATTTGACCCTCTTTTATGTACCAGGGATGAATTCCAACAGAATAAAACGGAATCGAGGCATCAAACTCTTGCGGGTATTGATTAACCAACTCCAGTACATTGGATTGATTTTTAAATTGATGGGTATGAAAATTAAAGAATTCCATTTAATGAAATGCTTTAACTCCCGCTTTGATGGCTACATTCAGATCGTTTTCTAAAGGAACTAACGGACAGGAATATTTATGATTATAAGCACAATACGGATTATACGCCTGATTAAAATCGACTGCAATTGTATTTCCTTTCGGGATTTTCAAGTCAATATATCTTCCTCCAATATAACTTTCCTTACCCGAAGTTAAATCTGAAAAAGGTAAAAACAGATGATCTTTATATTCCTTCGTTTTCGAAAGCTCTATGTTTCTGTAAACATTCAATTTAAGGGCAACTCCGTCAATTGTGAAATATAAAGTTCCGTATTTGATGTATTTTGGCGTTCTTGTTCCAGTTGTTTTCATTTCGAAAACTTTTTCGTTTTGTGCTTTCTCCAATTTTGCAGTCACAAAATACTTTGCGTTTATAGGATAAAAATCTAAACTTTTAAAAGTTTTCAAATCTTCTTCCATTAACGGACTAGTCTTAGCATCAGCATATTCTGAATTTATTGTGTTTTGAAATTTTTCGCTTTCCTTTTGATCAAATTTACTTTGTCCCAAACAAAAATTAATCGCTAACAATACTAAAAAAACTATACTATTTTTCATCTTAGAAATTTTGAGCAAAAATAGTTCAAAAGTAACAAAGCAGCAACCGCTCATCCATACAAAGTTTACTAACTTTGTTGCAAATAACTTATTTATAATGCTTAAAACCGCTTTTAGCCGCTACATCAATAATTTTAAAGGTTTTTCACGAGAAATTTGGATTCTTGCTATTGTTACTTTTATCAATCGTGCCGGAACAATGGTGCTTCCATTTTTGTCCAAATATTTAAAAGAAGATTTACATTTTACTTATAATCAGGTAGGCTGGATTATGGTGGCTTTTGGTTTCGGATCAATGTTAGGTTCCTGGATGGGTGGAAAATTAACAGACAAAATCGGGTTTTACAAAATCATGATTTTTAGTTTGTTTACTAGTGGCGTTTTCCTTTTCCTTATTCAATATGTTACACATTTCTGGACGCTTTGTATCGCGATATTTTCTTTAATGACCATTGCCGATATGTTTCGCCCGGCGATGTATGTTTCGCTTGGTGCCTATTCTGAACCCGAAAACCGAACGCGCGCCCTTAGTTTGGTACGTCTTGCCGTTAATTTAGGATTTGCAGCAGGACCTGCATTAGGAGGTTTGATTATTATGGGTATGGGATATTCAGGCTTATTTTGGGTAGACGGTGCATCGTGTATCATCGCCATTTCGATATTTGCCATACTGGTAAAAGAGAAGAAAAAAATACTACACGAAGATAAAATCGAAAGTACCGAAGTTAAAAAATCGATTTTTCAGGACAAAATCTTTTGGGTTTTCTTGTTTGTGTGTTTTGCGACGGCTATCATATTCTTCCAGCTTTTTACCACCTTACCGCTGTATCATAATGAAAAATTTGGTTTAAGTGCGTTTCAGACCGGACTATTAATGACATTAAACGGGTTGCTTATTTTTACTTTAGAAATGCCAACTGTTGCTTTTATGGAGCGAAAAGGCTTTCCTAAAATAAAAATTATCACACTTGGATCTTCCATTATAGCCTTGAGTTTCTTTTTACTGTTAATTAATGTTTGGGCATGGATTCTGGTAATCAGCATGATTCTTTTCTCGATTGGAGAAATTCTCAACTTCCCCTTCTCTAATGCTTTTGCACTAAGCCGGGCACCACGCGGACAGGAAGGCCGTTATATGGCACTTTACACCATGAGTTTTAGTCTTGCACATATTGTAAGTGCAAAATTAGGATTCGAAATCATCTCCAGATTCGGATACCAAATCAATTGGCTTTTCATGGCTTCTATTGGAGTTTTTGCAACGCTATGCTGCTTTTGGATTAAAAAGGCATTGGTCAGGGAGAAAATATCTTAAAAACTTACTCTCCTTATATCCATTATCGTTTATTAGACCCGACAGGTTTTTGAAACCTGTCGGGTTTGTTTATATATGAAAACAATTTTTACAGGTCAAAGTCCAATAATTCTCTTGGATGTTTTCCTAATTATTTAATCCATAAAAGAAATTCGATCATAGGTTATAAGTTCTTATAACGTTTTAAAAAAAAATATTCGCGTCTTTTACTAAAATAATGATAGGTCATGCAAAAAGTAAAAGAAAAGCAAAATTGGCAAATCGCCTCAGAAATTGAATTAATTTACAAAACCAAAGTAAAAGCATCCCAGCGCCCACATATAGGTTCTTCTTGTTCAGTTTATAAATTGGCTCTGAAAATCTGGGACCCCGGAAAAATTGAGTTTCTCGAGCAGTTTAAAGTATTCCTGCTCGACAGATCAAATAAAGTATTGGGAATATTTGAAATTTCGTCAGGAGGAACAACAGGGGCTTGTGTTGACCTCAGATTATTGTTCGCGGCAGCGCTCAAAACAAATGCAACAGGCATTATTATAATTCACAATCACCCATCGGGTAAAACGCTTCCTTCACTTGCTGACAAATTGATTACTAAAAAAATCAAAGAGGCAGGTACAATCCTGGACATTGTTTTAGTAGATCACTTAATAATTACTTCAGAATCCTATTTTTCTTTTGCAGATAATGCTATTCTCTAATATTTGGCCTTCCAAAATTTCAAAAAAGCTATACAACCCATAATCCATTTAACTTTTATTCAAATTCTGTCCAAGCTCTATTATACAAGTTTTCCTTGACTTCTTTTTTAAACTTTAAATCTACGAGTGCATTTTTAGACGCCCCTAAACCATGTTAAAAACCTATAAAACAACTTATTAAACTTAATTTTAAACTAACTTTAATGCCTCTAAAAGATATTCAAAACGTAATTTTTAGTTAAATAACTATTTTTATAGTTGCGTAACTAGAAAAATAGTTGTAGGTTTGAATTAAAATTAGAAAACATGCAAAAGTTAACGAACAAAGAAGAGGAAATCATGCATATTTTATGGAGGCTTAAAAAAGCTTTTGTAAAGGAAGTTCAGGCAGAAATAACAGAAGATCAACCCCACTACAATACCTTATCGACTATTGTGCGTAATCTGGAAGAGAAAGGATTTGTGGCTCACAATGCTTTTGGAAACACACATCAATATTATCCAATCATTACTTTAGAAGCCTACAGTAAAAAGTATATGAATACGGCAATTGACAACTATTTTAATAGTTCGTATAAAAATATGGTTTCATTCTTTGCTAAAGAGGAGAAAATTTCGGCGGCAGAATTACGTGAAATTTTAGACATGATCGAAAATCCAAAAGGAGAAAAATAATTGTTTATGGAAGCACTTTTCTTATTTATCGCAAAATCCGGTGGTTTATTAATATTGTTTTATTGTGCTTATTATTTTTTACTGCGCAAAGAAACTTTTTTTAACAGCAACAGATGGTTTTTATTGACTGGTTTGATTACTTCAGTAGTGCTGCCATTTTTGGTATATTCTAAAACTGTATGGGTAAATCCTACTCCCGTGACCAATTTGAATTATACTTCTGTTTATCAGCCGCCTCTTATCGAAAATGATGCTTCCTTAATTAACTGGAATCTGGTGCTGCTTTCAGTCTACGTTATAGTACTTCTAGGATTACTTTTAAAATTTGCTTTCGATTTTTATAGTCTGAATACAGTTTTAAAAGGAAAAAAAATCACACAGCAAGCCGATTTCAAATTCATCGATACCAACGAAAATATCGCCCCTTTCTCTTATTTTGATTATATCGTATACAACTCATCAATGTATACACCTTCGGAATTAGAAAGTATTATCGAACATGAAAAGGTGCATAGTGAGCAAAATCACACTGTAGATGTTTTACTGTCCAGAGTATTTTGTGTTCTCTTTTGGTTCAACCCGATCATGTGGCTGTATAAAAAAGCAATTCTTCAAAATCTGGAATTCATCGCCGATAGTGAAGCTGCACGAAAAATCTCCGACAAAAAAGCATATCAATACACACTTTTAAAAATTACAACACATGAAAATTGTGTTGCCATTACCAATCATTTTTATCAATCATTAATCAAAAAACGAATCATTATGTTAAACAAAAATCAATCAAAGAAAAGAAATTCCTGGAAATTTGGAGCAATAGTTCCGGCACTTGCGGCATTTGTATTATTATTTCAAATCGAAGTAATTGCCAAAGAAAAACAACAAACGGCAAAGGTAATTTCAGGAAAAACAGAATCTGTAGATGTTTACAAAATCAAAAAAAATACTACAGATGCTGAATTAAAGGACATCAGAGAAAAATTGAAATCAATTCATAACATTGAATTTAAGGCTTCTGAGATAAAAAGAAATGCTGATAACGAATTAATATCAATTAAAATTGATGTTAAAAATGGTAAACAGCAAGCACAATCTGTTCAGACTTCAGGAAATGAAGCCATTAAAGATTTTGGACTAATTGTTACAACGGATACGAATGGCAGCAAAAATGTTGGTATTCAGACTGCTGATGAAAATAATAATTCTGAAAGTCACAAAGAATCCAAAAAAGTAAAAAGTAAAAAAGTAATCCTTAAACAAACTAAAGATGTTAACACTAATTCTGGTACTGACACAAAAATTACTGGCAATACTCATACAAATACTAGCACTACTACTGTAATTACAGATGATAACGGCACAACCAGTGTGTCTACTACAAATAATGATGGCAAAATTATTATTTCAACATCAGGTAAAGCTAATACAAAAGAGCCTAAACTTATCATCGTTGATGGAGTCGAAATGCCTGCTAATTATAACCTTGACGACCTTAAACCAAAACATATTAAAAAAATGAGTGTTTACAAAGGAAGTGAAGCAACTTCTAAATATGGAGAAAAAGGATCTAATGGTGTAATCGAGATCGAAACGCATCAATAAGAAAGCTTAAAATGCAAAAGCTAACCAATAAAGAAGAGGAAATCATGCAAATTTTATGGAAGCTTAAAAAAGCTTTTGTAAAAGAAATTCAGGCAGAGATCACAGAAGATCAACCACATTACAACACTTTATCTACAATTGTTCGTAATCTGGAAGAAAAAGGTTATGTAAATCATAGTGCTTTTGGGAACACGCATCAATACTACCCGCAGGTAAGTATCGAGGAATATCGAAAAGGATTTATGAATACCGCTATTGACAATTATTTTAATAGCTCTTATAAAAGTATGGTTTCCTTTTTTGCTAAAGAAGAGAAAATTTCGGCAGCAGAATTACGTGAAATCTTAGTCATGGTCGAAACTCCTAAAGAAGTAATATAATTGTATATGGAAGCTATTTTCATTTTTATCGCAAAATCAAGCGGATTATTGGTGTTGTTTTATTGTGCTTATTTTTTTTTATTGCGCAAGGAAACTTTTTTTAACAGCAGTCGATGGTTTCTATTGGCCGGATTAATTACCTCTGTCATTTTACCTTTTTTGGTTTACACAAAAACGGTATGGATTGAGCCCACTCCTACTGTTTATACTCCACTTGCGGTTTCTGCGAAAGCTACAGGGACAGCTTTAGATTACTCAAAAACGTATCTTTCACCAGCTGTAGAAAAAGACATGTTTGAGATTGATTGGAATTATGTGGTACTTGCCATTTATGGACTTGGTTTTCTGGCTTTGGTCATAAAATTCATGATTGACTTCTACAGTCTGAATCTGGTGCTAAAAGGAAAAAAAGTACAGCAGCAGGCCGATTTCAAATTTGTCGATATCAGCGAAAATATTGCTCCCTTCTCCTATTTTGATTATATCGTGTACAACTCATCAATGTATACGCCTTCGGAATTAGAGAGTATTATCGAACACGAAAAAGTACATAGCGACCAAAACCACACCATGGATGTTTTGATCTCAAGAGTTTTTTGTGTCCTGTTTTGGTTCAATCCTTTTATGTGGCTGTACAAAAAAGCAATCCTTCAAAACCTTGAATTTATTGCCGACAATGAAGCTTCTAAAAAAATAACCGACAAAAAAGCGTATCAGTATACGCTTTTAAAAATAACAACACATGAAAGTTGTGTTGCAATCACCAATCATTTTTATCAATCATTAATCAAAAAACGAATTGTCATGTTAAACAAAAATCAATCAAAGAAATGGAATTACTGGAAGTATTATGCCATCATTCCGGCACTTGCTGCTTTTATCTTTTTATTCCAAATTAAAACCATCGCACAAGAAAAAGAAGCTAAAGAAGTTAGAGAATCAAAAGGGATCATCGAAAAAAATGACTCAACCGATGTTATTAAAATCCAAAAAAACACTACAGATCAGGAACTTAAAAAAATCTCAGAAGATCTCAAACAAAAACACAATGTTGATGTTGTTATCTCGGATGTAAAAAGAAACAGTGAAAATGAGCTGACCGCAATTAAAGTGGATGTAAAAAGACAAAATGGCAAAACACAAACCATTCACATTGAAAGCGATAAACCTATTAAAGGCTGTGGAATTGTCGTATCAACTCAAAATAATGGTTCCAAGAGTGTAGCTTTAATAACGGATGATGCTCCAAATAGACCCCGAATTTTCAGAAATGAAGTTGCAGAAGTAGGAGAAATCAATGATACAGATGGGACCCCTCCTACGCCGCCAACCCCTCCGGCAGCTCCTGCATACCCAATGGAATCAATGCCGCAAATGCCATCATTAGATGTTCCCATGCCGCCAATGCCGCCAATGAATCCAGGCAGTAAAGTTGACATGGCCAAATTTAAAAAAGAAATGGCTGAATATGAAAAGAAAATAAAATCTATCGAACCGGCTATGGCAGCTTATGAAAAGCAAATAAACACTATCACAGCAAAAAGCGATGAGATTTATGAAAAAGAGATGCAAAAATACCAGCTTGCTATGGATAAATTCAGTGCTGAAATGGACAGATTTGCACAGGATATAGAGCAGAAGTACGGAAAAGATTCTAAAGTTTATGAAGTAAACATGAGGCAATATGAAAGCGACATGAGACACCATAAAATTGATATGAAGCATTATGAAAAAGAGATGAAACGACATGAGAAAGAAATGAAGCTTTATGAAAAAGAAATGAAAAAGCTTGAGAAAGAAAGCAGAAAATCGTAATCTCGGCTTTACTTCAAAACACTATAAACACTTAAAAATCAAACTAAAAGACTTTGCCTGACCGCAAAGTCTTTTTTTTATATCTTTGCAAAAAATTTAACCGTTATGTACAAAGTTTTAGCCCGAATCAACAAAATACTGTTGCCAAGTTTTACGAAACAAGGTCTTGACATTACGAAAGCAAAAAAATGGCAGATGGCGGTCATCGGTTATCGTGCTTTTGTTACCAAACGGGCATTGGAATAATCCCATAAAATATTTTCCTCAAAAAATACTAAACTTTTAGTATACACTATAAGCTACCGCTCTGATGGTTAGTTTTTCCCTCCCATTACATTTCCATGCAAAATAAAAATTTTAATATTCCTCCTGTTTACGCTGTGCTTTTAGCAATTATAAGCGTTCAGTGCGGAGCAGCAATTGCAAAAAGTTTGTTCCCAACCATTGGTGCTGCAGGAACAGCTTCTTTACGAATTGGAATTTCGGCTATAATCTTACTATTAGCTTACAGGCCAAATTTAAAAGCAATCACTCCAAAACAATGGAAAATTGTTGTTCCTTATGGTTTGACTCTTGGCGCCATGAATTTGATTTTTTATATGGCCATAGAAAGAATCCCGATTGGCTTAGCAGTAACACTTGAATTTATAGGTCCGTTATTAGTTGCTATTATTGGTTCAAAGCGTTTACTTGATTATTGTTGGGTATTACTGGCAGCAGCAGGAATTGTTTTAATCGCACCCTGGTCAAATGACAGTATTGATCCTGTAGGTGTTTTGTTTGCGCTTTTGGCAGGTGCATTATGGGCTACTTATATTATTCTGGGAGGAAAAGTGTCTAAAATCATGCATGACGGACAGGCAGTTGCCACGGGAATGTTATTTGGAGCTGTTTTAATTTTACCGTTTGGTCTCTATGAAAACGGACTGGTAAATCTTACTCCTAGTTTTTTTGGAATGGGTGTTGCTTTGGCACTTTTATCCAGTGCAATTCCGTTTACACTCGAAATGAAAGCTTTGGGACAGCTCCCTCCTCGTACTTTTAGTATATTAATGAGCCTGGAACCTGCTGCTGCTGCCCTCTGCGCTTATATTTTCTTACAGGAGCATTTAAATTTTTGTGAAATTATCGCAATTATCTGTGTTGTAATTGCTTCAGTAGGATCTACATTAACTGCAAAGAGGTAAATAGCAAAAATTCAAATTCCAAATTACAAATCCCAATTTGAAAGTCGGAATTTAGAATTTGGAATTTAAGAATTGGGTCTAAGACCTGGTGTCTAAAAATTATATTAACTTTTTGGCAATAATACCGTATCAATTACGTGAATTACACCATTTGACTGATTTACATCTGCAATAGTAACTTTAGCACTGTTTCCGCTTTCGTCAGTAAGGTATAAATCTTTTCCTTTCATCCAGGCTGTCAGTGTACCACCGTTAACCGCTTTAATAGTTGCTTTTCCTTTACCTTCTTTAATTGCTTTTGCAATACCTGAAGCATTCCATTTTCCTGCTACTACATGGTAAGTCAGGATATTTTGAAGCATTTTTTTGTTTTCTGGTTTCAATAATGTTTCAACAGTTCCTTTTGGTAATTTATCAAATGCTGCATTTGTTGGGGCAAAAACAGTAAACGGTCCCTTTCCTTCAAGGGTTTCTACTAATCCGGCTGCTTTTACAGCTGCTACTAATGTCGTGTGGTCTTTTGAATTAACGGCATTTTCAATAATGTTTTTATTTGGATACATTGCAGCTCCACCAACCATTACAGTTTTTTGCGCAAATGATGTAAATCCAAATCCCAATGCTAAGATTGCTACGGCTAAAAATTTTCTAGTTCTCATAATTAATAATTTAAGTTATAAGCTCATTTACGCGGTAATAATCGTTTTGGTTTTATTAAATCATTAAAATAAATCAAAAAATGCCGAAATATTTTCAAAGAAGGCTATAGAACAAGTGTTTACAGCGAATTTAATTTTCAAATAAATTTAAATATTTTCTCATTTGCCAGGTAAAGGTTTAGCACTAGGAAAGCACAATTCATTAATACTATTTATTGAATGATAACCCAGTTTACGATAGCTTTCAAACTGAGCTTCATCAAAAAACTGATCTGCAGTAGACTGTTGTGGAAAATCTGGATTAGCCAGAGCGTACTCGCGTATATCAATAGGTTCATCACCCGTCAAAGCAGCTTTTATATAAATTAAAGTGCCAGCCTCTTTCACTCCGGGATATTTAATTTCTCCTTTGATAATGTGTTTTTCTGATTTTCCATCACGTTTTGCAATATCCTTGAAATCATCTAAAACAATTTCAACGCCAAAATCAATACGGCATCTTCTAATTGCATTGGCCAGACCTTCGCAGGCAACCTCCTGATCTTGTTCGCCATCTCCCAATATGATATGATGACAACGTCTTCTAATAAGTTCATACAATCCCATATTGTCAAAATGCCCTCCGTCCGAAAGACATACATACTCCATGTTGATATCAGATTTACCAATCAAATCATAAATAATGTACAATAAGCCAAATCTCGGATTAGAATCCTTCCATCGCTTCAATCTTGTATTGCCAATCCATCGGCCCAACCGAACATTAAACATGGTTAACAAAAATGCCATAGGTGCTGATGAATGATATCCCCAATTCGGATTTACAGCAGCTCCCGAAATGGCCATTGCGGTCCCAATCGTTGGTCCACCATTTATATTCGAAAATCTATCCGTAGGACGGTAGCCATATTCATAAACATGGTCTACATAGTAGGTCGACGGGCGTGTCGGACTAAAATCGTAACCACAGTACAAGGGCGTAAATACGAATGATTCCCCCTTGCGGTCCTGACGATCCAATGCTGAAACTACAGTTGCATTAAGTGTTGTATTCAAAATAGGATACGGACCAAAATAGCCATCTTCAACCTTCATAGAGGATAGTAATATATCATCATTTGTATCAAAACCGGTAAATGCATTTGCAGTTTTAATACGATCTTCTCTACTGCGAGTAGCCCCCATAAACGCTCTTATAAGTCGGTTACGGTAAAAATGATGAAGAGAAAACTCATTAACCCCAACTCGCCAGCTCATTAAAAGTGTAACAACGGCTAATACAACAGTTATTATTAAATTGTCGACAAAATCATTGATAAAATTCCAATTTATTATCCTTATTTTCTCTATAATAGCGGAACCCAAAAGAAGCACACCAATCATAAAAATAAACGGTACGATCTTAGCAATCATATTCATAATGCCCTTAAACTTCTTTGGGTCTTCATCACCCCTCGACGAAAATGCTATTTTTACTCCCCAGGCAACTACGGCAACCCAGCCGCCCGCAATAGGTACTCCTATCAAAGCATCTTCAGATTTAAAATTATTCCATAGGTCAGGCATTAGAAGTGCCGCAAAACAAATAAGAATCCAGAAAAACATAAAGCGATGCAAATAAGCTCCTGTTCTTCCCCACCACTCCCTGCGATAATCAGGAAACACTTTTCCCATTATTGCCATTCTGGCTATTATGGATAAAGAAAAGATTTCAAGAACAATAGGCACACCAACTAATAGTTTTATTTTAGATCTAAAAATTTCATCACTATATCCTTCTAATACTATTTTAAATACCTTTTTTAAAGCATCACTGATTCGCAATGATATAAAATCAATATTTTTCCAAAACAAATAAAACAATAAACTTACGATGACCGAAGCCACAGCAGAAGATACCCCTATCACAATCCAATTTTTAAAATTGGTCTCCCTCTTTTCTCTTTCCAATCTTTTCTTTTCTATTTCAGAACACTCTTTTACTACTACATTTGCCTTGCCTAACGTTATCAAATCATATCTTTTGGCATAATTTCCCTTTAATGCAACTAAAATCAAGGCAATAAATGACGGGGCAGCTACAACAAACAAGAACCATTTGAAACGATCTTCTTTAGAGCAAATATCATTTACATCAATATTAATTAGAAATGAACTAATTAGCAAAGCACAAACCACACTCCAAATTATGAGCATATCCGGCAGAGCCTTTTTTATAAATTTCACAATAGGTCCATTGCAATTTTTTGAAGAACGCGTTACTTTTTTCTCCTGACTAGATTTAATGTTAAAATCCATGGCGCTTGTTGCGAGAAAAGCTATAACAGACAACATTCCTAAATTGCAGAAAAAAAACAGCCATTTATTATCTGTATTAAGTTTTCGCAGTATTTTTCCAAGATACTCCCAGCCATAATAAAGATCTAAAATCATTGAAAGAACAGTGAGCAGTACCAATAACAACACCGCCTGGTTAACAAGAGTATTTCTCAACCATGTTAATCCTGATGTCCAGGCATCCGGAGACATTATACCAACGTTTGGAGAAAGATAGTTACTAAACATTCTAAGCCAGCGTATAGGGCGCACTTCATCAGCAAACGGATCAGACGATTTCTCGGGACTTAACTGATCTGTAACTTTACTAAAAGATCCCGAGCGTTTTACCCACGAGGTATACCAGCTCCCTATATAGCCGCCTCCAGATACTGTCGATATATAATCAATCTTTTCTAAAACATCAAAACTTGCTAACTTTTGAAGTATACCAAGGTTAAATGTAGCAGAACGAATTCCTCCACCTGAAAAAGCAAGACCAACAAGCTTCATGTCAACAGCTTTTAACATTGGATCGTTTATATTTTTATTTTCAGCGGATTTCTCCGGCGGGTCTATAATTAAGTTTTCATCCGTAGTTTTTGAGGCTTGTAGTTCTTCCTTTCTCTTTTTACGGGCTTCACCAATTTCATTTAGTTCATCATTAAAAAAAGTTTCAAACGGCAAAGGAAATTCAATTTTTGTTTTACTTTCCGTGTACTTATCCAACAACTGCTCAAGAAGTAACTTGTCGTCGGTAAGATACTTTATAGCATACTCTTGGTTTTTCTCCCACCATGCTTTATGATTGCTCAAATCAATCTCGTTTAGAACATTAGAGTAGTCATATTCCTTTTCTGCCTCCGTATAAAATTGGTAAAGGCGTATTTCGTATGCCGAATTATTCTGACGTGAAATAACCTGAACCACTTGTACCGGCATATATCGAAGTACTGCTGCGAGTTTCTTTCGTTCCTTAAACCCTTCTTTATAAAGTAATGCCCGTATTTGCTGCCTCCAAAAAACAGGTACTCTAAATAATAAAAGCTCAGATGACGAGCTCTTATCCTTATATTTTATATCAATATTAGAAGCAAGCCATTCTAAAAGATCATAAACAGTATCCAAATATATTCTTATCAAAATTTCATCATTACGTTTCTCAGGGCTGTGCCAGACTAAATCAGAAATCTCGTCTATCTGACTCGGAGTCAATCCTCCTACTATCCCATAATCCTGATCACTATTTTTACCCAAATTACTCCAGGAATTTCTACCCAAAAACTCTCTGGGAAACGAGTTATCGGAGTTTTTTTTTAAAATATCCTGAAAAAGTGTCAAATAAGATATTGCTTCAGCGGTAAGGTCAGTAACTATATCCATAATAAGGGGTTTTATGATTCATAAACAGCAGCGTTTAATTGCTACAAATAATAAAATAACTTGGTAGTAGTATAAAATCTAGCCTTCTGAGAGGCCAATTGTTCCTTAAGAACACTATCTAAAGTGCTTTTTTTGAGTTTTGAAAAACTATACTAAATTACATTAAAACAAAAATTAAAAAACGAGTACAATTACCTGTTTATAAAAAACTTACACCTTTATTTTCAGATACTTGGGATCATTTTTCTCAAAATCATGTTCGACTTCGAATATTTTTATAACTTTAGAATAAAAATCGATTTATTATGGAAAATCTTCCTAAAAAAGTTAGAAGCAAAAAGCTAAGTACAAAAGTTGATTTAACTGCAATGGTTAGTGTTTCATTTTTATTAATCATCTTTTTTATGGTAGTTGGTGAATTGTCAAAGCCTAAAATTATGGATTTATGTTTACCAGAAAAAGATCCGGATCTAACAGGTGTAATTACGTGTGGCAAGGGGGTTGAAGAACGTTTAATTACTATTTTACTTGATGAAAATAACAAAATAGTAATATACAGAGGTCTTTTAGGATATGATTCACATGAGATCAAAAAAGTCGAATATGGTAAAAATGGTATTCGTACAGAGTTATTCAAAAAAAATAAACAAATTATTGAGTATTCTGCAAGCATGGGAAGAACTAACAGAGGAGCTGTTGTTATTATTAAACCTAGCAAAAAATGCAATTTTAAAAATCTTGTCGATATTCTGGATGAAATGGCAATAGCAAAAATTGATACCTATGCCATTGTCAATGAATTTACTCCAGAAGAATCTAATTTACTAGCCTTAAATTAAAACATTCTCAATAACTAAAACTATAGCTATGCAAGATCTACCTAAAAAAGTCAGAAGCAAAAAATTAAACTCAAGAGTTGATTTAACTGCTATGGTCAGTATATCTTTTCTGCTGATTATATTTTTTATGGTCACAATTGAATTGGCTAAACCCAAAATAATGGAATACGATTATGGCTACCGTCGAGGTTGTGGTCCAGAACCAGAATGCAATAAGCCTGACGAAAATCGTATTTTAACGATCCTACTTGACGATAACGATAAAATGATAACATATATGGGAATACTGGATTCTCCTATTCAAACCCCAAAAGAAGTACATTATGGAAAAGATGGAATAAGGAAAGAATTGATAAACGTTAATAAAAAAGTGCATCAATACTCTGCAGAAATAGGCAGTACAAAAGGAGTTACTGTAATCATAAAGCCAAGTAAAAAATCAAATTACGGGAATCTAGTTAACATTCTTGATGAAATAAACATTACGGGAATCAATTCTTACGCCATTGTAGATTATTACACTCCCGAAGAAACAAAATTACTAACAATAAAATAAAACTTCTTTTGAAAACGATTGCCCTAGCCCTGATGGTAGCGACATCCTTTTTCTGGCTCCTTTAGCCAGGAAAAGATATAGCGGACAGCAGGAAACAGCTTCTTAAAATTATACATAAAAAAAGTCCCGCATTGATGTGGGACTTTCTATTTTTAAAGAACATTCTTAATATTTGATAAATTTCATACCCGAACTTCCTTTGTCTGATTTTATTTTTATAAAATAATTCCCTGAATTAAGCTTAGAAACATCAATAGTAGAAACCGATTTTGCATTTGGTACTGCAATTACCAGTTGTCCTAACATATCATAAATGGATAGTGATTGTATTTCTATGCCTTTCTTTGAATTGATATTTAAAGTATGATTTGCCGGATTTGGATACAACGTAAAATAGTTCGAAAACTCGAAATCGGGAGTCCCCAGTGTTACTGTTTTAAAAGTTGAAGTCGCTTTGTTGGTTAAGATCGGGAAATTATAATCGAAATAAATATTGGCATCGTTTGTAAAAGTATCACCTACAGCAAGTGTTGGTTTTGTTTTGATTTTAAACGCTACATAACCATCGTTACTGGCATCATCAAAAGGGAGATTGATGTTTTCGAAAATAAACTCCACTTTATTTCCTGCTGAAATATTGGTTACAAAGGAATGGCTTGCGCTTGTGGTGATTAATGTTGAAATATCAAACTTTGAAAGATCAATCATGTCCTTTACGACTATATTTTGTGCCGGATAAGTTCCCGTATTTTCAAAACGAATGATATAATGCACATACTCCCCTATTAAACTTGGGGTAATTACGGAACCTTCCAGACACGTCTTGTCGTTTGGGTCGTAAGATCCTACAACTGTTTGATTCAAAGTGAATGCATTATCAATTGGAGTTTCGTCTGTGTCTACTGACGAAACCGTTGCTCTAAAAGACAAAACATCGCCATTGTTTACGGCAGGAACAGCAGTTGGAGCATTTACTTTAAATGTAAAATTAAGTTCTGCAGACTGAAAAGGTCTTAGATTACTAAAATTCCAGGTTAACTTATCTGGTGCCTGAGTCGCAACAGCAGGACTTGCAGTAACCAAGTCGAGAACCGCATCATTAAAACTTAGGTTTACAGTACCTGATTGCGTAACGTTTCCTTTGTTTTTGTAAACTATTTTATACTTTGCTTCAAACCCTGGTCTGGCCGGAGTTATTTGTAAAATAGTAATTTCTAAATCGGGATGTACACCATTTGCTACTATACAAAAATCTTGTAGTTTAGGGCTTGATTCTCCCGGGTAGGTGAACGATTTATTGCTTGGAGAAATGGTATAATAAGTAGGATTTTCTAAAACTGGAGTTATCGTGTGTGTACCAACTGGTAGGAAAATAGAAAAACTGCCGTTTGTTTTAGAAATTACAGTTCCGGTGTTTGTTCCGTCAAACAATTCAAATTTTAAACCTGGTACAATAGGATCTAAAGCGCCGCAGCCATTGTTATTAGAATCAAATCTATTAATTCCGTTTACTGTATAATAGGTACCAGCTGGTTTAAAAGAACAATAAGAGTTTGCATTACAATTTACATAGCCGTATTTGGTAATTAACTGCTGTACTAGCTCTAATTGACTTTCGTCTGCACAAACATATTGCAGACCCGGGTTTTGTGAAAAATCTAATAGTTGTGTTTCGTTGCTTCCGTTTCTGATAAATAACGAGGTAAGCTGGTTTTGATAGCAGCTAAATCCCTCAATATTCTTTAAATAGCTTAAATCTAAAGTTTTTATCTGATTATGGTAACATTCTAAATTTAACAGATTTGTTAGACCTGTTACCTCTAAAGCTGTCAATTGATTGTAACCGCATTTTATTCCTTTCAGTTTTGCTAAACCGTTTACATTCAATTCAGGCAATTGATTATTGGTACAGTTTAAATACTCCAAATTGGTTAAACCAGTTACGTTTAACGACGGAAGGCGATTTCCATCACAATACAATTCTTTTAGGTTTATTAAACCGTTTACATTCAATTGTGTCAATTCATTCGAGTAACAAACTAAACTCGTTAAGTTTGTTAAGCCACTCGCGTTTAGTGACTGTAGTTTATTACTAAAACAAGTTATAGCTTTAAGGTTTGTTGACCCGGAAACATTCAATGACGTTAATAGGTTACCAGAACTGCTTAAACTGGTAAGATTTACCAAATTACTGGCATCTAATGTTTGCAATTGATTCCCGTCACATCTTACTGTTTTAAGCTTGGTTAATCCTGTAATATCTAATGCTGACAGTTTATTATTATTGCACCACAGCGTTGTTAAATTTTGTGCACCACTTAGCCTTAATGTTACAAGATTTTTGTTTCCATTACACTGAAGTTCATTTAAATTACTTAAGCCTTCCAGAATTAATGTGCTAAGATTTGTATTCTCAAAATTAAGATAGCTAACATTAGCAATAGAAGAATAACTTAAAAAGTTTAGTTTTTTAAATACATTAAAATCAACACCAGTGAAGATTGGATTGTTGTTACAAAGTAAAGTTTCAAGATTGGCGAATTTTTCCAATCCCTGCAAAGAATTTATACCCGCATTATTTAGGTCTAAAAAATTTATGTTTAATGCTTCACTAACTTCAATTTCGGCATTACGATTGGTATCAACATTTGCTGCTATCAATTTAAGTTTAAGGTTGATATCAGGAATAGTGACAACCTGTGCCATTAAACTATTAAAAAAACAAAAAGTAAAAACTAAAAAGTAGAGTTTCTTCATAAGTGGTATTTTTACACAAAAATAACCCTTTAACACAATAACACAACTTTTTCTGTTAAAATTTGAAAAAGTAAAACAAAAAAAAGTCCCACATTACTGTGGGACTTTCTATTTAGAGGAAACTAAGAATTATTTTTTCTCCGTTTTTTCCATTTTAGCTTTTAATGCAGCTAATACATCATTGTTATCTCCTAAAGTTGCAGCTGGTGCATTAGTAGTAGAGCTAGATGAAGTATTTTCAGTTGCAGCTTTCACGTTTTTCTCTTCTTCTTCACGGAAGATAGCAGTGTGAGAAGCAACTACTCTTTTGAATTCTTTGTTGAATTCGATTACTTTGAAATCAGCAGTATCACCTTTTTTCAATTTCTTTCCGTCTTCTTTTTCAAGGTGACGAGTAGGAATGAAAGCAACGATATCATCTCCGAATTCTACAGTAGCTCCTTTGTCAACGATTTCAGAAATTTCACCATTGTGGATAGTTCCTACAGCGAAAGAATCTTCGTATTGATCCCAAGGATTAGCAGTAGTTTGTTTGTGACCTAAAGATAATTTACGTCCTTCAACATCTAATTCTAATACAACTACATCAAGTTTCTCACCAACATTTACAAATTCAGATGGGTGTTTGATTTTCTTAGTCCAAGAAAGGTCAGAAATGTAGATTAATCCATCAATTCCTTCTTCTAATTCTACGAAAATACCAAAGTTTGTAAAGTTTCTAACGATACCTGTATGTTTAGAACCTACTGGGTATTTAGAAGTAATGTCAGTCCATGGATCTTGAGTTAATTGTTTGATACCTAATGACATTTTACGGTCATCTCTATCTAAAGTTAAGATAACAGCTTCAACAACATCCCCAACTTTTACGAAATCCTGAGCAGAACGTAAATGAGTTGACCATGACATTTCAGAAACGTGGATTAAACCTTCAACACCTTCTGCAACTTCGATAAATGCACCGTAATCAGCGATTACAACTACTTTACCTTTTACTTTATCACCAATAGTTAAATTAGCATCTAAAGCATCCCATGGGTGAGCGTTTAATTGTTTCAATCCTAATTGAATTCTTGTTTTCTCATCATCGAAATCAAGGATTACAACGTTTAATTTTTGGTCTAATTCAAGAACTTCACTTGGGTGGTTGATTCTACTCCAAGAAAGGTCAGTAATGTGAATTAATCCGTCAACACCACCTAAGTCAATGAACACACCATAAGAAGTAATGTTTTTAACAACACCTTCTAATACTTGTCCTTTTTGTAATTGACCGATGATTTCTTTTTTCTGTACTTCAATATCAGCCTCGATAAGAGCTTTGTGAGATACAACAACGTTTTTGAATTCGTGGTTAATTTTTACCACTTTGAATTCCATCATTTTGTTTACATATACATCGTAGTCTCTAATTGGCTTAACGTCAATTTGAGATCCTGGTAAGAACGCCTCGATACCGAATACGTCAACGATCATACCTCCTTTAGTTCTACATTTAACAAAACCGTTAACGATTTCTCCAGTTTCATTAGCTGCAATAACTCTATCCCAAGATTTGATAGTACGTGCTTTTCTGTGAGATAATACTAATTGACCTGTTTTGTCTTCACGGATGTCGATTAATACTTCTACTTTGTCACCTACTTTTAAGTTTGGGTTGTAACGGAATTCGTTTAAAGAAATAACACCTTCAGATTTAGCATTGATATCAACGATAACGTCTCTATCTGTAATTCTAACAACAACTCCTTCAACTACTTCTTCTTGATCTGTAGCGATGAAAGTTTTTGATACTAGTTCTTCAAACTCTTGTAAGTTTTTCTCATCTACTGCATCAATTCCTTCTTGGAAGTTATGCCAGTTAAAATTTGCTAAAAACTCTTCTTGTGATTTTAATTGTTCAGACATGCTGATAAAAAATTTGTATTCTGTTTTTCTCGAGTTTCTCTATGCGATAGAAAATACAGAAGTTGTTTTACATAAATGGTTGATACCTAATGGAAACTCTTCTCTGCCAAAAGGTCTGCAAAATTACTACATTTATTCCTAATAGCAAAACAAAATCAGATGATTATCAATTCCGTACTTAAATCTTAAGGTTTTATGAGGGTTCAGGATTTAAAACTTTATCTTATTCGCTTAAAATCAGACCCAACAGGTTTTTGAAATCTGTATGATCTGATCTTATCATTTTTAGATTCTTGCAAATCCGTTTTAAGTTAGAATGCCGAGGTTAGATTTACCTTTTTGCTTTTCGTCAGCAAGACATCCAGTTTTATGATTGTTAATCCCCCGTTTTCGTCGATATAATTAAGGGTTTTCTTCGCTGCGTTCAGCGAAATAGTTTTTGGTTTATTGAAGTTAGGAATTATCTCTGAAAGATTAATTACAATATCCTCTCCTGTATTGTTCTTATACCTTAAAACACCCCTCTTATCCTCAAATACTACCTCCTTAAAGGCTTCATTATGCGTTGACATCGAAAGCCAAAGCGTTCCATTAAAAAAATAAACGTCCCTCGTAGAAAAATCTATGAAAATGTCTCCCGTCTTCCCATTGTCCTTTGGAACACCTTTTTGTTCTATCAAATTTCTTAGATTGTTCCATTTACTATCATACCAATAGTAATAACCGGATAAAATATTGGCACAATTTGCTGTATTAAAAACCAAAATAAATTTGGTATCCGCATCTACAACTGTTGACTTATCAAACCTGCTTTTTAATGTTACTCTTGGAATCATTATTTCTTCATTTTTACAAATTACATCTAAACGCGACGATACATCTGACAATTGTTTCTAAACATCTGTCTGACACAATACAAAAAGAGGAGTCAACAGTATAGCATACAAAATTATCCTTCTCATCTTTTAATCTAATCATTAAATTCAGAGACAAAATTACTGCACTCATTATCCGTTAATTATCCAAAATGCATAACTAGTACGAATGAAGTAATAACTGGTATGATATTGCGCATAACTGGTAAAAACAAGATCAAAAAAATCTCCAAAAAACATAAAAGAGTACCTCATTAAACGGATGTCACGTCTTACTTTTTTCTGTATTTTTGTGTAATGGATGTACTTTTTGAAGAAATAAAACAAAGAATAGATACTTTTCGGCAAAATGGGCAGGTAATTACTGCTGTTTACTGGCTCTTAAAAAAGTATAAGCTTAAAAACAGTAATCTTAAAGGCTTTGAGTTTAGGGAAAAAGCTAAACCCGATTTTATTCTGATGACAACTGAAGGAGACTTTGGAAAACCTCAAATTATAAGAATTCCAGAAAATACTTTTGAGTTCCCACTGGAACTAATGCTTACTCTAATGGTGCATGAGATGGTTCATGTAAGCCAAAAAACAATAAAACCTTACGTACTAGATAAAAACGAAAGAGAATGGCAGGCTTACTATGAAATGAATTTTCGTGTTTTATTCCCTCAGGTTCCTGAAATATCAAATTTCCACAAAAAATTCTTCGCTCAAAAAGGTCTGGAGTATTACAATCGAATGGGTGAAGGCTCAGAGCTTCAACAGAAATATGCAGAACAAAAAAAAGAGGTCGAATATTTGATCGCTTCGTTGCTCTAATTTTTTAAAAACAGGCTTTTATTTTCTATTTCGCAACCATTTTTCAATTGGTTCAAGAACTGTGTTAACGATTGTAACGAGAGAGGTACAAATCAGTGCTTCAACAAAATAGCCCGATGCAGCAATACAGCCAATAGCCGCGCTACACCATATCGTGGCCGCTGAATTCAGACCGTGTACATTGGGGCCTTCTCTAAAAATAACTCCGGCACCCAAAAAACCAACTCCCATAACCACTTGAGCCGTAATACGGGTTACATCTATATTAGGTGCTGCTGCTGCCACTTTAATCGATAACAAAACAAATGTCGCTGCGCCCGTTGCGACCAGCATATTGGTTTTTAAACCAGTTTCTTTGTGGTGCCACTGTCTTTCAAAACCAATGATCAATCCTGCAAAAAGTGCAATTATAAGTCGGGTTAAAAATTCTGTCGTGCTCAAAATCATTCTTTTTATAGCTTAAAAATACTTTTTTCTATCGTTAATTACAAACTATTTTTTCTTTAACCCTAGAAGTTTAAAACAGAAAACAAAAAAGCTGCAGGATTACCCTGCAGCTTTTCATAACAATTTAATTAACTCAACTTTATTAAAAAAGCTAACTCTTTATTACATCGAAACAATAATGAACTCACTTCTTCGATTTGCCTGATGTTCTTCTGTAGTACATTTTACGCCATCAGCACATTTATTCAGTAATTGTGTTTCTCCGTATCCTTTTCCGGTAATACGATCAGCAGCAATTCCTTTTTTAACAAGCCATGCCACTGTTGCTTTAGCCCTTCTGTCGGATAGTTTTTCATTGTACGCATGTGTTTGTCTGCTGTCTGTGTGCGAGCGAACGTCAATTTTCATGTTTGGATTTTGAATCATTACCTGACGAATTTTCTCTAACTCAATAGCAGCCTCTTTTCGAACAATCGATTTACCCAAATCGAAGTAAATCATTTTTATGTGTAAAATTTTCGCCAAATCATCACCAACAACCAAGTTTTCAATCTTTTTTTCGACCACTTTTTGAGGCGTCCTTTTCAAAGGCAATGTCAAACTTGTTTTATCGATCGCTTTAGGCAATTCATTAGTATCATAATCTTGTCTTGCAGCGCGAACAAAGTATTCTTTATTGCAATTTACTTTAAAACTATACTTCCCATCGGCTCCGGTTATTGCCTCTCCTATTATCTGAAGTTGATTGTCAAGTAAATTTACTTTAGCATTCTCTAGTACCAAATTTGTTTCGGCATCTATAACAGTTCCTGATAAAATCTCCTCACAAGGCAATTTTCTGGTTTCCGAAAAACGGTAAACGTCATCGTAGCCATGTCCCCCATCTCTATTGGAGGAGAAAAAACCAGTTCTACTTTTACTGTCTATTATAAAACCAAAATCATCCACTTTTGTATTTATAGGAGCTCCAACATTCTGAACTTCACTAAACGTCAAATCCTTTTTAATATTCGAAACAAATACATCAAGTCCTCCTAATCCTGGTCGTCCATCGCTGGCAAAATACAATTCATTATCTCCTGATATAAAAGGAAAAGTTTCTCTTCCTTCTGTATTAATTGCGGCTCCGAGATTTTCAGGTTTACTAAAACTGCCATCAGTATTAATAGTCACACTATACAAATCTGATTGTCCAAAAGTACCCGGCATGTCTGAAGCAAAGTATAACTTTTTTTCATCTATACTTAATGTAGGATGCGCCACACTGTATTGATCGCTGTTAAAAGGCAATTCAACGATATTCGTCCATTTACCTTCTATGTAACTTGCCTTATACAATTTCAGCAAAGTGACTTTCTTGTCGTCTGTCCCTTTTGTACCGTTCAGAAAATTGTTTCTGGTAAAATACATCGTTAATCCGTCTTTTGTAAAAACGGGAGTCGATTCATTAAATTTTGAATTGATCTTTCTTTCAAATCGCTTCGGAATTCCAACACTACCATCGGCGTTTAATTCTGCCGAATAAAGATTTGTAAACGATTTATTGGTCCATTTGAATTTTACTTTGGCAACTCCTCCCGTATCTCTGGAGGACGCAAATACCAATTTGTTATCTAAAAAAGAACTTCCATAATCTGAGTACTTTGAATTAATTCCGGCATCGGCTATTTTAAATCGACCTGAATTGTTTTTTATCTGCTCCAAATAATTTTTATTCTTTTCAAATAACAATCCTCTTTTATCAGTACTTGCTTTTTGATTGAAAAGCTCTAATATTTTATCGGCTTTGGTATAATTTCCTGTTGCTTTTAGTGTTTGGGCATATCGGTAATAATACTCAAATTCCTGTTGATCATTCATTCCAAAAAGAGCTTTGTACCATTTTAATGCCTTCACCAGCTCGCCATTAAAATAATAGGCATTACCCAGTCGTTGGAACATTTTCTCCTCTCTATATCCTTTTTCTGCTACCTTTTCGTAAGCAGCAATCGCATCGATATAAGCATATTTATCGTACTTTTTATCAGCACTGGCAACACTGCCTGTCTGTGCAATCCCCTTGCAAACAAATAGCACTAAAAAAATGTTATAAACTAAATTTTTAATTTTCATAATTGAAGTATTAGAAGAATCTTGGTGAAGTAATTCGGCTGTAGTTGTTTAAGAACTCAAAACGTAAAAATATCTCGTGCGATCCTGAGTTGTAGTTTACTAATCGAGTGGTTTCACGATCGTAAGCATAACCTAAATACATACTGTCGGTTATCTGAAATCCAGCCAAGGCACTAATTGACGCACTCCATCTGTAAGCAACCCCAACAACAAATTTATCATTAAACATAAAGTTGGCCGAAGCATCTACCTGTAATGGTGAGCCTTCTACCATTTTAGTCATTAAGGCCGGTTTGAATTTTATGGTTTCATAACTATTCAGATTAAATACATAACCTGCTATGAAATAATAGTTGATACGGTCTTTGTAAATTGAATAATCGTTATCGTCATAGCGGGTGGTTTGAATAAAATTAGGGACAGATAATCCCACATAAGCTTTATCGGTATGCCAGTAAACCCCTGCTCCAATATTGGGAGAAAATTTATTCTGAAAATCCTGAAATTGGGTATCTCCCTGATGTTCCGGGCTTAACTTTGTAGGATCCAGTTTGAATATATTGGCCGAACCTTTAATACCAAAAGAAAGTTTCGCAGTTGCTGATGTTGGTATTGAGTAAGAGAAATCAGCTGATATGTTGTTTTCATTCGTTGGTCCGATTTTATCATTGACCAATGATACTCCCAAACCTACATTACTGTTTATTGGTGTATTTAATGAAAAACTACTGGTTTCCGGTGCACCATCAAGCCCAACCCACTGGGTACGATACAATCCGAAAATGCTCATCACTCCCCGGGAACCGGCATAAGCTGGATTTATATTAATGGTATTATACATGTATTGTGTAAACTGCGCATCTTGCTGGGCAAAACCTGCAGTAGAACAAAACAATAAAACTAAAACTAATTTTCTCATTTATTTTATTTTTAAATAATGGCTTAGCCTTTTGACTAAGCCATTTTATTAGTACAGAATATTATTTGGTCAGGTACAAATACCCAGCCTCCTGATGTGGATTAGATTGGCTGTCTTTATATTTAATGATATAATAATACGTTCCTTCCGGCAATCCATCTGAATCTTTGACCGTAACGCGTCCTTCAGAAATACCTCTAAAGGCAATGTCATTATTGTTGTAATGATCGCGATCAAAAACCAAAACTCCCCAACGGTTAAAAATCTGAACCGTATTGTCAGGATAACATTCTAAACCTTGGATGTAGAATCTATCGTTCTTGTCATCTCCATTTATAGAAACTGCGTTGAATACTTTAATTACACAACCTTGTAGCGATAAAACAGTTGGTTTTTCACCATCAACGTCATTAGAATCTGATTTGTCAGAAATCGTAATTCCAGTTACGGTTGCTGCCGATACAGTTGCCTGATTGCTTATACTACCTGCATTAACATCTTTTTGAGATAAAGTATACGTACCTGTTATAGAGAAATTATCACTTTGTCCAACAGCAAGATCAATAGGTCCTCCGCTCATTATAATACCTGGTAAAGGATCAGATACGACTATCTTTTTAAGATCAACATTTCCGGTATTTGTAATCGTAAAGTTGTAGGTTAACGTCTCCCCTGCTTCGGCATAACCGTTTGCATTTGTATCATTTAGTACCACCGTTTTTACAAGGGCAATTGCCGGAACTTCAACAAAAATCTTTACTGTTGCTGTACTGCAATTCGATGCATTTGCCAGTTCACAAATCTGATATTTCAGCGTATAACTTCCACCTTTTGTGCCAGGTGCTACATCAATTGTACCGTCTATATTCAAAGTAATTCCTTTTGGTACATCAAGACCTGTAAGAATAACTTCCGATGGTCTAACTGGTACTCCGTTTAATTTATCATTATCCAGAACGTTAATTACTTCTAATGAACCATTAATTCCATCAGCAAGAGTTACATCATCCTCATTACCTGCCTGAACTCCAAAAGTTGGCATAGCAGTACAACCTGAAACTACTGAAGGATAGTTTACTACTACAGATTTCGTTGTACTTAAGGTGAACTGCATTGTAACGGCCGATTTCGTTAATTCAAAACCGTCATTTCCTTCTTTCCACTGACCGTTTGTTAATATCCATCCTGGCCAGTCTGTCGGCTTATTATTACCATCAACAATGGCTCCCGGCCATAATATGTTACCACTTAATGGTAAGTTAGTTTGAGTTGCTACAATGTTGTTCGCACTATCTATCCAATTGATTGTTAGTAATCCACTTGGGATAAAGTTATCCGCTACAACATTGTATGAAGTATACGGTGTGTTATTTGAGCAATAACTACTTGCCGTTACAGTCATCTTTGCTGCTATAACTGTTACTGAAACTACTGCTGAAGTACAATTTGAAGGGTTTGCCTTCTCACAAATTTCATACGTTAAAGAGTAATTTCCAGCTGGTGCATTTGGAGTCAATTCTATTGTTCCGTCAGGTTTTAAGATTAGAACTCCAGTAGGATCAGGTGTTTTAACCCTCAAATTAACATCTGAAGCTACTAATGGATTACCATTTGAAGTATCATTGGTAAAAATATTTACAACGTTAACCGTTTTATTAATTCCAACTACTGAACTGATTGGATCATTAACTGCCGCTATAATTGTTTTCTCCACTACAAGCGTTACTACAGCCGGAGTCGCATCGCTTCCTCCATTATTGTCTGTTGCTGTAAATGTAAAACTGTCATTACCTGTAAAACTTCCACTTGGATCGTAAGTCAGCAACGCTGCTTCTGCAGGAGTTAATACCTGACCTGCTGTTACTGCAGTTCCTGATAAGGCCAGGATACCGTGCGCTGGTAAGTTAACAATAGTGTAGGTCGAAATTGTTCCATCAATATCTGTCGCTGTCAAGGCATTAATTGCTGTTGCACCCGCTACTGATGGGATATTGCTATTCGTATCATTTACTGCAACCGGTGCGTCGTTTACAGCAGTTACTGTAATTTGTTGGTTGGCTGTAGCTGTTCCTCCATTTCCATCGCTGATCACATAAGCAATGCTTACCGGAGTAGCTGAATTGAAGTTAGCTGCCGGAGTAAAAGTAATCACGCCTGTAGCTGAAATGTTAACGGTTCCGTTGGTAACCGCAATGGTTTGTGCGCCTCCTGTTAAAGTGGTTCCGTTGATTGAAGTAATCGTTAGAGTATCTCCGTCAACATCTGAATCTAATGCCAATGGCGTTAGGGTTACGGTGCCTTCTTCTGCAACAGTGTAAATATCATTTACTGCAACCGGTGCGTCGTTTACAGCAGTTACTGTAATTTGTTGGTTGGCTGTAGCTGTTCCTCCATTTCCATCGCTAATCACATAAGCAATGCTTACCGGAGTAGCTGAATTGAAGTTAGCATTTGGAGTAAAAGTAATTACGCCTGTAGCTGAAATGTTAACGGTTCCGTTGGTAACCGCAATGGTTTGCACGCCTCCTGTTAAAGTGGTTCCGTTGATAGAAGTAATCGTTAGAGTATCTCCGTCAACATCTGAATCTAATGCCAATGGCGTTAGGGTTACGGTGCCTTCTTCTGCAACAGTGTAAATATCATTTACTGCAACCGGTGCGTCGTTTACAGCAGTTACTGTAATTTGTTGGTTGGCTGTAGCTGTTCCTCCATTTCCATCGCTA
>Ga0209504_1000033_pt1 | contig 162638 bp, 161 predicted proteins | sample COGITO_mtgs_1005_FD_184791 | JGI IMG/M metagenome (GOLD analysis project Ga0209504, IMG submission 184791) | Pelagic marine microbial communities from North Sea - COGITO_mtgs_100511 (SPAdes) (version 2) | ecosystem: Environmental > Aquatic > Marine > Epipelagic ... | reverse complement strand
ACCAATCTCCGTCCCAACACTGCAAGGGGACAAAGTCCAAGCCTATCGGCTTGCATCAACCAGAACCATAACCTACAACACAGCTAAATAACGGAATCCTATGTCCACTCGTTTCAGGCCGCCTCAGCGCGAGAGCGGCAAGAAATAGTTCTGCATTCATCTTGTTCGGCATCCTTTTTCCATCAATCTCATAGTCCGCTCTTTTCGCTGTTCGACACTTTGAGTGGGATGGCAAGGTTCGCATTCAGTTTGTGCTTCGCATCCCAAAGGGCCAAGTAGAGCATTTGAGGACGCCCCTTTTCATCAGTCAATACGAAGGGGCGTTCAACACGACTGGGCTTCCATATGCTCCCGTCCTCCATCAAGAATTCTTTCTTCATAAAGGTGAAGGGATCGGCCTCCCGCCAGTGAACACTATCCTCAGAAACCAGCCGGGCCAGGGTCGGCCCGAAGACGTGAACGATGCAGTTGTATTGCCGAGCCGTCTCGTCGTACCAAATGCAAGCATCCTCGGTCTGCGTCTTGTCGAAGATCGGTTGTTCCTGGAAGACGAACGGGCCCTGCGGCTGGTCGGCATGGCCGACGAGCTGGATGCGGAAGATGTCCTCCTTTTTGGGATCATCGCCTTTCGCGATCATGGTATAACGTCCATCCTTATAATAAACCGCCGGATTGCACGCGACGTTCTTAAAGATGCGATTGTCTGGCTTTACCACCGGCGTCTTGCTTCGAATGAACGGTCCTTCCGGATTTTCAGCAATGGCGACCCCGATACACTGAGAATCGCGGAACAGCTTCATATTCCTGTTCTGCCACTGCTCGCTGGGCGGCATGCTTTCCCCGTCCGCCTTCGCTGCGGCACCCAGATTGTTCGAAATGTAATAGAGGCAGATTTTACCATCCGCAACGCACACGCTCGGGTTATGCGCATTCACCACATCCCAGCCGTCTGCGTTACGATTTTCAATGACGGTTCCGGTGGTTCGGAACGGCCCCTCCGGCCGATCGGCAACCGCATGCGCAATTTCCGAATAACGGATCCAGCCGTGAAATCCCCGTTTTTCAGGCCAGCGCGCGTAATAGGCGTGATACTTCCCGTCCGTCCACTTAATGACACTTGTGCCCCAAATCCGATAACCGGGATCGGCCAGAAGTTGCGAGGACAGCTTTCTCGCGTAGTAGTTCTCCTTCACCGCGAGGGGAAGCGGTTCCAGCGCTATCTGCGTCTGCACTTCATCTGCCGTCGCCACTGGTCCGATCGCCGCAAGCATGGCCACCAAAACGGAAATAGGTTTTATTAACTGCTCTGTATTCATTTTTATTTCTCCGTCGAACGTGAAGGCCACCCACCCGCTACCGGGGGCGATCTTCAACGAAGGGGTTGTAGGTTAATACGATCATAAAATCAACTACTCAACGGGTAGCGGGTTGGGTGCGCTGTCTTGTTCTGCCTCCTTTCAGAACAGGTAACCCAGCAAGTCAACCGGCTTGTCAGGCCACGGGTTCTTACCTATTTGTTTCACTATCATCGGCACGTCGAGTCGCATTTTACCGATACCTACGGTCTTATGGTCATAGATTCTCAGCCAGCGGAACTCGGGAGTAATCACGATGAACCCATGCTTCTCATAGAATCGATGTTCACCAGAGACTAGAATGACAAAATCAATTTCCTTGTCTTTGGCTAACTGCAAAATCCTCCCTAACAAGGCAGAGCCAATGCCTCTCCCCTGATACTTCTCACGCACACACAGATCAATCACCCCAAAGGTCGAGAACACCGATTCGCCCACCGAGACGACTCGATGGTCAACACCCATATGCCCTGCCAATGTTTCATCCTCGTACGCCAGAAACCTGAAATGAGGTAACTGTTTGTAGTACGAACGCGGCTTATGATCCTCCGGAAAGCTTTCCTCGCGGAGCTTAGTAATTGCAGCATGCAATCGGGGTTCTATATCGTATTCAATTCGTTCTTCAATTCGCATGGTATCTTGCAGAACGTAAAGCGTAGTCGATGCGAGCCTAACGGGTCAATCGTGCAATTGGTTCTCGGATGAAGATGCGGCGGCACTCGCATTGACTACCGCGTTTGGTTCTCAATTGATGTTATCACGTATATACTTAGGCCTGTCGGTAATGATGCCATCCACACCCATTTGTTTAAACCTATTTGCAGCGATTTTACTGTTAATGGTGTATACGAAGAACTTTAATCCTCTCATCTGTGCTTGAGAGACAAATTTGCTAGTCACGACAGCATTTCCTTTCACGCAAAGACCATCAAAATTCCCTTTTTCTGCAGCATTCAATACCTCAGTGATTGCTCGCGGCCATTCTGTGTATGGGCGGTTCTGGCTAATTCCCACAAGCCAGTAAATTTCGGCTTCTGGAAAGAGTGCCTTTGCCTCAGCAATCGTATCATGTTCAAAGCCAATGATTTTAATTTGTTTTTTTGCTAGCGTGGATTTCGCCAACTCATTTTTAAGAATCGGTAGAATTTCAGGTCCGGATTTGAGCTCAAGAAAAACACTACGATCATTCGGAACGGTTTCGATGATTTCGCTTAAGGTTGGGATGCGCAACGCTGAAAATTTTGCTCCACGGTGCATCCCTACATCCAGTTCTTTTAATTGAAGCAGTGTTTGCTTTTCGACTAGTTCTTTACGACCACCGATCCGTTCTGTGTCCTTGTCATGATAGGCTACGATTTTTTTGTCCAGCGTTAGACGCAGGTCAATTTCGACCGCGTCTGCACCTAAATCCCACGCAGTTTGAACAGAAAGAACTGTGTTCTCTGGTGTGCGATTTGAGGCCCCTCGATGTGCTATGATTTTACACTCCCCATGCACGGATTGCATTAGAGCAACGAAAAGGACAAAGGATGTTAGTTTCATTCTCTGAGAACAAGTTATTAGTGCATTTTGCACTATTATTCTTGTTTCATTGGAGTCAAACGTATTTTGGGTGATATGCGGCGCGTTTATTATTGCGCTATTATTCTATCTAGCGTGTTTTGTCATTTCTCGCTATTATGATCAAGTTGCCATTTGAGACCTTTCAATCGTATCAAGATCGCTTGGAATCATTGGGCGTCCCCGCCCACCAGCAGGCGCATTATGTGAAGTGGGTTCGGTATTTCCTGGATTATGAGGCAAAGTATGGCCAGGGGGCGAAAGGCGGGGATGTTGGCGGGGATGTCGTCGATGGATTTATTGCGAAGCTTGTCAGTAAGGGGCAGTCTTCTGGATTGCGGGATCAGGCGCTCCGGGCGGTCAAAATTTACCGTAAAATGGGTATGGCGGTGGACGAGGCGGAAGTTCCGGGCGAAGCGAAGCCGAAGTTGGCGGCTGCGGCTCAATCGAAGTCGAAAGCGCTTAGACCGGCAAAAGTGAAGGCGGGAAGCCGCGAGCCTTCGGTGAGCAAAGTGGAGGCCGAACCGGGAAGGGCGGCTGCCTTTCAAGATTGGGCGGATCTGGTGCGGGCGTTGCAGGATGAAATTAAGCGGCGGAATTATTCACCGAAAACTTCGAGCAATTACGTCAATTGGGTGCGCAAATTCGGAGAATATACGGGGCATACGCCCGTCGCCGATATTTCGGATGAGGCGGCCAAAAACTTCCTGACCGATCTGGCGGTGAAGAAGAAGGTTGTGGCTTCAACTCAGAATCAGGCCTTTAATGCGCTGTTGTTTCTGTTTCGACATATTCTCAAGCGGGATTACGAACTTGGGGATAGTGTGGTGCGTGCGAAAGTCAGCCAGTACATCCCTACCGTCCTGACACGGTCTGAGGTGGATGCAGCGCTGGGCCGCTTGTCGTTCCCCCACGACCTGATCGTCTCGATGCTCTATGGCTGTGGCTTGCGCCTGTCGGAGTGTCTCAATTTAAGGGTGGAGGATCTTGATTTTGAGGAGAACTTGGTGGTCGTCCATGACGGCAAGGGGAAGAAAGACCGCTCCGTGCCGATGCCGAAGAAACTCAGGGAAGACTTGAGTCGGCAGGTGGCTCGAGTGTCCAAACAGTTGGAGCGCGACTTGGAGGTCCCCGATTTTGGAGGTGCCTTCATGCCGGATTCGCTCAGTCGGCGACGTGCAAAGAGCGAGGCGAAGGAGCTTCGCTGGCAGTGGGTGTTCCCTGCAAAGGAACTGACCTTGGTGCCGGACGAGGGGCTTTATCGCCGTTATCATAGTTTCCGGCAGCAATTGAGCCAAGCGATCCGGACAGCTGCGAGAAAAGCGAAGATCACCAAGCGGGTGACGGCGCATACATTTCGCCATAGCTTTGCCAGCCACCTGCTGGCTGCCAACGTGGATTTACGGACCATCCAGGAGCTACTCGGGCACTCGGATATTAAGACCACGATGATCTATACCCACACCGTGAAGAGCCGCACGAAGAAGGAAATGGTGAGCCCGCTGGACTTGTAATACCAACGACTGAGTTATACCAATTTTACAAAGTAGGTCCCCATTGAAGCTGGTTGGGACGGCTGCCCCTGATCGACTTGAGCTCGTCGCAGGCCAGCCGTCCGGGATACTTCCGCGACGCTCGGACGCTTTCATTCGGCAGGCTCATGCCAGAAAGGGGAAGCGTTCCTTCCTTGGCAGCCAAACCTTCTGCAATGTGCTTGTTGGAGACACAGTTGCTCTAGACTTCGGCCAGTGCTTGGGTCTCAGCGGCTTTGCTGGTTTCTAGTTCGGCGAGCATTTGGCGGCGGCGGGCGCGAACGTCGTATTTGGCAGACTGCTCTTCGGCGTGGTAGGAGGAGCGGATCATGGGGCCGGACTCGCAGACGCCGAAGCCGATTTCGAGGGCGTATTCCTTCCAGCGTGCAAATTCCTCGGGGGTGACCCAGCGGTCGATGTCGGCGTGTTGCTTGGAGGGCTGTAAATATTGGCCGATGGTGAGGATGTCGACGCCGACCTTGACCATGTCCTGGAGGACTTCCTTGATCTCGTCTTCCTTCTCGCCGATGCCGAGCATGATGCCGGACTTGGTGATGAAGCCGCGCGACTTGGCGTGTTCGAGCACCCAGAGGGAGCGGTCGTAGCGGGCGGTCTTGCGGATCGGGCGCTGGAGGCGCTTGACCGTCTCGAGGTTGTGGTTGAAGATGTCAGGGCAGGCGTCGAGGACGACGTCGAGGTATTCCTGCTGGCCGCGGAAGTCGGCCGTGAGTACTTCGACCGCGCACTCGGGCATGCGGTGGTGCACGGCGCGGATGGTAGCCGCCCAGACGGAGGCGCCGCCGTCCTTGAGGTCGTCGCGGGCGACGGAGGTGATGACGGCGTGCTGCAAATTCATCCGGGCGATAGACTCGGCCACGCGGGCGGGCTCGCCGAGGTCGAGCTCGGTAGGGCGGCCGGTTTGTATCGCGCAAAAGGTGCAGGAACGGGTGCAGATGTTACCCAGAATCATGACGGTGGCGGTGCCACGGCTCCAGCATTCGCCCATGTTCGGGCACTGAGCACTCTTGCATACGGTGTGCAGACCGTTCGTATCGACGATCTCGCGCACTTGCTTGTATTCGTGGCTGGTGGGGAGCTTGGCGCGGAGCCAATCTGGTTTCCTGTTATGCATCTTGATGAGTAGTGTTCGCAAAAACTCGCTCAAATTCAACTGCTAATCGCGCTTTGACTTCGGCTATGTCCACAGCCTTATCCAGCTCATTAGTGAGCGAGGTCACACTGCCGTCGGTGATGCCGCAGGGCACGATGCCGCCGAAGTGGCTCATGTCGGGGCATACGTTGAGGGCGAATCCGTGGTAGGTGATCCAGGAGCGCACGGCCACGCCGATGGCGCAGATCTTGCGCGCGCCGTCGAGCCAGATGCCGGTTTTGCCCTCGCGGCGGGCGCTCGCTAGGCCGTAGGTGGCGAGGGTGCGGATGACGACCTCTTCCAGATCGCGCAAATAGGCGTGGAGGTCGCGGCGGTGTTGGAGTGAAAGGATCGGGTAGCCCACGATCTGCCCCGGGCCGTGGTAGGTGATGTCGCCGCCGCGGTTAGACTGCACCACGGCGATGCCCCGGCGGGCGCACTCGGCCTCGGCCCAAACGAGGTGTTGGGCTGCACCCTTGCGCAGCCCCATCGTATAGACGGGCGCATGCTCGGTAAAAATCAGCGCGTCGCCACACTCACCAGAGCGGCGCTGCTCGACGCGCGCCTTTTGGCGTTCGAAGGCGTCTTTGTATTCCGTGCGCCCCCAGTCAATCACTTCGAGCGGCGTAGTCATGCGGTCGAGGATGGCAAAGAAGGGGGCCTGCATCCGCTCGTAGGTCTCGGGTGGCAATCGATTGTATGTCCGCGCGGTGGTGCACAGTCCGCCAAGATGGCGGGCCCTTCGAAAGCAACATTTTGGAGGCAGAGGATTCGCATGGCAGGTGAGGAGTTTTATCGCATCGGGGGTGCTCGTAGCCCGCAGCTTTAGCAAGGGTTCCCGTCGGGGTTCTCTGATCGCGACATGGAGTGCTTGCTGAAGCAGCGCACTACGCAGTTCCGCAGAGTGCCCTTTTCTATAGAAGATAAAGACGGTTGTCTTTATCTGCGTGGAGTCTAGTTTAAATCGCAATGAAATATCCTCGTCTGCTCTGGATACTCCTCGCTCTGGCTCTCTTGGGTGCGATGATCGGCTATTTTATTTCGACTGAGCGCCCGTTCTTTTCGAGTCCGAAGGCCGGGACTGCGGCCACGAAAACCTCTAGTCCGGAGCAAGTGGTTTTCGACTTCCCGGCTATCCTGAGTGAACAACCGACGGTCGAAGATCTAGACTTTCCGAATTCTGCTATAGAGGGCGAGCTGGTCGTCCACTTCACCAATCGGCACGACTATTTGGCCTATTTGAAAGCGCTCGCTGTGGCCGGAGTGCCACCGCTCGGGCAGATCGACGAGCTCCTCGCGGTGCGTATCCCGGAGGGGGCCTTGCTCCTGGCCGACTTCGGGCAATACGGCGCCCGCGCCAGCTATTCCTACCGGGTCGAGCGTCCCTTGCCACCCATCGAAATCGATCCGGAGATCTTCGCTGGACTGACCGGCTTTGGGGCGTCGGCGCGCGCGATCACTGGGGGCACTGTTTCCGGCACGGGCGAGGGCGTGCTCGTGGGCATCCTCGATTCCGGCATCCAGGCGCACCCGCAGTTTGACGAGGTCTATACCGTCCACATCGATCTGGTCGGCGGCGGTGTGGCCGGCCCTGGAGCGGCACATGGCACCTCGGTAGCTTCCATCATCACCGGCAGCGAGGGCATCGCGCCCGATGCGGAGCTTTTTGTCGTCCGCGTGCTCGACGATGCGGGCTTGGGCAATAGTTACCATGTGGCGCAGGGCATCGTGCAAGCCGTCGACCTCGGGGTGAAGGTGATCAACATGAGTCTGGGCCTCTATCAGAATACACCTCTGCTCCGCCAGGCCGTGGCGTACGCGCATGAGCGGGGCGTCCTTATGGTGGCGGCGGCGGGCAACGACGGGTATGACCGCATGCCGTATCCGGCCGCCTATCCCGAAGTCTTGGCGGTGACTGCCGTCGACGGCAGCGGGCAGCAAGCCCGTTTTCCCAACCAGTCCAAGGAGATCGATTTCGCAGCGCCGGGTGTCGGTATCCTCACAGCCCAGGAGGACGAGGGCACGGTGCTCTTTTCCGGCACCTCGGCGGCGGCTCCCTTTGTTAGCGGGACACTGGCTTCGCTCATTTCCGGCACGGACGCACTGCCACCCAAGCAGGCGGTCGAACTGCTCGAGCGCCTGCTCAATGACCAAGGCGCCCCCGGAGCCGACCCCGTTTATGGGGCCGGAGTCCTCGATTGGAACCGCCTGCGCGAGCGCGCCACGGTCGGCCTCCTCGACGTCGCGCTGGCCGACATCTATTTGTTGCCGGACGCCCTGCCCGGTACGACGATGCCCATTGAAGTGACGGTGCAAAACCGTGGCACCAAGTGGTGCAGCGACGCGCAGTTGGAGATCTTTATCGGCGAGGCCGAGCCGGTCAGCTTTATCCTCGGCTCCCTCAGCCCTGGGCAGACGACTACGCGCAAAGTCTTCACCGCGATTCCGTCGCACGACAGCGACGCAAGGTTGGATATCGGCGCCCGCGTTTTACCAGAAAAGATGATGGAGGACGTGCGCCTCGAAAACAACGTCAAGGCCGTGACCTTCCGCCCGGCGCGGTGAGGGAGAGCGGATGTCCCCAAATGCCATTTTAAACACGGGGTCAGGCGGCCATCCTGCTTAGCGAGAAAGCCGCATACCTTATGTCCGCTCCTTTAGGTGCGGGACGCGTTCGGGTAACTGTTGCGGTTTGTGTCCCCCCGTGGATATAATGGCATGGCGTCTGCCCCACAAAAATATTGGCCGTCGCGCTCAACGACTCTGCGCGACTCGTTCCGAGCAGCCTACGGATGCTGCTCCCGATGAGTTGAACGATTAGCGGTATCACCTTTATATGATATAGAACTGAAATTAAAGAGGAGAAGAAGATGAAAGAGGGATTTTGACCCACTAAAAAAATCTCACAAAGTACTTGCACCGAAAAGTCGAAACGCTACTTTCGCCGTCTTTCTCTAAATCCAGCGATCCATTTTTAATGCCTACAATCAACCAACTCGTCCGCAATCCACGCGTCGTACAAAAGGAAAAATCCAAGTCTCGTGCTCTGAACAAGAACCCATTTCGTCGTGGTGTCTGTGTCCAGGTCATGACGCGTACGCCTAAAAAGCCGAACTCCGCTATCCGTAAGGTGGCTAAAGTTCGCCTGACGAATGGCATCGAGGTCATCGCTTATATTCCTGACGAAGGTCACAATCTACAAGAGCACAGTATCGTGCTCGTCCGTGGTGGTCGTGTAAAAGACCTTCCCGGTGTGCGTTACCACATTGTCCGCGGCACCCTTGACTGTGTGGGTGTTGAAAAACGTCGCCGCAGCCGTTCCAAGTATGGTGTCAAGCGCCCCAAGGCAGCTGAGTAATCGCCTCACTACAATTTCTAATTAGTCTTTTACTATGTCACGTCGTCGCCAAGCCGTAAAACGTCCTCTCATCCCGGATCCTCGCTATAACAGCACTCTGGTTGCCAATCTTGTCAACATGATCATGGAGCGCGGTAAGCGTACCGTGGCACAGAAGATCGTTTATAGCGCCTTTCAACGCGTCAGCGAAAAGCTCGAGAAGGGCGATCCCGTCGATCTCATCATGGGCGCGCTCGAAAACGCACGTCCCAAGCTTGAAGTGAAAAGCCGCCGTGTGGGTGGTGCCACCTATCAAGTGCCCGTTGAAATCTCTTTTGAGCGCCAACAGGCCCTCGCTTTCCGCTGGATGGTCACGGCCGCCCGCAAGCGCAAGGGTGTTCCCATGAACGAAGCATTGGCGGACGAAATCGTTGACGCCTACAACAACACCGGTGGCGTTGTCAAAAAGAAGGAAGAAACGCACCGCATGGCTCAAGCCAATCGGGCCTTCGCACACTTGCGCTGGTAGCGCTTCTCCTGCACTGGTAGCGCCCCTCCTGCACTGGTAGGGCCTCTCCTGCTATAGTCGCGCCCCTCCTGCGCTAGTCTTCGGGCTCCCGCTTCTCTCCCCGTTCTTTTCCAGTCTAATCTCTTCTATGTCCGCTACGAGCACAGCGTCAGCTAATTCACCGAAACGTAAGTTCCCCTTGGAGCAGACGCGTAATATCGGCATAGCTGCGCATATCGACGCGGGGAAGACGACGACGACGGAAAGAATTCTATTTTACGCAGGGGTCGTCCATAAAATGGGCGAAGTTCATGAAGGTAGCGCGGTTACCGACTGGATGGAACAGGAGCGTGAGCGTGGTATCACCATCACTTCAGCTGCGATCTCCTGTAACTGGACGAATCAGACCGGTCCTTACGCCGGCATTCGCAACCAGATCAATATCATCGACACGCCTGGCCACGTCGATTTTACGGCCGAAGTGGAGCGCTCGCTCCGCGTGCTTGATGGGACCATTGGCGTTTTTTGCGCCGTGGCCGGCGTCCAGCCTCAGTCCGAGACGGTTTGGCGGCAAATGACGAAATACCACGTCCCCCGCATCGCTTTTGTCAATAAAATGGACCGTGTCGGAGCGAACTACTTCGCCGCCATCGAGTCCATACGCGAGCGGCTTGGTGCCAACGCGCACCCGATCTTTCTGCCCATCGGTTCGGAAGAAGATTTTATCGGCCTCATCGACCTCGCCGCTATGGAGGCGCGCATCTACGACGCGGCTGACGCCACTGGCATGACCTATGAGGCAGCGGAGATTCCCGCTGAATACCTCGACCAAGCGCAGGAATACCGCGAAAAACTGATCGAAGCGCTCGCCGATTTCGACGAATCGCTCGCCGACAAGTATCTCGAGGGCGAAGAGCTCGCGGCTGACGACATCCGTGTCGCCATCCGCAAGGCCACTATTTCTCTCGGTTTCTGCGGCGTCATCCCCGGCAGTGCGTTCAAGAACAAAGGCGTCCAGGCGCTGCTGGACTCGGTCGTTAATTACCTGCCAGGCCCGCTCGACCTGCCGCCGATGAAGGGTGCAACCGAGCAGGGCCGCGAGGTTCTAGTCGCCCCCGATGATAATGCCCAGTTTGCCGGGCTCGCCTTTAAGTTGATGAACGACGGCTACGTCGGCAAACTCGTCTTTATGCGGGTCTATTCCGGCTCCCTCGCTAAAGGCACCGCGCTCTACAACCCCCGCACTGGCAAAACTGAGCGTATTTCCCGCCTCCTCATTATGAAGGCGGACTCCCGCGAAGACATCGATGTGGCCTACTCGGGCGATATCTGCGCCATCGTCGGCGCGCGTGACGTGGTCACCGGCGACACGCTCTGCACCAAGGGCTTCGACGTGCGCCTCGAGCCACCCACATTCCCCGAGCCCGTCATCTCGATGTCGATCGAGCCCAAGACCACCGCCGACCAGGAAAAAATGGCGACCGGTCTCCAGCGCCTTTCTGAAGAAGACCCCACCTTCGTTGTCAGCTCGGACGAAGAAACGGGGCAGACCATCATCGCCGGGATGGGGGAGCTGCATCTTGAGATCATTAAAGATCGCCTCTTCCGGGAGTTTAAGGTCGGGGCCGAAGCCGGCCGCCCGCAGATCGCCTACCGCGAAACCGTGTCCACACAGAGCGAAGGGGAGGGCAAATTCGTCCGTCAGACCGGCGGTAGCGGGCAGTATGGACACGCCCGGATCAAGCTCGAGCCGCTTGAACGGGGCAAAGGCATCGAGATCGTCGACAAGATTGTCGGCGGTGCGATCCCTAAAGAATTTATCAAGCCCACTCTGGAGGGTATTCGCGAAGCCGCCAATAACGGCTCGGTCTGTGGCTACCCTGTGGTCGACTTTAAGGTCACGCTCTTCGACGGTTCCTTCCACGAGGTGGACTCTTCCGAAATGTCCTTTAAAATGGCCGGCATCTTTGCTTTTCGCGATGCCATGGAAAAGGCTGGTCCGCTCCTCCTTGAGCCGATGATGAAGGTCGAAGTCGAGACGCCCGACGAGTATCAGGGCGACATCATGGGCGATCTCAATCGCCGCCGAGGTCAGATCCAAAACGTCGTCAGTAAGACTGCTTTCGTCTGCATCTCAGCTCTGGTGCCCCTGCAGGAGATGTTTGGCTACGCCACCGTCGTCCGCTCCCTCAGTAAAGGTCGCGCCTCCTACAGTATGGAGCCCGAATCTTTCGAACCCGTTCCGCACAACATCCTCAATTCCATTTTAGAAACCTCGACCCGAGGCAGATATTAAGAAATCATCGTAAGACGCTGGCGGTGGTCAGCGTACTTCAACTTCAAAACAAAGCGACTTTTCAATCCGCAACCTTCAACGAACAACAATCAACCAAACATAAAATGAGCACACCACGCATCCGTATCCGCCTTAAAGGCTTTGATTATCGTGTTATCGACCAGTCCTCCGCGGACATCGTCGAGACAGCTAAGCGCTCCGGCGCCCGTGTATCGGGACCCGTTCCGCTGCCGACTAAAATCGAGAAACTGACGGTGAACCGTTCCGTTCACGTTAACAAAAAATCTATGGACCAATTCGAAGTCCGCACCCACAAGCGCCTCATCGATATCATCGAACCGACCGCCGCCACAGTGGACGAGCTCAAGAAGCTCAACCTCCCTGCCGGCGTCGATATCTCGATCAACGTTTAAAGGAGGAGCTAGAAGTTAGGAGCTAGAAGTTAGTTGCTTCGACGCTTCCCAAAGCCCGCCGCTCGCATGAGCTGCGGGCTTTTTCGGGTTTGATAGTTTTCAAAACACTATTGATTGAATTTGCCTTGCTTGAATACTCTATTATTTTGGTTTGCGGGATGTTTTTACTGGCGCCTAATATTTCCAGAGTTGTATTACGGTCATTACTTGCTGTCTTGACAGCAAATAAAATGATGCTATTGTGTAATCATGCGAACTACGGTGACAATTGACCCGGATACCGAGCATCTGCTGCGGGAGGAGGCCGCCCGTACGGGCAACTCTTTCAAAGAAGTCCTCAACGGGGCGATCCGTCGTGCCTTGAGTCAGCCTTCGAGCCAGCACCTCACCGTAGAGCCGATTTTTCCATCCGCTTTTCCCGCTGAGTTCAATGGGCGCAGTATGAACCGTCTCGCCGACGAGCTGGACGACGAGGAAACCCTCCGAGAGCTGGCGCGATGATTCTGCCGGATCTCAATCTGTTGCTCTACGCCTACAATCTCCATGTGCCACAACACGAAGCGGCGAGAGTGTGGTGGGAGTCGGCGATCAATGGGCGCGAGTTGATTGGTTTGCCGCATGAGGTGAGCTTAGGCTTTGTTCGTATAGCCACGAATCCCAGACTCGGCGCTTCGGCGGTGACGCTCGCTGCCGCGCAAGCTGTTGTTGAGTCTTGGTTGAGTGTCCCTGTTGCACGAGTTCTCCTGCCTCAAGAGGACCACAGTCAAAAGGTTTTTCAGCTGCTGCACCGCAGTCATTCCAGTGGAACTCTGACCTCCGACGCATCCTTGGCGATCTATGCGATCGAGAATCGTGCCACACTCTGCTCCAATGATTCCGACTTTGCGCGCTTCCCCGGCCTGGATTGGAAGAATCCACTGCTGTCGTAGATCCCGTAGTGGCTGCTTTAGAGCATCTGTATCTAAGTAGTCAGGCTGAGTGAAAAATTTGTAGCGAACTTGCGCTAGCAAGGTCGACACCGTGTGGCTCAATTGACTGCAGGGGCCCCAGATTCGTCGACGTGACTTGCGTCACGTCGTTAATATGATAATTTGTTCACTATAAGCTTGACAGCCTTAAATTGAAAATGGCATATAGTGAGCCGTTCCTCATTCGAGGGGCACGAAACACGATTCATTCGTAACAAGCTAATAACATGTAACTGAAAGGACATATCATGAATCAGATCATAATGACAGGAAACCTCACCGCCGACATTGAAACCCGCGACATTCAGTCGAAATCGGGGGATCAACACCTCAGCACGTTCACCCTCGCTTGCAACGAAGGCGAGCGCGTCGTCTTCATCCCCGTCGAGGCGTGGAATATGCCGCATCTTGTGGAGCACCTCTACAAGGGCTCAAAGACGCTCCTCTCCGGCGCGCTCAAACAGGAAAACTGGGAGACGGAGGCAGGCGATAAGCGCAGTCGCATCGTCTTGACCGCCTACAAGGTCGAGTTCCTCGACCCCGCTCCGGAGAAGGTCGCGCAGCCGAAGCACAACTCTGGAGCCAAGCACACCAGCCAGCCTAGGGGCAAAAACTTTAGCCGCCGCGCTGCGTAACGCGGCCGCCCCCTGATCTTTTCAAAGCCCGCCGCTCATTCGAGCTGCGGGCTTTTGCGCCCCTGCGCCTGCGAAAGGTAGCGGCGCTTGTCCCCAAGCGCCACCCCGCGGATTGTAGGCAATCTGCAATCTGGCGCTGGGTCGGAGCTGATAAACGTTTGGTGGACTCAATGAAGTGGGGCATTCGGTCCGCGGAAGCATATTGCGTTTAGCTAGAAGTATTGTCCGGGAGTTGATTGACAAAGCTCTCGCGAGCGTCGGTCTTTTTGTGTCTGTAGCGAACCCGCGCCAGCAGGGTCGACGTGGATACACTCTAGATTATGCCAAGCGCTGAGAAAGCGAACCCGCGCCAGCGGGGTCGACCTCCCCGCGTTGGCGGATCGTTTCTTACGTCGACGCGACTGGCTTCGCATCGCTACCGCACCACCCATAAATGTCGGCTATTTACAATTCAGGACGCCAGGTCGTGTTCACGCATTAAGTCGCTACAAGCTGATCTAAAGATGTGGGATGGTCGGGATGGCACTCGAGATACCTCGTTTATTCATAACTGACAAGCTTTGGACTCGCCTTGAGCCCTTGGTTTCTAAGGCGAAGCATTCGTCGGCAGGTGCGCCTGCCGACATGACCGAACCTAACTTTCCTGCAGCGCACTAAACTCAAAAAATCATTCCTTGAGTCACGATATATAGTAGTTGCACGCATCTGTATAAGGAATTCGAGAGCACGGCCTAAAAAAGATTTTTCAATTTTTACGAAATCAGGGGTTGACGAGAGTCAAACTTCCCTCTTTTTTCCGTCGCTCGCTTCCCAACTGAGGCGATAAATCACATTTTTTAACTCTCTAACGCAGGTCAAGGAAACGGAGCCTCTGCTCCACCTGCCAATTAGTATTATGAACGTAGCCCTACTTGGTAAAAAGATAGGAATGACTCAGGTATTCGACGAAAACAATCGTCTGGTGCCTGTTACTGTCATTGAAGCAGGACCCTGCCCCGTCACGCAGGTTAAGTCCACTGAGAAAGATGGATACAATGCCGTCCAAATCGGTTTCCGTCCTCAAAAAGAGCACCGTCTCTCGAAAGCAGCTCTCGGCCATTTTAAAAAGGCTGGTGTCGAGCCAGTTGCAGAACTTCAGGAGTTCCGCACCAACGGCGATGCAGATGTGAACGTCGGCGATGTGCTGACAGTCGAGAAATTCGAGGCCGGACAAAAGATCGATGTGATCGGCACTTCGAAGGGCCGCGGTTTTCAGGGTGTGGTCAAGCGCTACGGTTTTGCCGGTGGTCCCGCCTCTCACGGTTCGATGTTTCACCGCCGTGGTGGTTCGTATGGTATGTGCCAGTGGCCCGGCCACGTGATCAAGGGTAAGAAAATGCCAGGTCACATGGGTGATGTGCGCCGCACCGTGCAAAACCTCGAAATTGTTAAAGTCATCGCGGAGAAGAATCTCATCTTGGTCAAGGGGAGTATTCCTGGTTCGCGTGGCGGTCTCGTCACAGTCCGCACAGCGGTTAAAACCAAAAAAGCCCAAGCTTAGGCTGAGCGCAACTAGGACATAAAAGGACATACTACGATGAAACTTAAAGTTTACACAGCCGACGGGACTAAAAGCGAAGAGAAAGACTTCGCATCGTTCCCCGCCTTCGAAGACGACAAGGGTGTAGCTGCACTGCGCCAGGTCGTACTCGCTCACCAGGCCAACGCTCGCCAAGGCAACGCTTCCACCAAAACCCGTGCGGAAGTCGCTGGTTCCGGTAAAAAGCTCTTCCGCCAAAAAGGCAGCGGCACCGCCCGTCAAGGTTCGCGCCGCGTGCCGCACCAGCGCCACGGTGGTATCGCCCACGGGCCGAAGCCCCGTGACTTCTCGCAGAAGATCAACCGCAAGATGAAGACTCTCGCTTTTCAGCGGGCCCTTTTTGAGCGTGCGAATGAAGGCGGCCTCTCTGTGATCGAAGCGCTCGAAGTCAAGGAGCCCAAGACGCAGCTCTTCAATCGAGTCCTGACCGCTGTCCTTCCGACTCGCGGCAAGGTTTTGATCGTCGACGATCAATTTGAAAACAACGCCGCCCTGGCCGCCCGCAACATCGAGGGGGTCTCCCTCTCCGAAGCCGGCAATCTCAGCACCCTCGATGTCGTGCGCTACCGCCACATCATCGTCAGTGCCAAGGGCATCGAAACCATCATCGCACGTGCGAACGGAGGTGAATCATGATAATTGCCGATAAAATTCTTCTCGAATACCGAGTCACTGAAAAAGCAGCGAATCTCTCTGCTAATTTCAACCAATACACCTTTGAGGTCGCACCCAGTGCGAACCGCATCGAAGTCGCTCGCGCTGTCGCGAAGGTCTTCAATGTAGAGGTGATCAATGTAAACATACTTAATAAAAAGCCTAAGGTTAAAGCGGACCGCTCTCGTCGCGGCAAAGTGGGCACCAAGGGCGGCCACAAAAAGGCCATCGTCACTCTGAAAGAGGGCGATAAGATCGAACTCGTCTAAGCACGAAGGGACCCAACAGGACACACACCATGCCACTCGTAGATTCCAGACCTTTGACTCCCGGCCAGCGTTTCCTTACACGGAATAAGCAGGACGTCTCCAAAAAGAAGCCAGAACGCCGTCTCGTTACACGCGTTCATGACAAACAGGGCCGTAATTGCTACGGTCGCATCACTTCGCGTCGTCGTGGTGGTGGTCACAAGCGCCTCTACCGTATCATTGACTTCCGCCGTGAGAAGCTCGATATCCCTGCCAAGGTTCAAGCGATCGAGTATGATCCGAATCGCTCGGCTAATCTCGCTCTCCTTGCCTATGCGGATGGTGAAAAGCGCTACATCCTCGCACCTCGTGGCGTTCAGGAGGGGGATACCCTGATCAGCACCAACAATCGCGTCGAGTTCAGCGCAGGTTTTTGCTTGCCTCTGGCTGTGATTCCGCCGGCTACGAAGATCCATGCGATTGAATTGCATCCCGGTCGTGGCGCGAAGATTGCACGTTCTGCCGGTCAGTCCGCGCAGCTTGTTTCGGTCGATGGCGAACGCGCCACCGTCAAAATGCCTTCCGGTGAAATTCGCTTCCTCCATTCCCGCTGCCGTGCAACCATTGGTGAAGTCGGTAATGGCGAGCACCAAAACCAGAGCCTGGGCAAAGCGGGCCGCAGTCGCTGGCTCGGTCGTCGTCCCCGCGTTCGCGGTGTGGCCATGAATCCTGTCGATCACCCAATGGGTGGTGGTGAAGGCCGCACCTCTGGTGGTGGCCACCCGCAATCGCCTTGGGGTCAGCTCTCGAAGGGCTTCCCAACTCGTAAGAAGTCCAACCCGACCAATTCACAGATTGTTGTCCGTCGTAACGGTCGCCAATTGAAGAAACGCTAAACCGATTTAACAAGCTATGTCTCGTTCAGTAAAAAAAGGTTTCTTTGTCGATCCGCACCTTGCAAAAAAGGTAACGGTCGCACAGGCCAACAACGACCGCAAGCCGATCCAAACATGGTCGCGCCGCTCCACCATCACTCCCGATTTTGTCGGCCTTAACTTCAATGTGCACAACGGTCGCAGCTTCCTGCCCGTCTACGTCACTGAGAACATGGTGGGTCACAAGCTCGGGGAGTTTGCTCCGACCCGCACCTTTAAGGGGCATCCCACCGGTAAATAAAATTCTCTAACTGCAACGCTATGCAATTTTCCCGCTCAACTCGCACACTGAAGCCTGCCGGCTTGCTCTTTTTCGGAGCAATGCTTGTGTCTTCTTGGGTGGCGGTTGTGAACGGAGAAGTGCCCGCTTTCGCCCAAGAGTCACTGTACAGTCCAAACGCCGCACCTGTGGCAGAGGTTATACCCACTCTCGCAGCCGATGTCGTCATTCTCGATGGCGGCCTTGAGCAAGGACTTCGCCTCGGGATGGTCTGCCGCGTCACGCGCGGTGTCCGTTCGATCGGCGAGCTCATCATCATCGAATCTCGTAGCGACCGCTCCGCAGGACTTATCCTCGAATTGGTCGAAGACTCCACCATACAAGCGGGCGATATTGCCCGAATTAAAACACTTCAAAACAGCTGAATCTCATGCAGGTCCAAGCCTATACTAAATACGCCCGTATGTCGCCCCGCAAGGTGCGCGAGATCACTAAGGCCATCCAAGGTCGCAACGCCGCCGAAGCGGTTGAAGTTCTTCGCTTCATCCCACGCAAGTCGGCCCGTCTCGTGAGCAAGACTCTCCAGTCGGCGATCGCAAATGCGGAAAACAATAACAATCTTTCATCGGATGCTCTCAAAATTGAGTCCGCAACCGTCGAGCAAGGCCCTACGTTCAAACGTTTCCGTCCTGCCGCACGTGGATCGGCTCACCCTTACAAGAAGGCAACCAGCCACATCCGTATCATCCTCACCGACGAGGCCTAAGCCTCAGAGCGACTTTAACGACACCGACTCATTATGGGACAAAAAGTACATCCAACCGGCTTCCGCCTTGCAGTAACCCGCGACTGGGATTCTCGCTGGTATGCGAACAAGGAGCAATTTCCTCAATTTATTAAGGAAGATCACACCATCCGGACTTTCCTGACGGAGAAGCTGCGCTATGCATCCGTGCCTCGCATCTTTATTGAACGTGCTTCGGGACGTATCCGTGTTAAGATTTTCACTGCACGTCCTGGTGTGGTCATCGGGCGCAAGGGTGCCGAGCTGGATAAGCTCAAGTTTGAACTCAATAAAAAGGTCGGCAAGGACATCATGCTCGACATTCAAGAAGTTAAGCGCCCGGATCTGTCCGGTCAATTGGTCGCTGAAAGTGTAGCGCTACAACTTGAACGCCGTATCGCCTTCCGTCGCGCTATGAAGCGTGCGGTGCAAACCACAATGGCGATGGGCGCTGACGGTATCCGTATCCAGTGCTCCGGTCGCCTCGGCGGCGCAGATATCGCCCGCACAGAGCAACAGCGCCAGGGCCGTGTGCCTCTCCAAACTCTTCGTGCAAAAATTGACTACGGCTTCTCCGAAGCGAGCACTGTCTACGGTATCATCGGCGTGAAGTGCTGGATCTGCCTCCCCGACGAGGCCGACGTATAATCGTAGATCCCGAATTGAACTGAATTTTACTCTTTAACATTTTACACAGAGCGAACCATGGCACTCCTTCCATCACGCACCAAATACCGTAAGGTCCATAAAGGTCGTATTTACGGCACAGCGCAGTCTTGTAACGCACTCGCCTTCGGCGATTTCGGTATCCAATCTTTGACACGAGGTCGCATGACTTCGCAGCAAATCGAAGCCGCCCGTGTCGCGATGACCCGTAGCCTTAAGCGTAAGGGTAAGGTCTGGATCCGTGTGTTCCCGCACAAGCCTGTCACCAAAAAACCTGCAGAAACCCGCATGGGTAAGGGTAAAGGTTCTGTTGAGCGTTGGGTCGCTGTGATCAAGCCCGGCACGATGCTCTTCGAAGTGGCTGGTTGCTCTGCTACAGCCGCTCGTGAAGCACTCCGCCTAGCTGACACCAAGCTCCCATTCCACTGCCGCTTCGTTTCCCGCGAAGAAGCATAACCATTTTACATAGGAAACCAATACTATGAGCACTAAAGAAATCCGCGAAATGTCCGAAGCCGAAATCGAAAAACAGCTTCGCGATACACGTGATGCCCGCGTCAACCTCCGCATGCGCAAGCAAACCGGCCAGATCGAGCACCCACACGAATTTAAAGAAATGCGCCGCCAGATCGCGCGTCTCGAAACCATCCTTAAAGAAAAGAAGTTGGCTACCGCCAGCGCATAAACTCTTCAGCCGCCTAATTATATGGAAGCCGTCACACGCAATTCTCGTAAGTCCCTCATCGGAGTCGTCACCAGTCGCTCCGGCGATAAGACGATCAAAGTCACCTACTCCTACAAAGTTCCGCACCCACTCTACAAAAAAGAGATTAAGCGTAAGACGGTTGTGCACGCACATGATGAAAAGAATGAGTGCGGCCTGGGTGACAAAGTTGAAATTATGGAAACCCGTCCTCTCAGCAAGTTGAAGCGTTGGCGGGTGACTCAAGTGCTTGAAGTCGCTCCCAAATTCGGCGACGAGTAGGCCACTGCCCACAGAATATTTATAATCCTAATAGGAGATTTTAGTTATGATTCAGATGAACAGCCGTGTATTTATCGCGGATAACACCGGCGCCAAATCCGCCGAGATGATCCGCCGCCTTGGCCAGAACAAGGACACCGCCGACGTAGGCGATGTCGTTGTGTGCGCAGTGAAGGAAGCTTCCACCGATTCTTCCGTTAAGAAGGGTGAGGTCGTACGTGGTGTCGTCGTTCGCACGAAGGCACCCGTCCGCCGGGCCGATGGCAGCTACTTACGTTTCGATAACAACGCGATTGTTATCATCAATGCGGATGGTAATCCCAAAGGCACACGCATATTCGGCCCGGTCGCTCGTGAGCTCCGTGCTAAGTATATGAAAATCATTTCTCTCGCACCGGAGGTTCTCTAATCATGGCTCAAGCAATTAAACGCGAACAAGAAGTCGTCGTCATCTCCGGCGCCCACAAAGGCAAGCGCGGCAAGGTTCTCTCCGTCAAAGCCGGTGAGCGCGTCCTGGTCGAAGGCGTCAACCTGATCACTAAATTCGAACGCAAGACTCAGGAAAACCCAGAGGGTGGTTCTGTCGAACGCGAAGTATCGATTCACTATTCCAACGTTATGAGCGCCGAGAAATACGACGCTAAAAAGAAGAAATAAGGTACTTGCCAGCGTGCGTTTAGGCCTCACTTTCTCGCACCTTTTTCAAACATCACTCACCACTAACAAGTCGGGTTGGAAATCCGCCTTATATTAAAGATGTCTCAGTCAATCTTACAAAAACACTACAACGAGAAGGTCGTGCCCGCACTTATGGAAAAGTTCGGCTACAAGAACCCGCACGAAGTGCCCGCGATCAAGAAGATCGTTCTCAATTCCGGCTTCTCTGCGACCGCCGACAAGAACCATGTGCAATATGTGAACGATGAGATCGCGAAGATCTCCGGTCAGCGTCCCGTTACCACTAAAGCGAAGCTCAGTATCTCGAACTTCAAACTGCGCGAAGGCCAGCCGATCGGTTGTAAGGTCACACTGCGTGGTGCGGCTATGTATGACTTCCTAATACGCTTGATCAATATAGCGCTGCCTTGCATTCGTGACTTTCGTGGTGTGCCTACCCGTTTCGATGGCCAAGGTAACTACACTCTCGGTCTCAACGATCACACCATCTTCCCTGAAGTTAGCGCCGAAGGCACCAATGCCACGATCGGTATGGACGTCTGCATCAATACCAGCGCTTTGTCTGATGAGGAAGGCCGCGAACTCCTGAAGCTTTTCGGTATGCCTTTCCGCAAAACAAGTGCTGAGATCGAAGCTGAAGAAGCTGCTGCTGCTGCCGCCAACGCATAAGGAACCTTAAAAGATTTACACATGGCTAAAAAATCCGCAATCCAACGCAACCTCAAGCGTGTCCGTCTCATCGAAAAATTCGCCGCTAAGCGTAAAGAGCTCAAGGCGATCCTCGCTAATCCCGAGACCACCGACGAGGATTTCTACAAGGCGCAAGCCAAGTTGACCAAGCTGCCTAAGAACAGCTCTCCGATCCGTGCCCGCAACCGCTGCTCCGTCACCGGTCGTCCGCGTGCGTTTATCCGTAAATTCGGCCTTTCCCGTATCACATTCCGTGAGCTTGCCACCCAAGGCAAAATTCCCGGTGTGACCAAATCCTCCTGGTAAGCCAACCGATTCTCGGCGCTTCACCACACTCACTGAAAACCCACTAGTAAAATACTATGGCAGTTCACGACACAATTGGCGATTACCTCACGATTATCCGCAACGCCAGCATGGCGCACAAGGCAGTCTGCACGACGCAGCACTCCAAAATGCGCGCTGCGATCGCTGCGATCCTTAAGAGCGAGGGCTACATTCACGACTTTAGCGAAGGTCAAGATGAGAAGGGCTTCAAAACCATTTCTCTCAAATTGAAGTTTGCAGGTAACACTCCGGCGATCACTGGCATCGAGCGGCACAGCAAGCCCGGTCGTCGTCTCTACTACGGTTGCAAAGACATCCCCCGCGTCCTTGGCGGTTTGGGTGTGGCAATCCTCACTACTTCTAAAGGCGTCATGCGCGCCCGCGATGCCCGCGAAGCGGGTGTGGGCGGCGAGCTCGTCTGCAAAGTCTGGTAATTGAAAGGCAGAACACGATGAGCAGAATTGGTAAACTTCCTATCCCTATCCTTGATAAGGCAAACGTCGCCATTGATGGACAAACTGTCCGCGCTGACGGCCCTAAGGGCAGACTCGAAAAAACTTTCGACAACTCGGTTAAAATCGAGATGGTCGACGGCGAAATCCGCGTCACGCCTGCAGACAGTAGCCGCCACGCGCGCGCCATGTTCGGCACAGCGCGCTCCATCATCAATAACATGGTGGTCGGTGTCGTCGATGGTTACGAAAAGAAACTCGAAATCAAAGGTGTCGGTTTCCGCGCAGCGCTCAAGGGCGACGTGCTTGACCTTGCGCTTGGTTATTCGCACCCAGTCGAGGTGAAGATCCCCGAAGGGATCACTGTCACTGTGACTGAGAACACGAAACTCTCCGTCGTCGGTGCCGATAAGCAAATTGTCGGTGAAATCGCCGCGACCATCTATTCTTACTTCCCTGCCGAGCCTTACAAGGGCAAGGGTGTCCACATCATTGGCCAATACGTCCGCCGTAAGGAGGGTAAGAAGTCCGCTTAATTTTCAGCAGAGGGTAATCTATGAAACTCCAGAAGAAAAATTCTCTCGCGCAGAAGCGCCGTTATCGCATCCGCAAGAAGGTCAAAGGCACTGCAGAGCGCCCACGCCTAGCTGTGCATTTTTCCAACAAACATATTTACGCACAATGCATCGACGACGTAGCCGGCCACACGGTGGCGTATGCTTCGTCCGTCGGAGGCAAAGACGCCGCAGTTAAGGCCAACAATGAGGGTGCTGTCGAGCTCGGCAAGATCATCGCTGATAAAGCCAAGGCAGCTGGTGTAGATACCGTCGTCTTTGACCGCTCCGGTCGCCGTTATCACGGTTGCGTTAAATCATTCGCCGAAGCGGCTCGTGAGGCCGGCCTCCAATTCTAAGGAACTCCATATGAGCAGACAAAAAAGATCATTTTCTCAAAAAGACGAACCGGAAGAAGCACCGGAATTCGTCGAAAAAGTTGTCCACATTAACCGTTGCGCTAAAGTGGTCAAAGGCGGTCGACGTTTCAGCTTTGCTGCACTTGTCGTCGTCGGTAACCAAAAGGGTGAAGTCGGCGTCGGCTATGGTAAAGCGAAGGAAGTTCCTGAGTGCATCCGTAAAGGTACCGAGCAAGCCAAGAAGAACCTCGTCACAATCAAGCTTCGTGGCGACACCATCCCTCACCATGTGCTAGGTGAAGCCGATGGGGGCAAAGTGCTCCTACGTCCTGCGTCGGACGGAACGGGTGTCATCGCTGGGGGCGGCTGCCGCGCAGTGCTCGAATCTGTCGGTATTAAAAACATTCTTTCCAAGTCGCTCGGTTCGAATAACCACCTGGCTATGGTCAATGCTACAATGGCGGCGCTTAAACAGCTTCGTTCGAACGAAGAAATCAAAAACATCCGTTTCGGCGAAGTCGCTGCGGAAGTCTAAGGATCCCATCAAATGAATCTCGATAACATTCCAACCATTAAAGGTGCCACACACCCTACCAAGCGTCTCGGACGTGGTGAAGGTAGCGGTCATGGTAAAACATCCGGCAAGGGGCATAAGGGTCAAAAGGCTCGCTCTGGCGGCGGTATCCGCATCGGTTTCGAAGGCGGTCAAATGCCTCTCTACCGTAAACTTCCGCGTCGTGGTTTCAATAACTACAACTTTAAGAAAACTTTCCAGTTGGTCAACGTCGGCCAGCTTGAGAAAGTGGAAGGCGATACCATCAATCGTGAGTCTCTCGTTGCTGCGGGTCTGGTCCGTGATAACGCTGAGCCCGTTAAGGTGCTCGGTGACGGCGAACTCTCCAAAGCATTCACTTTCGACGTCGACAAGGTTTCGGCATCTGCCAAGAGCAAGATCGAAGCTGCTGGCGGTAAGATTGTAGACGCCGTCGCGGAAAAGGTGTCTGCCGCATCTGCCGCATCTGCCGCATCTGCCGAAGAGAAAGAAGACGCGTAATTCGATCCCTCCGGGGTCGAGTGAAGGATACTAACTGATGCTTTCTGCTTTTACAAATTCTCTGAAGATTCCTGAATTGCGCCAGAAGATCTTCTTCACGCTGGCTTTATTGTTCATTGCCCGTGTGGGTGCGAATATCCCGCTTCCCGGGATGAACATCTCGCCAATTCAGGATTTCTTTGCAGATCAGGCAAATGCAGGCGGCGGACTCGTCGGTATGTTTAATATGTTCACTGGGGGCGCTTTGCTCAACGGTGCAGTCTTTGCGCTTGGCATCATGCCTTACATCAGTGCATCGATCATCATGCAGCTAGTCGGAGCTGTCTTCCCGGCCATTGCCCGTCTCCAGCAGGAGGGGGATGTGGGTCGACAGAAGATCAATCAGTATACCCGCTACCTGACGCTCGCGATTTGCGTGGTACAAGGTCTGCTTTTGCTTGTGGCGTTGTCGACGAATCCAGCCAGCTTAATTGGCCAGGGTTTTAATCCCGCGGAATACGGCAATGTCGTGATCGCAAGTCAGGTCCCTTTCCTCATCACAGGCACGATTTTCCTGACCGCTGGCACCATGATTATGGTTTGGCTCGGTGAACAGATCACCCAGAAGGGGATTGGTAACGGTATCTCGCTTTTGATCACCGTGAGCATCATTTCCGGCCTGCCTGGTGCGGTGGCCTCGGCCTATCAGATGTTTGTCGCACCTGTCGGTTCCGAAGGTGCGTCACTCGGTGTGCCTGAAGGGGTCCTCATGCTGGGCCTCCTTTTTGCAGTGACGGCGGCTCTGGTCGCGATCACTCAGGCCCAACGAAAGATTCCTGTTCAATACGCCAAGCGTGTCGTGGGTCGTAAGGTGTATGGCGGCCAAAGCTCCTTCCTTCCTCTTAAGGTGAACTACGCTGGGGTCATGCCCGTCATCTTCGGTAGCGCGATTCTGATGTTTCCTGCACAGATTCTGACTTACCTCGGTAGCGCGACCGGCATGCGTTTCTTCAATGATTTTGCTGATTCCATCGGCCAGGGGCAGATCGCTTATTATGTGATCTTTGGCCTACTTATTCTGGTCTTCAGTTACTTCTGGGTTTCTATGATGTTTAAGCCGATTCAAATCGCGGACGATTTGAAGAAGAATGGTGGCTACATTCCCGGAGTCCGTCCCGGCGAGCCCACGGCGAAGTTCCTCGATCACATCATGACTCGCCTCACTCTGTTTGGTGCCATCTCACTGACGGTCATAGCGATCTTTCCTGACTTTTTGCTCTTCACTTACAACGTGCCATTCAACGTAGCGATCTTCTTCGGTGGCACGGGTATGTTGATTACCGTCGGCGTGCTGCTAGACACCATGCGCCAGATTGAAACCTACCTCTTGCAGCGTCACTACGACGGCTTTCTCAAGAAGGGCAAGATTCGCGGCCGCTCTGCTGCCCGTAATAAGCAGCTCGTTGATTCCGCCGGCCTGCAGGATTTTTGGACAGCGTGGCGTCCGCTCCTTTTCATCGGTATTGCCTTGTTCATACTCGGGATCGTCTCCTGGTTCTTGAATCCCAGCTAAGCCTGAGGGCGCCGAATTTTCCCGAAGGTGTGATGCAGGCATCGCTTCTTCGTTTTCAATAATTGTTCTTTGATCCATCTCCTCACTTTGTAATTCGATGAAATACATTCGCTCAGACGAAGAAATTCAATCGATCCGCGAAGCCTGCCAAATTGCTGCGACCGTGTTAAAGCGACTCGTCGATACGGTGGAGGAGGGGATGACCACTTACGATCTGGATCAGCTTGGCCGCAAGGCGATCGAAGAGCTGGGAGCCGAGAGCGCTTGCTTTAATTATAAAGCTGGCGAGCACGTCTTTCCCGCTCACACCTGTCTCTCCGTTAACGAAGAAATCGTCCACGGAATCGGGTCGATTCGACGCATCATTCAGCCCGGCGACGTCGTTTCCATCGATGTCGTGGTCCGCTATCGTGGATTTATCGGTGATAATGCCACTACTGTGCTGATAGAGCCGGTTGCTGACGAAAACGCCAACCTGATTGCTGCCACACGCGAATCGCTGCATTACGCAATCAGTTTCGCCCGTGCCGGGAACCGAGTCGGTGACATTTCCAATGCCGTGGAACGCTTTATTAAGCGCCATAACTATGGAATCGTCCGCGACTTCGTCGGCCACGGTGTTGGCAAGACCATGCATGAACCACCGCAAATCCCAAATTTCGGGCGTCGCGGCAGTGGGGCACTTCTTAAACCTGGAATGTGCTTGGCAATTGAACCTATGATCAACCTCGGCACCGACAAAGTTGACATGCTCGACGACGGTTGGACCGCCGTCACCCGCGATCGTAAACCCTCGGCTCACTTCGAGCACACAGTCCTCATAACCAACGGGGAACCGGAAATCTTAACAATTCCGCAGAATTAACTTTTCAAACTAACTTAAATCACTATTTTCCACCGTTTTCCCGCAATCCAGCGGGGCACCAACCTTTTATTATCATGCCACGTATCCTTGGAGTCGATATCCCCGCAAACAAGAAGCTCGAATACGCGCTTCGTTACATCTATGGCATCGGGCCTACTCGTGCCAAAGCCATTGTCGCCGAATCTGGCCTCGATGCGGATCGCCGTTCCGGTGATTTAAGTGAAGAAGAGCTCAATCAGCTCGCCTCTATCGTCGCGGACAAGCAATACATCGTCGAAGGTGATCTTCGCCGGGAGCGCACTGCCAACTTGAAGCGCCTGTCGGCCATCCGCAGCCTGCGCGGTATTCGCCATATGCGCGGCCTTCCGGTCCGAGGTCAGCGCACTAAAACCAACGCCCGCACGCGTAAGGGTGCCGTCAAGCCCGTCCGCAAGTAAACTTTAAAAGGAATTTCCTATGAGCGAAGAAGAAAACAAATCTGTCGAAGAAGAAGAAAAGGTAGCCGCTGTGGCTGCGACTGAAACTGCGGAGCCCGAAAAGAAAAAGGAAGTCACCGCCGAGGATCTTCTCAAAAGCGATCTGGACGGTGTCAAAATCCGCCGTGCCAAGGGTAGCAAAAACATCACCTCTGGGGTGGTTAACGTACTCGCTACGTTCAACAATACAAAAGTCACTTTCTGCGATGCGCGTGGTAATGTTATTTCCTGGTCCAGCGCCGGCAAATGCAACTTCCGTGGCTCCCGCAAATCCACCGCCTACGCCGCTCAGGTCGTCACTCAAGACGCGGGCCGCGTCGCCATGTCACACGGCATGAAGGAAGTGGTCGTCAAGCTCAACGGCCCTGGTATGGGGCGCGACTCCGCCGTTCGTGCACTCCAATCTCTTGGCATGATCGTCACCGAAATCGTTGACGTCACTCCGGTTCCCCACAACGGGTGCCGTGCGCCAAAACGTCGTCGTGTCTAATGTGACTCTGCCACATAGATACATATAAACTAGTTCGCAGATAATAAGGAAATAACACCATGGCTCGTTACACAGGCCCCACCACACGTATCAACCGCCGTTTTGGTCAAGCGATCTTCGCTCCAACCAAGGCTTTTGAACGCAAACCTCACCCTCCCGGCCAGCATGGTCCCCGTCTCCGCCGCAAGCTGAGCGATTATGCCATTGGTCTTAATGAAAAGCAGAAGCTGCGTTTCATGTATGGCATGACCGAGAAGCAATTCCGCCTTACTTTCGAAAAAGCAAAAGCAACGCGTGGTGTGACTGGTGAAATTTTCCTTAAAATGTTGGAATGCCGCCTCGATAGTGTGATCTACCGCTTGGGCTTCGCCAAGTCGCGCGCTGCCGCCCGCCAATTCGTCGGCCATGGACACATCGCTGTGAACGGTAAGAAGACAGACATCGCTAGTTTCATGGTTAAAGAAGGCGACGAAATCGAAGTGCGCGAGCGCACCTCCTCTCGTCAGCTCGCAACTCGTTGTATGGAGGAGAGTCAAGCACGCACCGTGCCTGAATGGCTCACACTCAATGCCGACGCGCTCAAAGCCACCGTCAATCGCATTCCTTCCGCAGAGGAAACCGAAGAGTCGATTAACGTCCAACTGATCGTTGAATACTACAGCCGTTAAACCGGCTTCATTCTTCGTATCATCGCAATTAATTGTAACCAGCTAGAGAAAAGTCCATTATGCCAAAGCGCTTAGGAAAATTTGAACTTCCCAATCGTCTGTCCAAGGTTGAAGAAACCGCAACAGATACTTTCGCCACATTCACAGCTGAACCGTTTGAGACCGGTTACGGTCACACGATCGGTAATTCCCTTCGCCGCGTGCTTTTGAGCTCGATCGAAGGCGCTTCCATTACGTCGATTAAGATTAATGGGGTGCAGCACGAGTTCCAGAGCATTGAGGGTGTTGTGGAAGATGTTACTGACATCGTCCTGAACTTGAAGAAGGTTCTCCTCGTTTCCGAGTCCCGTGAAGCAGCGACGCTTCTGATCGACGTGAACCGAGACGGTCAAGTAACGGCTGCAGATATCCAGGAAGATGCTAATTTCAAGGTAGTCAACCCTGATCAAATCATCTGCACGCTTGACAAAAAGCAACGCTTCCTAGCTGAGCTGGAGGTTAAAGTCGGTCGCGGCTACTGCGCCGGTGAGGAAAACAAGAAGGCGGAACAAGCGATCGGTGTCATTCCAATTGACTCGCTCTTCAGCCCGGTTCGTCTCGTTAAGTATTCCGTAGAGAATACCCGTGTCGGACAAGAGATGGACTATGATAAGCTCATCCTTGAAGTGACTACAGACGGCCGCATTACTCCGGACGACGCACTGAAGCAAAGCGCTGCCATCCTCAAGCACCACCTCGACGTATTCGACGAAGTTTCTCAAGACGATATTGAGTTTGAGAGTGAGAGCAAAGAGATCAGCGAAGAGCAAAACCGCCTGCGCAAGCTGCTCAACATGAGCGTCAACGAAATCGAGCTCTCCGTTCGTGCCGCGAACTGCCTCAACAACGCCAATATCACCACGGTTGGTGAGCTCGCCATGAAGTCCGAACAAGAGATGCTTAAGTATCGCAACTTCGGTAAAAAGTCGCTCAACGAAATCAAAGACAAGCTCGAGCAACTCGGCCTTTCTCTTGGTATGAAGATCGACGAACGCCTCCTTGAAAAGGGAAGCGAACTCTAGTCATTCCCTTTAAATTTAAGAATATTTAGATAATGCGTCACAGCAAAAGAAAACATAAACTTGGCGTTTCCGGTCCACACCGCTCCGCTATGATGGGCAACCTCGCGGTCGCCCTCATCACGCACGGCCGTATCGAAACGACCCTTCCAAAGGCTCGCGCCCTCCGCCCCTTCATCGAGAAGGTGATCACCTTAGCGAAGAAGGCTGAGAAAGCTAACGACGCTGCACGTAAGCTCCACTACCGTCGTCTCGCCATCGCCCGCGTCCGCGACAAGGCAGCCGTGGCCAAGCTTTTTGACGAACGTGTCACTGAGTTCACCGAGCGCAACGGCGGTTACACACGTATCTACAAACTGGGCCAACGTATCGGCGACGCCGCCGAAATGGGGTTGATCGAATTGATCGACGGTAATGACGAAGGTTACGACAAGAAGCCTGCCAAAAAAGCTGCCAAAAAGAAGTCTGCTCAAAAAGTAGCGGACAAGGCTGAAGACGAAGAAGCGCCTGCTGAATCCGCCGAGCAAGCTCCTGAAGCTGAAGAAGTGAAGGATGTTGCTGCGGCCACTGAGCCTGCCGCCCAAGCCGAAGTAGCCGCCCAAGCGGAAGCCGAAGTGCCGGAAGCAGCGGAAGAAAAGAAAGACGCGTAAGACGCTCTTTTCCATTTTTTCAAAAGCCCGTTCTCCATCAAGAGCGGGCTTTTTTATTGAGAGTTGGGCGGACGCTAATGGAGGGCACGGTTCCCTTGCTGCCATGCGGGTCCACGCGCGGCGCCAACGGAGCGCTGCTCTCCAGGTTTTTCAGACTCGCCTCGTCTGCCTCTCTGGCATTTATATGCGCGCATGCACGCGTCCATTGATCTGACCACGGCTGACTTCATCCATCGACTCCCTAAAACCGAAACGCACTTGCACATTGAGGGGGCGCTACCGTATCAGCTGCTGCAAAAGCTCGATCCTGAAAAGTTCAACCAGCCGCAGGATTGTTGGGCGCATGACTTCAAATGGAAATGCTTCGAAGATTTCGAGGCGCATCTCATCGACCATGCCGTGCAATGGTTCACGACGCCTGAGCGTTATCATGAAGCCGCGCAGGTCATCTTCGCTGGGCACCTTGCGCAGAACGTGCGCTATGTGGAGACGTCCTTCCATGCCGGAATGATCGAGTTTCTATGCATCCCAGGCCCCGAGATTCTCGATGCGATCCGCTCGGCCGCGCCTGCTGAGCTGGAAGTCCGTGTCTTCATGGGCATGGCACGCAACAGCTATAACGAAACGCTCGCTCCTGTTCTTGAAGATTGCGTGAACTGGGACGGCTTGGCCGGGATCGATTTGCATGGTGTGGAATATCTTCCGCTGGAAGAGTGGACGCCGAAACTCTGGGCGAAGGCTCGCGACGCCGGTCTCGTGACCAAAGCACACGCTGGCGAGTTTGGGCCCGCCGCCCATGTCCGTGAAGCCATCGAAGTGCTGGGCACCCGCCGCATCCAGCACGGCATCCGCGCGATCGAAGATACGTCGGTGGTGGAACTCGCTATCGAAAGCGGTGCGACTTTCGACATCTGTCCGATCAGCAATGTAAAGCTCGACGTCGTTGACCGCTTGGAGGATCACCCAATCCGCCAATTGTTCGACCGCGGCCTCCGCTGCACCGTCAGCACCGACGACCCCTTTTCCTTCGGCAACACCGTTGAGGACGAATACGCCGCCCTCAGCGCTGGGCTGAATTTCACGAACGAAGAGCTCAAACAGATCGCCAAAAACGGATTTGAAGTCGCCTTGGTCGATGAGGCCACCCGCGCAAAGTGGATCGCGGAAGTGGACGCTGTGAGGTAGCGCGGTGCTACGTGGACGCGTTTACTAATACCTCCGCGCTGGCGCGACCCGCAGAGTCTCGTAGCGGCTGGGGTCGACTTCCTGGATGAAGCGGCTGGGGTTGAGTCGCATGACCTGGTTGCCTTGTTGGTTGAGCATGGGGTAGCTAAGGTAGAGCTCTTCCTCAGCGCGGGTCACGGCGACATAGAAGAGGCGGCGCTCTTCTTCGAGGTTCCCATCGTCGATCGTGCGCTTGAGTGGGAAGGTGCCGTCGGCCAGGCCGATGACGAAGACGACCGGAAACTCCAGGCCTTTGGCTTGGTGGATGGTGGTGAGGCGGAGGCAGTTTTGTTGCTCTTCGGGGCTGCGCTCATTACTCTCGGAGGCGAGGAGCACGAGTTGCGCGAGCAACTCCTCCATCGTCTCGTAGCGCGAGGCGAAGCTGACGAGGCTTTGCAGGTCGTCGGCGCGGTCCGTCCAGTTGGGGTAGATCTCGCGGATGTAACTGCTATACCAACCGTCGAGTGCGAGTTGAACGAGCTCCTCAGGCGATTTTTCTGTGAGCGCGGCGGCGAGTTCGCGGAGCGTCTCAGCGAGTGAGGGCCACTCCTCTATGGCGTCGTTGGGTACTTTCTTGAGCACCTCTTCGGAGGTCAGGACATCGCAAAAATTCTTTTCCAGTTTCTCCGCGCGTGCGCGCGTGAATGCGTGGATCCTTTCGGCGGTCTTCGGGCCGACTTTGGGCAGCAGGGTGGTGAAGCGGACAAAGGCGGAGACGTCGGCCGGGTTGGAGGCGAAGCGCAGCTGCGCGGTGAAGTCCTTGATGTGGGCCTGCTCGAAGAAGCGCACGCCGCTGGTAATCTGGTAATCAATGTTCAGGCGGGTCAGCTCCATTTGAAGATCCATCGCTTGATAGTGGGCGCGGTAGAGGATGGCGATATCCGACAGGTCGCGGCCTTCGTCCACGAGGCCCTCGATCCGCTCGATAATGAAGCGGGCCTGTCCCCGCGTATCCATGACCGGGACGAAGTAGGGGCGCTCGCGGGAGGGCTTGATCGCGCGCAATTCCTTCGAGAATCCGAGCCCGGCGGGTTGCGCGCTGAGCACGGCATTGGCGAAGTTGAGGATCTCGGGCGAGCTGCGGTAGTTCGTCTCGATCTTGTGAATCTCCGCGCCGGGGTGACGCTCTTCGAAGCGCATGATATTGTCAAAGTCGGCACCGCGCCAGGTATAGATGCACTGCGCGTCGTCGCCCACCGCCATCACCTGGTGGTGTCCGGCCAGCTGGTCGACGATGTCGGACTGCAGGCGGTTCGTGTCTTGAAACTCGTCGACTAGGATATGCTTGAATCGGTCCTCATATTGTTGGCGGATCTCGGGCTGTTCGCGCAGGAGGCGGAGGAAGTATTCCAGCAGGTCGTCGTAGTCCACCACCTGTTGCTCCAGCTTCGCCCTTTGGTAACCCTTATAGAACTGGTCGATTTTGTCGGCCATGCCGTCGAGGAAGGGGTAGCGGTCATCGGCTTCCTCGCGGGGAGGGCGGCAGGTGTTGCGCGCGTAGCTGATCAAATTGGCCACGACTTTCGGTTTTGGATAGTTTTTCGATTTAATGAATTTTGGGTCGATGTCCTGAATGACGTTTTTCAGGATCGTCTCGGCCTCGCCCTCATCGAGAATGGTATAGTGGCGCTTGAGGCCGACCAGCTCGCCGTGCACGCGGAGGATGCGTTGGGCGATGCTGTGGAAGGTGCCGCCCCAAAGGTGGCGGCGGGCAATCCCTGTGAGATCCTCGACGCGCTCCAGCATCTCGCGCGAGGCCTTGTTGGTGAAAGTGAGCAGGAGGATCTCGTAGGGCTGCACGCCCTGGTGCAGCAAGTAGGCCACGCGGTAGGTGAGGGTGCGCGTCTTACCCGAGCCCGCGCCGGCCAGCACCAGCGAAGGGCCGGGCGGTGCTGTCACGGCGGCGTATTGCTCGTCGTTGAGTTCGGCTTTGAAATCGATGGGTGGGAAGGCGGAGTGCATTTGGTGAAGTGGAAAGTGTGCAGTGGAAAGTGGGGAGTTCCGAGTTGTTGGTTGTATGGTGAAATGAGATAGAAGGCAGTCACGGGTTGGGGGCAAATTCTTAATCCTACACTTTTGCATTAGGATTAGGAGTGGGGCGGAGTCGGAGTAGTCGAGAGAGGTCGTCCCTCCGGACTGATTGCTGTGTCGCGGGAGATGGTTCGGGATGTTGTCGAGTGGGAATGCGGGCGATATTGGATTGACATTAATTGGCATATGACGTCATATGTCATAATGAAAACAGCAAAAGTGTTTGCGAATGGTCGCAGCCGGGCGGTTCGCATCCCGACCGAGTGGCTCAAGGGGGCGGATCAAGTGGAGCTGCGTCGGAAGGGCGATTCCGTTATGATTTCGCCAATCCGCCCGACTTTGGGCGAATTGGCAGAGGCGTATCGCAAGGATCCGATATGCATCGAGCGTAAAAAGCAAACCACGACCCCTCCGAAAAGTATCGGCTTATGATACTTCTGGATACCTCGGCCGTCATTTTATTGCTTCGGGGGGAGTCGCCCAAAGCGGTGATTCTCAGGGAAACAGTGGGGCTCTCATCGGTCGTTGAAATGGAGCTATGGCTTGGCGTTTTTCATGGCGGTGGGAAGAAAGAACGCAGGCGGGTAGAGTCTTTTTTGGAGAGTGTGCGCATCTTCGAGTTCGATAGTCAGGCGGCGGAGCGGACGGCACGAGTGATCGCTGATTTGTGGTTTATCGGCAAGCCAATCGGAGACTTTGACTCCCAGATCGCCGGTCATGCCTTGAGCCTTGAGATGCCTCTGCTCAGCGATAATGCGAAGCACTTCAAGCGGGTGGATGGGTTGGACTTGGTATCTTGGCGGTAGGCGACTTTGTCCCTACGAGAGCGGGTCTAATTTTATGTGAGGGGCAACTCACTCGTTTATTCATTTGGTAGGTTGCGGTTTGGCGTTTGATTCTTTCCCTCATTGAGATGCAAATAATCCCTTCCAGTATGTTACCCGAGCGTGATGAGGCCGCGTTGCGCGAATTTCTGGAGGGCTGCCGGAATGCCGCGCGGAAAAAAGGTCATTTCCAAATCGCCAGTATCTCCTTGGCTGTGAAGCACATCGCGCCCTTGGCGGTGCTGCAATCGATCTACGAGTCGGACGAGTTGCATTGCTATATTGAGCGCGCGGCGGACGACGAGGCGGTGGCTGCGGCGGAAGCCGTGGTGCAGGCGCGCTTCGATGGCCCGAATCGCTTCGCCGGGGTCAAAGCCTTCGCCGAAGAAGTGCTCGATAACACGATTGCAGTCGGCGATCTGGATGAGGCCTTTACTGGACCGCACTTTTTTACGGCCTTCGCCTTCGATGATTCGGTGCCGGAAGGGGCCGCCTTCGCCGCCGCAACGGTCTTTTTGCCCCGTTGGCAGGTGTCGCGCTCGAAGGGGAAATACGGCGCCGTGGCTAATTTAAAAATAGAGGCGGATACCGACATCGACAGCCTGGTCATGCGGGTGTGGGGCGCGTATCGCAAATTCGGTGCCTTCGACTACTTGCCGGAAGCAGAACAGGGTGATGCCTCGCCCCGGCCAAAAGTCGAAACACGGCGGGAGCTGGCGCCGGATGTTTATCCGCAGGCTGTGACGCGTGCACTTGATGCAATCGGGCAGGGCAAATACGAGAAAATTGTGCTCGCGCGCGGTATCGAGCTGAAGGCTGACCGCCCTTGGCAGCCGCTGGATACGCTCAACCGTTTGCGGGAGCGCTTCTCGGGTTGTTTCACCTTTTCTTTCGGGGGGGGCGATGCGCGTAGTTTCATCGGAGCGACGCCAGAGCGCCTGCTGCAGGTACGCAATGGCCGCTTGCTGACTGAGGCGATTGCCGGCTCCGGGCCGCGCGGCAAAACCGCGGGGGAGGACGCCAAGCACGCGCGTGCGCTCCTTGAGAGTCGTAAAGATCTCCACGAGCACATTTGCGTGCGCGATTCGATCCTGCGCCGCCTAGCGCACGTCGGTGTCGAGGGAAGGGCGGAGCCGCATCCGCAGCTCCTGCTTCTGGCTAATGTCCAACACTTGCGCACCCGGATCGAGGCTGAGGTCGGCGAAACAGTGCACTTGCTCGACATACTCCCGGAGATGCATCCGACGCCTGCCGTCGGCGGCTCGCCACGTGAGGACGCGGTGCCTAGTATTGCCGAGCTGGAGCAAATCGAGCGGGGGCTCTACGCGGGCGTCGTCGGTTGGTTTAACCACTTGAACGAAGGTGAGATGATCGTGGGCATCCGCTCGGCTTTAATCGAGGGCCAGATCGCCCGGCTCTATGCCGGCGCGGGCATTGTCGAAGGCTCCGACCCCGAAAAAGAAATGCGCGAGACCGAAATGAAGCTCAGCGCTTTGCTCGATGTCTTGGTCGACTCTACGGAATACAAGCAGTAAGGGTTTTCTATCTTTTGTTAACCATTGACAATTTTGCTTGCCTGCGCTCTGTATGGCAGCGTTGTGATATCGAAAATATGCATATCGGGGCTGATTAGCCTGATCGCCTGGAACAGCGCCTTCGGTCCGTTCGGAGGCTTACTGCTGTGCATCCATCAAGACCTCGCGCTGCATATGGATGATAATTCGGGCGGGGATATTGCTTGCTTGAATGGCCTGTCCTGCGCCGGCGATGCAGAGGCTGTGCCCGTTGCTGGCTTCTGTATGGGGACGGACGAATCATGCGTCGATATCGAGCTAGTGGCTGAGCTCCTGCCAATTGTGCGTCTCCATTCAGCAGTAAGCTGCCTGCCTCTGCGGGCTTTGCTCGATACTGGGGGCGGCCGACCTCGAATCCCCGAGCCTTCGCATGCGCTTGTTCCGAAGGGGAGGCCTGCACAGTCATTGCCCCATCTGCCCTGGTTAACGGCTGCTTATTTACATACGATCGTACTCCGAGTCTGAGATTCCTGATCCTTGGTTAACGGCTGCTGGTTCGATGCAGTCTTTTAATAATGGCACCCTAACTTATGGGGCGCATCACGATCAGGAAGAGTATGTATCCAAGAATTTATCAGAGGCACCTAGCGTGCTATGCCGCAGTATTTCTCGCGGCGAGTAGTCTAAGCGCTCAAGCGCCGCTGGCCTTGAGTTCAGAGCAAGCCGTTGAGTTGGCGATTGAGAATAACCCGCTCTTTCAGGCCGCGCGTAGCGTAGTTGAACGGGCCAGGGGACGTTTGCAACAGGCCGGACTTTTGGACAATCCGGAGCTCGGCGTCTCTTATTCCGGCGATCAGGCTTTTAACGACGAAGGCGAACAAAGCTTTGGTCTGGCCTTTTCGCAGCGCTTTCCTGTGACGCAGCGTCTACAGCTCGAAAAAGCGGTTGCAAGAAAGGAAGTCGAAGTCGCCCAGGCGGAGATCAATAATGAGATGCGCCTGCTGACGCAAAAGGTGCGGCTTGCGGTCGTGGCCCTTGCTTCGACCGAAGCCGAGTTGGAGCTGCGCGATCAATTGAAGTCGCTCAACCAAGAGTTTCTCGACTTCATCGAGTCGCGGGTTGAGACAGGCGAGGCGTCTCAGGTGGAGGCGGATCAGCTGCGGATTGCTCTTTATTCCGTCAAACAAGAGACCACGCAGCTGCGGCATCAACTGACTGTGCAAAAGGCGGCGATTCGCGAGCTGATGGGGGTCGCGCCCGATTTCGAATTTGACCTCGATTATGCGTTTTCACCGCTTCCTGAGAATCCGCCTCTACCGGATCTCGATGAGGCATGGCTTCATGCGCACCCTGCTTACCGGCTCAGACAGCTACTTGTGCAATTAGCCGAAGGTCGCATCGCCCGCGCGCTTGCTGCGCGTTGGGCGGATGTGGCGGTCGAGGTTTTTTACGAAGAAGAGCGTGGTGTCGATGCGCCGAACGGGCTCGGGCGTGACCGCTTCCTCGGCCTTGGGCTCTCCGTGCCCCTGCCTCTGCATGACCGCAATGCAGGCAATGTCGCCGAGCAGCGGGCCGCTCGCAACGAGATGCACTGGCACTTGCAAGCGACGGTTTCCAGTTTGCAGATAGAGGCGTCGATGCGACGCGAGTTGGTCGATTCACTCCGACAACAGGCGCTCGAATACGAGTCGGAGGTGATGTCTCTGATCGATCAAAATCTGGAGGCGATGCGCGACGGCTATGCCAAGGGTCAGATTAGTTTGGCCGAACTTTTTCAAACGCAGGCCCAGCGCCTTAAAATACAATCCACGCACATTCAGGTCCTGAGTGAGTTGGCCAATGCGCATATACAATGGAGCGCAGCCACCGGGGTCGATCTGCCAGCTCGTGCTCCAGCTCCGAATACTCTAACGAATTAAAATGATGAAACATATTTCTCCAATCTACTTCTGCGCGGCCGTGCTGGCCGGCGTCACTCTGAGCCCGCATTCATATCTCCTCGCAGCGGATCGATCGGCCGACACCGTCATCCTTGACGAGAGCGGCATGCGCAATCTGCGCATCACTACGGAAGTGGTCGATCTGCGGGATTTTGAGACGACTGTTTTCGCCATTGGGCGGATCGAGGAAGTGCCTTCCCGGCACTCCGTCCTCTCAACCCGTGTGGCTGGGCGGGTCAAAGCAATTGATTTTTTCGAGGGTGATTATGTGAAAAAAGGAGAGCTCGTTGCTCGGATTGAAACGCGCCAGTTGGGTGACCCGCCCCCGTCTATCGAGCTGAGGGCACCTCAGGAGGGTCTGGTCATCGCGTCCCATGTGCGACTGGGGCAACCGGTTGAACCGGAGGCGGAGTTGATGGATATTTCCGATCGTTCAGTCATGTGGGCAGTGGCACGCATCCCCGAGCAAGAGGCGGACGAGGTGAGGATTGGCAGCGCAGCCCACATTCACATACCTGCATTGGGTGACAATTTAATAGAAGCGCGCCTGATGCGCTTTGGTGTGAATGCCGACCGGGTCTCGGGCACGGTCGATGGCATTTTCGAAATACCGAACCCCGACGGACGCCTGCGCCCCGGCATGCGGGCTGAGTTTTCGATTGTGCTGCAACAGCGTGCCGGTGTCTTGGCGGTCCCGCGCTATGCGGTCCAGGGAGACCCTTCGAGCCGAGTGGTCTTTGTTTCGGATTTCGATTTGGACAACGCATTCGTGCGTGTCCCCGTGGTGCTCGGTGAGCGAAATGACCGCTACGTCGAAGTAGAGTCAGGGCTCTTTCCCGGGGATGAGGTGGTGACGCAGGGTGCCTATTCTTTGATGTTTGCCGGGGGTGGGCAGAGCCTCTCGCTGAAAGAGGCGCTGGATGCCGCGCACGGGCACGAGCATAATGAGGACGGTTCCGAAATGACGGATGCCGATCAAGGGCATCATGTCGGAGCGGAGGACGATCCTCACGAGCATGGAGCGCACGGTCAGAGCCATGGGTGGCTGTTGGGCTATGCGGCCTTCATGACATTGCTTTCGGTCGTCCTATTGCAGCGGCTCATGCATCGGAAACCTGGGGAAAGCGTGTAAGATGTTGAATCAACTGATACGTTTTTCGCTCTCGCAGCGTTTGTTGGTCGTCGTCATCGCCGTCGTCGTGCTGGTGCTGGGGGTCAAGAAGTCGACCGAGTTGCCCGTCGAGGTTTTACCCGATCTGACCAAGCCGACGGTGACGATCTTGACCGAGGTGCCGGGCTACGCGCCCGAAGAAGTCGAGACACTTGTGACTATTCCCTTGGAGAATGCACTCATGGGAGCGACGGGCGTCACGCGATTACGCTCAGTCAATGATGTTGGGCTCTCGCTCATCTTCGTCGAATTTGATTGGGGCACCGACATCTACCAGGCGCGCCAGTTCGTGCAGGAGCGACTAGCCGGAGCAGGCGAGGCCATCCCCGAAGCTATCAGGCCTTACATGACGCCAGTCGCCTCTTTGATGGGAAATATCCTGCTCATAGGTCTCGCCGATCCGACGGGTGAAGTCTCACCGCGCGATCTGCGCATGCTGGCTGACTGGACGGTGGGGCGTCGTCTACAATCCATTTCCGGCATCGCCGAAGTGCTCTCCATGGGTGGTGGTGTCAAACAAATCCAAGTGCAGCCGGATCCCGACCGAATGCTCGCTCACGGCGTGAATTTCGATCAGATCCGAAGGGCCGCGGCCAATGCGGTGAAGAACACTACGGGCGGCTTTTTAACCGAGTCCGCCCAAGAGATCATGGTGCGTAATCTCGCCATGACGACAGAGCTTGGTGCCATCGCCAACACCGTGGTGAGCTACGAAGACGATCGGCCTGTGCGACTGAGTGATGTCGCCCAACTGGTTTGGGATATCGAGCCGATGCGGGGCGATGCCGGACTCGGCTCGAAGGCCTTGGGCGGCGGCTATCCAGGTGTGATCCTCAGCGTGACCAAATCGCCCGGCTTCGACACCATCGGGCTGACCGACCGAGTGGAAGCTGCGCTGGCCGATCTGCAAGCGGCTCTACCTCAAGGGGTCGAGGTCGTCACGCTCTACCGACAGGCCGATTTTATCAATCTCTCAGTCGGTAACCTTGAGGAGGCTCTCTTGGATGGGGCGATCATGGTGGCTATCATTCTCTTTCTTTTCCTGTTCAATGTTCGGATAACTTTGATTACTTTGACCGCGATCCCGCTGTCACTTGCGGCCACGATTCTTGTCTTCGAACTGTTTGGACTGGGTGTTAATTCGATGACCCTCGGAGGTCTCGCTGTAGCCATCGGCATGGTAGTCGACGACGCCATCGTGGATGTAGAAAACGTCTATCGACGCTTGCGCGAAAACGCAGCGTTGACACTCCCTCGGCCGCGCTTGGAAGTTATCGCCCGCGCCTCGGCCGAGGTGCGTTCTTCGATCTTATACGCTACCGTGCTGATCATTTTGGTCTTCCTGCCACTCCTTGCGTTAAGCGGGGTCGAAGGGCGGCTCTTCGCTCCCATTGCGGTCGCGACGATTGTGAGCATGGCCGCTTCGTTCGTAGTCTCACTTAGCGTCATACCGGTGCTTTGCTCCCTCCTGCTTCATCCCGCCGCGGGCAAAGTGCATGCTGATGGCCGCATCGTCAGGTTCTTGAAGCGCGCCTATACGGCTACCTGGCTGCGCTTTTCCCTTTCACAGCCTCTGATGGTTTTGCTCATTACGGGCGTCTTACTGTTACTGGGCCTTGGGGCGGTGACTCGAATGGGGGGCAACTTCCTGCCTGCGTTTCGCGAACCGACTGCATTGATTGCTACGACGACAGCACCGGGAACTTCGCTTAAACAAACGACCGAGCTCTCCGAGACCGCCATTGAGCTCTTGCTGCAAATCCCCGAGGTAGCGACCGTCGGATACCGTGTCGGTCGAGCGGAGCGCGGCGACCATGTGGTACCTGTCTCCACTGTCGAATTCGAAGTTGAATTCAACGAAGACAGTGCACGCGGGCGCGACGAAATACTGGCTGAGATCCGCGAAGTCATGCGGACGATCCCTGGCACCTTCAGCGCCTTGAGCACACCCTTGGCCGACCGCATCGGTCATATGTTGAGTGGCGTCTCGGCTAAGGTAGCTGTCAAAATCTACGGCCCTGACCTCGCCGAACTACGCCGCCTTGGCAATGAAGTCACGGAGATCGCCCGGGCCATTCCCGGACTGGCAGAGGCGAGGGCGGAGCAGCAGGCGCTTATCCCACAATTACGCATCGAAGTCGATCGTGACCGAGCGCTCGCCTATGGCTTGACTCCCGGAGAGCTCAATACGCAACTCAAGACGCTTATGGGGGGCGAAGCCGTGGCCGAGGTCTACGAAGGACAGCACGTTTATGATGTGGTCGTCCGCCTGCCCGCGCAGTGGCGGGAGTCGCCCGATCGCCTAAAGAATCTCTACCTCGATACTCTGAGCGGGCAACGCGTCCCGCTCAGCTCCGTGGCGGAGATACGTCAAGCCAAGGGTCCTAATACTATACTTCGCGAAAATACGATGCGTCGATTCGTTGTTTCAGTTAACCCAACCGTCAGCGATCTCAATCTTGCCGTTGAGACCCTGCAGAGTGCCGTCGCACAACAACTTAAGCTCCCTCAGGGATATACCGTTACTTTTGAGGGTGAGTATCAAGCACAGCAAGAGGCGCGACGTATCATCCTGATCATGTGTGCCTTAATCCTGCTGTTGATTATCTTCCTACTCTACAGTTATTTCAAAACCTTCAGTTTCGTCCTCGTCGTCTTGACGATCATTCCGATCTCTTTGATTGGCGGTATTTTCTACACCAGTCTGACACTGAACAATATCAGCATCGCCACGCTCGTAGGATTGATTGCGGTCACCGGCATCGCCGCTCGGAATAACATCATGTTGCTCTCGCACTACCTCCATCTGATGCGTCACGAGTCTGAAGAATTCTCTCGGGAGATGGTCATTCGGGGCACCCTGGAGCGGCTCGTACCCATCCTGATGACAGCGATTTCGGCTGGCCTCGCCTTGGTGCCGCTACTACTCGCGGCCGATGAGCCGGGTAAAGAAATCCTCAATCCCGTCGCCATCGTTATCGTCGGTGGTCTGATCAGCTCCACCCTGCTGGGCCTTGCCGTGACGCCGGCCATCTTTTATGCTTTCTGCCAACGATCTGCCGAAAAATCGATCCGCCTACAATCGGCTGCTTCCGAGTAGAGACGACTTCAGCGCCCAATTTTAGATTCCGAACGCGTGGCTTGTAGCAGCTCAGGTCGCCATCACCTTCAACCAAGCAAATATAATATGAAAATAAACCGACACCTCGCCGCCCTCTCACTCACTATCGGCTGCCTTTTCACCCCGCTATCGACTCGCGCCGGTAGCCAACACGCCGATCACCAACACGCCGACCACCAACACGCTGTAACCGAGATCAAAGCCGGTCCGAACGGCGGCCGACTCATTCGTACTGTCGAGCCTCATGCTGAATTTTTTGTGAAGCCTGACCGTTACGCACAAATTACCTTTCTGGACGCGGACGGTCAGATTGCAGCGCCCTCCGGGCAAGTCGTTTCCCTCGTTGGCGGCGATCGTTCGAACCCGATCAAAGTTAGCTTTGCCGCGGTTGACGGCCTGCTCCGTTCAGCGAGCCCACTGCCAGATCAGCCGAACATACCGATCATCCTCTCGATTAAGTCCACATCGGACGCGAAGACAGTGCGTGAACGCTTTTACCTGAACCAAAGCATCTGCGGCGGTTGCGACTATGAGGAGTATGCCTGCACCTGCGGTCACTAGCTGCAGCGAGCCGCATTGGCTCAATTTGCGGACAGGTAAACTCAAGACTCTGCAGCCGACATCCACCGGAAACTCCTCTCAATTCGACTTGCGGGGCGGCTCTATGAAAGGCTATCTTGAATGGTTCATTTTGACCAGATGTCTACCCGTGCCACCAGTCGTGTTTATAATACCGCCGCTCTTGAAGTTTGGTTCGCCAATGTCGGGCTGGATTGGGAGCAGTTTTTTTCCCATGAGGCTCTGCAGCGTGGGCGCGAGATTTACCGCAAGGGCCAAATTTCTGGTGTCGAACTGGCGGATGACGAGGCCATAGTCCATTGCACGTTTGCTCGTAAGGACACTTGCTACGCAGTCATCGAATGGAGTAAAGAAGGCCCTAAGGTGCGTAACTCGACTGGCGATGCCGAGCTGGGCGATGCTGTCGCGGTGGGCGGGCTGTATGAAGTTGAGGAACTGATTGCCGACGAGATCGATCCATTGCCCTATGAGCCAAAAGCAAAGGCTAAAGCGGAGGCACCCGTCTCAGAAGCAGCGAAAGTGGGGCGCGAAATCGCCGCTGATAAGGCCGAGGCCGCGCCCGCCCCTCGCCGTTTGACTCCGAAGCTCGAAGGCCTTCGTTCCGGTCTGCGTCTGACTGCTTATTGGACGAATACGGATTTCTCGCGCGAGCCGGCTTTTCGCAGCGATGATGCGCCCATGCTTGCCGCGGAGCGCGAGGCCCTTGTCCGCTTGACAGGGCGCGCTCGGGATGCGGGCTTTCACTTTCGGCGCGAGTCCAATGACTACATCCTTCGCGATCCCGATCGGATCGCTCCTTTTTTTACCCACACGCGAAAACGCTGGGAGGACAGCTTCCATTGCATCGACCTCGACTTGGAGGCCCAACGCATGGCCGAGGGCGTCCGCGAGGTGAAGGTCATCGGCCGTGTGGAATCGGCGGGTGCCTCCAGGATGCGGGTTGATTGGAGGCTCAAACTGGGTCGCCAGTGGCTCGACCCCGAAGACGCCGAACGACTCTCCAAAGCAGGGCGGGGCACGCATGTCGTGCGGGGGCTCGGCTTGGTCCGAATCAGTGAAGATCAATCGGCAGCACTTTCCGAGTGGCGAGTGGCGGCAGCGGGCCACTCCGAGAAGGCGCAAACCTGGCCCCGCTATATGGTCTTCTCCTTGTTCGGGGAGCGGGGCGCCGAACTCGACCTTGAGGAGGAACTCGCGGCCTGGCGTACCCAATTGGTGGATACGAATTACGCAGGCGCGGAGTCGTTACCCCCATTTCTTCGACACTATCAAAGGCAAGGGGTGCATTGGATGGCGAAACTCCGCGAGATGGGCTGCCACGGATTACTTGCAGACGAAATGGGATTGGGCAAAACGCTGCAGGTGCTGACTCTACTGCAATATTTCCCCTACCAGGATCAGAGTTATCTGATCGTCTGCCCAGCCAGTGTGGTGCCGGTCTGGCAGAGTGAGGCGCGGCATTGGTACCCTGACATGCCGACCAAAGTACTCCGCAGTGGGGAGGACTTCTCTTGTGATACGCTGGCCACGCCGACGCTCTGGATCGCCAGCTACACACAATTACGGCGGCATAAGCATCTGCTTGATACGGTCCGGTTCGGCTACGCGGTGCTCGACGAAGCGCAGCAAATCAAAAATCCAGAGGCCAAAGTCACCCAAGCCTGCTGTGCGATCCAGGCTGAGTGTCGGCTGGCGCTGACGGGCACGCCGATTGAAAATCGCCTCCTCGACCTTTGGACGCTCTTCCGCTTTCTCATGCCGGGGCTACTCGGCTCGCGCCGCCGGTTTGAGGAGGCGGTGGAGAATCCCAACGCCGAATTCCGGGCTGCCTTTGAAGAGCGCCTGCGTCAACAGATCATGCCCTTCATCCAGCGTCGGCAGAAAGATAAGGTGGGCACCGATTTGCCACCCAAGGTCGAGATGGATCTGGTCTGTCCCATCACGGAGCTGCAAAGGCAGACCTATGAGAATCTGCTCAATCGCGGGCGCGAGGAATTGGGCGATGACCTGCAGTCGGCCATGCACACGCAGTCGATGCATTTCTTCGCGCTGCTCACTCGCTTGCGTCAAGCTTGCTGCGACCCGGGCTTAGTGCCCGAGGTGCAGGCCGACATTCTGCAAAGTGGCAAAATTCAAATGCTGCTCACGCGTCTGGAGGAAGCGCTCGGGGGCGACGGCGCGCGCAAGGTCGTCATCTTCAGTCAATTCGTTGGCCTGCTCAAGCGGCTGAAGCCATTGCTAAAAAAGACCTTCCCCAAAGTCGCCTTGCTCGAATTAAGCGGCGAGACGAAAGACCGTGCCAAGCCGGTCGACACCTTCCAAGAGGTGAAAGGCCCCGCCATCATCCTAGTCAGCCTGCGCGCGGGCGGCACGGGCATCACGCTGCACGCGGCCGATTACGTTTTCCTTCTCGACCCTTGGTGGAACCCTGCTGTGGAGAGTCAAGCCGTCGACCGCGTCCACCGCATCGGGCAAGACCGTCGCGTCTTCGTGTATCGTATGATCACCGAGGGCACGATCGAAGCGCGCATCCAACATTTAAAGAAAGAGAAGCGCGAGCTCTTCGAAAATACCCTCGGCCACCTCGGCAGCGCAAAAGACCTGGCCGAGCATTTCGGCGATCTGGAGGAGCTGGCCAAGCTGCTTCCTCCGGAGTCGTGAATTCCGTAGTGGGCTGCTTGAGCAAGCATTCATCCGTTGGTTGAATCTGGTGAAGCATGAACCCTTGCTGAAGCTGCGGGCTACTTTTCGCCCTTATCCACAAAAAAACGGCCGTCCTTTGCAGGGCGGCCGTTTGGAAAGTCTCAAAAGCGGATTCGCTTACGCGACGTTGGCGCCAACGACGGCGGCCATTTGCATCATGTTGATGGTTTGGCCTTCTTGGATGTTGCGCAGATCGGTCACTTTACCAGACTTGCTAGTCGAAAAGGTGTTGCGGAAGATCGGGAGCAATTTGGCGTCGGCGACGATGTATTTGCCGGCGTTTTCAGCTTTGCCGTTTTCAGTTTTGGTTTGGAGGCCTGCTCCTTTGATGTAGTCCCAAAGCTTTTTGGTGATTTCAGTGCGCGGAAGCTCGCTGGCTCCGAGGAAGGAGGCAAGTTCTGCTTTGAGTTTTACGGGTTTGTTCAGTCCTTTGGGTTCGTCTGCCATGATGTTGTCTTTCTTTTGTGGTTAGTGTCTAGGCGAATGCCTATGTGTCTTATTTGTATAAGTTGTATCGGGTTTAAATCTAATATTAGCGGTATAAATCGAGTGTTAGTCGAGTTGGGCGAGATGTCGGAGTGCGGCCACGTAGCCGCCGAAACCCAGGCCTGAGATCACGCCGATGCAGGCTGGAGCGGTTATCGAGTGCTTGCGGATTTCTTCACGGCGGTAGATGTTGCTGATGTGGACTTCGATGACGGGCAGATCGCTGCCCGAGATGGCGTCGCGCAGGGCGAGGCTTGTGTGGGTGAGTGCGCCGGGGTTGATGATCAGGCCGAAGACCTCGGCATCGGCGTATTCACCAATCTCGTCGATAATAAAGCCCTCGTGGTTGCTCTGGTAGAATTGCACCTCGACGCCGAGCGATTCGGCTTCCTCGGTCAGGAGGTTTTCCAGATCGGTCAATGTTTCGTCCCCATAAATCTCCGGCTCGCGTAAGCCGAGTCGATCTAAATTGGGGCCATTGATGATGACGATGCGTTTCATATTTTCGTTAATCAGTTGGACTGAATCGGATTTTCGGCCTCCTGGCAACGCTCGTTTCGCTCGATTAAAAGGGCGGTTCTTCGTCGAGAATCTCGTCCGCAGGGTCGAAGGGCGGTGGTTCGTCGGACGCGCTGCCGCCGCCGGCGCCGGCGCTTTCCACCTTCCATGCGTTCAGATTGACAAAGTAACGGCCCTGATATTCACGCCCGCGCAGGTCGAAGGATACTTTGACCTTTTCGCCGGTCTTCAGTTTGTTGACCATCTCGACTTTTTCTTTGACGCACTGCAGGCAAATATCCTGAGGGTATTTGTCGGCTTCCGTGGTCACCACGAATTCGCGCACATTAAAGCCGCTGCCAAAGGTTTTTTCTTCGAAGATCTCTTTTACGGTTCCGGATAGTTCGTACATGCCAGCAGTGAACGGCTCCGCCGCAGGGGAAGCAAAACATTTTTGCCTCAAGTTGAAAATCGTGCCGGGCGTGAGTGATGATCGGAGGCAGGGCGTTCCGCCCTGCGCGCGTGTTAAAGCCCGGGGCAAGTTGCCCCGACTCCCAACGCAACCAGCCCCGCTACCTATCCTGGAAACTTGTCCCGGAAGACCACGTCTTCGTAGGGCAACTGTCCGCCGCGGACGTTGGCGGCCTTCATCGGCTTGCCGATGGTCAGCATCATGCCGATGATATGATTCTCCGGTAGGCCGATAATCTCAGCGACTTTGACTGGATCGAAACCAATCATGGGGCAGGAATCATAGCCCATGGACTTGGCCGCCAACATGAGGGTCTGAGCGGCGATGCCGATTGAGCGCATGGCTTCGTCGCGCTGAAGTTGCGGGTTGTTCTCGTAAAAGGGGGCGACCATCGGCACCAGCATGTCCTGCACGGGCTGCGGGGCGTTGACCCAATAGCGGCCGGCGTCCTCGTGGGCGTTCAGGTCGGCGCAGAGCAGGACCGTGATGGAGGCTTCGCTGACCTGCGCCTGGTTCCAGGCGACCGCGCGCAAGGCATCTTTCTGCGCTGGGTCGGTCACGACGACGAAACGCCAGTTCTGCATATTGAACGAGGTTGGGGAGAGCAGTGCGAGCTCCAGAAGGGCGTTGATTTCGGCCTCGCTCATCGTGTGATGCGGGTCGTAATGTTTAACAGAGCGGCGCTCCCTGATTGCGGTGAGTGTATCCATGGTCACGAACTTGACGGTTTTTTTTCGGTAATCAAGCGAGCAGAAGGGTAAAATGGGGTATGATTTTGTAATGATTATCTCGGTCTGACGCTTAGTCCTTATGTTTACTGCTCCCACACTCCTCTGGTTCCGTAAAGACCTCCGCTTGGCCGACAACTCGGCGCTGGCGGCGGCCATTGAGGCGGGTGCGCCGATTATCCCGGTCTTTATCTGGTCGCCGGGCGAGGCGGGCGACTGGTCGCCGGGCGCGGCTTCGAAGTGGTTCCTGCATCAGGCTCTGGCGAGCCTGAGTGAGGAGTGGGCCGTGAGGAGTGGGCAGTTGGTGCTGCGGATGGGGAATTCGCTGGAGGAATTGCGGGACATTATTGAGAAAACTGGGGCGAAGCGGGTCTATTGGAACCGGCGTTACGAATCGCCGCTGCGGGAGCTGGATGCGGAAATCAAGCGTGCGCTGCGAGAGGATGGGATTGAGGTACAGAGTTTCAATAGCTCTCTGCTCAACGAGCCCCACACGGCGAGTACGGGTGGAGGCAAACCTTACAAAGTGTATACTCCTTACTGGAAGAAGGTCAAAGACCGGGCTATCGAGCCCCCAGCCGAGCCGGATTGGGAGGCTTTGCAGTTCCCCGACTCCTATCCGCAGACCGTGGCCTTAGATGCCTTGAACTTGTTGCCGGAGAATCTATGGTATCGAAAGTTGGACCGCCATTGGGACGTGAGCGAGGCGGCGGCGCAGAAGCGCTTGCAGGACTTTCTGGATCAAGCGGTGGAGGATTATAATGAAGCGCGCGACATCCCCGGCGAGGACGGCACGTCGAGCCTTTCACCTTATTTGCATTGGGGACAGATCGGGCCGCGACAGGTCATGCATGCGCTCAAGGCCAGGCATGACCTCTGCGCGACGGGGCCGCAGGTCTACGCGAAGGAAATCTATTGGCGGGAGTTTGCCTACAACGTGCTCTACCACTTCCCGCACACGCCGGACGCGCCCTTGCATGAGAAGTATAGCGACTTTCCCTGGCAGCCCGATGCTAAACTGCTGGAGCGCTGGCAGCGCGGGCAGACCGGCTACCCGATTGTCGATGCGGGCATGCGGCAGCTTTACGCAACGGGCTGGATGCATAACCGGGTGCGGATGGTCGTCTCTTCGCTCCTGGTGAAGCATCTCCTGCAGGACTGGCGCGAGGGTGCCCGTTGGTTCTGGGGTACGCTGGTCGATGCCGACCTTGCGAGCAACACCCTCGGCTGGCAGTGGAGTGCGGGTTGTGGGGCGGATGCGGCGCCGTATTTCCGTATCTTCAATCCGATAACTCAGGGCCAGAAGTTCGATCCCGATGGCGACTATGTGCGCCAATGGGTGCCGGAGATCGCCAAGCTGCCGAACAAGTTCATCCACGAGCCTTGGGAAGCGCCTGCCGGAATTTTGCAATACGCAGGTGTCGAACTGGGCAAGGATTACCCTGCGCCCGTGATCGAGCATAAGGCAGGCCGCGCGCGCGCGCTGGCTGCTTTGGCTAAAGTGAAGGGGTGAACGCTCTGGCTTTGATATATGAAAGAATACTCACGCAAAGGCGCAGAGACGCGAAGAAATGAACTGTTCGCCGTAAGCGACTATCGGGAGCGGGTTTCAGAATAATCATCATGGGAGGAAAAAACAGAAAAATGAAATCCACTCGTCACCTCCACATCGTCTTTGGCGACCAGCTCGACCACCAGTCGGCGGTCTTCGATGGCTTCGACCTCAAAGAAGACGCCGTCTGGATGGCGGAGGTCGATTACGAGGCCAAGCATGTGTGGTCGCACAAGCAGCGGATCGCGCTCTTTCTTTCGGCCATGCGGCATTTTCGCGACGAGCTGCGTGAAAAAGCTATTCAGGTCATCTACACCGAGCTGGGCGACAGCCAGCAGACGGACAAATTTTCTACGCGGCTCCAACTCGACCTGCGAGCGCTCAGCCCCGCGCGCGTGATCGTGGTGCGCCCCGGTGAGTGGCGGGTCTTGCAAGGCCTGAAAAAAATCTGCCGCGAAGAAGGCATCGAACTGGAGCTGCGGGAGGACACGCACTTCTACACGACGCCGCAGGATTTTGTAGAGCATGCCAAAGGGCGTAAAGCGGTGCGGATGGAGTATTTCTACCGCGAGCAGCGCAAGCGTTTCAATGTGTTGATGGACGACGGCAAGCCGGCGGGTGGCGATTGGAACTTTGACAAGGATAACCGCGGCAACTTCGGCAAGGAGGGCCCCGAGGCCCCTAACACCGGCCCCAGCCACCGCCAAGATGCGATCACTCAGGCAGTGCTTGAGTTAGTCGAAGCGCGATTTGCGAACCATCCCGGCTCCTTGCAGTCTTTTGCCTGGGCGGTCACCCGTGAGGAAGCCAAGCGGGATCTGGAGAAATTCATTCGGGAACGCCTGCCTACCTTCGGCCACTATCAGGACGCCATGTGGACGGATGAGCCTTGGCTCTACCATTCGCTCCTCAGCACTTCGCTCAATTTGAAATTGCTCCATCCCCGCGAGGTCGTCGATGCCGCTGAGCAGGCCTACCGGGAGGGGCACGCACCCATTGCGGCGGTCGAAGGCTTCATTCGCCAGATCCTCGGTTGGCGGGAGTATGTGCGTGGCATCTACTGGGCCCATATGCCGGAATACCTCGACCGTAATGCGATGGGTGCGAAGGAGCCACTGCCTGATTTTTATTGGACCGGCGAGACCGATCTGGCGTGCCTCAAGCAAGCCATAGGGCAGACGCTGGAGCACGGCTACGCGCACCATATTCAGCGCCTCATGGTGACCGGGCTCTACGCGCTGCTGCTCGGCGTCGATCCGAAGAAGCTGCACGAATGGTATCTAGCGATCTACGTCGATGCAGTCGAATGGGTCGAGCTGCCCAACACGCTCGGCATGTCGCAATATGGCGACGGTGGCTTGATGGCTTCGAAGCCTTACATCGCGACGGGGAGCTACATCCATAAGATGAGCAACTACTGCAAACACTGTCCGAAGAATCCCAAGGAGAAGACAGGTGATCAGGCCTGCCCGTTTACCACACTCTATTGGGACTACCTCATCCGTCACGAGGACACGCTACGGGGAAATCACCGCATGTCGCTTCAGGTCCGTAATCTGGATCGGCTCGCAGAGGGCGAGCGCGCAGCCATCGTCAAAGCAGCCAATGCGATTCGCAAAATGCCTGCGGTGTGTTATCATAGTGTTTAATAACGGACGACATCAGATGATTTTACCTTATTTTTGCTAAGTTTCGCTCCTAATTTAGAAAATATGAGCTCAGCCCAAACAGTTCTTGTCACCGGTGCCACCGGCCTGGTTGGCTCCGCGCTTTCCGCGGCGCTCCGCGAGCGTGGCCATGAGGTCCGCACACTCTCACGCTCCCGTGGAGATTTTAGTTGGGATGTGGAGGCAGGCTCGCTTGATGCGGACGCGCTTGAAGGCGTCGATGCCGTCGTCCATCTGGCCGGAGAACCCATCGCGCAACGCTGGTCGGCTGAAGCCAAGCGCCGCATCCTCAGCAGTCGGGTGGATGGCACCGCATTGCTGGCCGGTGCGATTGCCGGATGCGCGACCCCACCCGCCCTGATCTGCGCGTCGGGTGTCAATTTTTACGGCTATGCCCCAGGGCGTGAAGTCGACGAAAGCAGTGCGTCCGGTGATGGCTTCCTATCTGAAGTGTGCCGCGCATGGGAGGCGGCCGCGAAGCCAGCAGTCGAGGCCGGCGCGCGGACAGTATTCTTGCGCACCGGCATCGTGCTCTCGGCCAAAGGTGGGGCACTGGTTAAAATGCTGCCGCCCTTCAAGCTTGGCATCGGCGGGCGCATCGGTGACGGCCGTCAACTCATGAGTTGGATTAGCCTGCCCGATCTCGTCCAAGCCTATGTCTTCGCGTTGGAAAACGATGCCGTGCGGGGCCCGTTCAACGCGGTCGCTCCCGCGCCGGTCACCAATCAGGTCTTTACCAAAACTCTCGGCGCTGTGCTGGGGCGTCCGACGATCTTTCCTTTGCCCCGCTCTGTCGTGAAAACCCTCTTTGGTGAGATGGGCAAAGAGACGGTGCTTGCTGATCTCGGGGTCCGGCCCAAGCGGCTCCAAGAGCTTGGCTTCAAGTGGGCGCAACCCGAACTCGAAGCGGCTTTGCGGGCTCATTAATAGCTGCATCCAAATCCTCCGCGAACTGTCGGACGATGCCGGACCAGCCGAGGGTTTCGGCAGTGCTGCGGGCGGCGCTCTGGAGCTTCGGCCAGTGGGCTCTTTGCTCCAAGGCACGGTCGGCGGCTTGTAAGAAAGCGGCGCTTTCGTCGAAGGGGGCGAGGTAGCCGTTGACGCCATCTTCGATGTAGCGTCCGGGGGCGGCGTAGTCGTAGGCGAGGGTGACGAGGCCGGAGGCCATCGCTTCGGTCACGACGTTACCGAAGGTTTCTGTGACGCTGGGGAAGACAAAGAGGTCGGCCGAGGCGTAGTGGCGGGCGAGGGCTTCGCCCTGCTGCATGCCGGCGAAGATGTAGTCGGGATGCTGCTTCTCCAGCTTGGTCCGTTCGGGGCCATCGCCGACGAAGACGCAGGCCACGCTAGGGTGGCGCGCCTTGATCCGCTCAAAGGTTTTGGCGGCGAGGGGGATATTCTTCTCGACGGCGAGTCGGCTGACGAAGAGAGCGACAATGCCCTCGTCGTCCACGCCCCAGCGCTGGCGCAGCGAGGCGTCGCGTTTACGAGGGTTGAAAAGAACCGTGTCGACTCCGCGGCCGAGCAGGCGGGTGCCCTGAATCCCCATGACTTCGAGGCGGGTGATCACATCCTGTGAGGGCGCGAAGGTGCGGCGTGTTTTATTGTGTGTTTTCCGAAGGAAGCCCTCCACTACCTTCGCGAGGATAGGCAGATTGTAGTGCTTCATGTATTCATGGAAGTTGGTATGAAAGCCCGAGACGATTGGGATGCTCAGGGCGACAGCGGCCTTGATTGAGGACTGTCCGAGCGGTCCCTCGGTGGCGACGTAGATTATATCGGGTCGCGCCTCGCTCCAAAGCGTGCGCAGTTTATGGCTGCAGGGCAGGCCGAAGCGCAGGCCGTCGTAGCCGGGGAGCGGGAGACCCGGCACGATGTGCTCGTCCGCATATTGTGCGTGCGGCGCCTCGGAGCTCTGGCGCGGGCGGACGATGCTCACACTGTGGCCCTGCCGACGCAACTCATTGCCGATACGGTGCAGCGTCATAGCCACGCCGTTGATTTCGGGCGGGTAGGTTTCAGTGACGATACAGAGTTTCATTGTGAATCTAGCCGAAGTTATGAGACTTTGGACCTTGAGGCTTCGAGAGGCAATCGGCTAAATTTTCAAAATTTTAGGCGACGAACCTCCGGGGATTGGATTGCCAAGTCTTGACAGTAAAGCATCCTAGACAAGTCGCGATCCAGCGCGTAACCAAAATGACACAAACCCTGCACATTATTACGGGACCGACAGCAGTCGGTAAAACTGAATACGCACTGAGCTATGCCGAGTCGCATGGTGCGGAGATCGTCTCGTGCGATGCCTCACTCGTTTATCGCGGTATGAATATCGGGACGGCCAAACCCTCGCCCGATGAACTGTCGCGAGTGCCACACCATTTGATCGACGTGCAATCTCCGAGTGAGCCTTATGACATTGTAACTTACATACGCGATGCCGAGGCGGCGGTGGTCGACATCTTTGCGCGGGGTAAGTCCGTGCTTGTGACTGGGGGCAGCGGGTTCTACCTGAAGAGCTTTCTCGCGCCGGTCATCGACCTGGTTAAAGTCAGTGACGCCGTGCGCCAGGAGGTGGCCACGCTCTACGATGCCGGAGGCTTACCGACATTACTGATGGAGCTGCGACGCCGCAGCCCTGAGGGCTTGGGTCATCTCGATGTGCAGAATCCACGCCGCGTGCTGCGTGCCCTCGAGCGCTGCATCGCCTCGGGCAAGGCCTTACCAGAGCTGCAGGCTGAATTTGCGGCCCGCCCGGAGCCCTATGGCGATTACACGAAGCACTTGATTGTATTGGACCGGGACCCAGAGAACTTGAAACAGCGCGTCGCCCATCGTGCGGAGCTCATGCTGGCAGCGGGGTTGATCGAAGAGGTCGAAGGCTTGCTGCAAGAAGGCATCCGGGATAATCCCAGCGCGGCCTCGGCTATCGGCTACCGCGAAACGATTGCCTATCTCGACGGCGAGCTGAAGCGTGCGGAGCTGTTACCCGCGATTGTACAGAATACTCTGCACTTGGTGAAGAAACAGCGCACCTGGTTTCGCACTCAAATCCGCCGGCCGGATGAGCGGGTTGTGATGTAGTCTGTTGCGATCTTAATCCTAATGTGTAGAGCATTAGGGGTAGGATGACGCTATGGTTGGGCACCTTCCCGATAACCCTTCGGTGCGAGTCCGCATTGCTTTTTGAACCAGGCGGAGAAGTGGTGGGCTTCAGGGTAGCCGCAGCGGGTGCCGACTTCCATGATCGGTAATTTCGTTGTGCGCAGGAGCTGTTGCGCGGCTGCGAGTCGCGCCTTGGCCAGCATTTGGTAGGGGCTGGTCTTGAATTGTTCGTGGATGGCCAGCTCGAGGGAGCGACGGGAGACGCCAACGCGGCGGGCGAGCGACTCAACGTCGAGCGACGGGTCGGCGAGGTTTTCCATTAAATAAGTCGCGGCTTGTTGGCCAATGCGCGCACGGTTCGAGGCGAGGGAGGATGCGCGGGGGATAAGCTGGCCTGGCGAGAGGAGCTGGATCTGCGTGCGGATGTGTCCATGCGTGAGAAGCTGGTGGAGCGCTTGGGCGGCCGAGTAGCCAGTCTCACGAATAGGTTGCTTGAAGCTACTGATGCCGATACCAGCGAAGATCGATTCGGAGGGGTCATTGTCCACGCCGACCACGAGCAGGTCTTTGCCGCAGAGCAAGTCTTTTTGTCGGGCGAGGCTGATCAGCTCGCGGGCGCAGAGATCGTTGGAGCAGAAGATGCCGATTAGTTCCGGCTCCTTTTTTAATGCGTCGAGCTGCTCGGCGAGGTTCGGTCCTGGTCGTAGCTCAATGTAGTTGATGCCTTCCAGCCCTTCTTTGAATCCCGCTTCACGCAGGCGGGTGTAGTGGACGCCGTCCGCGCCGAAGAAGGCGAACTTCGCGGCGTCTTGCGCGCGCAGGTGCTCGGCGGCTGCCCGGCCGGTGGCGAAATCGTCAGGCCCGACGGTGGGTGCAGCTTCGATTTTTGAGAAGTGGAACATGTTGATCGCTGGCACGCCGGTTTCAAGGAGCCCCTCGACCCAGCGGTCGCTGACGAAAGTGCCGAGCGCACCGGACAGTTGCCCAGAACGAGCCAGATCCATAAGGCGGGCTTCAAAGCCGAAATTGAGCGGCATGAGTTGCCAGTCCAGATGTGCTTCGGCCACATAATCGGATACTCCGCTGAAGATTTCCGCCGCATGGCGAAAATTCAGATCGAAGGCGATCGCCACAGTTTTTGGTGCCGTTTTCATATTTAATTACGCATATATATAAATAATAATACGTAAATACGAAAAGACAGGCTGATTTGAGAGGTGTATACTCGTTCCATCATGAAAAAAGCACTCATCACAGGTATCACTGGGCAAGATGGCTCTTATCTTGCCGAACTTCTTCTCGACAAGGGTTATGAGGTGCACGGCATCATCCGCCGCTGCTCGACCTTCAACACTCAGCGCATCGATCACCTCTACACGGATCCGCATATCAACGGCACAAAGATGTTTCTTCACTACGGGGATCTGGCCGATGGAGTGATGTTGATGAAGCTGCTCTACCAACTCCAGCCAGACGAGATTTACCATCTTGGCGCGCAGAGTCACGTCCGAGTCTCTTTTGACGTACCCGAATACACGGGGGATGTCACTGGGCTCGGCACGCTCCGCCTCCTTGAAGCGATTCGCGAGGTCGGCCTCGAGGGTAAGTGTCGCTTCTACCAAGCCTCCTCCTCTGAGATGTTTGGCTTGGTCCAGGAAGTGCCGCAGACGGAGAAGACCCCGTTCTATCCGCGCTCGCCCTATGGCTGTGCCAAGGTCTACGCCTACTGGCTCACGGTCAACTACCGCGAATCCTACGGTATGCATGCGACCAACGGTATTTTATTTAATCACGAGTCGCCCCGCCGCGGAGAGACTTTCGTGACGCGCAAGATCACCCGTGCGGCCACCCGGATCAAGCTCGGCCTCCAAGACAAGCTCTTCCTGGGTAATTTGGACGCGCAGCGTGACTGGGGCTACGCCAAGGAATATGTCGAGGCCATGTGGCTCATGCTCCAGCAGGATAAGGGTGACGACTACGTGATGGCGACGAATGAGACACACTCCGTGAAAGATTTCGTTATGGAGACCTTTAGCCTTCTCGACCTCGACTGGGAGCAATATGTGGACTACGACAAGCGCTATGAGCGTCCGACTGAGGTCGACCTCCTGATCGGCGACCCGGCGAAGGCCAAGAAGCAGCTCGACTGGGAGCCCAAAGTACGCTTTAAGGATCTAGTTAAAATCATGGTCGACGCCGACCTCGTACTCGCCAAACAAGAGCTTGCCTATAAACAAGCGACGAACGGTTGAGTTGAATTTCATGCGTAGCTGGAATCGGTTAAGATTTGGCGGCCAGCACTCGCGATCGTGGGCGACCCGAATCCGACGAAGCAGGCTGCCCTGAATAGACGGAGTATTACAATGAACAAAGACTCAAAAATCTACATTGCCGGTCACCGGGGCATGGTGGGTGCCGCCACCTGTCGCGCGCTGCAAGCGGCGGGCTACGACCAGTTGGTCACTCGCACGCACAGTGAGCTGGATTTGCTGGATCAGGCCGCAGTCAAGGCCTTCTACGAGGAGGTGCATCCGGATGTGGCGGTGATCGCCGCTGCCCGAGTCGGAGGGATCCACGCCAACAACACCTATCCCGCAGAGTTCATGTATGAAAACCTAGCCATCGCGCAGAATACCATACATGCGGCCTACCAGGCGGGTGTGAGGCGCCTGCTCTTTCTCGGCAGCACTTGCATCTACCCAAAAATGGCCCCGCAACCGATCCGTGAGGAGTCGCTGCTCACCTCGGCGCTTGAGCCGACTAACGAAGCCTACGCCATCGCCAAGATTGCCGGACTCAAGATGTGCGAATTCTACCGCCGCCAATACGGGGTCTGCTATCACTCGGCCATGCCGACCAATCTCTATGGGCCGGGCGACAACTACCACCCTCAAAACTCGCATGTTCTCCCCGCCCTGATTCGCCGTTTTCATGAAGCAAAGGAGTCGGGCGCAGCCGAAGTCGCGATTTGGGGCACGGGCATGCCGCTGCGCGAGTTCCTTCACGCCGACGATGCTGCGGCTGGCATTCTCCATCTGCTTCAGCTCGAAGATCCGCCCGATTGGGTGAACCTCGGTTGCGGCACTGATATTTCGATTGGCGACCTCGCCCGACTCGTCATGAGTGTGATCGGCTACGAGGGCGAATTGACCTTCGACACAAGCAAGCCCGACGGCACGCCCCGGAAGTTGACCGATATTTCCCTGATCAAGGAAACCGGCTGGTCGCCGAGCATTCCGATCGAAGAGGGTGTGGCCACGGCCTACCAGTCGTTCTTGGACGAGAAGGCGGCGGGAACACTCCGGGAGTAGCGGCTTCCGGATAGGTAGAGAGCGGTAGTAGGGTGATTTTATCGCTCCATTGGTGGGTGGGAAATCGCCGGGCATTCGGTCGGAGGATAGAATCCATTCGACTACCTTAAAAATCTCCTTCCCATCCTGCGTGGAATCAGCGACGCTTGTCGCTTTATGATAAGTACAACTGAAGCCCTAGCCGATGCCGTGCGCCGTGCGCGCGAAGCCGGTGCCGTTGGCGTAGATACTGAATTTATTTGGGACCGCACCTACTATCCGACTCTGGGGTTGATCCAGATCGGCTACCCTGACGGCCATTGCAAATTGATTGATGCACCTGCGATCGAGGATTGGTCGCCGCTGGCCGAGCTGATGTCTGACTCCGGCACGGTCAAGATCCTGCACGACGCTCAACAGGACTTGAACATCCTGCATCGCGCCTGCGGCGGTTTACCGAAGAACATTTTCGACACCCAGCGCAGCTCCGGGTTCATGGGCCTGTCCTCTACCATTTCCCTGAGCGAGCTGCTCAAGACCCTACTCCGTGTGCGCTTGGCGAAGACCGAGACCCGCTCCGACTGGACGAAGCGACCATTGACCGATGCCCAGCTCGAATATGCTGAAGACGACGTGCGGCATTCCGTCGACCTCATGGTAAAAATTATGAACAAGGCCGAAGCACTCGGGCGGAAAGCCTGGGTCGAGGACGAGATGAAAATCTACGAAGATGAGTCCAACTATGGCGAGAGCGATCCCGACTTCGAGATGCCCCGTGTGCGCGGTAGTGGTTCACTCACGCAACAACAACGGAATATACTCCGCGCACTCGGCGCTTGGCGAGAGCTCAAGGCGCGTCGCCGCAATTTGCCACGGGGTTTTGTGATTTCTGACGACGCCATTGTCTCGCTGACCAAGCGTCCTCCGGCAAGGCCTGAGGACATTCGCCAGATGAAAGGCCTGAGTGAACGCGCCGCCGAGCGGAACCGTCAGCACATCTGGGATGCGATTGAGCGTGGGCGCAACGGCGATCTTCCGGACTTGCCTAATAATAAGCACAACGGCCCCTCGCCTGACGACGGTTACGAAGCCCGTGTCGACCTCGCGCTGGCCTCGATCAAAGGCATGTGTCTCGCGGATAAGATCGACCCCGCCCTGATCGGCAATCGGGCTGAGGTCACCGCGTTCGTTTTGGAAATTGATAACATCGACCCCACACGTCACCGCATGCTGCGCGGCTGGCGCGGTGAGTTCTGCGGTGCTGCGCTTGAACGTCTGCTCAAGGGCGAAGGTAGTATCTCGATCGATCCCAAGACGAAGTTGCCGAGCTTGAGCTAGTGCTGCTGTGTTTCAAACTGAACGCAATATGCTCTAGCGGCCAGGCAAGCTGCTTACAATTTAAATCCGTCCTTCGCCAAGCAGATGACAAATTCGCCCTTTTGGCTGCCGGCAGTCACACGGTCGCGCACATCGGCGGCGGTGCCGGTGTGGACGGTTTCGTGGAGCTTGGTTAACTCGCGGCCGACGCTGATACAGCGCGCAGGACCGAGCACTTCAAGTAGATCATTAAGCAACTTCCCGATGCGGTGGCAGGATTCGTAGAGAATGATCGTGTATTCAAAGCCTCGTTTATCCTCGAAGAAGCGCTTGCGCGCGGCGCTCTTAGGAGGGAGGAATCCAACGTAGAGGAAGCCGTCGCTGGGCAGGCCGGAGAGAGCAAGCGCGGTCGTGGCAGCCGTTACGCCAGGTGCGGCGGTTACCGAAAGACCGCGCCGACGGCACTCGCGCACGAGGCGGAAGCCCGGATCGCTGATTGCGGGCATACCGGCGTCAGAGATGAGGGCGATGCGCTCGCCAGCCTCAATCCGGTCGGCCAGCACGCCGGCCATATGTTTCTCGTTCTCCTCGCGGTAGGAGAGTAGGGGCGAGGTTTTCTCGATACCGAGTTTACTCAGGAGCTTACCCGTGACGCGGGTATCTTCGCAGGCGATGGTGTCGACTGATTGGAGCGTTTCGATTGCACGCGGGGTCATGTCGCCGAGGTTGCCGATCGGGGCGGCGACGAGTGAAAGTTGACCGGGTGCGTTCTCTGGGCGGCTCATAGGGGAAATGTCATCGAGCAGGCCGGATCCTGCAAGGAAGAAGACAGAGGGCCGTCAGCAGATTTTAGAGCACGATCGCTAACGTCTTTGGCATTGATGGCCATCGATGTATAGGGGTTGAATTTTTTTAATCTCGGCACACTGTGCCTTTCATGGACATCGAAACATTTCCCAATCCGAATCCGCAACGCAATTTCACTATCCAGCATATACAGGAAGAGTTCACCTCGACCTGCCCGATGACAGGACACCCGGACTTTGCCACGGTGGTCTTCAGTTACGTGCCGGATGAAGTCTGCATCGAACTCAAGGCGATGAAGGTCTACCTTCACGGCTATCGTAACAAAGGGATCTTCTTTGAGGCAGTGACTAATCAGATCTTTGAAGACCTCTATTCAGTCTGCAAACCTCGCTGGGCACGGCTGGAAACCATCTGGCGTGGACGCGGGGGCATCCGCTCTAACGTGGTCGTCGAAGATGCGCAGGCAGGCTATGATGGACCCACCACGTTTCCGTTTTCGGCCTAGCTCTTTTTGACGGTTTCTGGCTCTGTCCTCTAGCTAGATGCGTCATCGTAAGGAGTTTGTATAGCTTTGCGGTAAGGTGCCGCGGATTTGTGCGATTGCTATGGTAACATGTCACAACTTCCACGACCATGATTCCTACGGATGTCCTAATTATTGGAGCGGGCATTTCGGGCCTGCTGTGTGCGACAGAACTCCACAAAGCGGGTATGTCCGTCCGTGTGCTTGACAAAGGGCGCGGCCTCGGAGGGCGCATGGCGACGCGACGCATGGCGGGGGGTCGCCTCGACCACGGCGCACAGTATTTCACGGTGCGCGATGCCCGCGTGCAAACTTATGTGGATACCTGGCTCAAAGCCGGAGTTCTGAAAGAGTGGTTCCGCCACCTTCCGGAGGATACCAATCCAGAAGGCTATCCCCGCTACTGCGGGCTGCAAGGCATGACGGATGTCCCTAAGTTTTTGGCCAAAAATTTGGAGATCGCCAACTCGCAGGAAGTCACGGAGCTCGCACGCGACACCGACCTTTGGTTGGCCTGCACCGCTACAGGTGATGCCTTTGTCGCGCGTCAACTCGTCATCACTGCGCCCTTGCCGCAGGCGCTCAATCTGCTCGACATGACAGGCCTTCGCTATGCCAACGGGCATACGGATGCCCTACGTGAAGTACGTTACGAGCGGGGACTGGCTACGCTCGCGATTCTCGACGCCTCGAGCGGTCTGCCTGCCCCGGGTGGGATGAAAATAGATCAGGCGCCGCTGACTTGGATTGGCGATAACCAACAAAAAGGTATTTCCCCGGATGTATCCGCGATTACGATACACGCGGATGCTGCGTTCGCCGATACGCATTGGGATTCGCCCGATAAATTAAGAGGTGGCCTCATGCTCGAAGCCGCCGCGCCCTACCTGAAGGCGGAGGTCAAGGAATTTAAGTGTCACCGTTGGGGCTTTACCACACCGATCAACCCTTGGCCGGATCCATATTTCCACAACCCGGGGCTTAAGTTGACGCTGGCTGGCGATTCGTTCGGCGGCGCGAGAGTCGAAGGTGCCGCGCTCTCCGGGATCGAAGCGGCGGGCCGTATATTGGAAGGGGCCTGAAGGCTGCGAAGCCGTGTTGACTAGAAGCGTGGGATCAAGTTTCGCGGGTCGTAGAGCGAGCGCAATATCTGGTCTTCAAGCGTGCCGGTCAGTTGGAACTGCAGTAGATTCGGGAGTGGTTTGATGATGATATCACCAATCTTCCGCAGCTGGGAACCAGGGTTTCCGGCATTGCCGAAAAGGGAAACACTGACGCGCATCTCGAGCGTGTGATCCGTTAAGCGAAGGCGTCCCGGGGCCTGGATTTGAGTGCGTGGTCCATCGATTCGCAAAGGGTCAAAAAAGACATTTTCGTTTTTATAGCTGAAGTCACCCCGCATGAGATTCAAGTTGAATGAAGTGAAGTTTAGCTGAGTGTTCTGTAGTATTTTCGAGAGGGGACCCAGTAGTTGAATGGCGCCAAGTTGGTCATTACGGACTTCGAAGCGTCCGAAGCCAGCGTGGTTGAATGGGTCCTCGAACGGGCCTTCGCCATGGAGGTTAATGTCGATTCGGGCAGAGCCCGCCTTAGAGGGGGTGGGTTCAGCCCTAGTTTCCAGACTGTCTTCGATCTCATCAAAATCGGGCAGATCTCGCAGTGCTTTGTTCTGCTCGGCGTCCTTGAGCTCGAATTGATAGCGCAGTTGATTCGCAGCTTCTGCGGGAGTGAAAATATCGATCGCTGCGCTGCCTTGTCCACCCGCGTAGCCTAGCTTAAGATCCCGCAGGTAGGTCGCATCCCCGCGCCCGAAGAGATCGAAACTTAAATGCTCCAATGGCATGCCTTTGTAGCTGAGCGGTTCTGCGCAGACTGCAGACAGGTCAAAAAAACTCTTACCGGCATACTGGGGGTATGCGCTGTTGAAGATGGCGGCCGTAAACTTGGTTCGGGGAAGGCCTTCGGTTTTAAAGTCAGAGATGATTTGGGCGATGCTTCCTGAGAAGAGTTTGGTGGCATCTTCCAAGGTGAGTTGGGCTTCCATATTCAGCCTCACCGCTGCGGGACCTTTCACTTCGTCACTTTTTGAAGTAAAGGCGATGTTGCCGCGAGCCCAGGCCTGGCCGCTCGTCGCCTTTAGTTTATGGAGTTCGGTGTAGTGTCCACGGCCTCGGACGATCAGTTCGCCCTGATCCAGATAGACACCTTTGTAGCTGAACGCCCGCGCTTCCGCCCGGCCGAAATACAGATCGGAGGCTTTGCGCTTGTAGTTTCCGTAGATGATAAAATCGCCCCAAATGTAGGCATCCCGATTGAACTCAAAATCCTCGAAAATCGCTGCCCACCAGCTGGGGAGAAGTGCATTGTAATCGTCAGGTATTGCCGAGCCGATGAGATAGACCCGGTAGTCGTCGCTCTCCGGGTGTAGATTAAATTTGAGATCGAGCCACTGCTTATCCCGGCGAAGGTAGAGGTCCTCGATGGAGTAGAGACCGTCCCTATAGATCGCGTGCGCATCAATGTGGTCGAAGGTGAGATCCTCGATTTGCAGGTTGTTGACGTCTGCTGTGATGTCGACTCGTTCGATGGAAAAGCCCGGTTCGAACGAAAGATTGAGGTCGTAATAGGGGCTCGATTCATAGGTGATTGCGGGAAGCTTATCCCGGATCGTTTGTGAGGCCAGCTTGACTAAATCGACACTGCCGCGGGCGCGGGCTTGGCCGCTCCAGTCTTTGGTATTGATGTGTCCTCTCAGGTCGATCGCGCCGTCCAGGCTGCCGGAGGCACCACGAAAGGCCACCTGAGGAAAAGCGCTGGGGTCGATCGTCAGAATAGGGGCTTCCAGATCGAACTGTTTACATGAAATGTTTTGCGCGGCCAGCTTCAGCTTCGGCCAGTCGCCAGCGAGGATTCTCTCGAGTTGATCCGGTTTGATCTCTGCGCTGAGGCCGTTTGCGGCGAGCTCGTAACGGGGCAGTTGGATCTGTTCAGCGGTCAAGCGCGGTGCTGTAATCGGAGTGATCTCCAGCCCCTTGAGTTGGGCGCTGCCGCGGAGTTGCACTTTATCAGCAATGACTTCCGAGTGTCGGAGCTGTCGGCTACTGATGCGTAGATCCACTTGTTGGGTCTCGGCATCCAGCGTGCTCATCTTGAAAGCGATGGTTGGGGTCTGGAAATAGTGGATGCTTTCTTTCTGCTCCGAGAGCTTGGCAGCTTGTGCATAGAAGGCATTGATCTTTTGTCCGATGCTTAAATCACTGGCCGTGTCTGAGCCAATCGGGATCTGAAAAGCGCCGCGCAGATGGATGTTCTCGTGGAGTGCGGCAAAACGGTCGACTTCCCAGTAGGCTGTATTCGGAATGACGCGGAAGGTGATTCGTTCTAGGAGAGGGCTGTGGTAGCCGTCGGAAGAATAGACCGAAGGCGTGTAGAGTATACCCGCCGAAAGGACGAGGCTTTTGACTTGTGGTAAGTCGAAACGTGTATCCCATTTGAGCTCGATTTTCACCGACTTCGCTTTGAGTAGTGGTTGTTGGATGCCCTCAGTTTTGATATCGATGCCGACCAGGTCGATCGAGCCACCTGGACGTAGTCTGAATTCGTCAACCTGAAGAATGGTGTCCGCAGGCAGGTGTTGTGCGATCAGACGGTTGCCCCAATTGGAAGGAAACGGCACATACCCACAAAATAGTAGGTAAGTTGCGACGAAAGCCTGCGCCACGAAGAGAGTCAGCAAGAACGCATTCAGGAATAGCTCCAGCAGGATACTGAGCCGAAGTTTTTTCCTTTTCGCCATGTTTATGTTTCCTGGGCGGCTAGCTTAGAGCTCAGCTGAGGGAATCGGCTGCGCTGCAGGCAGAGGCTCGATGGAGCTTGGCTCGGCCACGGGCAGTTCCTTCGCTTCCGGTGGAAGCTCCATGTCGTCGATCAATTCGTAAAGCGCATCCAAGAGCTCCTGTGGTATTTCAAAAATGGCATCGTTCTGTTTCGAGCCTCCGACTTGTAAGGTGCCGGATAAGCGCTTGGTGAAGACATACTCGCGGACTTCGGTGCGGTCGGTCTCACCGCCGGGGAGCTGAATCGTGGCAGAGAGGCGAAAAACCCAAGGTAGAGTCCTATCCAATTCGATAGGGTAGGCATCTGTATAGCTGTCGAGTAGGTAGCTCTTTACGCTAAAGTTTCGCGCGGCGGCGAGAAGGGTGCGGATGTCGTCGGCACGTTCGAAGTCATTTTCGAGCAAGTAAGTGTTCCAGTCGGTCTCGTCCTTGGGCAGTTCGAGGTCGAGTATGTTTTGTCCGCTTTCCAGATTTGTAAGTTTCAGGCCGCTGATCCTTGCCGCTGCGGGAAGTGTGTCCAGGATGCGGTTGCGATAGTAATGTGTGTTCAGCGGAAGCATGCGTAGCGTGGTGCGGCGTTCGACCTGGTAAATGAAGTCAGCTAGATTCGTTTTGGCGTAGAGGTTGTCGTTGTCATCCTCCGGGTGAGCCAGTGTCAGTGTGATCGGTTCGTCCTCGGTGGAGCTGAGGCTAACAACCCGCCTTGGTTGATTGAAGCCGAGGCGTTCGCTATCTGTCGGAGAGGGCGCGTCCACCGCGAAGCCACTGGCACGGAGTGTCTCTAGGTCTTGCAGAAGGCGAGACATGATGGCTGGGTCGGCCCGGTGCGGTTGGATCTCGTTTTCACCCTTGCTCTCGAGCACCTGCCAGTCGCCAGTCTCCAGCTTTTGCAGACGTATCTTGCGTCCGTTCTCCGAGAGGTTGATCGCCGAGACCTGAGTAGAATCAAAGTTGACGAAGTTACGCTCGCGCAGGGCTTCCTGCGCTTCGCGCAGAGCGTCGAAAGGGCGAGCGAGCACGGTGAAAATTGCCGGATTTTCTTCGAGTTGAGCGAAATACTGCGGCGCACCTTGCGCTGCCGGATCGAGGTTGCCGACGATCAGAGTTTGGCGGCGCTGATTGCCATGGATAGTGACGCGCATGAAAGGCGATTCGAATCCTTGTAGAGTGGGATCTTCCGCTTCTTCATCGATAAAACGGCCCACTTTGGCGGCCGTCAGGGTGTTGATCGTATTGTCGACCAAAGCGGGATTGGCCTTGGCGGCGAGAGGTGCCTCGAAACTCCAAGCGCCGTTACTGCGGGCCAGGCGAACTTTAAGAAAGCTGCCGTCGGCGGTGCTGTCGGAGCGGATCTGCAAACCGAGTGCATTGACCTCAAAAACAGGGATGTCAAATATCTGGCGGGTGCGCAGATCGCCGAGGTCGACGAGGAGGCCATCGATAACTTGGCGATTGACTACAAAGATATCTCGCCCGTCCGGCCCGAGGAGGTAGACGTTGTTGCCAATCTCGGTGAGTGTTCCGATACTGAGGGAAATGCTTTCGTCGCCCTCAGCGATGGTCAGGCGGAGGATGGGATCGTCGAGTCCATAGTCGGCAAGTGTCTGGCCGGTCTTTGCTATTTCATCGACCGCGAAGGAGGCTTCTTCTTCAAGAAACTGCAGTTGGTTGAGAATACGATTGATCGCAAAGTAGTTGGCCGACCACTGCATCGGCTCAGTGATGCTCCAGGTGGAGCCTGTGCGCTTGAGAATACGCGGGGCTTCAAGGCCCCGACCATGCAGTTCGATACGATCGGCATCAATCAGTCCACGACCGATCTGCCCCGAGAGGCCGCCCGTTGCTGGATCGATCTGTTCGGCCCGATTATTCAGGTAGGCGATCAGGCCGAAGAGGGTAACATTCAGCGCGAGCAGGAAAACTGTGAATTTGAAACGCATGTGTTTAGCGGCGGCGGATGAGGAAGATGAAAAAGCCGAGCAGCGCGGTCGCGCCCGGAATGATTGCGAAGTAAACGAGGGTGCGGGTTAGGTCGCGTTCGCTCATGACGATTTGATAGCTTTCCAGCGGGCGTGTAGCGATGTTGAGTCGGCTATTTCGAGCGAGTGTCCAGTTTATGGAATTAAAGATAAGCGTGCGGTTGCCAAAAGCACGAAGTCGGTTGTTGGTGATGAAATCAGAATTTCCGAACGCGACGAAGCGTCCGCCTGGAATGGTGATGCCGAGTTCAGTGCCCGCGCTGCGGGTCGACACAGTGGCGATAGTGATTGGGCCCTTTAAGTCGCGCCCCTCGTCAAACTGCTCGGGACTTTGAGTGCGGTAGTCGCGCTCTGCCCAGCTTTGGTCAGAGGTGCCGATGATTTGTGTGACCTTGAGGCGTGGATCACGCAAGGCTGCAGGATCCGTGCGCACGGGGCGCGGCGGTCCGAAGAAGGCGGTGATCTGATAGTCAACGAGGAGTTCGGTGATCGGGTGTTCCGCGAAGCGGCGGATAATGAGATCGCCTCCCTGTGCGCGGAAGTCGGGGCCGTCGTCTTTCACCACCATGTCATCGGCCAGCACACCCCAATCGTAGAACAGGTCATCCATGCCATGTCGCCGCCCGGGGTCGATGAGCACGATCATGCGACCGTTGCGTTCGCTCATATAGCGGCGGAGTTTTTCCACCTCTTCCGGAAGGAGGCTGGCCTGAGGCGAGGGGATAACAATCAGGTCGGCATCCGCCGGCACGTCTGGGTCGACGGCCAAGTCGAGCGTGGCCAGGCTGTAATTGCGTTCACGAAGAAAACTTTCGAGTTGCGAGAGGCCACGTAGAGGGTCGACATCGTCAAGCCGCATCTCGCCGTGGCCGACGAGGAAATAAATCTTATCTTCGTCTTTAGACGAGACATCAATGATCGCGGAAGTGATGGCTTTTTCGCCGCGAAAACCGGTAATCTGGTTGTCCTCAACCTCGTAGAGGTCCGCTTGGCGAACCTCCCGGGTGCGATCGCCCATCGCGACAAGGATAATGTTTTCTTGGGTAAGATTATACTTGTTGGCCAGCTCTTGGGCGCGCTTGCGTTGGCGATAGACGTCGACGAATTCAATCTGGATGTAGGTCTGCCCGTTGATTGTGCCAGCTGCTTGGTATTCCCTGAAAAGCTTTTTCAGATGCTGGTGGATTTGCTGCAATTCTTCGACATCCGGATCGTTGGGAATGGTGACGATGATCTCGACCAGTTCATCCAGCTCACGAATGTAGGCCTTCGACTCTGGCGCGAGTGTGTAGGTGCCCGATTGTGTGAGGTCGATCCTGCTGAAATATTTGGCGGCGAGGAAGTTGAGTGACACAATGAGCGACAGACCGAGAATGATCTGTAATACACGGTTCGCGACGCGGAAACGCCTCGCTAAGCGGAATTCGTTGAAACGATTGATTTGCATTAGGCTTTCGCTTCGATCACAAGAGTGGAGAGGCCAAGCAGCAGAAAACCAGTGCTGGCGTAGTAAAAGAATGGACGTGTGTCGATGATCCCGCGGGAGAAGTCATCGAGGTGTTCGAAGATTTGCAGGTAGTTGACCGTCGCAACCATCCAGGAAGAGAGATCGCCCCCGGCGTCGGCGACGTTGCTCATTTGTTGTCCACCGATGATGACGACAAAGAGCATTGTAAAGCTAAGCATGCCGGCGACGAGCTGGCTGCGAGTTACACTACTGGAAAAAATGCCAATGGAGATGAAGAGGATTCCGCTAGTCGCGAGAAAGAGAAAGCTTCCGGCGAGCGGCGCCAGCTCGAGCAGCGCGCCACTCTCAGAGGCGTGAGGGTAGAGTTTTTGTGTGAGAAGAGGGAAGCCCAGAGTGAGTACCCAGAGTAGCATGTAAAAAATATAAGCGCCTGCGAATTTACTCAGGATGACAGCGGCGCGAGAGGTTGGAGTCGTCATAAGTGTATCCAATGTGCCGATACTGCGTTCGCCGGCGATGCTCCGCATGGTGAGAAGCGGGACGACGAAAAATACAGGAATCCAGAAGACGCTGAAAAACTGGACGGTCGGCAAAGTTTCGGAGGGTGTGTTGACCATGCCGCGGAGGATGGCCCAGTAGAGGAAGCCCATAAGGCAGAGGAAGAGCACCGCCGCGATGTAAGTGGGCGGGCTGATGAAGAGCATCCGCAACTCGTGTTTAAGGAGTATGAAAAAGTGGCGCATTCTGAGAGAGAATTTAGAATTAAGGAGTCAGGAATCAGAGATTCTAGGCGCTGATTTTGGGTTTGGTTTCGATGGTTTCCTCCCAGGAGCGCTTGGTGGCGGCGAGGAAGATCTCTTCGAGATTTGGTTCGCGGGGGGCGAGGCTGTGTAGAGTGAACGCGCTATGACCACTGAGGGCTTGAATCAGCGCAGATCCTAGATCGCCCTCGTTCTTGATGCGGAGGATCAGTCTGGAGCGGTTTTCTGGAAGAGCGGTGCTTTCGAGGATAGTAGCGTCGAAGCTGCGCTCCGCCAGGCGGGAGGCAACGGCGGTCTCCGCGCCCTCGACCACCATGCTAAATCGGTTGCCCGGAAGAAACTCTTCGCGCAGTTCGGCGCTCGAGCCGGCTGCGACGATGCGGCCACGGTTGATGATGATGACCCGGTCGCAGGAGCGTTCGATCTCCGGCAGGATGTGGCTGGAGAGGATGACGGTGTGCTTGCCGCGCAGATTGTCGATGAGCTTGCGGATGCCCTGGATTTGGTGTGGGTCGAGGCCGATGGTTGGCTCGTCCATAATAATGACCTCGGGATTGCCGAGAAGAGCATCGGCGATGCCCACGCGTTGGCGGAAGCCTTTGGAGAGGGTCCCGATGATTTTGCGGCGTGCGGTGCGGGCCAGGTCGCAGATTTCCATGGCACCTTCTACGCTGGCGCGAATCTGGCGTCCGGGCACCTCTTTGAGGCGGGCGCGGAAGCGGAGATACTCCACCACCCGCATGTCGTCGGGCAGGGGATTGTTTTCCGGCATGTAGCCGATCTTGCGCTTTACCTCGTGGGGGTTTTGGGCGACGCAGATGCCGTCGACCCAGGCTGAACCGGAGGTGGCGGACATAATGCCCGAAAGGATCCGCATTGTTGTACTCTTGCCTGCCCCATTAGGGCCTAGAAAGCCGACCACTTCACCCGGATTGACCGAGAAATTGACTTTGTGGATAGCGGTCAGCGCACCATATTGGCGGGTAAGGTCTTTGACGCGTATGCTCGGTGTGGTCTCCATAGGTGAGTGTTTGACTCTTTTGTATCTGAATTATCTCTTGAATCCCTCTTTCTGCACGAAAAATCAGGCGGCATCAAGGCTCTGTAAGGCCTAATTTGGGTAAGTTCCGGTATTGCGCAGTTCCCCTGGGACGTGCATTTCTCGGATATGGAAATTTCCCTGACGACGCCGGCTATTCTCTTTCCCGCCGTGAGTCTGTTGATGTTGGCCTACACGAACCGCTTTTTGGCCATCGCTAGCATCATCCGCGCGCTCCACGGCCGCTATAGAAGTGAGGGGAGTGCCGTGGTGCGGCGACAGATTGAAAATCTGCGGAAGCGCCTCGGGTTGATCCGGAAAATGCAGTCATTTGGGATTTTGAGCCTTTTTGCCTGCATATTGTCGGTGGTCGGGCTCTTCCTCGGGCAGAAGAGACTCGGGGAGCTGCTCTTCGGACTCAGTTTGCTTCTTATGCTGACCTCTTTGCTCTATTGCCTACGTGAGATCCATCTTTCCGGGCGGGCGCTTGAAATCGAGCTCGAGGATATGGAGCAGTAATCAGTGGTCCGTGGGCGCCTGGGTGCAGTTTCTGTTGGAGTGGCTACAAAAAGGCCGTATCTGAAAAGATACGGCCTTTTGAAAATATTGCTTGCCAGTCTACGGCAGCTTGGTCGTACCCATGAGGAACTTATCGCACTCGCGGGCGACCGCGCGGCCTTCGTTGATCGCCCAGACGATGAGTGACTGGCCGCGGCGCATGTCACCTGCGGCGAAGACGCCTTCAACGCTGGTCTCAAAGGTGCCGTAGTTTGCTTTCACGTTAGAGCGGGCATCGAGGTCGAGCCCCAGCTCTTCTGCGATGGTGGCTTCGGGGCCGAGAAAGCCCATGGCCAGAAGCACGAGCTCAGCCTCGAGTACACGCTCGCTGCCTTCGACCTTCTTGGGAATGAAGCGGCCGTTTTCATTGGTCCATTCGATGTTATGAATGTGGACGGCCTTGACGTTGCCGTTATCGTCGCCCTCAAACTTGCTCGAAGTGACGAGGTATTGGCGCGGGTCTTCGCCCTGGATGGCGGCGGCCTCTTCCTGGCCATAGTCCATCTTGTAAGTTTTTGGCCATTCCGGCCATGGATTGTTGGGCGCGCGCTCCATCGGCGGCTTGGGCATGATCTCGAGTTGCGTTACGCTCTTGCACCCGTGACGGAGGGAGGTGCCTACGCAGTCGGTGCCGGTGTCACCACCGCCGATAATGACGACGTTCTTGCCCTTGGCCAGTTCACTGAACTGCTTGGCTTTGTCTTCTTTGATGTCCCAGAGCTCCTTAGTGTTGGGCCCGAGGAACTCCATCGCGAAGCGGATGTTGCCCAGCTCGCGGCCTTCAATCGGGAGATCGCGGGGCTTGGTCGCACCGCAGCAGAGGACGACCGCGTCGAACTCTTCCATGAGCTGCTTCGAGGAAATGTCTTTTCCGATCTCGACACCGCACTTGATGGTAACGCCCTCGGCTTCCATCAGGCCGGTGCGGCGGGTGACGACGTCTTTCTCCAACTTCATGTTGGGGATACCATACATGAGGAGGCCGCCTGGGCGGTCGGCTCGCTCGTAAACGGTCACTAGGTGACCAGCTTTATTCAGCTGATCGGCAGCCGCGAGGCCAGCAGGTCCCGATCCGACGACAGCAACTTTCTTACCCGTGCGCTCTTTGGGTGGGCATGGAGAGACCCAACCTTCCTTCCAGGCCTTATCGATGATCGAGCACTCAATGTTCTTAATCGTGACAGGCGGTCCGATGACCCCGAGTACGCACGAGCCCTCGCAGGGAGCGGGGCAGACGCGACCTGTGAACTCGGGGAAGTTGTTCGTCTTGGACAGGCGCTCGTAGGCATCGTGCCACTTGCCTTGATAGACGAGGTCGTTGAACTCGGGGATGAGGTTGTTGATCGGGCAACCACTCGCCATGTTGGCCAGCGTGATCCCCGTGTGGCAGTATGGAGTGCCGCAGTCCATACAGCGTGCACCTTGAGTCTGTACTTTTTCCTCATCGAAATCTTCGTGGATTTCGTCCCAGTCCTTAACGCGAACGAGCGGATCGCGATTCGCGATCGGCTTGCGCTCAAATTCCATAAATCCAGTTGCTTTACCCATAGTTTTTAAAAGGAGTTAGAAGTTAGAAGTTAGGAGGCAGAAGTTAAAGCTAGAATCACGAAGTGAGAACCTTCTGAGTATAGCTATTTAACATTTTACCGACTTCGTTGAGTTGTTGTGTAATTGATCGAGTATCGGCGTAGCCAAGATCTTTGGCTAGTCGGAGGTAATAGCGGCACTCGTTGAGTGATCCTTGCGCAATGTTGTAGAAACGAGCCTTGTCGGCAGACGAGCGCTTCCCGTATCCCTCCGCGATGTTCGCAGGAATGGATACCGCAGCGCGCCGGAACTGAGAAGTCAGTCCGAATTTTTCGCTGTCTGGGAAGTGCTCTGTCATTTCGTAAATCTTGAGGTCGAATTTGTGAGATTTTTGCCATATTTGAAGGCTTTCGAAGCCAGTCGTTGAATCGGGGACATCCATCTTCTAACTGCTAGCTTCTACCTTCTATATTCAGGCCGCAGGCCTTAGTGACCGGCCTTCACGTTTTCTTCAAAGGCGGCTTGGATGGCTTCGTCGCCAGCGAGGCCCCGCTCTTCGGCCCGCTTGACGGCTTGGAGCACGCGCTCGTAGTCCTGTGGAAGCACCTTGAGGAACTTGCCGGCAGTTTCTGGCCAGTCGTCAAGGATGCCTTGACCTCGCTTGGAACCGGTCAGCGCAACATGCTTCTCGATCTTCGCTTTGACTTGGTCCATCTCGTCGTCGCCACACTCGATGAGCTGGTAAACGTTGACCATGTCGGGATTCAGGCGGTTCTGCACGAAGTCGCCTGCTTCATCATAGATGTAAGCAACACCACCGGACATGCCGGCACCGAGGTTGCGGCCGGTGCTACCGAGGTTGATGACCATGCCGCCAGTCATGTATTCAAGCGCGTGATCACCGACACCTTCGATGACGGCTTCGACGCCCGAGTTCCGCACACAGAAACGTTCGCCGGCCATGCCTGCGATGTAAGCTTCGCCCTTGGTGGCACCGTAGAAGCAAACGTTACCAGTGATGATATTTTCATGCGCGATAAACGGTGAGGCGGGATCGGGGCGGACGATAACCTTGGCGCCGGAGAGGCCCTTGCCGAGGTAATCATTGGTATCGCCAGTCACCGTGAAGGTCATGCCCTTCGGGCAGAACGCACCGAGGGATTGGCCGGCGGAACCGGTCAAATTGATCTTGATTGTGTCGTCGGGGAGACCTTCCGCGCCATACTTGCGGGAGATTTCAGCTCCGGTGATGGTGCCGACTACGCGATTAACGTTCACGACCGGCGTATTGATTTCGACGGACTTGCCGTCCTGGATCGCAGGCTGGGCCTGTTCGAGGATCGTGGTCATGTCGAGAGACCTCTCGAGAAGGTGATCCTGCTTCATCTGGCAATAGGTGCCGACTTCCGAACCTACATTTGGCTTGTAGAGAATCTTGCTATAGTCCAGCCCCTTGGCCTTCCAGTGATCGATCGCGGGGCGCATTTCGAGCTTATCGACGCGGCCGACCATTTCAGGAATGCTACGGAAGCCAAGCTGCGCCATGGTTTCGCGCACTTCCGTCGCGATGTATTTCATGAAGTTGACGACAGCAGAAGCATCTCCGTTGAACTTCTTGCGCAGTTCGGGATCTTGCGTGGCTACGCCGACCGGGCAGGTGTTTTTGTGGCAGACGCGCATCATCAAGCAACCCAGCGTGACGAGAGCGGTGGTCGCGAAACCGAACTCTTCCGCCCCCAGCAAGCAGGCAATCGCTACGTCGCGACCTGTCTTGAGCTGGCCGTCTGTCTCGACGACCACGCGGGAGCGCAGATCGTTGAGGAGAAGAGTCTGATTGGTCTCGGCTAGGCCGAGCTCCCAAGGGGCGCCGGCGTGTTGGATCGAGGAGCGGGGTGAGGCACCCGTGCCACCATCATAGCCGGAGACAAGGATGACGTCGGCTTTGGCCTTGGCCACACCGGCGGCGATCGTGCCGACGCCGACTTCAGAGACCAGCTTCACGTTCACGCGGGCGTTGACGTTGGCGTTCTTTAAGTCGTGGATCAGCTCGGCCAAATCCTCAATCGAGTAAATGTCGTGGTGTGGGGGCGGGGAGATGAGACCCACCCCCGGTGTCGTGCCACGGGTCTTGGCGATTTGTGGCAGCACTTTATGGCCGGGCAGTTCGCCGCCTTCGCCAGGCTTCGCGCCTTGGACGATCTTAATTTGGATTTCGTCGGAGTTGACTAGGTAGTAGCTGGTCACCCCGAAACGGCCGGAGGCGACTTGTTTGATCGCTGAGCGGCGGCTGTCGCCGTTGGCGTCGGGAGTGAAACGATCGGGGTCTTCGCCGCCTTCACCCGTGTTGGATTTGCCTCCGATGCGGTTCATGGCGATAGCGATGGCCTCGTGAGCTTCTTTCGAGATCGAGCCATAGGACATGGCACCGCTCTTGAAGCGCTTCATGATGGCTTCAATCGGCTCGACTTCATCGATCGGAATCGATTTGGACTCGTCGATTTTGAAATCCATCAAGCCACGAAGGGTGAACATTTCTTTAGACTGATTATTAATCGCCTCGGAATATTCTTTAAAAACCGCGTAGTCGCCGAAGCGGGTGGCCATTTGGAGCTTATGGATGGTGATCGGGTTAAAGAGGTGACGTTCCCCGCCGGCACGCCATTGGTAGATGCCGCCTGGGTCGAGTGCGGCATCGCGTTCGTCTTCGCGTGTGCCGTAGGCCTTTTCGTGGCGGGCTTCGGTTTCCTTGGCAATGGTGCCAAGGCCGATGCCTTCCACGCGGGAAGCGGTCTTGGTGAAGTATCTGTCGATGACCGATTGGCTCAGGCCGATCGCTTCAAAGATCTGCGCACCACGATAGGAAGCCACCGTGGAGATGCCCATCTTTGACATGGTCTTGACCACACCGTTGAGATTTGCTTTGAGGAAGTTGTAGCATGCCTTGTCACCATCGACCTTGACATCGCCGCGCTTTACCAAGTGCCGAACTGTCTCAAGGGCAAGGTAAGGGTTGATTACATTGGCACCATAGCCGAGCAATAAAGCGAAGTGCATGACTTCGCGCGGTTCGCCGGACTCGAGCACGATGGAGACACGGGTGCGTGTCCCTTGGCGGACGAGGTGGTGGTGCAGGCCGGCCACAGCGAGGAGTGCGGGAATCGGCGCTTTTTTAGGGCCGACCTTTCGGTCGGAGAGAATTAGAATGTTGACACCGTCGCGGATGGCGGCATCGGCATTTTCAAAGAGCTTTTCGAGTGCGGCTTCAAGACCTTTGCCAGAGATGCGAGGCTCGGAGATACTGTTGTGCCCAGGTTCCAGGCCGCCGGCAGCGGCTTCGAAGAGAATGGGCAGGCGGGTTGCCTTAAAGCCAGGCAAATCGATATGACGAAGTTGCGCGAGCTGCTTGCGGTCGATGAGCGGCGATTCAAATTTGATCATGCGGCAGCTGTCGGGGCCGGGGCGGGTGAGGTCGCCTTCAGAACCGATAAAGCTGATGCTGGCCGTGACCAACTCTTCACGGATCGGATCGATCGGTGGGTTGGTGACCTGGGCGAACAACTGCTTGAAGTAGTTATATAGCAGTTGAGGTTGGTCGGAAAGCACAGCCAAGGGAGCGTCATTACCCATGGAGCCGAGCGGTTGCTTGCCGGACTCAGCGCTGGGGCCGACGATAAAGCGCATATCCTCGAATGTATAGCCAAAAGCCTTTTGCCGGGTCTCAAGGGTCGCGTAGTCATCGACGGGCACTTCCGACGCTTTAGGGAGGTCTTCCGAGTGGACCAAGTTTTCTTTGAGCCATTGGCCGTAGGGCTGCTCAGAGGCGATTTGCTCTTTGAGCTCTTCGTCTTCGATGATGCGCCCCTTCTCCATATCGATGAGAAACATTCGGCCGGGTTCAAGGCGACCTTTTTTAACGACATTAGCAGGATCGATACCCTCAAGTACGCCGACTTCGGACGCGAGAATCACCTTGTCGTCGGCAGTCACATAGTAGCGGGAAGGGCGCAGACCGTTGCGGTCGAGCGTCGCGCCGACTTGCACCCCGTCAGACATAGCCATGGAGGCAGGCCCGTCCCATGGCTCCATCAGGCAAGCGTGGAACTCATAGAAATCGCGTTTCCACTGGGGCATGCTCTTATGGCGCTCCCAGGGCTCGGGAATCATCATCATCATGGCGTGTGCCAAGCTGCGGCCAGAGAGTACGAGAAACTCAAGACAGTTGTCGAACTTCTGCGAGTCAGAACCATCTTCACGGATAATCGGAAGTAGCTTCTTCAGGTCGTCGCCGAAGACTTCGCTGGCCAGCTGCATCTGGCGGGCGTGGAGCCAGTTCTCATTGCCGCGCACCGTGTTGATTTCGCCGTTATGGCAGAGATAGCGAAAGGGTTGGGCGCGTGGCCAGCTGGGGAAGGTATTGGTCGAGAAGCGGGAGTGGGTGAGTGCGAGTGCTGAGTCCATGGCCTCATTCGAGAGGTCCGGGAAATAGGCTTCCAATTGCTCGGTGGTGAGCATCCCTTTGTAGGTCATGGTGCGGCTGGAGAGGGAGCCGATGTAAAAAAGCGCGTCCTCATCTTCCCCTGTGTAGCGAATACGGTGGGTGGCTAGGCGGCGCACGATGTAAAGCTTGCGCTCGAAAGAAAGGCCACGTTCGGCCGCTTCGCCGCGGGCGACGAAAAACTGGCGCATGCAGGGCTCGCAGGCTGCGGAAGCCTTGCCGAGGATCTCGCTCCGCACAGGCACATCACGCCAGCCGATCATCTCGAGGCCTTCTTCGGCCACGATCTCTTCGATAATGGCTTCCTCATGGGCGCGTTCTTCTGCGTTTGTGGATAGAAACACGAAGCCGACGCCGTAGTCACCCTCTGCCGGTAGGTCGAAGCCACATTCTGTCTTGCAGATGCTTTTGAAGAAATTGTGTGGTAACTGGATAAAGATACCAGCACCATCACCAGTGATCGGGTCGCAGCCACAACCACCGCGATGGTCGAGATTCACGCATATTTCCAGGGCTCCTTTTACAATGTCATGCGATTTGCGCCCTTTCATGTCGACGATCAGGCCGATGCCGCAGTTTTCGTGTTCGTTTTGCGGATCGTAGAGACCCTGCGCCTTTGGTTGAGTGTAGGTGTTTTCCATATCTGTCTTAAATTGTTTAAAGTGGGAGCGGTCGCGAATTGCGAGCCAGTCGCCTCAGTGTATTAAACGGGAGAAATTCCAATATCAGGAGTCAAAAGAACGGGCAGGCTAGTCACTGGGCGGGGGCTGTCTAGGAAAATTACCCGGCGAGCCTGAAACAGGAACATTTTTCGCGCCAGATAGGGACGATTCCGTAAAAATCGCCGATGAGCACGTATTTGAAAAAGCCCACAGGGCTTTGAGGGTCCTTCTCCTAGAAGAAGCGCACCGTTTTCGTGCGCATCGCTTCATGCTCTTCGTCGGTGCAGGGCGCGTTCGTCGGCACATCGGCCTCAGCATTGCTCGGAGCGACAAGGCCATTGCTGAGCAAATAGTTCTCAACCTCTTCCCCGCTCACGTCAGCCAGCATTGTGCCGTCGATCTCGACGCAAGGAGACAGCGGTTGGCCGGACTTCTCGACCATTTCCGCGTATTGATCCGCGTGATTGATGATGTTGCGGTCTTCGTATTCGAGACCATACTTCTTCATGATCGCCCGAACGCCCATACTCCAGCCGCAGGTAGGTTTTAAATATGCGATAATTTTCATAATGTGGATTCTGTTTGGTGGATTTTGAATACTTGTCAACTAAGAGGATCTCTGTGCAACAACCCAATCGATCAATTTAGACGCATCATCTTCGTAGGCCCAAGCGGCCCGCAGGAAGTCGGCTGGGTGTATATTGTTGTTTTTGAAAAAATTCCGGTCGCCGCCGCAGCCATACATCGTTTCCGCAGGCAACTCGCCTTTAAGTTTCGCATAGGCCTTCGGCATGATTCGTGGGAGCCAGACGATGCCCTTGATCTCGGCGTCTTTGGGTGGAAGCCCTTCAGAGGCGATGACTTGGTCGGATGGCTTGCCCTCTTGCACAGTCAAAAAGTAGTCGCGCCGCGCTGCGCTGACCAACAGGAAGGTCTCGAAGTCCGGCTCTTCGCGCGTGACGAAGTCTTCCGCATAATCGTATACGTCCATCGTGTTGAGCCCGACAGAGGCCAGCTCGGCCTGAGTCACTTCGTCGAAGTAGCTGTCGGGCTCGCGGTTGCCCGCCTCATACTTGGCGACTGCGTCTTCCCAGATTGCTTTAAGGGTTTTTTGATACGAGTAGTGATCCACATCGCAAACTTAGTGACGCCCTCGCGAAATACAACCTGCAGTCTGAAAAAATTAAGCTGCAGCCTATGGACGAGACCCTCGCCACTTATAATTTCGACTTCGTGCTCGGTCCAGCTAATGCTCTGGGGCAGAGGCTTTAAAGGACTCTGCTATTTCCGTGGTCGCCAGTGCCAGTGGATCAATATGCCTGAGGGTATTCAGAAGTTCCCTTTATCGATCGTAGAGGATGATCGCGACATGAAGGGGGAGCCGTAATGTCGTTATCACTCCGCCTTGATGGACTTCTCGTAGCGAATCCAATCAGCTAAACGGCTTCGAACAACGTCAAAGATCTCCGCTGGCAGACTTCCCAACTTTCCGGTAAAAATATCCGATTGGACGACGGCAAGTCGACTCGTCCGAATTAAACTTTCTTGCTTTAGACCTGTTTTCGAAAAGTCGGGCATCTCCTTGTTCAGCACGATTTCCAAGCCCTCAATCTGATGTCGAATTTGCGAGCTGATCATACAGACCAAGCAATCGTCGAAATCTCCTTGAATTCTTTTGAGTAACAATGCTGGTCGGAGCTTTCCTCCGCCCAAATCTGTCTGAGGGAACCGAAATAACAATATATCACCTTCGGAAATCATCCGAACTTTTCGATTATGTCTGATTCAGAATAAATGCTATCTTCGTCGCTCATGCCACGCATGGCAGCAGCGAGAGAAGCATCTTTGAAAGCCTTCGCTTCGTGTTTCTTTTCTTTTTCTTTCAGAAACTCCACAAATTCAAGCACTTCAGACTGTTTCTCAGGCCGGAGTCCTGCGATTTCGTGAATGATCTGTTCTGCGGTGCTCATCTAACGAAACAATGGTTCAACGGTCTGAAATCTCAAGTTCAATTTTCTGTCCATCGTAGAGTGTGGGCGCGGCCAAAATTGTTCCGGCAAATGCGAAACTCGGCGAGTGTTGTTGGACGAGTTTCGCAATTGGCGGGTATATAGTTTATGCCATCAGGCGTTTGTTAGTCCCATAAGTGCATGTTGCCCATTGGCCTGTGTTATAGTGTGTCCGCACCTGCGATGGATATCGGAAATGACAATTGCGAAACTCGGGGTTTTGGGCTTGTTTAACGTGAAAATATGTTCACCCTTCGTGCATGTCAAAGATTGTTCACTTTCCCCGTTGGGCTGAGGTGCTGAGGGTTTCTAATTTGGAGCCTAAAGAGCGCGAAGGCTTTAAGGTCACCATTCGCTGGTATTTTGTGACTGCGAAGGTGCAGGCAAGGGGGAGGCGGCTTTGGTGTCTCCGTCACCAGTTGAGAGTAGGGAGTGGAAAGTGAGGAGTGGGGTTGACGGGGTGAACTCGTATGGCGGAAACGACACTTCAACGAGATCAGGCCAAGGCGGAGCCTCTCCCTGTAGAGTTGGGCAGGCACCTTCGACGGGCTCAGTGCAGGTCGGGAGACCTGCGATCCCGGGCTTTAGTTCGGAGAACGATACGGATGCCGCGCGGATTGTGGCACGTTCGGAAGATGAAGCCTCGATTATAAAGGTGATGCGGCGCCGTGGGATGGCTCTGTAAAAATCTAATAAATAAAGCTTTATGTGCCGTGTTGTGGTTGGTGATCTGGCAATATTCAGTTGTGCCATACGAGGAATGTCGATTTATAAAAAGTGTGATTAACTCGAGAAAATTTAAAAGAACTCAATCTGCTTTTACCTTAGTTGAAGTAATGATCTCTACTTTCATTTTTGGTTTAGTGATTTTAGTTGCTTTGGTTTCCGTTGGGAAAGGCATTGAGTTAGTGGATGCCTCGAGGCAGAATACGCGGGCATCACAAATTTTACAAAGCGAGTTGGAGCTACTGCGTACTTTACCATGGGATACCTTTAAAGATCAGACGAATGTGCAACTCACCGCTCAATTCAGGACTCAAGTGGCATCTCAATTTGGGAGTGATCAGTTTGACGGAGAAGTCGAAGTCACAGAAATTCAGACAGGTTTAATGCTAGTTGCAGTTACCGTTAATTGGATTGGGTTCAAGGGGCGACCTTATAGTAAGAAGTATTACACCTATTTTGCTGATGGAGGAATCAATGACTATTTCATCACGCCATAAAGCGCATCGGGCGCAGAGCACTCGAGCTGCCTTTACGCTGGTCGAATTGTTGATTGGTGTGTCTCTTTCAGTGGCTTTACTAGCTATTATCTACAGCACATTTCTAGTTCTGGCTCGGGGAGCGATTGGTACTGGAAATTATGCAGAAATGAGTCGGCAGAGCCGTAATGTAATGGATATCTTCGCGGGTGATGTGCGAACTGCCAACGGTGTTGCTGTGGCCGGACCTAGTGTGAGCGGCAGCTCCGTCATTACGAGCACTGGGATCACCCTCAGCTATCCTAATTATTTGGATGACGGAACGGATCAGACCTCGGTGACTTATCTTTACACGCCGCCTAATGGAGCTGAGCCGGGCTACCTAACCCGCTCTGAAACGTATGGAGGTACGACTGATGCTCGCGTTGTCTTGAATGACATTATCCGGTTTGAGCTTAAATTTTACAAAGCCCCAGGTTTTACCTTCGCTGCTGCGGCAGGTCCCCTTGATTCGGTCAATTCGTGGGCTAAGAGCATTGAAATGTATGCTGAACTTCGCCGGAAACTTGTTTCGACGAATAATACCGATTATATCATCACAACCCGTTTTATGATGCGGAATACCTCGATTGATTAATTTGCAGAAAAATGAGGTCAGTAAAACTGCATAGGAATGTAATTATGATAAAAACACGTTTCTCGGATAGATCTAAAAGTCGTCAGCAAGGAGCTATCTTGCTTTCTACCATCATAGTGACCTTCGTTATTTCGATGCTGGCGGGGTCCTATTTATACCTCAGTTCCGGAGAATACAGAATGTCGCATCGAACATTCAACCGGGGGGCCAGCTTCGCATTAGCTGAGGGAGGAATTGACTACGCGATACATGCATTAAATAGCAATCATTCAACTGGCTGGACGGTGTCTGGAGATACTTGGGAACGCGCCTTATATGACTTCCTGGTCAGCGAGGGCACGGTCGGCCATGTGAAAATGAAGATATTAGGCGCGTCGAGTCGCACGCCTGTTATTTACTCAGAAGGCACTGTTTTGATTTCGAATGGACCGCCCGTTAGTCGGCAAATTAAGGTCCAATTGGAGTCCAGCTCCTCGGGTGGAAAGCTGAATACGTCTCTCATTTATGCAAAAGCGATCGATGCGGCAGGTAATAATATCTTGGCTGCTATGTATAACTCAAAAAACGGCGTAGAGGGTGCTGTTTATTATGACTTGGAGACGCGTAGCTGGAGGAGGAATTATGATGATAGTTTGCGCCTAGTGGTTGATACGATCACAACAGATACCTTGGGTAATATGGACGTCTTTGGATGGGTGGTCACTCGCGAGGGTGGAGCCATTGATTTCAATTCAAAAGGTGGGACGTTTAAATACAATTCATTCTTTGATCTGGATCGTGGTATTGCAACGACAGACCGGGTGACCGATGATTTTTATGGATCGTTTGAGCCTATTGTGGCTCCCGACAACCTCGGCAATGTTTCCAGGACCTCTCCCGTTTTTGTCGCTGCAGAAGGAGGGGGTAATGATGTGAAGACTGCCACTATGGACGGTACGAGCAATTACATTTTTTCAGGTGAAGACGAAGTGCTTTCCGTCGCAAATGGGGATGCCCTGAATATCACGGGTGACGTGATTATTGTGGTCGATAACGAAGGCACTATTAACATTAAGGGAGACCTTAACATTCAGCCCGGTGCCAGTTTAAAAATCTATACCGATGGCGACTTTATTGTGACGGGTGTTGTGAATAATAGTAACGTTGCAGAGAATTTTCAATTATATGGGATGAATACGACGGAAAATGAGCAGTTATTCAAGCTGCACGGCAACAGCCGCATGACCGCTTTCATCTATGCCCCTAGGGCGAGTGGAGAATTGAAAGGTGGGGGTAATGAGGGTGAGTTTGAAGGTGCGATCTTGATGGATGAGATCAAGATTACGGGCAATTATTTCTTCTTGTGCGACGCGGCGCTGGGGGCCGTCGACGGGCTGATTAATGTAGGTGGGAACCATATAGTGAATGAATGGCTTGAATTGGATGACCGCACTGCCCAGACAGCGAAGTATTCAATGTAGGCCGCATTCACCCGACAATTGTTTTGCCGTCTTTCATGAGCTTATCGCTGATTGCGGATTTTAACGGTAAAACCCGCCACCGAGTAGCTGTTCGCCATCATAGAGCGCGAGTATTTGCCCTGGAGACAGCGCGCGTTGCGGCTCGTCGAAAAGCACTTTGGCTCTGTCTTTGCCTAGCGGGATATAGGAGATATCTTGCGATGGATCACGGTAACGCGGCTTAGCTAGAAGCCGAGCGGGTTGGCGAATCGGTTGGTTCAGAAAGCTCAGGCCGAAGAGTTCGACCTCGGATGTGAAGAGTCCGGGTGAGTCGGGGTGGTCAAAAGCCACGATCAGTTCGTTGCGCTCCATGTCGAGCCCCGTCACCACGTAGAATTCGTTGTCGGTGTTCGAGGGCACACCGATGCCCCGCCGTTGCCCGGTGGTGTAGCGGTGCAGGCCGCGGTGGCGTCCGAGCACTTTCCCGTCCGAATTGACGATGTCCCCCGGTTTGTCCATGATGTAATGCTCAAGAAAACGGTTGATGTTCATGTCGCCGAGAAAGCAGATGCCCTGGCTATCTTTCTTCGTGGCGTTGGGTAGTTTTTGCTCGAGTGCGATTTCGCGAACCCGTGGTTTGTTCAGCTCGCCCACGGGGAAAAGGGCGCGACGTATCTGTTCCTGCTGCAGGAGGGCAAGGAAGTAGGTCTGGTCTTTGTTTTTATCGAGGCCTTCCAGTAGGTTATGTGAGCCGTCGGGCCCTATGCATTTGCGTACATAATGTCCCGTGGCGATGCCGTCGAAGCCAGCCTTTCGCGCATACTCTTGAAAGATTCCGAATTTCATCTCCCGGTTACACATCATATCCGGGTTTGGGGTGATACCATGCTTGTAGCCGTCGACGAGGTAGTGGACCACGTGTTCACGGTATTCATTGACTAGATTAACGATCTCGTAGTCGATCCCGAGGTGGGTAGCCACGGCGCGTGAGTCATCGATGTCCTGCTGCGCGGGGCAGTCTGCGAGTGGCATTTCCTCATTCATCCATGTACGGATATAGGCGCCTGATACATCGAAGCCTTGCTCTTTGAGGAGCCAAGCAGCCACGGCGCTATCGACGCCGCCTGATAGAGCCACGAGAATTTTATGCATGTAAGGCAAATTAAGTGTAGCCAATGACCCACGTCAACCCAGCGCACGGCTAGATTTTGACGATTCCCGAGGAATGGGTATTGCGATTGCTCAGTATCGCTGCAGAAAGATATTCGTGATGTCAAAAAAGACTAATCAGATCGCACATGCATTCTGGGAATCAAGAGATGCCGGACTGATCATACTGTCTCATAACTGGCCGAGCACGACGACCTTGCCACCCCTCTTACTGGGTCCCTCCGAGAAACCCTTTTCAAAACTTGAGCGGCTTTCACCTGAGGATTGTGGACGCTATTGCCGCTACTACCGCTTGAAAAACAGCTGGGTTTTTGCGATCGGATCCAAGCGCTATCCGCAACTGCTTGATCGTAAGGTTCGTGTCTATCTGGGCGGCGACTTTAATGGCTGGGGTAAAGCGGTGGGCCAAGCGCAATGGGAACTCAAGCCGGTTGGCGACGATGCCGAGACGACTTACGAACTGCACGTGCCCCTCAAACTGATTCCGGATACGGGCAAAGTCGCTTTCAAATTTGTAACCAATCAGGGCGAATGGCTCGACGTGCCCGACAGCGCACCCAACCGGATCGAGCGCAATGGGGTGGCTAACTTCCGGTTTGATGCTCAGCGCACTGGTAGTCACATTTTTCGTTTCCACACGCCGATCGGTTACGAACCTGTCGGCAATGAGAAAATCATCTGGCGCGACGCCAAAGTCGAAGAATTACACGAGCTACCTCATACGCAGTTCCTGACATCCGCTAAGACCGATCTGGAGCTGGGTGCTATCGTCGTTGGCGAATCGACGACCTTCCGTTTATTCGCGCCGCGAGCGACGGCGGTTAAAGTCTGTTACGGCCAAAAACCCGATGGCTCCGACGCGATTACCTTGAACATGCGTTGCCTCGAGGGGTGCACCTGGGAGCTCTTGTTGGATCAGAATCTCGATGGGTATTATTATACGTATCGGATCGAGGGTTCGAATTCAGAGGGCACTACCCACTTCGACAGTTCTTTTGCCGTGCTCGATCCCTATGCCAAAGCCTGCTTAGGGCGACGAGGCCCTGGCATTGTCGTCGCCTCGGAGCGAATGCCCAAAATTGCGCACAGTTTTGTGCCGCCGGCTTGGCATGATATGGTCATTCTTGAAGCTCATGTGCGTGATCTTGCTGCGCATGCGCCGATCGAGCTTACCGCGCAAGAGCGTAGCGGCTATGCCGGTCTGCGCAAATGGCTCAAAGCCGAAGGTTCCTACTTGAAAGAGATTGGAGTTAACGCGGTCGAGCTGCAACCGATCCAGGAGTTCGATAACGATACGCCCGAAGACTACCACTGGGGCTACATGACGGTGAACTACTTCTCGCCGGAGAGTAGTTATGCGGCGAAGCCCGAAAAGGCCTCGCAAATCGAGGAGTTCCGGGGGCTCGTCAGTGATTTCCATGAGCAGAACATGGCGGTGATCATCGATGTGGTCTATAACCACGTGGGGGAGCCGAACCATCTGCTGTTTATCGACAAGTTCTATTATTTCCACCTCGATAAAGCGAACGATTTAATCAATTGGAGCGGTTGCGGGAATGATCTGCGCTGTGACACGCCGATGGGACGCCGCTTGATCATTGACAGTCTCAAGCACCTTGTGGAGACCTACGACGTGGACGGTTTTCGCTTCGACTTGGCGGAATTGATCGGCATCGAAGTGCTCCGCGAAATTGAAGTGGAGCTCAAGAAGGTTAAGCCCGCGATCATACTCATCGCCGAGCCCTGGAGCTTTCGTGGGCACATTCAAGACGAGCTGCAAGAGACGGGCTACGCCTCTTGGAACGATGGTTTTCGTGATTGTATTGCCAAATATGTAAAGGGAGAGGGCAATCAGGATATGATCCGTCACTTCGTGGCTGGTTCGCCTAGTTCGACGCGCTTCGCTGCGCAGACCATCAACTATACAGAATCGCACGACGACCACTGTTGGCTCGACCGCATCACCGAGCGGCCCAAGCACAATGGCTCGGATCCTACCCTTTTAGATCGCCGGCGGACGCACCTAATGGCCTCGCTGCTTTTCAGCTCGCTCGGCGTCCCCATGCTGGCGGAGGGGCAGGACTTCCTGCGCTCCAAGCGCGGCATCTCCAACACGTATCAGCGCGGCGACGTCAACGCGCTGGATTACAATCGCCGTTTTGTGTATTGCGGCACCCACGGTTATTTTCGTGATTGGATACGCTTCCGCCTTTCCGCGATGGGGAAAGCTTTCCGCTACGATGGTGGTTTGACCGAAGGTTACATGCAGTTCTTCTTTGCCGAAGGTTCCAGTGCGGCGGTGGTGCTGTTTAATGCCGATCGCTCTGTCGATGCAACTCAACTCGTGTATGCTATCAACCCTCACTTCGAATATGCTGGTATTGAGTGCGCGGATTTGAAGCCCGACAGGTTGAAACAGATCGCAGACCAGGAGCGCTTTTGTTGTGAGGGTATTGGCTCCGCTCGTATCCCTGTGAGCGAAACGCATATCAATCTCCCGCCTCTTACCTGCGGCCTCTGGGTGGTCTGACTTTGAGTCCGCCGGTTTTGTTGCGTCATCTTGGGGTCGGCATCCTGTTGAGTAGTCAGTAAAAAAGGCAAGGCCGCTCGGCCTTGCCTTTTTAAAATCTAAAATCAACCTTCTAGCTAAACGCAGTTGCTTTAGTGTGCGAACTGATACTGCTTGGCCGCGGCACGGGTGACTTCCACCCACTCGTCCCAGGTTTCCTTGAGCGAGGCGCGGAGCTGCTTGATTTCTTGTTGGATGTGGGCTTTTTGCTCGGCTGTGGCCTGCTTCAGCTCTCTCGCCTTGGCCATGAGCGCGGCTGCCTTCTCTTCGAAGGCGGCGGATAGCTCCTCCAGCTTCATTTTTAGCTCGGTGGCATACTCATCCATTTCATCGCTGATATGATCAAGGATCATTTTTTTATCTTTGGAGACTAGGGATTTCTGGACGATGACTTCGTTGATAACGCGGAGTCCTTTAACCATTCCGAGTTTAGCTGCCAGCCAGATTGTCCACTTGGAGGGGTCGAAATGATACCAGCGGATGCCGTTCCGGTAGTCCGCCGCGAAAGCATGGTGATAGTTGTGGTAACCCTCGCCGAAGGTGAGCACGGCCATGATGGCGTTGTCGACTGCGCTGAGCTCACGGGCGTAGGTTTTTGAGCCGTAAGTGTGGCAAAGTGAGTTTATAAACCAAGTGCAGTGGTGGATCATCGCCATGCGGACGAGAAAGCCCATGTAGAAGGAAGCGAGCGCGCTCCCGGTAATGGCCCATCCCAGAAAAAATACGGCAATGTTTACCCCCAGTAGGAAGAGGCCGTAGTATTTGTCCTGCAACATTACGCGTGGATTTTTCATCAAGTCCGCCACGAGGCTTTTATCAAAATCACGCTTGTAGTCGAACAACCAGAGGATGTGGGCATACCAGAAGCCCTTTTCGATCGAGTAGGGGTCCTTCTCCGTATCCACATGATTGTGGTGGATGCGGTGATCGTGCGACCATTTGAGCGCCGACATTTCAAAAGCCAGTGCGGAACTCAGGAGCACGCACCATTCGAAAAAAGGATTCGCACTGTAAGCCTTGTGTGCGTAGAGACGGTGGTAGCCAACGGTGATCGACATCCCACCCATGATATAAGTCACCAGGAAAAACGCGACCGCTGTCCAGGAGAAAACGCTGATAAAGGCCGGCAAGAGCACTACCAGTGCAATATGGTAGGCGACGACGAAGGCAAACATGTCCCAATTTTTAATTTTCATATCAGTATAATAAGTTTTGAGGCTATGTGGGTAGAGTAATGTGTGAGCGGCAAATCCGCCAAGCGCCGCTTGTGGGCTGTCTAGTTACAAGTCCCGCATTCATTCACATGGTCAGTCGATTAACTGAATGGTTGTGAAGTAGTTTGTGGCAATGACTTCATTCAAACCTCTAATGTCAAGGTCATTCGAACCGAGAAACTAAATGAGAAGGGGTTAATTGATTAATAAAACTTATGTTTTTACTTTTCAGAATTAGATAAATTGTCTAGTAATTTTTAATTTCCTTGAACACTTGGAATAACTCTTGCCATGGCATTCTGCCTGTCTAGTAGTGCCTGCTCCTTAATTTCATCTTAACCTGAAAACAAACACACAAAATAATGGCTACAAAAATCGGAATCAATGGATTCGGCCGCATCGGTCGCTTGGTCTTTCGCTCTCTCGTCGAGAAAGGTCTTCTCGGATCGGAAATCGAAGTGGTTGCAATCAATGACCTCGTTCCTGCGGAGAATCTCGCTTATCTTCTCAAATACGACACCACTCAAGGTCGTTTCAAGGGCACAGTTGAGGCCAAGGGTGGTGACACCCTCGTAGTCAATGGCCACGAAATTAAGACTCTCGCTGTCCGCGAAGGTCCTGCAGCGCTTCCTTGGAAGGAACTGGGCGTGGATATCGTGATCGAGTCCACAGGTCTTTTCGTCGAAGATGTGAAGGCAGCCGGCCATATTACTGCTGGTGCCAAGAAGGTCATCATCTCCGCTCCTGGTAAGGGTGACGGCGTGAAGACGGTTGTGCTCGGCGTAAATGATGACGAGCTCACCGCAGAGCACGACATTATCTCCAATGCTTCCTGCACGACTAACTGCTTGGCTCCGATCACTAAGGTGATTCTCGAGAACTTCGGCATCGCTGAAGGCCTCATGACGACTGTGCACTCTTACACAGCCACTCAAAAAACTGTGGATGGTCCTTCTCCAAAGGACATGAAGGGCGGCCGCACAGCAGCGCTGAACATCATACCTTCTACCACGGGCGCTGCCAAGGCGGTTGGCCTCGTGCTTCCGCAAGTTCAAGGCAAGCTCACCGGTATGTCTTTCCGCGTGCCCACTCCAACTGTTTCCGTTGTTGACCTGACCGTGAAGACAGAGAAGAGCACATCCTACGCAGAGATCTGCGCAGCGATGAAGTCCGCTTCCGAAGGCTCGCTCAAGGGGATCCTTGGCTACACTGAAGACGAAGTGGCTTCGTCCGACTTCATCCACGACGAACTCAGCTCGATCTTTGATGCGGGCAGCGGCATGGGCTTGAACGATACGTTCTTCAAGCTCGTTTCCTGGTATGACAACGAATGGGGTTATTCCAACCGCGTTGTTGAGCTTGTTCAGAAGGTTTCCAAGTTCCTCTAACCCGTAGCTCAGTAACAACTGATTGATTTTCAGGCCGCCGCTGCAGTCCTCCATCTGGATAATCTGCGGGCGGCGGCCTTTTTATCACTTTATTATGGCCATAAAAACAATCAAAGACGTCAATCTCGCCGGTAAGCGTGTCTTCGTTCGCTGCGACTTCAATGTGCCGCTCACGGACGGTATGATTTCCGACGATTCTCGTATCGTCGCCGCCTTGCCTACCATTCAGCATCTCGTCGGACAAGGTGCCCGCGTGATTCTTGCTTCTCACCTCGGTCGCCCTAAGGGTGAGAGGAATGCCAAATATAGCCTCGCGCCGGTCGCAGAGGACCTCGCCACCAAGCTCGGCCAGCCGGTAACTTTCATCGAAGATTGCATCGGTGCCGAAGTCGAAGCCGAAGTCGCCAAGATGGGTGATGGCGATATCGTCCTCTTGGAGAACGTACGCTTCTACGCTGGCGAGGAAAAGAACGACTCAGAGTTTGCCGCTGCGCTGGCCAAACTCGCGGACGCTTTTGTCAACGATGCCTTTGGCACGGCACACCGTGCGCACGCCTCTACGGCTGGCGTCGCGGCGCATCTTTCTCCCAATGTCTGCGGCTTCCTTATCGAGAAGGAGCTTGCCTATCTCGGTGATAAGACCGCTAACCCGGAGCGCCCTTTCACCGTCATTCTTGGGGGTGCCAAGGTTTCCGATAAGATTAAAGTCATCGACGCGCTGCTCGAAAAAGCCGACACCATTATCATCGGTGGCGCCATGGCGTATACCTTTGCGTTGGCTGAAGGCCGCACGGTCGGCGAGTCCTTGAGTGAGCCTGATTTCATTGCCACTGCCAAGGCGGCACTTCAAAAAGCGCAGGAGAAGGGTGTCAAATTCCTCCTCCCTGTCGATAACCTTGCAGTCAAGGATCTCGACTTCGGAGCAGGCACCGTAGGTGAAGCGCAATTCTTCGAAGGTAACATTCCTGACGGTTGGGAAGGCGTGGATATTGGCCCCAAGAGCATTGAACTTTTCAAAGCTGAAGTGGCCACGGCCAAGACGGTTCTCTGGAATGGCCCTATGGGTATCTTCGAGATCGATGCCTGCAATCAGGGCACCTTTGCTGTGGCTAAGACCATCGCCGAATCCGAAGGTATTTCCATTATCGGCGGGGGTGACTCGGTCAAGGCGATCAAGATGTCAGGTTACAGTGACAAGGTCACCTTCATGAGCACTGGCGGAGGCGCTTCCCTTGAATTCCTCGAGGGCAAAGACCTTCCCGGTGTCGCCGCGCTCGACCAGATCTAGATAATCAATCATTCATCATCAGTCATTTATAATTATGAGCAAATCCGCACGCAAATACCTTATCGCAGGTAACTGGAAAATGAACCTCAACTCGGCCGAAGGCGCTGAGTTGGCCGAAAGTGTTATCAGCATGGTGGGCACCCAGACCGATGTTTCCGTCTGTGTCTGTCCGACCTTCACCGCTCTCGAAGCCGTCTCCAAGGTGGTGAACGAGTCGAACGTCAACCTCGGCGCTCAGAACATGCACTTCGAGGCCTCCGGCGCCTACACGGGCGAGATCTCTGCAGAGATGCTTCGTCACCTCTTCTGCAACTTCGTGATCCTTGGGCACTCCGAGCGACGTGAATACTTCGGCGAGACGGATGCGCTCGTGAACAAGAAGACCCTCGCCGCGCTCGCCGCTAACCTCAAACCAATCGTCTGCATCGGTGAGACCTTGGACGAGCGTGAAGCGGGTCAGGTCAACGAGGTCATCAAGACCCAACTCGAAGGTGCTCTCGTCGGCGTCAGCGCCAACGCAGCCGACGCTCTTGTGATTGCCTACGAGCCGGTCTGGGCGATTGGTACTGGCAAGACAGCCACGCCAGAAATGGCCGAAGAAGTGCACGCAGAGATCCGCTGTCTCCTCGCCGGCCTCATCGGCGAAGACGCGGCCGAGAAAGTCCGTATTCTCTACGGCGGCTCTATGAAGCCCGGCAACGCGCCCGAGCTGCTCGCACAAAAGAACATCGACGGCGGCCTCATCGGCGGTGCTGCGCTCAAAGCGGTCGACTTCGCCGGTATTGTCGAAGCCGCGCAGAAGCTCGCTCAGTAAAACGCGTAGCGTTATTTTTGCGTCAAAGCCGGAAGGGGAACCTTCCGGCTTTTTCGGTTTTGGCTGCTTCAGCTGCCATATCGCACCCTGGAGACGCGACGACTTGATGGCGACTGGAGTCGCCACTACGGTTCACCGCCGAAACTTAGCGGGGAAATTCAGAGCGTCATTTGATTTTAGGCTCGACAAAAGCCCCATTAGTGCCCATTAATCAAAGGTTTATGCCGCTTCGAGCGGCCTTACCAATCGAAGACACACACTCATACAATGAGAAAAAAGATTATTAGCGCCCGTAAATTCATTAAGCCTTCCTTCAGCTATCTAGTCGAGAAGAAGCGCGATGGAGGTGAATTCTCCGACGAGGAAATCCGTTTCATCGTCGACTCAATTCTGGACGAGGACATGCCGAAGTTTCAGCAGGCTGCCTTTGCGATGGCAGTCTATTTCCAGGGCATGTCGGCTCAGGAAACGGCGATTTTCGCCGAAGAAATGATGCTGTCGGGTGAGGTCATCGACCTGACCAAAATCTCTCGTCCGAAGATTGACAAATACTCGACCGGCGGAGTCGGTGATAAGACTACGCTCGTGCTTGCGCCTCTGGCGGCAGCTTGTGGCGTCGTCATGCCCACTATGAATGGCGTAGACGAAGAGTATATCATTAGCAATCTGGATAAGCTGTCGGCGATTCCCGGCTTCAATCCGGTGCTTGACCTCAAGGGCTTTCATAAGCAACTCCGGGAAGTCGGTTGCACCTTTATTCAACAGGACCCCGAGATCGCACCAGTGGATACCATCCTTTACAAGATGCGTCAGGAAACAGGGACGATCCCCAGCCTGCCACTCATCACGGGCAGTGTTCTTAGCCGCAAGTTGGCGGAAGGTGCTGAAGGCCTCGTTATCGATGTCAAATGGGGTAATGGTTCTTTCGTCAAAGACGTCGAGCAAGCCAAACAATTGGCGCGTTCCATCACCCGCGTCGGCCGCTCAATGAAGCGCCGCTGTGTCGCACTCGTCACCGATATGAATCAACCACTCGGCGACACTGTGGGCACGGCGCTTGAAATCAAGGAAGCGATCCAACTTCTCAAAGGCGAAGGCCCCGAGGATTTGCGGGAGCTTGTGCTCAAGCTGGGCATGGAAATCGTCCGCCTCGCAGGTGTCGCTGGTTCGACGCTTTCCGCGAAGCAGACGGTGCAGCGACACCTCAAGGATGGCTCTGCGCTGCAGAAGTTTAAGGACATGATTGAAGCGCAGGGCGGCGACACCTCCGTGATTGACGATCCCGATAAGTTCCCGACCGCTAAGCATGTGCGCAAGCTGCCCGCGCCTAAGCGCGGCTATGTGCATACCATCAACGCCGGCCTTATCGCTGAAGGCGTGGCAAAGCTGGCCATCAAGAAGAATGGTAAATACGATCCAGCTGTTGGTGTTTCCGAGATTAAGAAAGTCGGCACCCAAGTCAAACAAGGGGAGCCGCTCATGATGATTCATTATAACGACGAAGCCAAGATGGAAGAGGCACTTGAATATCTCAAGACAGCCTACCGTCTCGCGCCGAAGCGTCCGAATCCGCCAGAACTCATTGTCGAGCGCGTCGCTTAATCCGCGGTAAACTCTTTTCAAAAGCCCCGCTAATTTAGGCGGGGCTTGTTGTGATCACCCTTCGCACATTCTACCTCTTACTTCTCGCTGCCTTTCTGGTGCAGCCAGCCATGTCCGTGCCCGATCATCGGGCACAGACATGGAAGCCGCAGCGAATGGTCGGGTCGGCGCAACTTACGATGCGTCAGATTGCTTACGTTATACGACCGGAGTCTGGTTCAAGTGTTTTGGATGCTGCGATCGAAGATTTTTTAAACCTGATGGAGGCGCGCTACGGAGCGAAGCCCTTGATCGTGACGACCGGTGTGTGCAAGAATGCACTCCAATTTAAGATGGTAGCGGATCGCCGCGAGCGCGGTGCATTTACTATACTCAGAGCGCGCACGCGTCTAATTATTCAAGCGGCCGATGCGGAGGGTTGGAGTAACGGGCTCTATGCCATTATGCAGGAGCAGATGGGGGCGCGCTGGTATTGGGCAGGTGCGCTTGGTTTTGATTGGGTTGAGCCCTCGCGGCGATACCTGCCGAATCGTCCGTGGAGAGAGGAACCGACCTTCGTTCAGCGGCGCTTGCATCCCACAGATTCAGACTTCGCTCGACGGAACCGTCTAAACACCGCCTATTCCTTTAATCATAATTTGGCCAAGGTCTTTACGCTCGATCTTTTCAGCACACAGCCCGAGGTTTTTTCAGAACTGCGGGGGCGCCGCAGGCCTCCACGCGGCAGCGGTGCGACCGATCCGCAACCCGATTTTACCGAGCCGAAAGCTGTCGAGGTCGCCTCAAGGGCGGCACTGGACCACTTCAACGCCCACCCGGAGAGCACCAGCTACTCATTGTCGATCAATGACAACATACTTTTTGATACGAGCGAACGCACCAAAGCGGCCGTCAGTCCGATACGCTATTTTCGCGGCCGTCCTAACTATACGGATCTGGTGTTTACGTTTATGAACCAGGTGGCTGAACGCGTTTTCGATCAGGCGGGTGCTTGGCAGACTCCAGCGGGCGAAGATCGCTATTTGACGGCGCTGGCCTACTATTGGACAGAGCCTTCGCCGAGCGTTCCATTGCACCCGCGGGTGATGCCGGTGCTTACTTCCGATCGTGCGCAGTGGCACGATCCCAGCTACCGCGCAGAAGATAAAGCGCTCATCCGCGCATGGGCCGCTTCGGGTGCCGAACGATTGGCGACTTGGGATTACTACTTCGGCGCACCCTACATCTATCCTAGGCAGTTTAATCAGTGGATCGCAGAGAGCTTGCAGTATTTGGCCGCTTCCGGAGTGGACGTCTTTTACTCTCAGTTACCTTCCTTCTGGGGCTTGGATGGTGCTAAAGCATGGCTTGCGGCTGAGCTCTTGTGGGATGCGGAACAGGATGCCGAGCAATTGCTGACAGAATATTACGATACTTTTTTCGGCGCTGCATCGTTGCCGATGCGACATTTCTATGAGATCGCCGAAGCGCACCGTAACGTGCACGAGGGCACCGCGGAATGGATCAAGCTCTACAAGGATGAGTCTGGGGTCGCCTTGTTTACGCCTGAGGTGCTGGAGCAGATGCGGACGCGTCTGGACCAAAGCTTAGCTCTGCTTGCTGACGATACTCAGCGACAGGCTCGGGTCGAAGTTGTTTCCGAGGCTTTTTATCTGACAGAGCTCTATGCAGAATACGATCGTTCTCGTCGTGAACTAGTTGATCTTTGTTTGAGTGCTCTCAAAACGCCGCGTGAGGTTATTGAGTCCCAACTACAAGCTTTCCGGAAAGCTCGTGAAGCCTATCGAGATTATATGGAGACCTATTTGACCAATTCCGACTACGCGCCAGACCGACGACATGTTGATCGGAGGCAGTCGAATCCCGAAGCCTTGGCTTTGGCTGTCCTGCAAGAGACCTCTGCCGATGCATTCGAATCGCTTTGCGAAGATCCTGGCTTGACGCATCTAACATATGCCCAGCGTGACTTTCTGAGTCCTCGGATGCCGAATGTAAATGGTTGGTATCTGGACTATCGGCCAAGTGAAGACTTCAGAGTCATCGCAAGTGAATGGGGTGGAGGCGCGGCCGGCTTGCGTATTGAGCAGGCTGACATTCTCTCCGTTTTCAGAACCTTTCCCATCCGCTCGGAGCAGACTTACGAATTAAGGATTCGGGCGGCATGGAAGATCAGTCTTGATAATCGTGTGCATGTGCACGTCAATTGGCTGGATATGGAGGGTCGCAGCTTGAGTGCGGAGGTTCCGCTGCGTCTTCCCTACGGCGTGCGCGGCCGGCCCGTCGATATTCGCCTACCGCTAACAGCACCCGCCGAAGCCAACGATGTGCGCATACGGGTGGTGGTTTCTCGTCAGTATTCAGGAGATTACCTCGATATCAGCGAACTCGATTTCGGCTCGGTGAATGAGAGCATGTTGCCAGTGAAGTAACCTTACGTTTGATTGCTCCCTGGGTTTTTCCCTTGCGGCAGTGTAATTTTCGGCTTGTTTCTCGGTTTCCTCTATTTCGAAGATTATGGCAAAAGATTGGTTAGAAGGCATTGAAGAAGAATACGATGTGGTCGTCGTCGGCTCTGGCTTGGGCGGACTGACAGGGGCGAACTACCTTGCGAAGAACGGACACAAGGTGCTCCTTCTTGAACACCACTATCAGTTTGGCGGCCTGGCTACGTGGTTTAAGCGCCCCGGAGGGCACATTTTCGATATCTCCCTGCATGGCTTCCCCTATGGCATGGTCAAGAGTTGTCGCAAATACTGGACCAAGGAGATCGCTGATTCGATCCACCAACTCAAGGACGTTCGCTTTATTAACCCGCAGATGGATGTCTGGACGTCCTTCGATCGCGAGGACTTCACGAATATCCTAGTCAATGACTTCAAGGTGGACCGCTCGCATGTCGAAGGCTTTTACGACCATCTGCGTAAGATGAACTTCTATGACGACAACACCCAGACCACAGGTGAAATGTTCGAGGAGTTTTTTCCCGGCCGCAGCGATGTGCACCGCCTCCTCATGGAACCGATCTCTTATGCCAACGGTTCCCACGTCGATGACCCTGCCATCACTTACGGGATCGTCTTTTCCAACTTTATGAGCAAGGGTGTCTTCACTTTTCAGGGCGGCACTGACACCCTGATCCAGAAGATGGTTGCTGAGCTCAAAAACAACGGCTGCGAAGTCCGTAAATGCGCCCTTGTCGATGGCATCGATGTGGAAGACGGCAAAGTCATCGGCGTCCGCGCCCGCAGCCAAAACACCGGCGACGAAGCATTTCCCGTCCGCCGGGTGAAGTGCAAGGCCGTGCTCTCCAACGCCAACGTGCGGAACACGATCGAGTATTTAGTCGGCGCGGACGAATTTCCCGAAGAGTTCGTCAAAGAAGTTAAAGCCGTGCGTAACAACACCAGCTCCTGTCAGGTTTACATGGGCATCAAAAAGGGTGAGACCATACCCAATATCGGTGACCTTGTCTTCACCTCCAAGGCGCCTGAGTATTCAATTGGTGAGCTCACCTCGATCCATACCAGCAGCCACACCTTCTCGGTCTATTATCCCGAGACGCGTCCGCATCTCCCCCAGGAACGCTATACCGTGGTCGCCTCGCTCAATGCCCGCTGGGACGAGTGGAACGACCTCAGCGACGAAGAATACGAAGCGGAAAAGGCCCGCATGTGCGAAGAATGTGTCAGCAGCCTTGAGACTTTTATCCCCGGCGTGCGCGATAAGATCGACCACATCGAAGCCGCCACCCCGCGCACCGTGAACCGCTACACCAAGTCGATGCAAGGCACCTCCTTCGGCACCAAGTTCGAAGGTCTCAAAGTCTCTATGGAGCTCTCCGACCATATCGAGGGCCTCTACCACGCTGGCTCCGTCGGCATCATCATGTCCGGCTGGCTCGGCACCATGAACTACGGTGTGATCACCGCCAACAAGATGGACAAGTGGCTCTACGAAAAGGGGAAGGGCGGCGTCGCCGCAACTGGTGTCTGACTGGTGGCTACTTTTGGTAGGCGTAGAAGTGAAGCATATTTTGTCCAGACGATAGGACGCCCAGTCGATTAGCAAGCTCATGTAGTATTTGGCTTTACTGGCACCGATAGCCTTTTTGAGGCTTGCCCGGAGCATCGGTGCTTTTATGCATCGTGCATCTATGTTATTTGCCCTACTTGTTTCCTCTGCCGTGTTGTTGGCGTTGGCCTATCGTTTTTACGGCCGGTTCCTGGAGAGCCGTTGCGGGATCGAGCCAGATCGTGAGACGCCGGCCTGCGAGATCAACGACGGGGTGGACTATGTGCCGACGCGGGCTTCGGTGCTTTTCGGGCACCATTTCTCCTCCATCGCCGGCGCGGGGCCGATTGTGGGGCCGATCATTGCGGCCTCGGTCTTCGGCTGGTTGCCGACTTGGCTTTGGATTATCGTGGGCTCGATCTTTGTGGGTGGAGTGCATGATTTTGGCAGCACCTTGATGTCGCTCCGTGACCGGGGGCGCTCCATTACCGCGACCTGCCGTAACTTGATCGGGGAGACGACGGGTAAACTGTTTCTCATCTTCGTTATCATGGCCCTGGTCTATGTGATTGTGGTTTTCCTAGATCTGACGGTGGCCGGTTTCGTCAACGATCCGGCGGTGGCGACGTCTTCGGGGTGGTTCATTCTAGTGGCTTTAGCCTTCGGGCTCTGCGCGAAGCGGTCGGGTATTTCCTACAAAATTATGATCCCTGCCTTCGTCGCGCTGACCTATTTGGGCCTCTGGGTGGGCGTTAAATTTCCCGCGCCGGCTCTGGATAAAAACGTATGGATGGCGGCCGTGCTCGCCTATTGCTATTTGGCGGCGATCCTGCCGGTCGGGGTGCTCATGCAGCCCCGCGATTTTCTGAGCGCGACTTTCCTCTATGCGATCATGGCGCTGGGAGTGGTCGGGGTGTTCGCTTTTGACGGCGGCTTCGACCTGCCGGCCTATACGAGCTTCGAGCCGAAGGACTGGAGCTATCTGGTGCCTTTTCTTTTCATCACTGTCGCCTGCGGTGCGTGCAGCGGTTTCCACAGCATCGTGAGTAGCGGCACGACTTCGAAGCAGATCCAGACGGAGCGCGATGTGAAAAAAGTCTCCTACGGCGCCATGTTGGTAGAGGGCTTGTTGGCCGTCTTCGCGCTAGCTTGCGTGGGCGTCTCGGGCGGCATCGGCGAGGGCGGTCCCGTGCAAGCCTTCGCCCGCGGTTCGGCGCTCTTCTTCAACACGATCGGTGTGCCGCAAGAGCTCGGCATGACCTTTGCGACCTTGGCGGTGAGCACCTTCCTATTGACAACGCTGGACACCTGCACGCGTTTGACGCGGTTCCTCCTCGAAGAACTTTTCGACTGGCGCGGGGCAGGAAGCCGCTACCTCGGCTCTTTGCTTGTGCTACTTCTGCCGGCGCTGGCGGGCTTCGCTACCTTTACCGCACCCGACGGCAGCGTGCTGCCAGCATGGAAGGCAGTCTGGCCGCTCTTCGGTGCGACGAACCAATTGCTAGCGGCGCTCGCGCTGATCACCTTCGTGGTCTTCCTCAAGCACCGCCGTATCGCTTTCGGCTTCGCGCTGATCCCGGCCGCGGTGATGGTCGTCATGCCCGTGCTCGCGCTGGTCATGATGGTGATCCAATGCGGCCCTTTCAGCTTGCTCGGCGGCATCGCGTTGGGCATGGTGCTGCTCGGCATCTATGTGACCTTTATGTCGGTGAAATTCGTTTTGGCGCCACCGGTGCCGGATGTGGTGGCGGATCGAGGTGTTGATTGATGCGCAGGAAATTGAGTATTCCCGCAAGGGCCACAATCTTTATCTAAGGGAACAGATCGACAGAGTCGGGCGGACGCTCTATCCCTACTCGTCTATCACCGGTACTTCGGGCGGCAACACCTCGGGGCGATTTCCGGGCTCTTTATGACGACCGTGGTCCTTGCGAGCGCGGTGGGACCGTTTCTCTTCAGTCTTGCGGAAGTCTATCTCGACGGCTATCGGACTGGCTTTGCCTTTTCCGCTTTAGCCGCTGGGGCAATTGCTCTGACTTCATTGCGGGCGGACAATTCGCAGCGGCGGAAAGGGTAGCCCGATGCTTCAGCAAGGGTTGTTGCGGTTCGCCTCATCGGCACGTTTGAAGTGCTTGCTAAAGCTGCACGCTACGAGCCGGACGCACTCTTCACCAACTGGGTGAAATCGCGGAAATTTGGGTGTTCGGCGCTGCCGAGGAGGCTGTAAAAAATGGTTTCGCTGGGGAGAACATGGGCGTCCATGGCGAGGAGTTGCTCTAGCACGGGGGCGCGGTCTTCGGCGCGGCGTTCGCTGATACAGTCGGCGAGCAGGGTGACGCCGATGTCTTCGCCGAGGGCTTGGACGGCGGTCTGGTAGACGCAGATCGAACTCTCGATCCCCGCAATGAGAAGGTGGTCGATCTGGTTGGCTTCGATCCAGCGGTGGAGGCCTTCGGCTTCGAAAGCGGAGAAGGCGCTCTTCTCGAAGACCGGCGTGTTGGGATCCCAGATGGAAGTCAGCGCCTCAGTTGTCGTGCCGAGCTTTTCCGGGAGTTGTTCCGTCGCGGCGACGGCGACACCGAGCAGTTCGGCCGCCTGTAGTGCGAAGCGCGTGCGCCGGAGCAGGCGCTCACGGTCGGGCATGGCTTTGAGGAAGACGTCTTGGAAATCGATGAGCAGGAGGCCGAGGTGTTGGGTTGGGTCGGACATAAGAAAGTGGGGAGTGGGGAGTGGGGAGTGGAAAGTGGGGGAGTGGGATACCTAAACCGGATCGGGGAGTCGCTTGCTGTGGGCATAGGCTTTGCGGGCGCGGACTTGGACGAGTGATTTGTCTTCGACTATGTATGCGGTGAGATGTCCGCCGTAAACGCAGCCGGTGTCGATACCGATCGAGCCGGGGCGTTCGAGCACGTTGGGGCGGGGCGTGTGGCCGTAGATGACGAAAGGGCGGCCTCCCCAGGTGTCCGCCCACGGCGGTGCGTTGGGCTCATCGGAGCGTTTGGCAGGTTTGCCTTTTTTGTCGATCACTTGAATTTTCGTAATCGTTTCGACGGATTGGGTCTGCCAGGGCATACCAGGCAAGAAGCCGCCATGCACGAGGACGGTCTCGATTGTGACATCATAGAGGTATTTGGGCATAGCTTCGAGGAAGTGCCAGTCCTTGGAGGTCAACTGTGCGATTGTTTGGCGATCATAGTCTTTAAGGAGACTGGGCTTCTTTTTACTACGAGCGGTGAGTAGCCGCAGCTCGTGGTTGCCGATAATCGCTTCGACTTTAAACGCACGTGCCAGTTCGATCACGCGGTGGCTGTCGGGCCCCCGATTGACGAGGTCGCCTACTTGAATCACCCGGTCTTCGGGCTCCAGTTCGAGGGCGTTGAGTAGTTCTTCGAATTCGTCGGCGCAGCCGTGGACGTCTCCGATGGCAATAGTTCTTGGCATGTGTTGGGTCGATGTGTCGATAAGGTTTCGTCAATGCTCAGGTTTCAGCCACGGCGGATGCCTGCAAGAACATTTCCACGCCTATCGACAATCTACGCTGAGTGCTGGGTTTTGGTTGCAAGATGGAACGCGCTTGGCAGGCTCGGGGACTTAAATTTTCTGCACGCATGGAATGGCAAATTAAAACAATCGCCCGTAAATCGTCACTCAGTGGCGAGGCCTTCATCCCGGGCGACCGCGTCGTCTGCTTGATTTTCAAAGACGACCAGGCTGGAGAACTCGGCCGTGCCGATCTGCGCCCTGATGAAATCGAGTCATTCGAGCTGCCTGGCGAAGTGCTCGGCCGCTGGTCACGCGTAGTCAAAGATCCGGACGACGAGGGTGCCCACGCCCGGGAGACGATGGCATCCGCGGAAGATTTTTTCTTTTCCCTCTACGAGAACGAGCAAGCTGAGGCTCAGGAGGAATCTGATATGCTTAAGCACCTCCTCTCACTCATGCTGGAGCGTAAACGTGTCCTCCGTGCTGTGGGCGAGCGGCAGAACAAGGGCGAGCAGCGCTACCTCCACGTTAAAACCAAGCGTGAGTTAACCGTGCCGATTGTCGATATTTCCACTGAGCTCATGCTCAAAATCGAAGACACCATTGGGGATATTATCCTCTAACCACAGACCTAATATATGCGCCGTTCAACTTTGCCTGTACTCTTCCTCGCCCTCTTTGTCTTCGCTACCCTTGGCGGCTGTCGGAAAGCCGCCGTGCTCGAAAATGCGATGGTGCCACGGCTTTTGATCGAGACGCGGGGAGTCAACTATGGTGCTCTTGGCGGTGATGTTGTGACGCTGCCAGTAAGTGGGACTTCGATCGCTGTGCAGGCACAGCCTCTGGTCAGCGAGTTCGAAATTCTTAATGTAGAGCAGGTCAAAGTTGACATGGGGATGGCCTTGCTCGTGCAAATTAGCCCTAAAGGTGCGCGTGAGCTCTATCGGGGATCGGTCTCCAACATGGGCGGCCGCATCGTGTTCACAGTCAACGGTAACGCTATCGGCGCACGCCGGATCGACGGCGCCATCCAAGATGGCAATTTCTACACCTTTGTCGAAGTGGACGACGCCGAGCTGGCTCAGCTTGTGCTCGATATGAAAGAGACTCTCGTTCATATCCAGAACGAAAAAAACAATTAGTCCCGCAAGCGACTTGCCTGGACAATGAAGACCGCAACGATTTCCCGACTCCTTCCCTGCCTTTTCTTAGTGTTTGCCGCTAAGGCCGGCATTATATGGCCGACGCCCAACCCAGCCTTTCAAAACGGCCAGCCAATCGAGGCGTACATCCAGCCTACCGCGTCTGGCGTGCCCGAGTCCGGACTTTTCGGCTGCGTGCGCAACAGTGGGAGCCGCTTTCATGAGGGAATCGATCTTTATCCGATCAAACGTGACAGCCGTGGCGAAGCATTGGATCCAGTGTATGCCGTCCTACCGGGACGGGTTGTCCATGTCAGTCGCGTCGCCGGATACAGCAGTTATGGCCGCTATGTGGTGATCGAGCACGATGGGGAAGTTCCAGCTTACCACACGCTTTATGCGCATCTCGCCACAGTAGGGGACGGTATCATGCCAGGGGTTCGGGTCGAAGCCGGCACCGTGCTTGGTATTATGGGCCGTTCGGCCACCTATAGTATCCCTCGTCAGCGAGCGCACGTCCACTTCGAGATCGGCTTTCGCCTGACCGATCATTTTCAGTCCTGGTATCACCAGCAGACGTTCGACAGTAAAAATCGCCATGGCGTCTGGAACGGGATGAATTTGGTCAGTGTCGACCCCCTCGCATTCTACAAAGCCCTTCGCAAGGGTGAGGTCAAAAACCTCTACGAGCATCTAAAACGCCTGCCTGCCGTGGCTCGCATCCGAGTTTACAGTGATCAGGTGCCGGACTTCCTGAAGAACTATCCCGCTCTCGCCACGAGGCCCTTTGAAGGGCGCGCAGTCGTGGCCTGGGACATCGCCTTCACCGAATACGGCGTGCCCAGGGAGTGGACGCCGCGCTTCGCCTCAGAAGGCCTCCCTGGCCATCCCGGCGATGTGACGGTGATCGCTTATAATCCGACGCTACTCGAGGCGCAAATGTGCCGCCGTGTCTTGGACGTTGGCGGTAGCAAGCCGACGATTACTTCCGGCACGCTCACCACGATCAAGAAGTTATTTCAGTTTAAGTAGGCGCTTCACATGTGAAGCCCGTAAGATCTTAGGTCTCTTTTGTCGCCTTTCTGGCCGCTTTCTTCGCCGGGCGAGGTGCGAACTCGAAGCCAATCTTGCCTGTTCCGAAGTCCAAGGTCAGGTGAGCTTTAAAGGGACGCTTGGTGCGCTTGGAGACAAAGCCGTCAAGGAGTGGGGTCTTGCCCTCGGTAAAGAGCTTTTCGACCTCGGTCGCTTGGAGCTCTTTTTGAAGTATGGTCTTGCCGAGGCGGAAACCTTCGGGTGCATCGTTGGTCTTGAGCTGGGGCACGTGGTAGGCCTTCTCGGTTTCGTAAAGCTTGGCCTCGGTGCCGTCGGGCAGGGTGAAAGTTTTGATGACCTGCTCGTGCTTGAGCTCTTCAACCGAGACGGGCTCATCGCCGTCGAAGACAAACTCGGTCTTCCATTTGCCAATCTTGCCGGTCTTGGAAACAGACGGAGCAAGTTTAAGTGCCGCGCTGAAGGGCTTATTGAAACGGGAGACGAAACCATCGATTTCGGGTAACTGCTTAGTCGAGATAAGTTCCTTCGCTTCGTTCTCGCTTAGTTTACGGCCGGCGATGTGTTTGGAGATACGGAAATCGCACGCTTGCTCGCGGCACTCGTAGGTGGCGTCAGTCTGCTTAAGGCGGGGCGCGCCGCAGGCCGGGCAGGGGCACTCCAAGTCGGGGAAGACGCGGTTGACTAGTGTTTGCATGTGGGAGCGGGCTTTTTCGACGACCTCTTCGGTGAAGTGGTTGATCTCTTGCATGAAGGCATCGCGCTTGATCTCGCCTTTTTCCATCTTGTTCAGCTTGGCTTCCCAGTCGCCTGTCATGGAAGGGCTACTGAGAGCCTGGATATCCATCTCCTCGCAAAGCTCGATCAGGCGTAGGCCTTTGCCGGTGACATTGAGCTCGCGGCCTTCGCGGGCGATGTATTTTTGTCGGAGTAGGCCCTCGATCGTGGCGGCGCGGGTGGCGGGGGTGCCGAGGCCGCGCTCGGACATGGCTTCACGTAGTTCGTCGTCGTCGATCAGTTTGCCGGCACCTTCCATCGCGGCAAGCAGAGTTGACTCGGTGTAGCGCGCGGGCGGATTGGTCGTCTTGTCTTCCACTGCAATCGCTTCGCTCTGAGCTGTCTCGCCATCGGAGACTCCGACCAGCTCGTCCTTGCTGGTGGCGACCCCGGCCACGCGGCCATAGACAGCCAGCCAGCCCGGCTCGGTCAGCGTTTTGCCATTCGTCAGGAAGGTGTCCTTTTCGTCGCCGTGGTGGATCGTAGTGAGGCGTTTGGTGACCTCAAACTCGGCGTGTGGGAAGAAGACGGCGATGAAGCGCTTGACGACCATCTCGTAGAGCTTGGATTCCTGCTCGTTGAGTTTGACGACCCGTCCAGTCGGGATGATCGCGAAGTGATCGGAAACTTTGGCGTTATTGAAGATACGCTTGTTGAAGCTGATACGGTCTTCCTCGATGGCCTTGGCCGCCCACTTGGCGACGGGGTGGCCGGAGCTGGCCAATTCGCGCATGGTCTCGTGGACTTTGTTCATATAGTCCTCGGGCAGGTAGCGCGAGTCCGTCCGCGGGTAGGTCAGCATCTTGTGGCGCTCGTAGAGAGCTTGGGCCAGGCCGAGCGTATTCTTTGCGGTGAAAGGGGCTTCACGCTGGAGCGTGGTCAGGTCGTAGAGTTGAGGCGCAATCTGTTTGGTCGGCTTTTTCACTTCGGTCACAAGGCCTTCTTTCCCCTCACAGCGGGTGCGTATTTTGACAGCGGTTAACTTGTCCCAAATCCGTTCGGCTCGGCCCTGCGGCTGGGCGGGGTCTTTCTTCCAGCCGAGGTCGATCCATTTGCCCGGATAGTTGCCCTTGGCCACCGCGAAGTCGGCATGCACCTCCCAGTAGTCTTCCGGGTTAAAGGCTATGATTTCGCGCTCGCGCTTGGCGAGAATGGCGAGGGTGGGGGTTTGCACGCGGCCGGCGGCGGTGATGTTAAAGCCCCCATGACGGGAGCGGAAGCAGGTGAGCGCACGGGTGGAGTTGAGGCCGACCAGCCAGTCGGACTCGGAGCGGCACTTGGCGGCGTCGGCGAGGTTGGACATTTGCTCACCCTCGCGAAGCTTTGCCCAAGCTTCTTGGATCGCGCCCGTGGTCATCGATTGCATCCAGAGCCGCTTGACTGGCTTCTGAATCTCGCCGATGTCCATGATGTATTGAAAGATGAGTTCACCTTCGCGGCCGGCGTCACATGCATTCACGATGACGTCGTATTCTTTTTTCTTAGCTAGGCTGAGCACATGCTTAAGGCGGCCAGCGCTTTGTTCGATCGGCTGAAGCTCGAATTTCTTGGGAATCGCGGGGAGCACGTTGAAGTTCCACGGCAGGTTCTTACCATTCGGGCCGGTCGGCATTTTCAACTCGACGAGGTGCCCGACGGCGGAGGTGATCGCGGCCTGGTCGCTTTCGAAGTAGGTCGCATCCCGAGACTTCCCTTTCTTGGCGAACTTGCCCAATTGTTTGGTGAGGGCGCGGGAGAGGTCGGTCGCGACGGAAGGTTTCTCGGCGATAATTAAATATTTCATAGACTATAGAAGCGGTGAAGCCTCCGCAAATCGCGAAGGATCGCTGTTTTTTGGACAGAAAGCGGCGAATAGTACTGGCGTCAACCTTCTTTCTGGTTTTGAGATTCGCTTTCCCTCGAAGAAACGAATTTTCTGAACTATGCCCTCCATACGCCGAATACGCTATAAGTTTGCGCGCGCAGCGGACGATTTTGCCCAGTTTACTGCTGACGTGATTTATGATCGTCGGCATGGGCGTGGCGCTGAAATCATGGCGACATGCCTTTACGGGCTCTCCTTTCTGTTCAGCGGGATCGTGCAATTGCGCTGGTATCTCTATGAGCACCGCATCCTCCGCAATAAGCCTCTAGGCTGTCTTGTTGTGGTGGTGGGTAACCTCACCGTAGGTGGCACCGGTAAGACTCCAGTGGTCGAAAAAATCGCCCGTACCCTGACCGAGCGCGGGCGCAAGGTCGCGATCCTCAGTCGTGGTTATAAGAGCAAGAAGGAACCTTTGCCCAAAAAACTCTGGCGTAAGCTGACCCATGGCACCGAAGCCCCGCCCAAAATCGTGAGCGACGGCAAGACTGTGCTGCTCGACTCTGACGTGGCGGGTGACGAACCCTACATGCTGGCGCGCAATCTTCCCGGCGTGGTCGTGCTCTGTGATAAGAATCGGGTCAAAGCCGGTTCCTTTGCCATCCGCCGATTTGGTTGCGACACCTTGATTCTTGACGACGGCTTCCAATACCTCCCGCTCAAGGGCAGGCTCAACCTCTTACTCGTTGATAAGACCAATCCTTTCGGCAACCAGCACCTCTTGCCCCGCGGCATTCTCCGCGAGCCGATCAAGCACCTCTCCCGCGCCAACTATATCTTCCTGACCAAGTCCGACGGCATTCGTGATGACGCATTGCTGGAGATGATCCGCGAGAACAATCCGAAGGCCGAAATCATCGAGTGTGCCCACAAGCCACAATACCTGCAATCCGTCAACAGCGCCGAGCGCCTCTCGCTAGACGTCCTCAAAGGCGCCAGGGTCGGTGCCTTCAGCGGGATCGCCTCGCCCGAGAGTTTCGAAAATATGCTCCGCGACTTCGGTGCCGAGATTCGCTACAATCAGCGCTTCCTCGACCACCATCGCTTTACCCGTTACGAGATCGAACGCCTCTACCGCAAGGCAGGCAAGGCCGACCTTGAAATGATCGTGACGACCGAGAAGGATGCGGTCCGCCTCTTCGAGGACATTCAGGCACCCGTCCCCGTCTACTATCTGCGCCTCGAGATTGATATCCTCTCCGGCGAAGAAGACTTCGAGGGCGCGACCGAGCGGATCTGCCGTCCACGAACGAAAGAGCCCTCGATGACCCGTAGCCCTTGGTCGGAATCTCCGAAAGGGGCTTGATCTCACTATCGGTTTTCGACACTGCTTGTGTTTTCCTTCACTACCAAAAACTTTAAATATGGCTTCCGATACAGCCGATACCGCCACCAAAGACGCTGATCCCAAGGTTCTGGACCTTGAGGTCAAAGATGCACAGATCATTTTTAATTCCGTTTGGGCGAGCCTGGAGGATGAATTCGGCGAGGAACAGCTTCGCTTTCCCAAGGAGATTTTTTGGCTCAATGGTGCACCTGGTGCAGGTAAGGGCACCAATACCGACTTCATCATGCAGTATCGCGACCTAACCGCGCCCCCGTTGGTCGTCAGTAGTCTGCTCAAGAGCCCCGAGGCGCAGAAGATGAAAGACGCCGGCATGCTGGTGGGTGATCGTGAGGTGATCGAGATCATGCTGCGTAAACTGCTTGATCCTATCTACAAAACGGGTGCGGTCGTCGACGGTTTTCCCCGTACCAAGGTGCAGGTCGAGTGCGTCAAGCTTCTCTACCAAAAGCTGATCGAACTACGTCTTAAGTTTAAGGAGACCCTTTTTACCGAGCATTTCAAAAAGCCCGCCTTCCACATAGTAGTGCTCTTCATCGATGAGAAAGAGAGCGTCAAGCGCCAGGTCAACCGTGGCCTTGAAGCGCAGGCGCATAACGAAGAGGTGCTGGAATCGGGCGTCGGTGAATTACAGGAACTGCGCCCGACCGACCTAGACCCAGAGGCCGCGCTTAATCGCTATCGTACATTTAAGGAAAAAACCTACGGTGCCCTTAAGGACCTGCGGGAGATTTTCTTCTATCACTTCATTAATGCACACGGCCCCATCGAAGTCGTCCGGCAGCGGATCGACGAAGAACTCCGCTACCAAGGCTCGTTGGAACTCGATGAGGCGACCTACGATCGCATTTCCAGTATCCCCGTCGCCTTCACGATCTCGAAGCACGCCCGTCAGGAACTCGTCGACCGCCTAGACGCCTACGTCGAGCGCCAGAGCGAGCTCTTTGAAAAAGTCGTCGCGTTGATCAAGAGCGATTTTTTGCCCATCATCGAGCGCCATGCGATTTCCGGTAGTGCCGTGGTCAACACAGAAGACGGCGTGCTTCATGATCCTGACGCACTTGCCATGCTCATCGACATATTCTCCGAGCGTGGCTACCACGCCATTGTTGACGTTCATCGCGAAGAAATCCCTGATTCCATCGATCCGAAGACTTTCAAGATCAAGACCCGTATCAAGCGCATCTTCCGAGTCCGCGTTCAGTTCAAAGGATCCGACATCCGCCGCGGCAGGTAGCCGTGCGTGCCGCTCTGCTGCGCGGAATGAAAGTGAAGGTGCGTTCTCAGCGAGAACTCCCTCGCCGGTCTTTCTTTTCTCAATGAGGAAGAGTTTCCGCGCGCACTTTTCAAAGTATTTGTGAATAGGCGGATAATGTGTGATTCGAAGCATGTGCTTGCGACTCACGTCAAAGTGCCAGCCAAATCGTTGCTGGCACCAGAAGGCTGAGATCCGCCAGCACACGGAAGGTCTCGACTGGGATGCGCCGTCGCAAGAGATGTATAATCCCGAGCGCGAGAAAGCCGATGCTCAAAGCGATAGCGCAGGGCGGCGCGACTATGGTGACTAGGAGGTGCAACGACAACGCGCTCACCCCTAACCAACGCTCCGCCACGACGGGGGCAATCGAGTGGACCCGCATCTCTGCGTCGATCGCTTTCTCCATCGCCCCTATGATCAGGCAGTTTAACATACAGAGCAGCGCGAAGAAAATGATGAACCCCATCGGAATTGCCGCCGCATCGAAGACCACGACCCCGCCAGTGAAGATTAGGGCCACGCAGATTTCCTTTGGGAAAAAGCGCCGCGACAACTTTTGGTTGAGTGCTGTGTAAACGAGGCACACAGACAGCAGCCACGCGCCTGCCTGCAGTTGTTCCGTCCTTAACCCGAGTAGGGCGATGGTCAGATCCACGACTAGGACACCCGCCCAGGCCCGCCAGAGCGTGCGTGTGTGCCGCTTGGCGAAACTGTGCCGCGCCGAGAGTAGCTGCCGTGCTGGGCGGCGGGCTACATCGATGAGCCGGTCGGCCGTGTAGGTCAACCAGACCGATAGCCCCAGCACCCCACAGGCGGCTGGGCTCATCGGCAGCTCCAGCGCATTGGCCAGCGCTATCTGCCAGACCACCGCGATCAAAGCGGCGTCGAGTGCCAGCAGGTTCGGCCATTGCCAAATTTGGATGTTCGGTCTGTCAGGCACGTAGGCTTTCATTTCCTGGAGGGATTGCGGTAGGGGGGCTGCCGTAGGCGGGATGGCTTGTAGCCCATCGGTATCCGTTCGACTTTTATGCAGACAGGGCGCGGACAGGCAAGCTCTCGCCATTACGAAGCGTTCAGGGTGCTCTGTAGCGATGCGACGCGATATCTCGTCAATGTCCTACACGGTTTCCATCTCCAAGCTTTCGTTATGCATAAAGATATTCGGCTTTGCCATTCTCTTTGCAGCCGACAATCTCCACTTTCATGCTGTCAACCTCGGCGAACAGTTCCACTGAAACCGCACCGAAACGCTCGAAGATCGGGCCGCTCGCGCTCGCGCTGTTGATTCAATTGGGGCTGCTCTTCCTTGCTGTCTTCGTCGTCGTCCTCGTGCCCGATTTCAAGTCCGACCCCGAATTCGTCGCGCGCAAGAAAATATACCTCCCGCAAAAGGAACTGGAGCACAAAGTCGCCCTTGCCGAATTCCAAAACGCTGCCAGCTCGCCCATGCAGATGGAGCGTATCAGCACCCAGGCGCTTCTGCCTGAGGCCATGCCTACGCTCCCGCAGATGCCGCAGAGCGACTTTAACCCGATCGAACGCAACCCCGCCGCACTCCAGTCCGATTCCCTGCTCGGCCAGTCTGGTGTGCTCGGAGCACTCCAGGGCCTGCAGACTGGCAGCTCCTCCGCCTCCCTCTTCGGTATTGAGGACACCGGCCAGCGCATCCTCATCCTCTTCGATAATAGCTCCAGCGTCTGGAACAAAGCGAGCAAAGCGGGCGTGACCACCGCACGCTTCATCAAAGAACTTTCTGCCCTGATTGATGGCCTTAATGCCAATACCCAGTTCGCCCTCGTACCATTTTCCCGCAGCGTGGGTTCCTTTCGTGATTATATGATTGCCGGCGGCGCTCGTAACAAGCGCGCGGCCAAAGCTTGGATCACTGAGAAAGTGCGCACCCAGTCGCTCACCACCCAACTGCCCCACACGGCCGACGGTGTGCAGGGCGCGCTCTCCGTCGCCTTCCAAATGGAGCCCGATGTCATTTTCCTTGTCTCCGACGCCGACTTTCAGCGCAACCGGCCCCGCCAGGGCGATGTTCCTTGGGACGAGCTAGAACGCACCCTTCGCGATCTGACCCGCGAATACGGTATCGAGCCCCGCCTCCACTTCATCGGCTTTCAAGTCGAATCCGGAGCCGCGGACGCCATGGCAAAAATCACCCGCCGCTACAAAGGGCAGCTCCGTAAACTGTAACCCCAGTCCCCAGCGCAGCGGATGGCTGCAATTTGGAGCTCGGAGTTATCGACCTCTTTAAAAGAGTGAGCACCTAGTAGACTTCAAAAATCGCTTGGATCTCGACGGTTGTATCTTTGGGCAGACCTGTCACGGCGACGGCGGCGCGGGTGTGGCGGCCTCGGTCGCCGAGGATATCGACGAGCAGGTCGGAGGCGCCATTGATCACAGCGGGACTGTCGGCGAAGCCGGGCACACCGTTGACGAAACCGTTGAGCTGCACGACGCGGCTGATCTGATCCAAGTCGCCGAGTTGGCCTTTGGCCACGGCGAGTAGATTGAGTGCGCAGACGCGGGCGGCTGCCTGACCGTAGGCGATGTCACGCGACTCGCCGATTTTGCCCGTATGCGTCATCTCGCCGTTGACGAGGCAGATGGCGCCAGAGAGATAGAGCAAGTTGCCAACCTGCATGCAGGCGACGTAGTTGCCCGCAGGCGCGGGTGCGGCTGGGAGTGTAATGCCGAGTTCGGCGAGGCGTGCATTCGTTTGACTCATGAGTTATTAATGGTGGGTAGTGCGGTGTCAGTGGCTAGTTAATAATTCACTCTTCACTATTCTTTCCGTAGGGAAGCTCCCCTTCCGTTGCGGCGATGACAACGGCACCAACGGTGTCGGAGAAGACGTTCACGCTGGTGCGGCACATGTCGAGTATGCGGTCGGTCAGCCAAACGACGCCGATGGCTTCGACCGGTAGGCCGACGGCGGGGAGGATGACGGCGATGGCGACGAGGCTTGCGGCGGGGATGCCGGCCACGCCGATGCTGGTGGTGAGTGCGAGGACGACGACAAGCAGTTGATCGCCGATCCCTAGTGCGATCTGTCCGGTCGAAGCGTAGAGCTGTGCGATGAAGAGCACGACGACGCATTCGTAGAGGGCGGTGCCATCCATATTGACGGTGGCACCGAGCGGCAGGGTGAAGGAGCAGGTCTTGTTGGAGACGCCGGCGCGCTCTTCAACGATTTCCATGGTCAGCGGCAGGGTGGCGGATGAGCTAGCAGTCGAGAAGGCAGTCAGAAGCACGGGCGCCATTTCCTTGTAGTGGGTCAGGGGGTTGACCTTACCGACGAATTTCAGAACGAGCGCAAGATTGATCGCAAAGTGAAGCGCCAGGGCAAGCAGTACAGTGATGAAGAACCAGGCCAGCGTTCCGAAGAGGTCGGCGATATGGGTCTCGAAAATGACAGGGACGACGAGGCCGAAGACACCAATCGGAGCGAAGCGGATAATGAAGTCGGTCAGCTTGAGCATGACCTCTTGGGCGCTCTCCCAGAATTTTTGCTGCGTCGTGCGCTGCTCAGGTTTAAGTTTACCAATGAAGGCCCCGAAGAGAATTGAGAAGGTGATGACCCCCAGCAGCTGTCCGTTGTTAGTGGCGGCGTCGACGATGTTTGAGGGAAACATGCGGAGGAAGATCTCAAAAAGATCGCTGGAACTGCGGCCTTCGACTTTGCTCATGAGCCCTTGGCTGATGGAAGTCTCCGCTCCGGAACCGAGCATGCCTGCCGCGGTTGCCGCTTCGACCTGGCCGGGCTGGATCAGATTGACCATGATGAGGCCGACGATGACGGCCGCCGCGCCGCTGAAAGTGTAGTAGAGAAAGGTTTTAAAGCCCATGCGTCCGACGCCTTTTTCCGCACCAAGGTGCATGACACCGCTGATGATGGAGGCCACGATGAGCGGCACGATGACCATCTTCAGCGCGTTCATGAACAGCTTCCCAGTAAATTGGCAAAATCCGATGAAGCCGTAGCTAAAGCCTTCGCCCGTGTTCGGGAGAATGAACGCGCCGAAGAGCGCAGCGAGCGCGAGGGTGAGCAAAATTTGCCAATGGAGCTTCCAGCGAATCGGGTTCATGTAGCAGTGGAGAGTGGAGAGTTAGGCGATGTGCTTCGTCAGGCCCTGCCAATGTTCTATTGGTAGGTCTTCGGGGCGGATGGTGTGCGGGATGCCTTGGTCGAGCAAGCTCTGGAACCAGCGGAGTGCACCGGGTTGCGAGTCGCGTTTACAAAGCGCACCGAGTTGTTTGCGCCGCTGGGTGAAGATGCGGCGGATGCACTCGCGGGCGGTGGGACCGAATCGGAGGGCGTCGGTTTTGCGATCCAGGCGTAGGAGAACGGAATCCACTTTCGGCGCAGGGTGGAAGCATTGTGCGGAGACAAGGTGCTTCCCCTTAAGCTCGAAAGCAGATTGCAGAAAAATGGAAATCGCCCCGAAGGTCTTGCTGCCGTGCGGCGCGGCGTAGCGGTCGCCAGCCTCTTTTTGCAGCATGAGTACCATGCGCTCCGGCAATTGCCCGGCGAGCACGGCATCCATCCACGGCGTGGAGATGGCATAAGGGAGGTTGGCGACGATCCTATAGCCGCTGGCGGCGCGCTCTGCAGGGAGCCCGGCGAGCGGGTAGTTAAGGCAATCACCTTCGATCAAATGGAGCTTCGGATGCCCGGGTAAGATGTTCGTGCGGATGTGCTCGGACAGTGTAGCATCCCGTTCGACCGCCCAGACGCTCGCGCCACTTTCGAGGATTGCGCGGGTGAGGGTGCCGAGACCGGGCCCGATTTCGACTACGGCGCTCTGCGCGCCGAGTTCGGCTAGTTCGACCGACTTCCGCACTATGTTGCCATCGACGAGGAAGTTTTGTCCCAATTTTTTATTGGGAAAGTGCTCTAATTGTTCGAGGAGTTCTCGGGTGGCTGTTGGGCTTAAAGGCACTTTTTGAAATGCTGAAAGTCTGAGAATTTGAAATGAATTATGCGTTGTGGAAGGCTTGGACGAGTGTTTCGGGGTCTTCGGCTCGCATCAGGGCTTCGCCGACGAGGATAGCGTCGGCTCCGCAGGCGCGGGCGCGTTTGGCGTCTTCGAGGTCGAAAATGCCGCTCTCGCTGACTCTAACGATGCCGTCGGGAATTTGCGGTATCAATCGTTCAGATACGGCGAGATCCGTGTGGAAACGCTTGAGGTCTCGGTTGTTCACACCGACAATTTTTGGGTCGAACTTGAGGACTTTTTCCAGCTCGCGCTCTTCGTGGATTTCGTAGAGCACGTCGAGTCCAGCGATGCCAGCGGCGTCGCGGAGGGCTTTGATCTCGTCGTCTTCGAGGGCGCGGACGATAATGAGAATGCAACGAGCGCCAGCCTCGGCGGCCTCGGCGACTTGAATGGGGTGCACCATAAAGTCTTTCCGCAAGCAGGGCGTCTTGCGGTTGTGGCATTCGAGAAATTCGACGACATCCCAGAGGTCTTGCAGCGTGCCGCCAAAATAATCGGTGTCGGTCAGGATGGAGAGGCAGTCGGCCTCTGCATTGACGTAGGCGCGGGCTTGCTCGACGGCATCGAGTTGCGCCGAGGCGATCTCGCCGGCAGAGGGCGACTTGCGCTTGATCTCGGCGATGACCGAGAGTCGGCCTTTGCGGGCCAGGGCTTTGAAGAAGCTGCCACCTTGGTTCTGCATGCGCCCGAGCCGCTCCAGTTCCTGCTCACGGATGGGGCGGATCTGGTCGCGCAGGGCGTGGCGCTTGGCGGCCATGATTTCAGTTAATTTATCCATACTTCAGGTAGAAGGTGTCCGCGCCCAGTGGGAAGTTCAAGCCGGAGTTTTCTTCTTTCAGGGCTATTCACTTGAACTTTGTATTTCGAGCTGCGTATGATTGATTCGTGTTATACCCCTTTCGCCAACTTCCAATCAATCTTTGCGGATTGCTTTTTCTCGCGTCTGTCCAGAGTGCTAGCGCTGAGGATGTCTTGCCTTCGCCCATGGATCTACAGCGAGCCTATCTCGAAGCTAACGGAGGTTTGGCCAATATGCAGGCACTCAGTAGCTTGATTCTGGATGGTGTGATGACGAATGCAGAAGGTGAGGCCTATGAGTTCAAGCTCTATAAAAAGCGCCCAGACTTGATGCGTATGCAAATCGATCTCCCTCAGGGGTCGCAGTTGACTGTGTTTGATGGGCGTAGGGGCTTTGAGTTGTTGTCGCGTCGTGGGGAAGCTACTCGACTGGTCGAATTGGACGTGGACGCATCTGAAAAAGCAAAGTTTGAAGCTGGTATGGACGGCATTTTCTACCACTTGCGTGGTCGATCAGAGTGGCTCGAGGTCGTGTCTGAGGTCGAAATTGAAGGCAAGCCGGCATTCGAGATAGTCATTAGTGAAGCGGCGGATTTGCCTTATGAACGGCTATGGATCGGCACAGAACATTTTCAAGAGGTCAAGCTCCGTCGGAAGGCTTCGTCGGAAGCGGGGAGGGAGTATTTAGAGGAAATTTACTTTTCGGATTTTGAGCAAATCCGCGGTGTCTGGTTGGCGAAGACGGCGCGATTTGAGCGCGACGGTAACTTCTTCCAAAGTGTATGTATTAATAAGGTGCGGGCGAATGTGGGGCTCTTCGACTCACTCTTTGAGAAGCCGAAGATCTAGACCGTATCGATGGCATTCTGTGGGCTATTGGCTGAAACGTATTTAGGCTATCTTAGGCTTGCCCTTGGAACCAGGTATGGGCGCTCCGAGGGGGCTTCAGCGGGCGTTTGCATTTTGTGCAGTCTACCCCCGGCTGGAGACATGTCTAATACCACTGGTGGTCGGCGTCGAAGCGTGGATGAAAGTATTAGCCGAGGGCGAAGGTCTCGCGCTGGACTTTGTTGGAACGGCGAGTGATCTTGAATCAGCCGAAAAAAAGCCGCCCCAGGATGGGACGGCTCTTGTGAAGACTACAGCCAACTGACTGCACAGTCAGTAACTTCTTAGTTCGAGCCTTAGGCCTTGGCGTTCTTATAGTTTTCCCCGGCCGCGTTCCAGTCGACTACGTTCCAGAAAGCCTCGATGTATTTAGGGCGAAGATTCTGATATTTTAGGTAGTAGGCGTGCTCCCAGACATCGAGGCCGATGACGGGCTTGCCTTCGACTTCAGCCACGCCCTTCATGCAAGGGCTATCTTGGTTGGGAGTCGACGTGACGGCGAGTGAGCCGTCTGCTTTGACGACAAGCCAAGCCCAACCCGAGCCGAAACGTGTGGCACCTGCTTTAGCAAATGCCTCTTTAAAGGCATCGATTCCGCCGAGTTCAGCGTCGATCGCTGCGGCTAATTCGCCAGTCGGGGCGCCCCCGCCGTTCGGACTGAGAATCGTCCAGAAAAAGCTATGGTTGGCGTGACCGCCGCCGTTATTGCGGACAGCGCCGCGCTTTTCAGCGGGCACTGCAGAGAGGTCGCTGATCAATTCGCAGATCGACTTGCTTTCGAGGTCGCTGCCTGCGATCGCGGCGTTTAGATTTGTGATGTAAGCATTGTGATGCTTGCTGTGGTGGATTTCCATCGTGCGTGCATCGATATGCGGTTCGAGCGCATCGTATGCGTAGGGTAATGCTGGTAGTTCGTGTGCCATGATTGTTTTGTAATTTAGGTTTAGTTTTCTGAAAGAACCTCGATTGTGAATCGTCCGTCCTGTCCTGTCAAACGAGTGCTTATGAAATCTGTTCCTGCGGATCATACCTTAAGTTATCGACTTACGGGTCAGGCGTTTTTTTTCGAAGAAGGCTTTGAGTATCTCATGGTTGAGTTCTTCGAGGATGCCGCCAGTGGAGCTAAACTTATGGTTGCTCTCAGGCAGTGCACCCAGGTCAGTCGCGCCGCCGACACAGCCCATTTTCGGATCCGGCAGCCCATAACAGACCTTGCCGATGCGCGCGATGACGAGTGCCCCGGAGCACATCGGGCAGGGCTCCTTCGTCACGTAGAGCGTGCATTCGTTGAGTCGCCAGTCGCCGAGTGTATTGGCCGCTTGCGAGATCGCGAGAATTTCTGCGTGTGCGGTCGGGTCGTTGGCTGATCGGGACTGGTTGTGCGCCGAGGCGATGATGCGCCCCTCGTGTTCAATGACCGCGCCGATGGGCACTTCGTCTTTTTTCCACGCTTCGATCGCTTCATTATAAGCGTGAGTCATAAAGTAGTCAGCATCGCGATTTAATTCGGATGGGTAGAGCTTGTCGAATGGGCAGTCCATACGGGATACGGGATACGGGATGCGGGATGCGAAAAATAGTAATGTTTTTTTAAAAAAGAGCTTGTGACCGTATTCGCAACTGTGAATCCGCTTATCACGGATCACGGATCACGGATCACGGATCACGGATCACGGATCACGGATCACGGATCACGGATCACGGATCACGGATCACAACCTGTGAGAGCATCCTTGACTTTCGGAGGTAAAGCGATTGTCTCGCCGCTTTCCTAATTATCTATGGCAAAAGCACAAAGCGAAGAATACGTTGAAGTTGAAGGCAAAATTGTAGCCGTCCTCCCGGGCACTATGTTTCGGGTCGAGCTGGCCAATGGCCACCAAGTGCTCGCGCACATCTCGGGTAAACTTCGTAAGCATTTCATTAAGATCACCACGGGTGATACGGTAAAGATGGAAATGAGCCCGTATGATCTGGATAAGGCGCGAATCGTCTACCGCCTTCGTAACGCCCAAGTCCAGCGAAATGCTCCTAAGCGCAGCTTCGGCCCGCGTCGCCGATAGCGGATCCGTTCAAAAAACACCGCGTAGCGGTGTTTTTTTGTGCCGGAATCCCCGATTTCTTGGCTGAACAATGTTGCCACGGCTTGAAATCAGCTTGTGCTGGAGCTACCTTGCTTTTTTAACCGTAACTGAATTATGACTAAATTATACGCCTCCATCGTCGACACCGTGGGTAGCACCCCACTTGTTAAAATAAACAATACTACTGCTGGTCTTGCAGCCGATATTTACCTGAAGTGTGAGTTTTTTAATCCCCTTGCCAGCGTCAAAGATCGCATCGGTAAGGCCATGATCGAGGCCGCCGAGCGTGAGGGTAAGCTCAATGCCAATAGCATCGTGATCGAGCCGACATCAGGTAACACGGGTATCGCCCTGGCCTTCGTTTGCGCGGCCAAGGGCTACAAGCTCATTCTGACCATGCCGGAAACCATGTCGGTCGAGCGTCGCGTGCTCCTTCGGATGCTGGGCGCTGAGATCGTTTTGACCCCCGGGCCCAAGGGTATGCCGGGTGCGATCGCCCGCGCCGGTGAGTTGGTCGAGGAATATGGCGAGAACGCCTTCATGCCGCAGCAATTCGAAAACCCTGCCAATCCCGAAGCGCACCGCCAGACCACGGCGGAGGAAATCTGGGCGGCGAGCGACGGCAAGATCGACGCCTTCGTCGCAGGGGTGGGCACGGGCGGCACTATCACCGGCGTGTCCGAGGTTATCAAGTCCCGGAAGGAACTCTACACTGTTGCAGTCGAGCCCGAAGCGAGCCCCGTTATTTCGGGTGGCCAACCGGGCCCGCACAAAATCCAGGGAATCGGTGCCGGATTCATTCCTAAGAATTGCAACGTAGATATCATCGATGACATTATCAAAGTCTCGAACGAAGACGCCTTCGCCACCGCCCAATCGCTGGCTGAGAAGGATGGCATCCTCGGTGGTATTTCCACAGGAGCCAACGTTTGGGCTGCGATGCAACTCGCCAAGCGCCCTGAAATGGCCGGCAAGATGATCGTGACCATCGGTTGCAGCTTTGGTGAACGCTATCTCTCGACTCCGCTGGCTGAAAAAGCCCGTGAAGAAATGATGGCCGCGACTGTGGGTTGAGAACTGCAGACCCCTTTAGTATCCATCTGATATTGAAATAATTATGAAATTCAGTTTCAAGCGAATCTTCCCTTGCGCGGCAGTATGCTAGTAACCTAGGTCTGGGTGGGCTTGCGTCCCCCTCGCGCCTTCCACTCCAGTAGTCGTCGATAGCTATGCCAGCGTGCGTAAACTAACACAGCGACCCACGCTCCCAGCGTATCGGCCAGCCAGTCGGCCAGTTCGACGCTGCGTCCGGGGGTGAACGATTGGCGGACTTCGTCGAAGCCGCCGTAGAGCGAGGCGATGAGTGCGGCCATAAGTAGGCTCCGTTGTCGCAGATCTCGCAATTTTGGTGTCCGCAGGATGGCGGTAGCGAGTAGGCCGAAGACCAGAAAGTGCCCCAGTTTATCTTTGGAGAATTGAAAGCCGAGGTCGGGCGTGGCGAGCTGTTGTGCTCCGGAAGCGGTGAAAATGGCCAAGGCCAAGAGGCCAGGCCAGAGGTAGGCGCGCGTTGGTGCATAAAAGCTTTGGTTTGTCAGCCTGCGTTCGCTGCCTGTCGGGTTTTGGGAGTTGGGCGTCTTGGGTCCGACGGATGGCTCGGGCTTGATTTGCGAGTTGGGGCGAGTACGCTTTGAATACTTCATCTTTTTTGCGCCACGCTTTATAGGCGTTTCATGTATTTCTTACCGTTGAGATCGACGAAGAGCACTTGCCTTTCCTGAATGAGCATAATTTTGATGCCCAGCTTGTAATGTACGTAGTCACCTACCGCATAGGCCTTGCCGTTGACGATAACTTTACTCTCCGTATCCGAGATGCGGACGCCGGAGAGTTTCGCGTTACCAAGCCAGGCAATGATGTCTTCGCTCGGTTGGGCAGCGGCTGTGGCTGGGGTGGCCGCTTCGGCTTCAGTCGCCTCGCGCGCTTTGCGCAGTTCTTCGAAGTCACTGGGCTTTGCGGCGGGCGCCGCCGGCCTAGTTGCGGCCGGAGGACTGGGGAGTACATCCAGTGGGGCGGGCGCAGGAGCAGACGATGGCGGTTCCGCGACGGGGTCGCTTTGCGGCGTCGCTGCCGGGGCAGCAGCCACCCGTGTGAGCGGCGTGGAATCGCCCTTGAAGATGACGACGCTGAGCCCGGCCACAAGCCCCACGAGAATAGCCACCGCAATGACTAGGCCTATCACGAGTGCCGGACGCATCCCTCTGGCCGTCGAACTGGCGTAGGCTGTGGGCGTCTGCTCGCCTCCTAGGGGCCTACGGCTGGGGGTGCGGTCGCGTTGTGCTTTTCGCAGGGCTTGGTTGATGAGGGACATTAGTTGAGTGGTCGATTGGTTGAGTTCTTAAGTGGTCTGATTGGCGTAAAGTAGACTGCTCTACGACTTGACCACTTGACTGTATCGCTATCGATGTAACCGTTTGATATCTTTAAGAGCCTTACGCACATCCCAGTAGTTGACTTCATTGTCGTTGCGTATGAACGTGGAGAGAAGAGATTTGTCGCAAATATTATTAATCATCCGCGGTATGCCCAAGCTGCCGGCTGCGATTTTCTTAATTGCCCGAGAGGTAAAATGGAGTGGCCCTTTGCAGCCGGCTAGAGAGAGGCGATGAAGAATGTAAAGGTGCACTTCGTTCGGTGTGAGGGGTTTAAGGTCGTAGTGCACGAGCACTCGCTGACGTAATTGACGGAGGCGGTCCTCTTTCAGCTTATCGTTGAGCTCCGGCTGCCCGATGAGTATGATCTGAAGGAGCTTTTGATCGTAGGTCTCCAGGTTGGAGAGCATGCGCAGCATTTCCATGATTTCGAACGACAAGTTCTGTGCCTCATCGATGATGACCACGATCTCACGCTCGGCGTGAATGCGTTCGAGTAGAACATCATTCATCTTGTCGAGCAGGTCGTTTTTCGATCGGGCTTTGGCTTCTTCGCCCAGCTCCTTCATGATGCCGCGAAGTAATTGTGTTTCCGACACGCGCGGGTTGAGTAGGAGCGCGGTATCGACCTCCTCGCGATTTTCCAGCTCTTCCAATAGTTTGCGGCAGAGCGTGGTTTTTCCACAGCCGACTTCGCCGGTTAGCACGATGAAGCCTTTCTTTTCTTCGATTCCGTAACGGAGATGCTGGAGCGCCTCTTCGTGGGTGGGACTGAGGAAGAGGAAACGCGGATTAGGCGTCACATGAAAGGGCATTTCCTTAAATCCGAAGTATTCGAGATACATAGCTTAGTGTAGAATACCCTTTCCATATCTGGAAAAATGGCCTTTTTTAGAATGTCTGATGTCAAAAAAAACCGCCCAGCGAAAAGAACGTGCTTTGGTGCTCATGTTGATGGGCATGTTGTGCGTGTTGGTCGTATTTTTTGGCGGACTCGTGTTAAAGACGCATCGAGAATACCAAAACTTTCAAGCGCGTGAAAATAGGATCGAGGCCAAGCTCATACAAGCTCGAAAAGAGTTTGCCCAAAAAGAGGCCTACATGGCGCGTTTGATCAACGACCCCGAGTTTCTGGAGCGAGTCGTCCGCGAGCGGCTTGGTTACGCGCGTCCGGATGAGTTGCTCTTTCGTTTTTCGGAAGAGCCGTAGGGGACGAAGGGGAGACGTTTGACGTCTATTTGACGGATACTCGCGTTCGGGTTTGCTTTTTTCGGCACGGCTTTCCACCCTAGATTTATGTCAATATCCACAAAGGCACTCATTGAGTCCTTCGCTCAAGCAGGGCAGGGGCAAGTCTTTCAATTTTTCGATCAATTGGACGCGGACGGCCAAGCTCGGCTCGTCGCTCAAGCTGAGACGATCGATTTGGCGGAGGTCGATGCCCTCGTCGCAGAGCACGTCAAAGCTGCACACGAATCCAAGCTCAATCTCGATGGCCTCCAGCCCGCGTCTTACAAGGCGCTTCCAAGCAAGGGCGGCGATTCCGCTCAATGGAAAGCCGCATGGGATGCTGGTTCGGCTGCGATCCAGGCGGGCCGCGTCGCTGCCTTCACCGTAGCCGGCGGCCAGGGCACACGCCTCGGCTACGACGGCCCGAAGGGCACCTATCCCATTACACCAGTCACAGAAAAGACCCTCTTTCAGGTCTTCGCCGAGAAAATCGCCCGTTCCGGGGAGCGCTTCGGCGTAACGATTCCCTGGTTTATCCTGACCAGCGAGATAAACAACGATGCCACTGTTGCGGCTTTTGAGGCGGCAGATTACTTCGGCCTCGACCGCGGGTCGGTCCATTTCATCGTCCAAGGGCTCGTGCCCGCCGTGGACTGCGAGGGAAAGATCTTGCTGGCGGCAAAGGGTAAAATTGCTATGACGCCCGACGGTCACGGCGGTTCCCTGCGCGCCCTCGTTCGCTCCGGTGCGATCGACAAAATGAAAGCACAAGGCATCGACATCGTCAGTTATTTCCAGGTCGACAACCCGATCGTGCAGTGCATCGATCCAGCCTTCATCGGCTTCCATGTCCTTGGGCAGTCGGAGCTTTCCAGTAAGATGGTGCCCAAAGCCTACGCGCTCGAAAAGGTCGGGCACTTCTGCATGCAATATGGCACCGCGCTTGTCGTCGAATACAGTGACATGCCCGCAGAGCTACAGGAGGCGACCAATGAGGATGGGTTTATCCGCTTCAACGGGGGGAGCGTGGCTATCCATGTTTTCGACCGCGACTTCATCGGCCGAGCGGGGGGCACTGGCGAGGGTGCCAAGCTTCCTTTTCACCGCGCCGATAAAAAGATTCCTTATGTCGACGCTAGCGGAGAGACGATCAAGCCAGACGAGCCCAACGGCGTGAAATTCGAAATGTTCGTCTTCGACGCGCTGCCTCTTGCCAAAAACCCCGTCATTATCGAAGCCTCGCGCGCAGACGACTTCAGCCCAGTGAAAAACGCCGATGGCGTCGATTCGCCAAAGACCTGCAAAGAAGACCAGCTTCGCATGTTTGCCCGTTGGCTTAAGGCCGCCGGCGAGCGCATCGAGACGGACGACAGCGGTTTGCCAAAAATCACTTTTGAAATCAGCCCACGCTTCGCGGCTGACGAAGCTGACTTTGTCGCCCAGTGGGGCGGGCTCGACCCTAAACCGGCGATCACCGAAGGCACGGTGATCAAGTAGTCAATCACCACTCCACCTTGAATTTTACATCCACACCATGCGCTTAATTGAAGAAATTGAATCCGCCGGAGCCCAGGGCTCTCTTTTGGAAAGCACCGTCGCCAATTTGAAGATTTGGGCGAACGCCGACTTCCTGCCCGATTGGGTGGGTGCCAGCATTGCCGAACTTGTCGAGAAGAGCGCATGGGAAGAGCTGAATGACCGCTTTTACCAAAACATGGCCTTCGGAACCGGGGGCATCCGTGGGCGCACGATCGGTAAAATCACGACTGCCGCTGAGACGGGTAAGCTCTCAGAAATGGGCACGCCCGAGCACGCCGCGGTCGGTACGAACGTGCTGAACGATTTCAACCTCATCCGAGCGACCGTGGGTATGTTCCGCTACGTGGAGAAATATCTCAAAGACAGCGGCCGATATGATTTGCCGCGCTTTGTGATCGCCCACGATGTACGCCACTTCTCCCGCCACTTCTGTGAGCTCGCGGCTTCGACTTGGTGTAAGCTTGGTGGACAGGCCTTGATTTTCGAGGGACCACGCTCCACTCCTCAGTTGAGCTTCGCGGTTCGCCAGTTCAAAGCTACCTGTGGAGCAGTCATTACTGCCAGTCATAATCCCCCGCACGACAATGGTTTTAAAGCTTACTTTGAGGACGGTGCACAGGTGGTCTCTCCACACGCCGAAGGCATTGTCGATCTCGTTAATCAGGTGGGACTCGAGGAGCTGACTCAGTTCCTCGACGTCGATCTTAGCCCAGTCATCGTGCTGGATGCAAAAGCGGACGAGCCATACCTCTCGATGCTGGAAGAAATGGTCGTCGATACCGACGTTATGAAAAACGAGTCGCCCAAGGTAGTTTTCTCGCCGATCCACGGCTGCGGTGCGATCAGCTCGGTGCCGGTGTTGAAAAAACTCGGTGTCGAAGTCATCGAAGTGCCTGAGCAGATGCAACCGGACGGGCGTTTCCCGACCGTCAAATCGCCCAACCCGGAGAACGCCGAAGCTCTTGAAATGGCCATTGCTAAGGCCAACGAAACCAAGGCCGATGTTGTCCTCGCAACGGATCCTGATGCCGACCGTATGGGCGTCGCCGTCCGGAGTCGAGCGGGCGAAATGGTGCTACTTTCCGGCAATCAAATCGGCACACTGCTGGCTGAGTATCGTATCTCCACCCTGAAAGATGCGGAGATTATCCCCGAAGATGGTGGGGACAACACCGTCCTGATCAAAACTTTCGTCACCAGCCCGATGCAGGAAGCTGTCGCCACCTGGCATGGCCTGAAGACGATAAATACCCTGACCGGCTTTAAATGGATCGGCGAAAAGCTCGCTGCTTATCAGGCCGAGATGGAGGCCGCGCTTTTTGAGAAGGAGGGCCTCGTCGTCGATTACGACGCTTGTGATGTCTGGACGAAGGCCGACCTCATGCTGGATTACTCGACTTATTTCGTCTTTGGCGGTGAGGAGAGCTATGGCTATCTGGCGAGCGATAAGGTGCGCGACAAAGATGCCAATGCCGCGGTTGTCATGTTCTGCGAACTGGCCGCATACTTGAAGGCTCAAGAAATGACCTTTCCCGAGTATTTGGACGCATTGTATTTGCAGCATGGATACTACGAAGAAAAGACCATTAACATCTACTATGAGGGTGCTGCCGGTTCGCAGAAGATCAAAAACATCCTCGAGTCCTACCGCGAGAATCCGCCCAAGGTCTTTGGCGAGGTGAGCGTTTCTGGCTTCATCGACTTCGGCAAGGATGAGATCATCGATGCCGACGGCAAGCGCATCCCGCCGCAGGATTTTTACTTCCTCGAGCTGGGTAACGGCTACAGTTTCGCGGTCCGCGGTTCCGGTACCGAGCCTAAAATTAAGTTCTACGTATTCGGCCGCTCTGATGTGACCGACCCGGAAGAACTCGATCAGGTCAAAACCGATGCTGCGGAAATCATGCAAAGCATGCTCGCCGCGATCGAAGCCGACGCCCGCAAACGCGCTGAAAAGTAGTCGGGTTGGCTTTGCCGCCCGCTCGCATGCACGGTTCAGTTATTTTTCCTTCGAGAACTCTTGGTCAGACCTAGCGGGGCGGCCAGCCAACACTGCTACAATGCATGGTGCAAAAAAACGCTCCATAGGGCGCTTTGTAAAACCTTATGGATCTGATCGCTTCAACCTGTCCGTCACATTCAAATGTTTAGTCAAGAAGATCTGGCTAGGGATTTTCCAAGGAGACAGCTTTCCGCGACAATGATTCCGGATCTTACGTTTCCACTCGCGTATGTCTCGATCCGAGGAGGTGACTATTTTTGCACAGATTTTATTGCCCGTAATCGGATCACCGACCCCGTAAACGTGGCTGGCTTCGATGCCTTCAATTGTATCGAGTTGCGCTTCCACTTCGGCAGGGTGAACTTTTCGTCCGCCAACATTGATAAGCGCGCTGGTGCGGCCGATAATGCGGAGATTGCCGGCCTCATCGGTTTCGACGAGGTCGCCGGTGGCATACCAGCCGTCCGCCTCTAGGTTGTTCGAAGCGGCGTTGAGATAGCCGAGTATACGTGACGGTGTTTTGAGCCAGAGTTCGTCTTCGACGATTTTCCATTCTGTATCTGAGTCTTCGATACGAAAAAAAAGACTGTGCTTGTCGACGCTTTTGATGCGGATCGCTCCTGTTTCGCTGGTGCCGAACTTTTGCTGGAGTTGCGCTTTGGGGAAAGCTACTGCCAAGCGTTGGAGAACCTTTTGCGGCATGGCTTCCGCTCCGTAGGCGATGATCTCGACGGAACTGAGGTCGTATGTTTCGGCGACATGTGAGAGAAGCATTAAGTTGAGGAAGGTGGGTGAGGCGGGGAGCACGTTGGCTTTGTGCCTGGCTATGGCAGTGGCTGCGGCCTCTGGCGTGCGGCTCTCGGGGACGATGAGCGTCGACCCTGAGAAGAGGCAACGGAAGGCGGAGTCTAGCCCACCGATATGATCGATCAGGAGAAGCAAGAGGCTTCGGTCCTGGCGACTTTTGAGGCTCTGATAGCGGTTTAAAAGCGCGTCGAAGTTATGCAGCATGCTTTTCGGTTCGCCGCTCGTTCCGCTGCTGAAGAGTATGAGGCCACTGCCTTCAAGCCGATCGTAGAGTGGGGAGGATGCGGCGATCCGTCGCATGCGGGCACACTCGGTAGTCGGTATTTCCAGCGGAAGCGGGAGAGCGATTTGGCCGCGTTCGGCGATGGCAAGCAGGGTGGCGAGGCCTTCGATTGTGGTCGGCGCTTGGACTTCAATGACCGCGGATTTGGCACGAGGCAGATCGGCGGCGGTTTGCTCGATGAGTTCTATGAACTCCGCGTATGTCCATGCTCGCCCAGCTTCGAAGCAAGCAGTGCGCTCGGCGTAGGTTTGCAGTTTTGTATGGATCCACTTCATGCCACCAATTGCATTAGCTTGCTTCTACCCATGACTAGCACACACCGCCGAGATACAGCACCTGTCCGGTGATGAAATTGCTCTCCTCGCGCAGGTAAAAGTCGACGGCGTTAATCACGTCTCTGACTTCGCCCAGACGTTGGATTGCCTGTCGAGCGATTAGCGCATCCATCTTGGCCTGCGGCACGCCGCGGATAAGGTCAGTTTCAATCGGAGTGGGGCCAATCGCGTTGACAGTGATGCGCAGTTCGGCCAGCTCGCGGGCTAGGATACGGGTCAGGCTTTCAACGGCGGCTTTGCTGGCGGCATAGATGGCTTCGCCCTCAAGGTTGAGAGGGTGAGCAACTGTAGTGAAATTTACGATACGGCCGGTCTTCGTCCTGCGCATGAGCTTAGCCATTTCACGGCAGAAGAGAAAGGTACCGAGCACGTTCGTCTGGAGGATGCGATTGACCGTACTGGCGGGGGTGAGCAGCGCGTGGTTCATCGAGGCGATACCTGCGTTGTTAAGTAAGGCTTCGACCTGGCCATAGTCGGAGTGAAGTGTACGCGCCATCGCAACGACGGCGTTTTCATCGCTCACGTCGAGTTCGAAGTGGCGGTAGTTGACATGCTTGATACTGGCTTCGCCGCGTGAGCAACCTGCTACGCGCCAACCTTCGCCGAGGTAGTGTTGGGCCAGTGCTTGTCCAATACCCTTGCGTGTTCCAGTGATGACGATTGTTTTCATGAGGGCATTCTTTCGATCACCGCATCGACTAGGGCAGCGACGCTGCGGTAGGGTGAGTGACGGGCGCTCATCGCTTTCTCATCGGCCAGTGTGACAGAAACTCCGAATTTTTCGGTGAGCGCATCTTCGACGTCAGCGATGAGGTTGACGAGTGCCATGCTGTCGAGGGCACCGCCTTCGCCGTAGAGCGGGCTGTGGGTGGTCGGGCTTTTCAGAGCGTTGAGCTCAAAGTCTTCGGCCAGTAGCCGGACTGCATCCAGTATCAGGGCTTCGATGGCGTGGCGGTCAGGCATAGTCTATGGGGGCTTAATCTTCGTGGCCAAAGAATTCACTGCGGGTGGCGAGGCCTTCTTCGGTGATATTGTCGCGACGGAGCACGGTTAAAACAGTTAAACCGAGAATTTTCAGATCGAGCAAGAAGGAACGGTGCTCGACATACCAGACGTCCAGCTTGAATTGGCATTCCCAGGTTAGTCCGTTGCGTCCGTTGACTTGTGCCCAGCCAGTGATGCCGGGGCGTACTTCGTGGCGGCGGGCCTGCTCCGAGGAGTAACGATTCAGGTAATGCGTGGGGAGTGGACGAGGCCCCACCAAACTCATGTCGCCCTTGATTACATTCCACAGTTCGGGCAATTCGTCGATGCTGGTCGAACGGAGAAACCGCCCCCATGCGGTGAGGCGATCGGCATCGTTCCCGATACCCTCCCGCATGCTGCGGAATTTGAGAATGTCAAAGGGGCGTCCTCCCTGGCCAGCACGGGTTTGCCGAAAAAAAAGTGGTCGGCCAAACTGGATAGCCTGCAAAATGATTACAATTACTAGCGGGAGACTGAGTGCAAAGAGCAGCAGCAGGGTGCAGATGATATCAAAGGCGCGCTTCATGAAAGGTTTTTTGTAAGGAGATATTACGAGCAGCGATATCATTGATCTATGCACATCAGTCAAACCAAGCTTTGACAGATAATCCTAATTAGGCAGGATGAAAATCTTATTCATTAATTAAATTACGCAACGCCCAATCATCATGATACTCGACGCAAACGAACGCACCTTTCCTTCTTTTAGCCTAACTCGTCTGCTCACGACTTGCTTTGGCCGTGGTGATGGTGAGAAAGTCTGCATTCTGATCGATTTGCCAAAACCAGCCGATATCGAGGATTACAAGTTTCTCGAGGACGAAACCCTTTCCATTCAAAATTACGGTCACGAAGTATTCTTTAAAGGCTTCAAGTCGGGTGTACTTGAGGAGATGAATTGGACAGGGGGTGAAATTTACGCCTATAAAGAGACAGGCGGCAGCAATCTGGATATTGAAGATGATTGCTACGACCCAGCTGGTAATCACCTGAGTTTGGATAAAGACATTTATTCCAAATATGACATCATCCTTACGGTATCGACATTTTCAGCCACCGCACCATTGACCGCGAAATGTAAGGAATTCGGCTTCCGCGGCGCCACTCTCCATGGGCTGAATCAAATCATTCTCGATACCGGTCTCTCGGTGGACTATGATCTTGTCAGTGAGGAGGCAGAAAAACTGCGTCTCGGCCTGACCCATGCCGACCGCTTTGAAATCGATTTCGAGGTCGAGAAGAAGGTCTATACACTCGTCCTCCATACGAACGGGCAAGAGGCGCAAAAGAGCCATGGCCTATGCCCTCCCGGCAAGCCGGATGTGGCTAACCTGCCCGCGGGTGAGGTTTATTTCGTGCCGGAAAGTGCTGAGGGTGTGTTCCCATTTAAATACGATGAAAGTACCATCGGCTTACTTCACGTAAAGGATGGTAAAATTTATAAGTCACAATTCGTCTATGGCGACTACGCGGAGATCGAAGACCACAATCGCCGCTTGAAAGAAGATCCCATGATTGGTGCGATCGGCGAGCTTGGCTTCGGTACACAGGTGCTCCCCTTCTCCGGTCGTGATATTCAGGACGAGAAAATCCTGGGCACTATTCACGTGGCCACTGGTCGCGACGACCACTTGGGGGGCAAGATTACACCTGACCTCTTCAAGGAGCATAAAAATGCTTCGCACGACGATGTGCTCTACGCGCCGCACAAGACGCCTGAGATTCGTCTGCAGCAAGCGCGCATGTATCGGGGCGCTCAGACAGAGGTGCTCATCGAGCACTACAAGCCCTCCTCATACATGGTGGGTTTACTTGAAGCGGAATTGCCGGTCGAGGCCTGATCTGGTGGATCGCTATGGATGAAAACAACCCCTATGAAACCGATGAGCTTCTCCAGCAGTATTTAATCTTTCATTATGCCACTGCAGAGGAGCAATTTCCATATGGCTTTGGGGGCACGGATGCGCTGGACTTTCCCAAGCGCTGTGCATTGGAGGGAGCCGATCTAGCTAAGCTTCCTCATGGCGCGCGTGCTTTAGATCTCGGCTGTTCGGTCGGGCGCTCGTCATTCGAGCTCGCACGGTATTGCGGCGAGGTGATCGGCATCGATTATTCACAGGCCTTTATTGATGCGGCTCATCGCCTCGCGGTTGGTGGTCGGCACCCCGCAACACGCCTCGACGAAGGTTCGGCCACAACGCAGTTGTCGATCGAGATCGATCCGGAGATTGAACGGAGTCGAGTCAGTTTCGAGCAGGGCGATGCCCAGCAGATACGCGGGGATATCGGTCACTTTGACCTCGTGATCGCCTGCAACCTCATTTGCCGCCTGCCGGAACCCGCACGTTTACTGCGTCGCCTGCCGGAATTGCTTAAACCCGGCGGGCAACTTTTTATCACGACGCCCTTTTCATGGCTGGAAGCCTATACGCCCCCAGCCAACTGGCTGGGGGAGGGTGCGGAGGATTCCTTTGCTGGACTGCGTAAAGCGCTGGAACCGGATTTTGCCCTGGAGGCACAGTGGGACATGCCCTTTCTCATCCGCGAGCACGCACGCAAATTCCAATATAGTATCGCACAGGCCAGTCGCTGGCAGCGGATATGATCGCAAATTACCGCTTGCGCCTGAAGGAACGGCGTTGCAGCCTGCATGTGTCGATTTCGGGGTGTGGGCGTTCGCTTGGTTGCAAGATTGAGAGGAAAGTCCGGACACCGTAGGGCAGGATTCCCTGTGAAAGCAGGGGCGCGTCAAGGTAACTTGGCGTGACGGATAGTGTCACAGAAAATATACCGCCCCACGCCTGTCGTGGGGTAAGGGTGAAATGGGGAGGTAAAAGCTCACCGCTCCGGAGGTAACGAAGGAGGCAGGAAAAACCCAATCCGGTGCAAGGCAAAATAGGGGATCGGGCGGCCCGTCCTACGATCCCGGGTATGTCGCATCTCACTTCGGTGAGAATTTCGCTTCGGCGGGATAGATAAATGAACGCACAGCCAAACGCTTCGGCGTGAGGCGGACAAAATCCGGCTTATAGCACTCCGAAATCGACACTTTTCCTGTTTTTTACGCCTTGACAGCCCAAGCGCGAGCACGCACTTTCCCGCCTCTTAACTTTTTTACAGCCATGGCTAATACTAAATCAGCAAACAAATACATTCGTAAGACAGAGACCCGTACTCTGCGCAATCGTCAGGTCAAGAGCCGCCTCAAAACCTTCGCTAAGAAGATTGATGCCGCTAAAGCCGCCGGCGACAAAGACGCGTTGGCCTCTGCGTCCCGCAACTTCATCTCTGCCCTTGATAAGGCAGCGAAGAATGGCCTCGTTCACCCGAACAAGGTGGCGCGTCACAAGGCGCGTTGTGCCCAACGTCTGGCTGCGTAAGTTTTTCTGAACCTACCCCAACAGTGCCCTCGGTTTCGCTTGTCGAACCGGGGGTATTTTGTTTCCAATCCGCTCGTGCCTGAGAAATCGAACAAAAAAAATGCGGTCGGCTTTCCGCCGCCTTTGCTCGGCGATGCGCCTATGCGCCTTCCCGTGCTTGCCGAAACGGCCGATTGGCTCGCGCTGGAAAAGCCGGCGGGCGTCGGTCTGCGCGCCTACCCCTGGGATAGCGAGCTCGACCTGGATGCCGCGCTCAACATGCAGCTGCAGGCGGGCAAGCCCGAGTTGGTGCGGCGCGGGGCCACGCTCTTCGGCTCGATCTACTACCTCGACCCCGCGATCTCCGGGGTGGCAGTCTTCGCTAAGAACCGCGACGCTCTGGCCGATCTGCGCAATCGGTTCGGTTCGGGCGAGTGCACTTTTCGTTTTCAGTTCGTCGCTGCCGGACAACCTGCTGGCGGCGCGTCGGAGCTGCGCTCCGACGCGCCGCTCTTGCCCCACAACGTCAAGCCGAAGATGATCCCCTCGACGGCCAAGGGCAAAAAGGCCTTCACGGAGTTCCGCCGCATTGCCGAGTCGCCTAAAGGATGGGCGCTCTGGGAGGCAAAAGTGTACTTTTTCCGTCCGCACCAGGTCCGGGCACACGCCGCGGTCTTGGAGATCCCCGTGCTGGGCGACACCCTCTACGGCGGCGCTGAAGTGCCGACCCAGCGCGAATTACACCCCAAAAAACAGCGCTCTGGGCTCAATTTCCCGGCTTTTCATGGCCTCGCCTTGCATCTGGCCGAGGTGGCACTTATTTCTGGCGATCCTAAGGCGACGATTGTCTGCGAGCCGCCCAAGCATTTGCGACTCTTGCTTCGGCGTATGGGGCTGGCGAACATCGAACATTCAACCTTGAACGGCGAATCATGAATTGCCCGCGCCTTAGCTCCTTTTATCCTTTCAATGTTGTAGGTTGAGCGTTCGATGTTCGACGTTCCTCGGGGTGCAATTTTAAGTGCGGGGTCAGGCGGCGGCCACCTAAAGGAAGCCGCATACGTATGTCCGCTCTGTTAGGTGCGGGACAAGTTCCGGCAGCTGCTGCAGTTTGTCTCCCCCTGTGGATTTAATTGTACCGTTCCTCGCCCTCTGCGAATAGGAACTTGCTATTTAGGGGTGACTCCCTTTCCATCTGCGTTTTTTCATCTATCAAACGCTATGGCTAATTCTGAACTTTTCTCTCTTTTCACACTCGCGCAAGCTGCTCCCGGCGGTGGCGGTCTCGGTCAGTTTCTGCCCATCATCCTGCTCTTTGTGGGTATGTGGTTCCTGATTATCGCGCCGCAACGTAAACGCCAAAAAGCACACGATCAAATGCTCAGTGAGCTTAAAAGCGGCGACGAGATCATCACCAGCGGTGGTGTCTACGGTACGATCACCAATGTGAAGGACGATCGCTTCATTGTCCGCATTGCCGATAATACTAAAATCGAGCTGGGCAAAGGTTTTGTCGCTAGCAAGGTTGCGGCCAAAGAGGCCGAGTAGTTTATCCTCCTCCCCCCTTCAAGCAAGCTATCAGCTTTTTACTCATGTCCGGAAACATTCTTTGGAAATTCCTCCTCACCGCCGCCATTATTTTTTGGTGTGTGATGAGTATCACTCCCTTACAAGATCGCCCCTTTGAGGAATACATCCTCGGGCAAGTCACGGCCAACGAGGCCGACTTTGCGGATCTCCTCCAGCGAGCCGAAGCCCGGGTCGAAGCAGCAGAATCGCCGACACTCTTTATTGCTCTACGAGATTTAGGTGTCGAAGAGGCGATCGATTTTGCTCAATTTTTCCCGCAGATTAATGTCGCCGACATCGCGAATCAAAATAAGCGCAACGACATCCTGCTCAAGCACATCCTGAAAACTGCGCAGAGCCAGCTCCGCCTCGGCCTCGACCTGAAGGGAGGGGTCGGTGTGACTCTGAAGATTGATCAGTCCGAGCAAGATCAACTCAATCAATTCGAGCAGGCTGAGCAGTTGAAGGACGCGATCGAAATTATGGCCGAGCGTCTCGACGGTATGGGCGTGGCCGAGCCAGTCATCCGCGCTCGCGGCGAGGATGCGATTGAGATCCAGCTCGCAGGTCTGTCGACTAAGGATAATCCCGAGGTGATTGACGCAGTCAAGAAGCCGGCGCGTCTGGAATTCCGCCGCGTGCATCCGGATCTAGAGCCCGATACTACACCGAAGAATCGCTATCCAATAGGCTACGAGGTTTTGGCGGAAGAGATTGAGGACCACCGCTCGGGCGAAGTGTATGAGCGCCGCCAATTCGTAAAGCTGATTCCCGAAGCGACAGGTGAGATCGTGGACGATGCGTTCGCCTCGCAAACACAAGCCGGTGGTTACCAAATCAACTTGGTCATGACCAGCGAAGGAGCTGATACTTTCCGCCAAGTCACTGAGCGGATGGTTGGTGAGCCACTTGCCATCGTGCTCGACGGCAAGCTTTATTCCGCGCCGACGATTCAAGGGGTACTTTCGAGGAACGCCCAGATCACCGGCAGCTTCTCGCAACGCGAAGCCATCGAGTTGGCCAATGTCCTGAACAATCCCCTCGCCGTCGAGCTTCGCGTCGATGAAATGTATGAAGTCGGTCCTACCATGGCTGCCGACGCACGCGAAAGCTCGGTCAGCGCCGCGAAGTGGGGGGCCATCCTAGTGGTCGCCTTCATGCTAGTTTACTATTTCCTTGGCGGCTTGGTCGCAGTGGTTTCGGCGATTATCAATGTCATCATTGTGCTCGGTGTATTGGCTAGCCTCGGGGCCACCCTGACACTGCCCGGCGTGGCTGCGCTCGTCCTCACGCTGGGTATGGGAGTGGATGCTAATATTCTGATCTTCGAGCGCTTGCGTGAAGAACTACGCGCGGGTAAGAGTATCAAAAATGCCACCTCCGGTGCTTTCGATAAGGTGACTTCGACCATCGTCGATGCGAATGTCACGACTTTGATTACGGCTTCGATTCTGGTCTGGCTCGGCACGGGACCCGTTAAGGGTTTCGGGGTGACGTTGGCGATCGGTATCTGCGCTTCGATCTTTTGCGCACTGGTGGTCACCCGTTTCATGGTCGACTTCCTTGTCCACCGTGTCGGCGTTTCCAAGGTTCTCGGTCTCGATCTCTTGCCCGAGAAGAAACTCGATTTCTTCCAATTCCGTAAGCCCGCATTTATCGCGTCATGGCTCCTCGTGTTGGCTGGTGTCATTAGCGTGGTCATTCACCACGATAATATCTTAGGTAAAGACTTCACCGGTGGTGACGAAATGACGGTCAACTACTCCGAGCGTGTCGATACCAGCGACATCATGAAGGTCGTGGACGAGCAAGAACTTGGCGATGTCACAGTGCTCTACCAGAGCCTCATCGGTGAGGACCGTGAGGTGCTCAAAGTTCAGACGCCCTTCGATCAAGCTCGATCCACTCTCGTAATTTTACAGAGCGCCTTCCCTAGTGCCGAGCTTGAAGAGGCCGGCATCAACCAGATTGGCGCTTCGGTTTCGCAGAATATTCAGTGGAACGCGCTGCTCTCTGTGCTCTGCGCTCTGGGTGGCATCATGCTCTACGTGGCTCTACGCTTCGAAGTTGGCTATGGTGTTGGAGCGGTCGTTGCGACGATCCACGACGTGCTCATGACGATCGGGGTATTTGTCATTTGTGGGGAACTCGATCTTTTCGTCAGCGGACAATTCACGGCACCGATGCTGGCGGCCATCCTTATGATCGTCGGTTACTCGATCAATGATACCATCGTTGTCTTCGACCGTATCCGTGAGGAGCTCGACCTAAACCCAGGCACTGATCTGCGCACGATCATAAACCTTGCGATCAGCCGTGTTTTCTCGCGCTCCTTGCTCACTTCGATCACCACATTGCTGGCGGCCGTTTCGCTTTATGTCTTCGGTGCGGGTGTGATCAACGACTTCGCATTTGTCTTTATCATCGGTATCCTCGTTGGCACCTTCTCCTCGATCTTTATCGCCAGCCCCGTCTTCTTCTGGTGGCACAAAGGCGACCGTCGACACGTGGAAGAGCGCCAGCTCATGCCCAAGCGCTACGAGTGGGAGAGCCAGAAAGAAGCGTAATTAAATCACCCTTTTCTCATTTGCAGGAGAGGCTTTTATGCCCCGACCCTCTGTTCTGGGGGTGGGGTATGGAACCTCTCCTACTTGTTTAGCCTTTTCTAAAAAACGGATGCTCTGGACTGCCATCAACATAGATGAAACGAAGGCCTCGGCATTGGCCGAACGTCTGGGTATATCGAAAGTGGTCTCACAATTACTAGTGCAACGTGGGATCACCACGGCGGAGAAGGCCGAAGAATTCCTCCGTCCGCGCTTGGCACAACTCGATAATCCTTTTGCGATGACCAACCTCGAGGCCGCGGTCGAGCGGATCGAACAGGCGATTGAGGCCAAGGAGTCGGTTGTTGTTTTTGGCGATTACGATGTTGATGGAGTCACCAGCACCGTGCAGCTCGTCAGTATGCTGCGTACATTCGGTCTAGAGCCACGTTACTGCGTGCCACGGCGTATGGACGAAGGCTATGGCCTCAGCCGCGAAGCGATTAATCGCGTCTTCAACGGCGAGATTCCTTCGCTCTTTATCGCACTGGACTGCGGAACCAATGCGCACGAGCCGATCGCCTATCTGCGCGAAATGGGGGTCGATGTCATCATCGTCGACCACCACCAGACGAAGACGCAGGCACCTGTCGACTGTATCTTTGTCAACCCACACGTGAATGACCCCGAAGGAGCCCCCTGGCGTGACCTCTGCACCGCGGGCCTCGTTTTTAAGTTGCTCCATGGATTGCTCAAGCACCGCCGCGAGGCCGAAGATCCTCGGGCGGAGGGCATCCAACTGAAGGATTACCTCGATCTGGTCGCTATGGGTACCATTGCCGACCTTGTGCCCTTGCATGAGGAGAATCGCATTCTTTCCTGGTTCGGACTTCGGCACCTGCGTGCCAATGGCCGTGAGGGTATCCGTGCACTTGCCGAAGTAGCGGGCATCGACAGCGGCCAAGAGATGGCGAGTGTCGATATTTCTTTCAAAATCGCGCCACGCATCAACGCCAGCGGCCGCCTAGCCGACGCTTCGCTCCCGATTAATCTTCTCTTGCAAGACGACTATGCTGTCTGCCGTACGATTGCACAAGAGCTCGACGAGATGAACAAAGAGCGGCAAAGTATCGAGCGGGGCATAGCCAAAGAGGCTGAAGAGCGCGCGGCTGCTGAGTTTGCCGATGCGCCCGGTATTGTGCTCTTTGGCGAGAATTGGCACCCAGGGGTCGTCGGAATCGTGGCCAGCCGCGTGAGCCGTCATTTTCATAAGCCCTGCGTGATACTTGGGGCTGAGGGGGACGATGCCAAGGGCTCTGGTCGCAGTGTAGCCTCGGTTAACCTAGTCGAAGTCTTCCAGCGTTGCGCCCATCTGCTCGGCCACTGGGGCGGGCATCCAATGGCGGCAGGTGTTTCGCTTAAGACCGTCGATGTGGCCGCCTTTACCGAATGTTATATCGAAAGCCTGCAAACCCTCTACCCCGATGGCCTGCCTGAGCCTTCGCTCGAAATTTCGGCTTGGATGGAGCATGACGAATTAGGCGAATCGCTGCTTGAAGAGCTCGACCGCATGCACCCCTTCGGTCAGGGTAACGCTGAGCCGGTCTTCGGCCTGCGGGCTGTGGTGCTCGAAGAGTTGGCCGATGTCTTTGGAGAAGGAAACTTTCGCTTCCGTTTGCCGGCCCGCGCTAGCTCGAAGCGGGGCATCGCCGGGATCGCCTGGCGGCTCGGCCAGCCCCCCGAGCCGGGGCAAGCTGTCGATATGGCGATTCGATTCGCTTGGAACTACTGGCGCGACAGCCGTTATCCTCAGGTAACTTTAGTCGACTGGAGGCCGTCTCAAGCTTAACGCTTTGACCTTGTCGCCACCGTTTCCAAATGCGAAATTAATGGCTATGGAAAACATCCGCCAACTCCTCGCCAAACTTTCTCCCGAAGCCTATGATCTGGCCATCAATGCCCAGCGGGTTCTTTCCGGTGAATCTCTCAACGCGGAACAAACCTGGGGCTCTGCTCTGTCTTCTGCCTATTTCATTCGCCATCCTCAACTGAGGGATGCGGTTTTCGCCGATGCGCAGTCGGCTGGCTTAAGCTCCGATGCGATCAAAGACGCGCAAGGTGCCGCCGCTCTGATGGGCATGAATACTGTCTACTTTCGTTTTCGCCATTTGATGAAGGCGGATACCTATAGCAAGATGCCTTTCAACCTCAGCATGAAACGCATGCAGCACATTGCCACGACGAAGGAAAACTTCGAGCTTTTTTCGATCGGCCCAGCCGCGCTGGCTGGTTGCGAACTCTGCCTCCAAGCCCACGAAGCGGCTCTCAAAAAGGGTGGCATGAGTGAGACCAATGTGCACGATGCAGTTCGTATTGCCTCTGTTCTCCAGGGCATTGCCGTGGCGCTTGACATAATCTAGTCATCTCTAACGTATGAAAAAAATCTTTATTTCCGGTTGTTACGATATTCTTCACGGGGGGCATATTCAGTTTTTTAAAGAGGCCCGTGCGCTCGGTGATCATTTGACCGTTTGTTTTGCTTCGGATAATGTGCTCTGGGAGCACAAAAAGCGGCGCTCTTCCATCCCGCAGGATCACAAGCTCGCCTTGATGACCGCGCTTGATATCGTCGACCAAGTCGTGATCGGTGATTGCAGCGAATTAGGCCTCGATTTCAAAAATCACTTTCTCAGCATCAAGCCGGACATACTCGCAGTGACTGAAGATGACCAGTATGCCGAGGCGAAACGCGCACTTTGTGCAGAGGTCGGTGCCGAATATATCGTCTTACCCAAGACGCCGCCTCAATTCACCCCAGTGTCCACTACGTCCATCGTGCGCAATATACGCACGCCCGCATATGCTCCCCTGCGTGTTGATTTTGCCGGTGGCTGGCTTGACGTCCCCCGCTACGCCCGGAAGGGAGCCTTTATTGTCAACTGTGCCATCTCGCCGCTCGTTTCATTGACCAATTGGTGCTACGAGCAACAATCGGGCCTCGGCGGGAGCGGGGCCTGGGCGTTGCTTAACGGCAACGATGGGGTCGAAAGCGAACTCAATCTTGGAGTGGGCTGGCAGGATCCCGCGATTATCCGCGAAACTGGCCTGTGTGTTTGGCGAAGCGGCGAAAAGCCCGTACTCCACTTTAAACGCAACGGCGATTTCCTTCACGGGCATATGGCATTGCATTATACTAATATTCCACACGACACACCCTCGAACGCCGACAATGACCGTGACTATGATCTGATCAAGGCCGCCGGTCGTCGGGCCAAAGAGGCCGTCATTGAAGCCAATCTGACGAAACTCGGAGAAGCCGTCAGTCTCAGCTACGAAATGCAACTCAAGGAAGGGATGCGCCCTTTACCCGAAGTGGAAGGTTGCATCGGGCGTAAATACTCGGGTGGCGGCTGGGGCGGTTATGCGCTTTATCTTTTCCACAGTAGTGAGGATCGCGACACCTTCGTTGCCTCTGCCAACTGTAATCGAGCTATCGAGCCCTATATCACGATCCGCTGATCGTACGATCTGGATTAGCTTTGTTATCGGGGTGGCCTGTTCGAAGCTTCGCTTTGGCCAAAACGTTTACCAGTCGTCGGTCCGGAAGGGTGTGACGGGGAGGCCGTTGCGGTCGTAAAGGTTGCAGACAGGATTAACCCCCCAGGCGTAGCGCACGGCGACCGGATTAGGGACGGCATCGCTCCAGACCTGGACTTGGTCTTTGCCTACGATTTTCGCATCCGCCCAGACAAATTTCATGTCCTCACCCGCTATGGCGAAGCCCTTTACTTCCTTGGTATCAAATGCGTAGAGGCCCCCGCTGCTGAGGGGGCTGAATGTTAGGATCGCTTTGCCGACTTCGACCGTCATTTCCGTGAAGCGGGGACTTTGGTAGCTCATGTCAAAGCCGTAGTCGCGTGCTAGTGCGATCCGCGCCAAGCGATTGGCTACAGTCTGCTTGTTGCGTGGGTGGATGTCCCGGCCTTCGCCAGCATCAATGATGACTGCCTGCCCAGTGTTGGGTAGAAGGTCCAGGGTTTTGGCCTGCGACTCGCGCAAATAAGCCCACCCGTGGTCTTGTGGTTCCGCGCTTTCATCTTGGAAATCCGCCAATTGCACCCAGTAGAAGGGGAAGTCACCTTGCCCCCACTTGTCTCGGAGCGTCTGGATCATAAGTGGGAACAAGTGCGCGTAATCGATCGCTCGTTCAGCGTTCGATTCACCCTGATACCAGATGAAGCCGCGGATACCGTAGCTGATCGTCGGGTGGACCATCCCGTAGTAGATATTTCCGGGGCGATGCTGATTATAGCGAGGGTCTCTGGGAGACCTTGGTTTACGGCCCTTGGATCCATTCTTTGTCCATTCGGCCACTGCGTCTTCCCACTCGGCAACTTTCTGGGCATGCACTTCGTCGGTGTAGCCCGCGCAGCGCTTGTCGTGGTCGGCGATGTAGGCTGCATAGCGCGGGAACTGCTCCAATACCTCGCGGGGCACCCAGGCTTCTGCAGCAGACCCGCCCCACGAGTCGTCGATCAGGCCGATCGGCACGTTCAGCGTATTATACAGCCTGCGTCCGTATAAATAGCCCACCGCGGAAAATTCGGACACGGTTTGTGGGGAGCAAATTTCCCATTGCCCGTTAAAGTCATCCTGTGCTTGCTGCAGGCCAACTGTTGGCACCGTCAAGAGGCGGATTTTCGGGAAGTTCGCCGAAGCAATTTCCACCTCTGCATTGTTGGTATTAATGAGTGGCCACTGCATATTAGACTGACCGGAACAAAACCAGACTTCGCCGATCAGCACGTCCGAGAGGGTCAGAGTGTTTTCGCCGCTGATGACCAACTCGTGGGGGCCTCCAGCGGGCAACGGATCGAGGGTAATGCGCCACTCGCCCTGGTTATTCGCCGTCGTGCGGTGCGTCTGGCCTGCGATGGCAACGGTGACGGCTTCGCCGGGAGCAGCTTTGCCCCAGACGGGATTTTCCAAATCTCGCTGTAAGACCATATGGTCAGTGAAAAGATTCGGTACCGAGACTGTGGCCGATACGACGGAAAAGAGCAACAAGAAGGCGAGGCTCAGGCCTAAAATGCGGGGGGTGGATCGATTGGTGGATAGCATGCTTAAGCTAGAGTCGCAATGCTTAGCAAAGTCAAACTATCAAGTTTTGGTGAGTGCCTCCTTGATTCTCTGTCCCCAGCGATCAATCGGAGCCTTGGCTGCTTTGCTTTTATCCTTTACGGCCACGGGGATGCACTCAATTTAATGGCTTCCACTGATTTCTCATGAGCCTGATCAACACCATCCGCACCAATGCCGAGGCCGTCATCGGCGAGGCTGAACTCGAAGACCGCCTGCACGGCAGCAAGCCTTTGCGCGTTAAGCTCGGTGTCGATCCGACCCGCCCGGACCTGACCTTCGGCCACCTTGTGGTCTTCAACAAGCTGCGCCAGTTCCAGGATCTCGGGCACGAGGCACTCCTCATTATTGGTGATTTCACCACTTTGATCGGCGACCCGTCCGGCCGCTCCAGCACGCGCCCTGTCCTGACCAAGGAGGAGATCGTGGACAATGCGCAGACCTATCTCGACCAAGCCTTCAAGATCCTCGATCAGGAAAAAACGACCGTGTTTTACAATAGCGAGTGGTTCGATGCGATGAGCTTTGAGGACTGTCTCAAACTCTCTCGCAAAATGACGGTGGCCCGCATGCTGGAGCGCGACGACTTCGCCAAGCGCTACGCCAGCCAAGCGCCGATCTCTATTATTGAGTTCCTATACCCCCTTATCCAGGGCTATGACTCGCTCGTTCTCAATGCCGATGTCGAAATCGGCGGCACTGACCAGCTCTTTAATATGCTCGTCGGCCGCGCCCTGCAGAAGGACGCAGGTAAGCAAGAGCAAGCGGTCATTACGATGCCGCTACTCGTCGGTCTCGACGGCACGAAAAAAATGTCAAAAAGCGCGGATAACTTCATCGCCTTTACCGATAGTCCCAAGGAGATGTTCGGGAAAATTATGTCGATCAGCGACGAAACCATGTGGGACTATTATCGCCTGTTGTTGGAGCTACCCGCTGAAAAAATTGAAAAGCTCAAGGGCGGGCACCCGATGCAAGCGAAGAAGAGCCTAGCCTCCTCCCTCGTCGGCCAATTCCACTCAATGAAAGCGGCCAAACACGAATTGGAGCAGTTCGAGCAGGTCTTTTCTAAAAACAAAGTTCCCGATAATATGCCCAGCTTCACTTGGAACGATCTGGTCGGTGATGCTGTCAGCGCACCGCTTTTCGAGATTATGGCACAGTCCGAACTCTTCGATAGCAAGGGCGCTGTCCGCCGACTCGTCCAACAGGGCGGTGTAAAAATCGACGGAGAAAAACAGAGTGATCCTAATCTCGAGCTCATGCCGCTTCAAGGCGAACGCATCTTCCAAGCGGGCAAACGCGTCTTCTTCAAGCTGGTCGGGTAGTGGGGTGCGGAAGCGTAATGTGGGGCTAAAATGCCTCTAAGGTACGCCTCATTCCTCTTCGTCTTCGGGGGAGGCGCAGGCCAGAGAGAGCCCAGACGCTACGAATACGTAGTCTTCTGCGGTAATCGTTTGACATTCAAATGCTTTCATAGAAATACTCCCACCACTCCTGCGCAGTTGCTGCGCCGCCTTTTAACAACTACCTTATTGTGTTCGGACTTCTTTCTAACGACATCGGCATCGACCTAGGCACCGCCAATACTCTCGTTTTCGCGAAGGAGAAGGGTATCGTTCTTCGGGAGCCCAGCGTTGTCGCCATTTATTCTTCAACTAAGAAGGTTTGCGCCGTCGGCTCCGAGGCCAAGAAGATGCTGGGCCGGACGCCTGGAAATATCACTGCCATCCGCCCCATGAAAGACGGTGTGATCGCCGATTTTGAGATCACTGAGGCGATGCTCCGCTACTTCATCAATAAGGTGAACCGGAAAAAGACTTTTGTCGCCCCTCGCATCATCGTCGCTGTGCCCTCCGGGATCACCGAGGTCGAGCGCCGCGCAGTCAAAGATTCTGCTATCCGCGCTGGTGCGCGCGATGTTGTCTTGCTCGAAGAGCCCATGGCCGCGGCGATCGGTGTCGGCCTGCCCATTGATGAGCCCTCGGCCAATATGATCGTCGATATCGGTGGCGGTACGACCGAAGTCGCCATCATTTCGCTGGCGGGTGTAGTCTATACCAAGAGTATCCGTGTCGGCGGGGACGAAATTGACAGTGCGATTGTCAACTACATGAAGCGCGCTTATAATTTGATGATTGGTGAGCGCACTGCCGAAGAAATTAAGATCAAGATAGGCTCTGCTTTCCCGCTCGAAGAGGAAATCTCCATGGAAGTACGTGGCCGCGATTCTGTCGCCGGACTCCCGAAGACGATTACTATTACTTCGCAGGAGATACGCGACGCTCTCTCGGATACCATTGCCTCCATTGTCGACCTTGTGCGCAACGCCCTTGAGCGTTGCCCACCCGAGCTATCGGCCGATTTGGTTGACCGTGGCTTTTTCCTTGCTGGTGGGGGTGCCTTAATAAAAGGCCTCGACCAGCAACTCAGCGATGCCACCGGACTGCCCGTGGTCATTGCAGACGATCCGCTCAGTGCCGTCGCCAATGGCACAGGCATGGTCTTACACGAACTGGCCTTTCTGCTGAAAGACCTAACAGGTAACCCCAAAAGCTAGCGCAGTACCGTGGCGAAGTTCCGCCTCGATCGAATAAAACCGTTGGTTGCTCTCGCCGCCTTTCTAGCCGCTTGGTGGATTGTGCCGGCCACGGTCAAATCATTTCTCAAGGTTAGCTTTGCTGAGTTTCAAGCACCCGCTTGGGTTGCCACGTCCTATCTCGACGATCTGGAGGGCTTCTGGGCGCGACGGAGCCATTCCAAAGTCGAGTTGATCGAGGCGGGTCGGGAAGTGGCTCGCGCCAAATCGCTTTACCAGTTTAATGCTCAGCGCAAAGAAACACTGGAGAATGAGATCTCTCGCCTGGAGGCTATTCTGAATCTGCCCAGTCGCCGTGAGTTTCGCTATGAAGTGGCCCGCGTCGTGCGCCGCGATCTGAACGCATGGTGGCAGCATATCATCGTGCGCAAGGGCAAAGACTATCAGATCCCAGAAGGTGCAGCTGTGGTCTTTGCCGGGGGGGTCGTTGGACGTGTGGTCGAGGTCAATGCTTTTACCAGTAGGGTTGAGTTGATCACTAGCCCGAACTTCCGAATGGCCGCTAATTTTGAGGGCGACGAGCGTCCGGTTATTTATCAAGGCCTAGCACAAGGGGGCTTCGGCCAGCCTATCGGTACCGTGCGTGATGCCCCTCAAGATGTCGTCGCGAGTAGACAAGCGCCACTACGGCTTGTCTCCACTCGATTAGGCGGCACCTTCCCGCCCGGACTTATGATCGGACGGGTGCCCTGGCTGGAGCCAGGGAGCACAGGCATCTTTCAAGCCGGTAAAGTCGAACTCGACCCCCGCCTGCTTAGCTTAAATGAGGTTGCCGTTCTGATTCCTCTCTATCCGATTGATCTGGAAACGACTGATGCTCCTTGACCCCCGAGCCATACTCTTATTCGGGGCGAATGTGCTCCTGCTCTACTTGACGCTACTGGTTAATTCCGCGCTGGCGGGATGGTCGATCTATCTGTTCCTACTTGGCCCCATGCTTGTCTTCCCCGCGCTGTATCTGCGCCACCAGTCCTACTTTATCTGCGTCTTGTTGACCGGTTTGTGGGTCGATGCCGCGCTGCCCGCGCCTTTCGGGCTCTTTACTCTCGGATTCCTTTGTGCAGGTGCTTTTGTCTTCCAGATGCGAATTCGCTTCCGCGCCGAGCACAACTACCACCCGATTGTGCTGGCCCACGGATTGAACTTTTTCTGCATATTACTGGTCACCCTAGCATTGGGCACTCCGAATTTCTCCAGCCTCGGCTTTTGGTTTCAGGTCTTTGTCACTAGTCTGGCCTCTCATCTTGTGCTGCTAGTGGTGGCTCCCTGGTTTTTTAATTTTGAACGGATGCTCTTCGCCCTCTGTCATATGGACACAGAACCTGAGGATTTTCCCATCCTATGAAAGATCTCCATCAACCAAGTATTCTACTCTTCGCCCGAAGCGCAGCATGAGCCAGTATGATGTCCATCGCGGTGAAAATCCGCGCGTTCTCTTTTTCTTTTGGATCGTCGTGTTGGCTTCGCTGACTCTGATTGTCGGGCTGGGGTGGCGGCAGCTTGTTGCTGATAAGAAATATCAGGAGATCGAGAAACGACAGACCGAGCGTCGTATCCTTAAACCGGGGCCACGCGGCGATATCTACGACCGCAAGGGCAACCTCCTCGTAGGCAATCGGCCGCACTATTCAGCGGTGGTATACTTGGACGATTTGCGCCGCGAGTTTCGCTCGGAATATTCGAAGATCATCCGTGCTGAACGGGAGCGATTGATCCAAGCTTACGAACGCGCGCCCGAGGCTGAGCGTGAAGGCACCGCTCCGCCCAACCCGAACTACAACGAACTTCAGTGGGTTGCGCGTCAAAACGTCATTCAGCTCTATATCGACCAGATCAACCGAATTACCAGCCGCGACGATACGATTTCTACGCGCAAGATCATCCGACACTTTAATGAGCAACTTCTCTTGCCACTCGTTTTGGTTGAAGATCTGACCCCAGATCAATACGCACGCCTGATTGAGCAAGTGCCCGTGCAATCGCCGATCCAGATCCATACGGATACGGCGCGTTACTATCCTTATGGCGTCGCGGCCGCTCATACCCTGGGCTACGTGCAAAACGTCAACCCCGATCCTGATGTAATCCCCTCCGATGGAATCAAAACCTATACTTTTAAGACCAAGCGAGGCAAGACTGGTATCGAACGTTCATTTGATGAGCTTCTTTCGGGCTTAACTGGCTGGGAGATGTGGCGCGTCGACCCGCTTGGTTTTCAGGATTCGCTGCTCGACCATAAAACCCCCAAAAAAGGGCAGGATTTGGTCACCAGCATCGATATCGATTTGCAACTCGCTGCCGAGACTGCGCTTGGTGATCGCACCGGCGCGGCCATTGCGCTCGATGTTCGCACTGGTGAAGTACTCACCATTGCCAGCCACCCTAGTTATGATTTGAATGACCTGAGTCCTTTCATCCCGCGCAAGACTTTCGACGAGATCAACGAGCGCGGGGCTTGGCTCAACCGCACGCTCCAATTGTCCTATCCGCCGGGATCTACTTTTAAGTTGATCACCTCGATCGCTGGCATGCGAAACGGCAACATCCACGCGCAAACGATACATGACTGTCAGGGCGTCTTCCGGTTAGGCAATCGTATCTTCCGTTGTCATGCACGTTATGGCCACGGGGCCGTCGACCTAGCCGCTGCCATCGAAGGCAGTTGTAATGTCTTTTACTACGCGGAAGGCCTGCAGATGGGCATTGACGTATTGAGTGCGGAGGCCAAGCGCTTTGGCCTCGATGAACGGACCGGGATCGAAGTCCCCTATGAAACCAGCCGTCTTGTCGTCCCGACTAAGGACTGGAAACGCGAAACAGTCGGGGCTGGTTGGGTGCCGGGTGACACCGCCAATACCGCGATTGGCCAGGGTTTCCTTCTCGCTACGCCGCTACAAATGGCGACGGTGATCGCCTCCATCGCCCGCGGCGAGACCCGCACGCGGCCCACCTTGCGAGCGTTGACGGGTGAGGAGGCGCAGCAGCTCGACCACGGCGGCGAGCCGATGGGTCTCACGCTGAGTCAGCGTGCCGAGCTCTGGGAGGGGATGGAACGGGTCGTCGGTCCCAACGGAACGGGACGCCTCGTGCAGATCGACGGCTTGCGCATCGCTGGTAAGACAGGAACTGCCGACTTTCGTGCGCATGGACAAGAGGTCAATCTCGCTTGGTTCATTGGTTTTGCGCCTGTGGAGAATCCGCAGATTGCAGTCGCCGTCATGGTCGAGGGCACCCGCGCCAGCGACAGCTATCACGGGGGCTCGACCGCCGGCCCGGTGGCCAAGGATATCTTTCTCGAATTCATTAAACAGTATCCCGAGCGGGCTGGTTTTCCGGTTGCCGAGTAGAGGCCCGGGAAAGCCGTAATACTACTAGTGATATAAGAGAGGGTTTGTGCGGTTATGGCACCCCGTGGCCATTTTTGTATTGTGATTCTGGGACGTGGAGTTGGTTTGGCGAAATGACGAGAGACGGACAAGCTTACCCTAAGTGGATTGCGATATGTGACGAAGTCCTTTGGATGGCTCTCGATGATCAAGATGTTTGACACGAGTTTAGAATGTGGGTCGAGGGGGCAATCTTCTCCTACGATCGGGGTCCCGGTTTTTGGATTGCTCGCTGGGCTCCTCTCTGCAGTGCTTTGGGTGCTTTCGATTCCGCCTTTCGAGTTCGCGGAGGGGGCCTACGTCGCCTTTGTACCGCTCTTGCTCTGGCTCTATACGAAACCGTCGCGCCGTGCTTTCTGGATCATTGCCATTGGCACGGGTTGGGTGGCCTGGTTCGCGATCCTTGTCTGGCTGCGCCATGTGACTTGGTTCGGGACGATTGCCTTGAGCGGGATACTCGGCTTGATTTTCGCGGCTTGGCTGCAATTGGCGCACTGTTTGTTGCCGTATTTAGCAGTGCGTAGCTTTCCCCTCCGTGCGCTGGGATTCGCTGGACTGGCTGGGGCTTGGGTCGTCCTTGAGTGGGCGCGCACCTGGTTGCTGTGGGGCTTCCCCTGGGCACCCCTCTCACTCAGTCAATGGGAGCGTCCGGTCGTTTTGCAGATCGCCGCGTGGACGGGTGCATACGGGGTCTCTTTCTTGCTTATTTTTTTTAATCTCTGCGTGGCACAGACGCTGCGCCACCGCTTTGTGCGCAAAGAGCGCCAGGTGTGGATGGGCTGGTTCAGTCCCGATCTCTCTATGGGCATGTCCGCATTGGGGCTAAGTATCTACGTCTTCTTTTCTGCGCTCCCCTCGCCGGATTCTGCGCATCCTTTATTGACGGCGGCCGTCGTGCAGCCCTACATACCGCCTGAGTTGAAATGGGACTCTGAGCGCGAGTTGGAAAATCTGGAGATCCTCGAACGCCAGACGCGATTTGTGGCTACTTTAGAAAGTGATCTTATGCTTTGGCCGGAAGCGGCCACGCCTTGGCCGATTGTCGGCACGCCGCAGATGCGGATGCGGGTCGAGCGGCTGGTCAATGAAATCGCTAAGCCCATTTTGATGGGGAATCTAGCTCAAGACTCGGCGACCGGAGAGTGGAGCAATGGGACCTTCCTCGTCGAACCGGAGACGGGCCTTTCAGAGCAATCCTATGCTAAACGGGAATTAGTGCCCTTTGGCGAATATGTGCCACCCCCTTTTGGGTTTATCCGTAAAGTCGTGCCGATCGGGGGTAGTTTCGCGCCAGGCTCGGATGTCGGACTTATCGAGCTGAGTTTGGGCGAGCGCAGTATTCGTGTCGGTTCCTTGGTCTGTTACGAAGATGTTTTTCCCGGTCTCGCCCGTTCGAGTGCTCGCGCCGGAGCGGATTTGCTCTTCGTGGCTACGAACAATGCCTGGTATGGAGAAGAGGGAGGCGCGGAGCAGCACGCAGCCCACTCAGTGCTCAGGGCAGTGGAAAACCGCCGTCCCGTGATGCGGGCAGGCAACGGTGGCTGGAGTGGCTGGATCGACAGCTACGGAACAGTGCGTGATGTGCTGCTGGATGCCGACGGCAGTATTTATTTCAGGGGAGGCGGGGCCTACAGTGTCTTTCAATTCGACGGATGGTTACGCCAGCAGAGCTACTATACCCGCCATGGCGATTGGTTTGTCGTTTTTTCCGGAGCTTGTGCGCTTGTGGCCGTCTGTGGCGCTTTCTTGGACGGCTTACGCTCTGGAGGAAACTTCAACACTGCTGGGGCTCCATCAAGCTCGTGTTGATCGACGAGTAAGTGATCACGAAGAGGACGTGCCTTTTGAAAACGATCTTATTTAGCCGCAGCTGCTTCTTGATCGGCAACACTGGGTGCATGATCGATGAGTTCCGTTTTGGCTTCAATTACTGCCTCTCGAATCTCCGAAAGCTTAGCCTTGTTTAATTTAGGAATTTCTTCACTGCCTTCCATACTGGCAAAGCGCATGGCCACGGCGTCACCACGGACTGAGAGTGCATACGCGAGCATCTTGTCGAGATTCGCACGAGCTTCCTTATCGAGGTACCAAATTTTTCGGTGCATGGCTCCCGCCGCGATGCCATGATCGATCAACAGAGCGAATGTCTCCTCCGAGCCCGCGTCCATATTGGATTGAGCTTGCGCATAGATGCGTAGAGGAAACTGTAACTCGCTGGCGATCGCATAGGCGCGCATGTTGGTTGCTCCATAGCGAGCGCCGAATTCAAAGACCGCGATGGCCCCGAATACGAGCGCAAGCGGAAGGAGGAGCGATTTAATTTTTTCCATAGGGGAGTGGGAAGTATGCTGATTGGATCTACGAGCCGATCAGCTGATGATTAATTTATCGCACGAATCTGGGTGCTGTCGATTAACTTTTCTCCCGCATACATCTTGGTAATGACTACAATGGGGTCGCCCTCTTTCGACCATTGGCCTCGTTTTAAGCGGTCGAATGCCCGCTGAATAGTGGTCTCATGGTCATGGTCGAACTCCATAAAGAAGGGTTCTACGCCGCGCATGATGAGTAGCTGTTTGAACAGCACGGGATTATCGGTAAATGCATAAATCGGCACATTGGGCCGAAGTGAGGAAAGTTTTTGGGCGAAAATACCTCTTCGGGTGAAGACAACCAAAGAGCCCTCTAAGTCAGAGGCCAAGTAGGCCGCTGAACGCAGCATCTTCGAGCGAGGTAGGCGTAGGACCAAGTCTTTGCGAAGTACTTGCGTTTCCTCTTCCTCGATTCGATGGGCGATTCGTTGAATCGTCTCCACGCATTCGACCGGATATTTACCCACGGTGGTTTCGCCTGAAAGCATTACACAGTCGGCTTGCTCGCGAATCGCGTTGGCGATGTCAGTTACTTCAGCGCGAGTCGGGATGGGGGACTCGATCATAGATTCCAACATGTGTGTGGCGACGATGACTGGCTTCGTCTCTTGAATACAGTTATTAACTGCGCGAGTCTGTATAATCGGCAAATCTTCGAACGGACACTCGATGCCTAGGTCGCCTCGGGCGACCATCAGGCCATCGGATGCCTGAATAATGGCGTCTAGATTTGTGATGGCTTGTTGATCTTCGATTTTCGCGATAATCTTTGCATCCGATCCGTGCTTTTCCAAATAAGTGTGGAATTCATCGAGATCCTTCGGTTCGCGCACGAAGGAAAGTGCGAAGAATTCGATTGCCTGCTCGATGCCTACGTCGACGTCGCTCTGATCCTTTTTTGTCAGTGCTGGCAGGTTTACGCGTACGCCGGGTAGGTTTATATGGCGCCGGTTCCCCATAGGTCCCGGGATGAGTACTTTGCAGCGCACAGTCGTGTCAGTGATTTTGATGACTTTCAGGCGTATCAGCCCGCTATCTACCAAGACGGTGTCACCTTCGTTCATGTCATGTGCGAAACCGGGATAGTTGACGTCGACCCGGCGCACCCCGTCGTCGCCGGTGCTGCCGATTCCCTGCCCATATGTGAATTCAAAGAGTTCATCCTTCACCAGTTCGAAGGTTTCGGGTACATCGCCAGTGCGTATTTCAGGCCCTTTCACATCCATCATGATCGCGATATGTCGACCGACCTGATCGCAAACTTTGCGCACGCGCTGTATGATCTCACGCGACCAGTCGTGATCGGCGTGTGCCATATTGATCCGGCAAATATCAACGCCAGCTTTGATCATTTTCTCCAAGGTTGCTTCGTCCTGAGTGGCGGGGCCGATGGTGAAGATTATTTTAGTTTTATGAGCTTTTTGTTGCATGTGAAATTTTCAGTTACTGAGTTGGACGCTAGCAGATGTGATGCCGCATTCTGGGTCAATAACGTCTATACGAAGGAGTTTTTGCAGGCAGGCAAATTTATCACGTACTAGGTCGACTTGATTGCAATCTTTACTCAAGTGCGCCAAATAGACTTTTTCTAGAATGCTGTTTTTGGAGAGCTCTTCGACGAGTTCGTAGGCCGCATGATTCGATAAGTGGCCGTGTCGCCCGCGGATGCGCTGCTTGGTCGACCAGGGGCGGCGCTCGTCGCGTTCCAGCAGGTCTTCGTCGTAGTTGGCCTCAATGACGAGAGTCTGTACGTTCCGAATGTGTTCCCGCACATGTTCCGGCACATAACCTAGGTCAGTGACCCAAGCGAGACTGCGGGGTGGGCTAAAGAGGTCACCGACTTCGCCCCAGTTAAAAGTGAAACCGACTGGATCGTATGCATCGTGGGGAAGGGCGAACGAACGTATCCGCAGATCGCGGAAGCTGAAGTTCGTTCCCGTTTGAAAGACTTGCCAGTTGACTGGTTTGGAAAGCTTGGCTTGCACCGCTTCGGCTGTGTCACGGTTGGCGAAGACGGGGAGATCCGCCCGCTTGGCGAGCCCGCGGATGCCTTGGGCGTGGTCGCTGTGTTCGTGGGTTAGAAAGACCGCGTCGATGGCATCCAGCGATTCGCCGACTGCTTCCAGTAAGCTGCCGATACGTTTGGCCGAGAAGCCCACATCGACGAGCACCTTGCTGTGCCCAGTGCTTAAAAGTGCGCAGTTACCTCCACTACTAGAGCCTAAAATCTGAAATTCGCCCGACATTCGCCGCAAATTGAGCCATCTAGGGCTGCGCGGCAAAGCCTTTTTACGCGCTTGCCACCAGGCGGATTGGTATTTTTGCTCCTGCCCTCCTAGAATGAAGCCGTGAGCTTGCGCTTTCCCCGTTCTAAGGCAATAAGTTACATCCAAAAGCTTGCGCCGTTGAATCGATCTTAAATTAAATGAAATCCGAATCCAGTCACACACCGCCCAATCAGGTAGCTAGTTCTGCTTCCAAGCTGAGCAAGGTCTACGACCGCGACTTCGTTTTGACCGACGAGTATCGCGCGGCGCTGCCCGATATGCAGAATGCGGATTCGCAGCAAATTTTCGGAGCGAATGTCCCTATCCTGAAAGTGGGGATCTCGAATTTCCGCATTCCTTTGCGCTATATTACTCCGAGTTCGGATACCCTGACTTTAGAAACGTCCGTCACGGGTACGGTCTCTTTAGAGGCGAATCAAAAGGGGATCAATATGTCCCGCATCATGCGGGTCTTTTATACATATCAAGATCGCATCTTTACGCCTGATGTGCTCAAGGAAATCCTCCTTCAATACAAGGCGGAAATCCAGGCGCACCGCGCCCAGCTGAAGCTTTCTTTCGAGTATCCAGTCCTCAAGCCCAGTCTGCGTAGTGGCTTGGAGGGCTGGCAATACTACCGCTCTGCTTTCGAGGGGCGCATCGACGAGCTCAATCGTTTCCGCAAATACATTCACTTCGACTTCGTCTATTCTTCGGCCTGCCCTTGCTCATCCGAGCTTTCGGAGCACGCCCGTGAGAGCCGTGATGTCTACGGTATCCCGCACTCACAACGCAGCACTGCGCGCATCAGCGTCGAAGTCGCGGAGGGGGCCCACCTCAGTATCGAGCGCATCCAAGAGCTCTGCCTTGAGGCACTGCAGACTGAGACCCAAGTCATGGTCAAACGCGAGGACGAGCAAGCCTTCGCCGAGATGAACGGTGCTTTTACCAAATTCGTAGAAGACGCCGCACGTCTATTGCACGAACAACTCGACAACGAGCCAAAGATCGTTGACTTCCAGGTCGCCTGCGCTCACCTCGAATCTCTCCACTCGCATGATGCCGTTGCTGTCATTAATAAGGGAGTGCCCGGCGGCTTTACGGGGCATTTCGAAGACTTTAAGTCTTTGATCCGCTAGCCACTCAGCTTGGCGAAACCTTTATCGCGGCAACGCTACTTGCCTTGCTTTGTCGGGACGCGAGGCAGGCAGCTTACCGGATTGTTATCTTGGCCGTGCCGGAAGTGCTCGGGCGGAGGCGCTCGCCCGCGTGTTCGATAAGGAGATTTTCGCCGGCCGTGAAAAGGATGTCGACCGCACCGTCTTTTTCCAGAGTCACGCGTTCACCGTCACTCATTGTTTTGCGTAGCAGTTCCTGATTATCAGACTGCTGTTTGACCAGCACGTAGACATTGCCGCTGGCAATCAGAGTGATGCGCTTGTCATCAGCTGAAGCAGGCATAGTGGAATCAGCGGGCTCCGTGATCTCTGCAGGCTCGCGTAGATCCGGACCGTCGCCGGAGACCTTAGAATCGCCGCTGCCGAGGATTGCCCAGATGAGTCCGAAAACAACGAAAACCAGGGCTAAAGTGCCCACGAAGATGAGGCCAACCTTCATGTAAAAAGTTTTATCTGCCTCATCCTCTTCACTGCTATCCGATTCATTGCCGCGATTTGGTTTTTTGGCTGCGATGCGACCATAGGCTGCCGGCTCTTCGGGTTGGCCGTGGTTGCCTGCTTCAGCTGCGGGCTTTTTGATCTCCATCTGCCCGAATAATTCGGCACCCCCTTTCTTACCTAAGCGGGAATTACTCAACTGCTGAGAGTTGTAGTCGGTCATGATTTTATCGACATCCAACTTCAGGAAGCGGGCATAATTCTTAAGAAAACCGCGCTTGTAGATCTCGGGAAGGTCGAAATCCATTTTGTTCTGCTCGATATAGCCGAGGAAGTCGCTGCGGATCTTAGTCGACTCCGCGGCTTCGCGCAGCGAAATACCTTTGCGCTTACGTGCTTCTTCCAATCGTTCCCCTATACTATGCATTGTTCCGTATTATGTGAGAGTCTTCTTTTATTCCGCAAGCACGGAATCGCGGCAAGATCTTAATCGGGTGGAGTCAGATTACAACAAGGTAAACAGCAGATCGCCCCATTCGCCGTCCTGACGACTGTCGATCGATATCTGCACCTCGGGGCGCTGAATGGCGAATTGTGCAGCGTAGTGTGCGCGCACTTGCTCTAATTCCTTCGTTAGGATGCCGCTTAGCGCGAGGGTGCCGCCGGCTTTGACTCCGTGGATCAGTGGATCGCTGTGTGGAAGGAGCACATCGGTCTGGATGTTGGCGAGTACGAGGTCGCCCTGGCGGCCACCTGCGAAGCCTTTTTCCAAGTCGGCAATGGCGAACTCGGGCTGGATCAGGTGGGCATTCTCTTTGGAGTTGCTGTGGCAGACTGTGATGGCTTCAGGGTCGAAGTCGAAAGCGTAGATTTTTTTAAAACCGAGTGCGGAGGCGGATAAGGCGAGCACGCCCGAGCCGCAACCGGCGTCGATCAAATCTTGGCAGGCGAGTCCCTCGGGGTGCGCCTCGATGTAGTCGAGGAGGCGGCGGGCGCAGAGGCGCGTCGTCTCGTGGCTGCCAGTGCCAAAAGCCATACCAGCATCGAGGTAGACCACAACACTGCCTTCAGGGATGGTTATCTGTTCGCGCTCCCAAAGCGGGATCCACTGGAGCCGGCGGTCACTCCAGGGTTTGACGAATTCCTTGTAAGCATTCTGCCAGTCGGTATCGATAATTGCGGTTTCGACAAAGTTCTCCGGTAGGTTCGGGAACTCTTCCCGCAGAATCGCCAGCTCTTTGTGGGCGGTTTCTGAGTCGGGAAAGATACCAAAGACATCATAGGGATCATGAATTTCCTTTTGCATGATCCCCCAGTGGGCGGATTCTGTCTCGAAGAAATAGCCGTCGAGACGTTCGACGAGTTCGTCTGGAATTCGGGTGCGGAGTTCGACTTGCTTGCTCATGGGTGCGGTTCTACTTTCTTTAAGCTGCTAGAGGTTTGATCTCCCCTTTGCTGAGTCGGGTGACTACGTCGGGCAGTAACGCATGCTCGGCGATGTGGACCTTCTTTGTTAATATTTCGAGTGTATCGGAATCTTCGATACGGATTTCCTTCTGATCGATGATGGGTCCCGCGTCGAGGTCGGGGGTCACCCAGTGCACCGTGCAGCCTGTTACTTTTACGCCGTGCTCAAAGGCCTGTTGTATGCCGCCCATGCCGGGGAAGCTGGGCAGGAGGCTAGGATGGAGGTTGATGATGCGGCCTTCGAAGGCTTCAATGAAGGGGCGCTTGAGTATACGCATGAAGCCGGCCAGCACGATCAGCTTCGGTGAGAAGCTCTGGATGCGCTCTATGTAGGCCTGCTCGGCTTTGTCGTTCAGGCGGGCGCCTTTTTTGCCTGGATCAATGTAGATTGCGGGCACCATATACTTCTGTCCGAGGGCGAGAATGCCCGCATCTTCCTGGTCGCTGATCACGGCGGCGATTTTGGCTGCGCCGAGTTTCTTTTTTGATTCGGATTTGAGCAGTGCTTCTGCGTTGGTGCCACGGCCGGAGCCGAGTATGACAATAGGGTAGGACATAGTTTTGAAACGCTTGGTTTTAGAAATGCCAATACCCTGAAACTAACGGAAGAACTTCTTCGCTTTCTCGACGAAGGGCTCGCTCACGGGGTTGGCGGGGTCGCCGCAGGCTTCCGCGTAATCTTCGAGTTTGGCTTTTTGGTCACTAGTTAGCTTGGTCGGAACTTCCACCTGTACGCGTATGAGGAGGTCGCCTTTGCGGCCCCCGCGCAGGGCAGGGATGCCTTGCTCACGCAGGCGGAAAGTCGTGCCGGTTTGCGTACCTGCGGGGATCTTTAGAGATCCCTTCCCAAAGAGGGTGGGCACGCTGATAGAGCCCCCGAGCGCCGCGAGTGTAAACTTGATCGGCACTTCGCAGAAGAGATCGTTGTCGTGGCGCTCAAAAAGTTCGTGGTCCTTAACGTGAATAATGATATAGAGGTCGCCTGCCTGGCCACCCATGTGGCCAGCCTCGCCTTTGCCCGCCGAGCGGAGCTTCGAGCCGGTGGCGACGCCAGCGGGGATGCGCACTTTGACTGTGCTACTGTCCATCACACGACCTTCGCCCCTGCAGTCGGAGCAGGGCTTCTCGATCGTTTGGCCGGCACCCTGGCAGCTCGGGCAGACCTGGCGGAAACTTATAAAGCCGCGATTCGAAGTGACTTGACCGGCGCCACCACAGGTTGGGCAGGTCACCTTTCTGGAGCCTGGTTCTGCACCGGAACCGCCGCACTTCTTACACGATACTGGGCGGCGATAACGAATTTCTTTCTCCGTCCCCTTGGCTGCTTCTTCAAGCGAAATTTCTAAGTCGTATCTCAGGTCGGCACCGTGTTCTGCGCCCCCGGATGCGCGGCTACCCCCTCCACCACCAAAGAATTCTTCGAAGATACCGCCGCCTCCGCCACCGCCGAAGGCTTCGCGGAAAATATCGAAGGGGTCGTGCCCCCCCATGCCGCCCCTGCCGCCACCTGCGTTGCCCATGCCGCCTTGCTTGAACGCGGCGTGACCGTAGCGGTCGTATGCGGCGCGCTTATCAGCGTCCTTGAGCACGTCGTAGGCCTCGGATATTTCTTTGAATTTGGCTTCTGCTGTGGCGTCACCCGGATTTTTGTCTGGGTGATATTTCACCGCGAGCTTGCGGTAAGCCTTTTTCAGGTCGGCCTCAGAGGCGTCGCGTGCGACGCCGAGGAGTTCGTAATAATCGTTCGCCATATTGGTTTAGCTCTCTTCCTTTACGGGGCCGCTCGACACGATGACGTTAGCCGCACGTATAAGGCGGTCGTTGAGTCGGTAACCGGCGCGCACTGTTTGGATGATGTGATCCTCGGCGACCTCCTCGGAGGGTTGGTGTGCGATGCACTCGTGGTGATTGGGGTCGAAGCTCTCGCCGTCGGGGATCAGTTCCTGCAGGCCTTGTTCGGCGAGGGATTTCTTGAGTTGGTCGTCGACCATTTTAAAACCAAATGTCACATCTTTGGCCTCGGGGTGGTTCTCGGCGGCTTGCAGCCCAAGCTTCATGTTATCAAGGACGGGGAGGAGCGATTCCACTACGTTGGCGGCGGCGCTCCGGATGATGTCCTGCTTTTCACGGGCGATACGCTTGCGGTAGTTTTCCAGGTCGGCAACCGCGCGTAGGTAGCGGGCTTTCATTTCCGCAGCTTCGTTCTGCGCTTTTTCCAGTTCGCTCAGTTCGGGCTCAGCCGGGGTTGACTCCTCGGTGCCAGTCGCTTCTTCAGTCACTGGTCCTGCGACCTGCTCGCCGGAGTGCTCTTCGTGTTCTTCAGAGATGTCTTGTTTTTGCTTGGTCATAGTTCTGTAAAATGTGTGGCTGTATCGACAGCCATGAGCACTGTCAGTTTCAAAGTGAGCGCGGCAGTGTGAGGATATATTACCAGAATTCAAGGGCGCAGTCAGACTATTGAAACCTGACCGTTTGCGACCGCTTCCCGCTTGACTCTCCGGTAAAAAGGAGAATTTTCGTTTCTATGGCAGAATTAGATGAAAAATGGCCGGAAAACGTAAAGGGCAAGTTCTATGTCGATGAGCAATGCATTGACTGTGACTTATGCCGTGAAACCGCTCCGGATAACTTCACACGCAATGAAGACGGAGGTTATTCCTACGTCTATAAGCAGCCGACTTCCCAGGAGGAGATCGACCTCTGCGTGGAAGCTCTTGAAGGCTGCCCTGTTGAAGCGATCGGTGACAACGGCGAAGAAGCGTAGTTGATACCTGTTCATTCTTTATAACCGCCGGAGCCATTCGGCGGTTTTTTATTGGCGGCAGCGGCGACTTCAGCCGCCCTATGCCGGGGCTCGGATTTTAGAAGCTATAGTAGCCACGAATGGCATCGCCGCACCGACTTTTCCTACTTTTTATCAGATCCTTAGCAAAATGCATCAAATTACTGAAGCCCATGCCCGTGAACTGGCCAAGCAGGCGCAGCGTAAAGAAGACCTCCGCGCTGCGATCGAGTCGGATCTCGTTGGAGTGCACCGTATACTTTTTGAGGCTGGTTGTGGTCACGGCCACTGGTTGACCGATTTTGCCGAAGCCAACCCTGAAACCCTCTGCGTGGGAATTGACCTGATCTCGTGGCGTATCCGCAAGGGTAACGACAAGAAAGCCAAGCGGGGTTTGAAGAACCTGCACTTTTATAAAGCGGAGCTTGGCGAATTTCTCGAAGTGTTGCCAAAATCGATTTCGTTCGAGCGCACAGTACTGCTTTTTCCAGATCCTTGGCCAAAGGCGCGTCATCATCGTCGTCGTATGGTGCAACCGGGCTTCTTGAGTGAAGTCGCCGGCCGTACGGATCGGGGAGGGGAGTTTTGCTTTCGTTCCGACGATCGACCCTATTACGATTGGACGGTCGAGTGTCTCAATGAACACGCTGAGTGGCAGGTCGACGAATCTGCTCCCTGGCCTTATGAGAGCGAAACCTATTTCCAGAGCCTAATGGATGAGTTTTTCTCGGTTGTCGCCAAGCGTATTTAGTAGGGTTCATCGCTGCGCAACTTGGTATCGATCTGGTTCGCCTGCTGTGCTCGATCGGTTCAACGCGGTGCTTCCGCTTAGACGATATCCAGCCACGCAATGAGCACGAACTGGGTGAAAACGGCGACCGCGAGTAGGGCATACACGAACATCATGAAATAATCGGTGGCAAATCGCCTTTCGAGTGAGCGTTTCCGTGGCTTATTCGGCGGCCGACTCTGTCGGTCTTCTTGTTGTAAGACGGCCGAGCCTCCTTTGCGGTCGCGCAAGTGAGAGATGCGGTCTGTTATATTGGTGAGCTCTGCCATTCCCTTTAATTTCGAGATCTCTGATGCCTTGGCAAGTTTAGAAAGATCGATAAGATTTATGAGCCTTATAAGGATTTCTAATCTTGGGCGATTAAGTGTAAATCAGGGGTTGACGCACTGAGAATGGGTCTCCATCAAATGCGCTTCCCGTGGTTTAGCCGCGGCTTTTATTTTTATCCTAGTTCTTCGTGAACAAGCTACTATTAACAGTCCTATTTCTCTCTGGAACCACTTCCGCACTGCATGCGGCAGATGGGGTGAGCCCCTCTCCGTACAAGTTGACGGAGGTCTTCGGCCTACCTCTCACCAACTCTATCGTAACCACGTGGGCGATTTCGATCCTCCTAATTTTGGTCATTCGTTTCAGCGTGGGTAAGCCGAAAATGATACCCGGCAAAGGGCAGGCGGTGATTGAGAATCTGATCGACGGTCTCAAAGGTTTGCTAGAGCCGATCGTAGGTAAAAAAGCCTTCCCCATGACCTTTCCGCTATTGATAGGTCTCTTCCTCTTCATTCTTATCCACAACTGGAGCGGGCTGATCCCAGGTGTCGGCGCGTTTGGTTTTTACGATGATCATGGCCACCTGAAGTATTGGATGCGTCCGGCCAACGCCGACTTAAACGCAACTTTCGGTATGGCTCTCGTCGCTATGATTGCCTGGTTGTTTATTTCACTCAAGGTCGCGGGTCCCAAGTTTTTCGTCTGGGAACTCTTCGGCAACAAAGCAGATAAAAAAGAGACGCCTGCATTCATTTACTTCATGCTTATACCGATCTTCCTTTTGGTCGGCGTGATTGAAGTGGTCTCGATCGCGTTCCGTCCGGTTTCGCTTTCCTTCCGTCTCTTCGGTAATGTTTTCGGCGGCGAGAACCTGCTGACCAGTATGACGGGCATGGCGCCTTATATCGTTCCGATTCCATTCTATTTTTACGAAGTGCTCGTCGGCGTCGTCCAAGCACTTATCTTTACGCTCCTAGTGGCCATTTATATCGGACTGATGACAAACCACGACGAAGACCACGCCCACTAATTTTAAGATAATTTCCGCGCTCGGGATCATGTAGTAAATCGTGAACGACGCAGAAAACCACTAAACACCAACATCAACGATACATATTATGTTCGACATCCTCGCAGAAATCACCGGAAAAATTCACGTAGCCGCAGCCGCTCTCGCAGTGCCTGTTGGTATTGGCCTTATCGGCCTCAAGGCTTGCGAATCCGTAGGCCGCAACCCAGAAGCTGCCACCAAAGTGCTCGTTCAGTCGATTATCGCTATGGCTTTCGCCGAAGCGATCGTCTTCTTCGCCATCTTCCTTGGCTAGTCTGGTTGCCCAGTCTTTGCCGGCGATCTTCGGATCGCCGGCTTTTTCTGACTCTTTCAAATAAAAAATCCACCTCTATGAAGGCCATATTCATCACGCTGCTCACCGCACTTTTACTTCCGCTTGGTCTCGTTGCCGCTGATGATGCGACCTCAGCGTCCCATCTTGAGGAAAAGATGCACGTAGTCGCTGAGCATACCTCCCCTGATGTCGCTCATGCCGAGAAGAGTCCTCATCAAGAAGGTGGCGTCGTTACCGAAATCGCCGGCAAGTTCGGCGTTACTTGGGCGACTCTGATCGCGCAGATGATCAACTTCTGCTTGGTTGCCCTCGCACTGTATTACCTCGCGGTGAAGCCCATCGCGGCGACGCTCGACGAGCGCCAGCAAAAGATCGCCGATGGCCTTCAATACGCTGAAGAAATGAAGACCCAGCTGGCCGAGGCCGAGCGCGAGCGTGCGGAGAAAGTGAAGCAAGCTGCAATCGATGCGCAAAAGATTCTCACTGAAGCACGCGAGCAATCGAAGGAGATGATCGAAAGTAGGACGCAAGAGGCGGCTGCCCAAGCCGAGGCGATTATTCGTAAAGCCAGCGAAGCGACTGAGCTGGAGCGCCAGAAAATGCTGTCCGACGTTCGCCAGGAAGTCGCCCGTCTGGTTGTGGCCACTTCTTCGAAAGTCCTGTCCCGCGACCTGTCGGATGTCGAGAAGAGCTCCTTCTCCGAGTCTGCTGCCAAAGAACTGGCCAACGCCGACAGTTAAGCACCTTTAATTTAAACTAGATGAAACGCGACAAAAAGATCACCCAATTGGCCAAGAAACTCGTCGAGCTTTCCAAGGATGCCCAAGGGGTTGTCACCGAGGCCGGCGTCGGCGAAGTAATTGCGGGTCTCAAGCGTGTGGTGCAACGCAACCATCTGCTGGTTCTCAAGGCCTACCTAAGCTATCTTCGCCGAGAGATTGCTCTGCAGACCGCCGTTGTCTCAACTCCTGGCAGCTTGAGTCCAGACGCATTGCAAGCGATCTCTGCAAAATACACCGCCCTCTACGGTCGCCCCGTCAGCGCCGAGGTGAAAATCGATCCTTCATTGATCGCCGGTGTGCGTGTCCGTGTGGGCGACGATGTGTATGACGCCTCCGTCTCCGGTCGCCTCCAACGTCTCGCCGAAAACGTCCATTAATCGCTTTTTTTATCTTTTCACCTCAATACTTTCCTACTTCCCATGAGCTCAATTGTCGAACAAATCGAAAAAGAAATCGCTAGCTTCCAAGCCGGTGCCGTTAAGTCCAACACGGGTAAGGTCGTCTCCATCGCCGATGGTGTCGCCAAGCTCTCCGGCTTGTCCGGCGTCATGTATAATGAAATGATCGATTTCGGTCAGGGCGTCACCGGGTTGGCCTTGAATCTTGAAGAAGACGAGGTCGGCTGTGTGATCCTCGGCGACTATTCGAAGCTTAAGGAGGGCGACGAAGCCAGCACCACCGGTAAGCTGCTTTCCGTCCCCGTCGGCATGGGTCTTCTCGGCCGTGTCGTCGATGCCATCGGTAACCCAATCGATGGCAAGGGTCCGATCAACAGCTCGGAAATGTACCCTGTCGACCAAGTCGCGCCCGGTATCATCCCTCGTAAGTCTGTCGACCAGCCCATGCAGACCGGTATCATGGCGATCGATTCGATGATTCCCATCGGTCGTGGCCAGCGTGAGCTTATCATTGGTGACCGCTCCACGGGTAAGACGACCATCGCGATCGATACGATCATCAATCAGGCTAAGATTAATAACCAGCACCGTAACGAAGATGGGAGCTTCCCTGAAGGCTTTCGCCCTGTTTATTCGATCTACGTCGCTGTCGGTCAAAAGAATTCCAACATCGCACGCACGATCAACGTGCTCGAGAAGGCGGGCGCGATGGAATACACGATCATCGTTTCCGCGTCCGCTGGCGACAATCCCGCCAACCAATACATCGCTCCGTTTTCTGGTGCGTCCATGGGCGAATACTTCATGCACAACGGCATGGATGCGCTCATCGTTTACGATGACCTCTCCAAGCAGGCTGTGGCTTACCGCCAGATCTCGCTCATCTTAAAGCGCCCCTCCGGTCGTGAAGCGTATCCGGGTGACGTATTCTACCTGCACTCGCGCCTTCTCGAGCGTTCCGCACGAGTCAACGAACAGAATGGTAACGGTTCGCTCACTGCGCTGCCCATTATTGAGACACAGGCCGGCGACGTGTCTGCTTACATTCCGACCAATGTGATTTCCATCACCGACGGTCAGGTCTTCCTCGAAACGGATTTGTTTAATCAAGGTATCCGCCCCGCAGTTTCCGTGGGTCTGTCCGTTTCCCGTGTGGGTTCGGCCGCTCAGATTAAAGCGATTAAAAAGGTTGCCGGTAAGGTGAAGTTGCAGCTCGCCCAGTTCCGCGAGCTCGCTGCATTCGCCCAGTTTGGCTCCGACTTGGACGCAAAAACCAAGTCGCAACTCGAGCGTGGTGCCCGCGTCGTCGAGCTCTTCAAGCAAACCGCTTTCAATCCTATTCCTGTTGAAGTGCAGTCTGCCCTAATCTGGGCGGTGCAAAACGGTTACTTCGATGCTATCGATGTGGCCCAGATCGTCACGGCGACGAGCAGCCTACGCGAATTCCTCGAAACCCGTGGTGCAAAGATTATGGACACTATCCGTTCCGAGAAAGCGATCAGCGACGAGTCCGAAGCCGCCCTCAAGTCTTCCCTCGAAGAGTGGAATACTGGCTTCTCTGCTTAAGTTTTTCTAACTTCTAACTACTTCCTCCTGAATTCTAGTTAAATGGCTAATCTTCGCGACATCCGCCGCCGTATCAAGTCGGTTAAAAACACCCGGCAGATCACGCGTGCGATGCAGCTCGTTTCGTCCTCTAAGATGAAGCGTGCGCAAGACGCCGCTGTGGCCGGGCGCCCTTACGCCTTGCTCCTGGCCGACTTACTCGACACCGTCGGCGAGAAGCTGGACCTCACCGGTGCAGCCATCGCGCATCCCTTCTTCGAGAAGCGAGAGGTCAAAACCCGTGGCATCCTTATTCTCTCCACTGATAAAGGCCTTTGCGGCCCCCTCAATACAAATCTTTTCCGTAAGATTGTTGATGAGGTTAAGGGCGACGCTAAGTTTATCGCCGTAGGTCGTAAAGCCACCCAGTTTATTTCCCGCTCCAAGCGTGATTTGATTGCGGACTTCACCGTGTCCGATAAGGCCGCATTCTCCGAGATCCGCCCCATGTTGAAGCTCATGATCGATGCCTTCCTCAGTGGAGAAATCGATACGATCGAGGTCGCTTATCCGAGTTTCGTCAACGTGCTTGTGCAAGAGCCGGTCATTCAATCGCTTCTCCCCATCGTTGATCTACGCGAGGTACTTGACCAGCTTAAGAAGCGCGTCGCCGGCGAGGATAATATCCTCGGCGCTCGCAGTGACGCTCGCGAGATGGTCTTCGAGCCGTCTGCCGAAGAAGTTCTCGCCCAGTTGCCCGATCTTTACGTCAAAGTCATCATTCATCAGTTGCTCCTCGAGAGTCGAGCCGCCGAGTATTCCGCCCGCATGGTTGCGATGAAGGCGGCTACGGATAATGCATCGAGCCTCGTTGACGATCTCACTCTTGATTACAACAAGGCGCGACAAGCTGCGATCACCCAGGAAATCCTCGAAATCGCCGCCGCCGCTTCCGCCCACTAAGGTCTAACTTCTACCTCCTTCCTTCTAATTTCTTCTTATTATCATGAGCAAAAACGGTAAAATCGTCCAAGTCATCGGCGCCGTCGTTGACGCGGCCTTCCCCATTGACAGCGTCCCTGAAATTTTCGACGCCATCACTATCAACTACCAAGTCAGTGGTGCGGCAAAGAGCCTCACGCTCGAAGTGCAGCAGCACCTCGGTGACGGCCTCGTCCGTGCCGTGGCCATGACTTCGACCGACGGCTTAGTCCGTGGCATGGAAGTGGTGGGCACGGGTTCGCCCATCTCCGTCCCTGTCGGTGAAGCTGTTCTCGGTCGTATCTTCAACGTTACTGGCGACACGGTGGACGAAAAAGGCCCCGTCGCTACCGACGAACGCCGTCCAATCCACCGCCAGCCGCCCGAGTTGATCGACCAAGCGACCGAAGCCGAGATTCTCGAGACCGGCATCAAGGTGATCGACCTGATTTGCCCTTTCACCAAGGGTGGTAAAGTCGGCGCCTTCGGGGGTGCCGGTGTTGGAAAGACCGTCGTCATCATGGAACTGATCAACAATATCGCCAAGGCGCACGGTGGTTACTCCGTATTCGCTGGTGTCGGTGAGCGCTCTCGTGAGGGTAACGATCTTTACCACGAGATGTCGGACGCAGGCGTTATTGATCAGGAAAATATCGCCAACTCCAAAGTGGCCCTTGTTTACGGTCAGATGAATGAGCCCCCCGGTGCTCGTATGCGCGTCGCGCTGTCCGGACTGACTATGGCGGAGTACTTCCGCGACGAAAAGAACCAGGACGTGCTCCTTTTCGTAGACAACATTTTCCGTTTTTCCCAAGCTGGTGCCGAGGTGTCCGCGCTTCTCGGTCGCTCGCCGTCTGCGGTGGGCTATCAGCCCACGTTGTCCCAGGAAATGGGTAACCTTCAGGAGCGTATTACCTCCACCAAGAAGGGTTCTATTACTTCCTTCCAAGCGGTTTACGTCCCTGCCGATGACTTGACCGACCCTGCGCCGGCTAACACTTTCGCTCACTTGGATTCGACCATTGTTCTCGAGCGTTCGATCGCCGAGCTGGGTATCTACCCTGCGGTGGACCCCCTCGCGTCGATCTCCAATGCGCTCGATCCTGCTATTGTTGGGGAAGAGCACTACACCGTCGCCCGCGGCGTGCAAAATGTGCTCCAGCGCTACAAGGATCTTCAAGATATCATCGCGATTCTCGGTCTCGACGAGCTTTCCCCCGAGGACAAGCAAGTCGTTTACCGCGCACGTAAGGTGCAGAAGTTCCTCTCACAACCCTTCCACGTGGCCGAAGTCTTCACTGGCACACCCGGCGAATACGTGTCCACTGCCGACACGATCAAAGGCTTCAAAATGATTCTCGACGGGGAGTGCGACGATCTCGCCGAGAACGACCTCTACATGAAGGGCAGTATTGAAATGGCCATCGAAGCCAACAAGAAATCGTAGCGCGCCGCATTCAAAAACGAATGGCGAATCACGAATAAAATTCGATCCGTCCTTCGCCCTCAATTCTTAGTCCTTAAAACCATGTTGACTCTCGAAATCATCACACCTGACGCAAAGGTTCTCAGCGCCGAGGCCACTCAGGTCGTTTTGCCCACCGAGTCGGGCGAGACCGGTATCCTAACCGGCCACATCCCGATGGTGACGAAGATCGTCGCCGGCGAGTTGAAAGTGATCAAAGAGGGCATCACGGAGTTCATCGCAGTGGATCATGGCTTCGCCAAAGTGCTCGGTAATACGATCTCCGTGTTGACCGAGGCCGCCATCGACGTCGCCGTCATCGATCTGTCCGAAGTGGAGAGCGCCCAAGCCCGCGCCGAGCAAGCTCTCCGCGAAGCCGAAGCCGAAGGCATCGATCCGTTCGAACTCGAACAACTTGAAAAAAGTGTCCAGTTCCTCATCGCGCAGAAACTGGCCAAAGGCCGCCGCCGCTAAAATTCAGGTAAATCATTTCCTGCACGCGCTCCCCAAACGAAGCGCGTTTTTTATTGCAGTTCCGAATTCAGCCCGGAGGAACGACCTCCATATCGTTCGCGAAATGGTGAAGGCCGTAAACCTTCTCGCTTTAAGATTGCTTCGTGTATCAAGGCGGTTGAATTTATCTGTATGAATATTCCGTTCGAAGCTAAGCAGAATGTTTTATTCATTGGAGATTCGATCACCGATTGCGGCCGTGAGCGACCCTTCGGGCGGAGAAAGGGCAACTTGGGTGCGGGTTACGTCAGCTTCATCGACAGCATCTTGGGCGCAGCGCTTCCGGAACTGCCGCTACGGGTCCTGAACACGGGCATCAGTGGCAACCGGGTCACGGATCTGGAGGCGCGCTGGCAAAGCGACGTGCTCGACCTTCAGCCGGATTGGCTCTCCGTGATGATCGGGATCAACGACGTCTGGCGCCAGTTCGACGGCGAGCCGCGCATGCCGCAAGTGGATGCCGGAAAATACGAATCGGTCTACCGCAGCCTGCTCGCCCAAACTCGGTCGAAACTTAAGGGCTTGGTTTTGATGACGCCATACTTCCTTGAAACGAACCGCGGCGATCCCATGCGTGCGATGATGGATGAGTACGGCGCGATCACCAAAAAGTTGGCGGCTGAGTTCGACGCCGTCTTCGTCGATGTGCAAGCCGCCTTCGACCACTACTTAGCGCACCAGCCCACCCAGTCACTCTGCGCCGACCGAGTACATCCGAATTCAGTTGGCCACATGATCATCGCGCGGGCCTTCCTGGACGCAGTCGGGGTGCGCTGATTTGCGCTCATTGCTCTCGCTGGTAACCATCTTTTTTATCTCACGCGCAGCAGCGAAGACATCATATGGCCGCCCGCGTGATTTTCTCGGTGCGCATACCAGGCCGTTCTTCGAGCTTCATGGTGTTTCGCTCGATCGGGGGCTTTCTGTGTGCGCGATTCGCACTTGCAAAACCACCACGGTTGATGCGATCGCCATCAGTAATAACAGTATGCCTAGTAAGATTCCTTTAGTATGCAGTGTTCTTTTCAAAATTGGGAGCTGTGGATAGGTTTATTGACTAGGTAGTGTTTTTAATTAAATCGCTTAGTACAACGCTACACTAATGATCTTTATGCTTGCACATCCAGTCACGGGAAACAGCGTTAACGGCTGTCATGCAACAAGATCGAATACACTTAGATGCCG